>Ga0265303_10000334_pt1 | contig 25673 bp, 24 predicted proteins | sample Helome_2_FD_192494 | JGI IMG/M metagenome (GOLD analysis project Ga0265303, IMG submission 192494) | Marine sediment microbial communities from subtidal zone of North Sea - Hel_20160317 (Illumina Assembly) | ecosystem: Environmental > Aquatic > Marine > Subtidal zone > Sediment ... | reverse complement strand
GTGTGTGCGTGGCAGGAAAGCTGACGACGCAGACGAGAAGTCGTTTCTGTATCGTGGTATTGCCAACCGCAGCTTCGAGCGCAAGTTCAACCTTGCCGATTTTATCGAGGTAAACGGTGCCGACCTGAAGAATGGACTGCTGACCATTAACCTGGTCAAGGAAATTCCCGAAGCGATGAAACCCCGGTCGATTTCTATCGGCACAGCGGGTGCCACGCTCGAGCATAAGGACAAGGCTGAAAAAGTGGCCTAGGGTAATTAGCCGTCGTAGCCGGGCTTTCGGCTGCGGCGGCTGATATTAAGGCTTTACCTGAATATTATCGATGCCGACACCGTGCAAAGAACCTCGAAGGTCCAGGTTACAGCATGGTTATCTCTATAAAGACTGCCCAGTCACCGGGCAGAGTATTACCTAACTGAATGATATACCAGGCTTACGGCGCAGTTAGAACCAACTACTTTCGAATCGACGACGGATCCGTTAATTTCATATTTATCCACTTTTTTAAAGCTTAGCGCGACTTCCTTTGGTACATCATGCAAATCAAGAAAAACCACGATGCCAAATTGATTGTTAGCTAGTTTGGCCGAGTAAATAGCCGATTCTGAGGCATCAGGTTTGATGGCCACCAGCGACGCCATGCCGGAAAAAAGAGCGTCCTTGATTGTCTCCGCATATAAATTAAATCCTGTTTCTGTGTAGTTCTGGCATTGGTTGGCGATGTCTGCAAGGGTAACTGTCGTTGTTATCTCATCATCGGGTATATCCGCTATTTGCGCGGCCTGATTTGAGACATCAACATCTGTTTTAGAGCCGGCGATCGATTCGCTCATTATGGCCACACTGTCGCTGGTCGGTAAAATACCTGCAGGCGCCTGCGTTTCGTCAATCTCTAAATTGACTTGCTCGCTGTCAGGCGCCTGGACTTCGGGTGCAGATTCGGGAACAGATGTTGCCTCCTGCAGCTTTACAAGAGTCGCGGCTTCTGGCTGAGAAATTCCACTTCGAGATTTAATCCTGTTGAGAGACGTCTGCGCTTTTTTATATCCTGATTCAACCGCCCGTTGATAATAAACTATGGCAGTTGCGGCTTCGTTCTTATCACGAGATTTGCGCCATTTGTCGTGAAAAATGACACCGAGTGCATAACTCGCACCAACCGATTTCTGCGCCGCCGCCATTTTGTACCACTTAACCGGGTCATCAATCTCGCCAAATTTTCCTGTTTTCGACAGGCTGTATAAAATATTACCCAGCAGATACTGGGCATCCGCGTCCCCGGACAATGCCACTGGTTTTAACATGCTGATCGCCTCATCAGGAAACCCGGCATAGTATTTTTTAACAGCCTCATCTATTGCTTTGGTATCGGCAGCAACAGAGCATGAAGCGATCAGGGTCACTGAAATTAGTCCTTTTAGTGCTATTTGGATAATTTTATTCATAAACTCCAGGTCCTGAATTAATTAACTGGATTGCGCATTACTATACTTTCTCGTCCCGATTAGCACCGAAAATAGCAGAATAAGCCACAGGCACCCAGAGCTTTTCCAGAATATAGAGAACCAGAGCGCATAGTTTTTTGTATTTTTACCATTAATACTAAAACATCAGCGGAAAAAGGCGCCCCAACCTGTGCAAAGGGTAGTTGTTAGAGAGGATACCGACAAAGGGTCTAACGACGGGACGAAGAACGACAGCCTCTGGGAAGCAACCTGGAAAATCTTCCTGTAGCCGGAGAACTGGAGGAGTTGCCTTTTACTTCGCTAAAAAGAAACCGACCAAACCAGTAATACCCAAACCCTCTACTACGAACTGGAAGTCGCCATTCGTAAACCTGTTGGCAAAAATGGCGAGCGCTAGCAGCAAGAACCAGGTCAGAATCAGTTTTTCAACTCGCGTATGTTGTTGCGTAGGCTCTGCTGGCGTCTTCTTCATATTACTTCCCTGTTTGTGTACAGGTCACCAATCAGGGCTGCCCAAATATTATGGTTCATTTCCGATCCTTGAGTTTATGCCGATACTATTTATATGGGAAAGAGTGCAGAAATGGATAATCTCAACGCGCCAATCGCTTATCTTTGGAAATAACGCCCCTTGCCATCGGTCAACGATGAGGCTAATGATATCGACTGCAGAGGCTGCCTTCTCCGCTTACTGAGATTCCAGGACAGGATCGGAAGATGACCATTAGCCTGGTCAAGGAAGTTCCCGAAGCGATGAACCCCGGGTCGATTGTGATCGGTTCTGAAGGTGCCAGGCTGGCATTTTAATCGGGGTCAGATCCCATTTTTTTCTAATATTAGAGAAAAATGGGATCTGACCCCGATTGAAATTATTAAGGGGCATTTTCTTGATTGAGATGGTAGCGGGAGGGGGACTTGAACCCCCACTCTGTTGCCAGAACTGGATTTTGAATCCAGCGTGTCTACCAATTCCACCATCCCGCCAAAACCTTACAAACGATAAAATCCCTTAAACCTACTTATAAATAAGTCTTAGCGTAGACCGTGCGCATTTTGAATCCGCCGCGTCTACCAGTTCCGCCACCCCGGCAAGGAGGGCGCATTCTAATTCAAAATATATCCAAGTGGTAGCCTTAGCGGTATGATAAGCCGTTTTTCGGCCTGCCCCGACCATGCATCTCAGTGATTTCGATTATGACCTGCCCGAGCAGCTAATCGCGCAAGCGCCGTTAGCCGAGCGCGGCGCCTCGCGCCTGCTGCTGGTCGATCCGCAACAGAATCATTTTTCAGATCAACGATTTACCGATCTGATCGATTACATCGATGCCGGTGACCTGGTAGTTTTCAATGATACCCGGGTCATTCCCGCCCGCCTGTTTGGACAAAAACAAAGTGGTGGCAAGGTCGAAGTCATGGTCGAGCGTTTGCTCGACGATACCACCTTGCTGGCGCATGTGCGGGCCAGCAAGGCACCACGGCCGGGTACGAATCTGATCCTGGAAAATGAAATCGAGTGTACAGTAATGGCGCGCCAGCAGGATCTATTCGTATTGCAGCAAAGCAGTGGGCCGTGGCTGGAATTGCTGGAACGATTTGGCCACATACCCTTGCCACCTTACATACAGCGTGCCGTTGCAGCGGCCGATCATGATCGTTACCAGACCGTGTTTGCGAGTAAACCGGGTGCCGTCGCGGCGCCTACTGCAGGGCTGCATTTTGATGCGGCTAAAATCGAATCGCTGCGCGCCAAGGGGGTGAACACCGCTCATATCACGCTGCATGTCGGTGCCGGCACTTTTCAGCCGGTACGGGGTGAAGATATTGACACCCATGTTATGCACAGTGAGCTCGTCGATGTCCCGGAATCGGTCTGTACTGCCATCACCCGGACTCATGCCCGGGGCCGGCGCGTGATTGCGGTTGGTACCACCGTGGTGCGAAGTCTCGAAGCGGCTGCCATCAGTGGCAGACTGCGACCTTTACAAGGGGAATCCAGCCTGTTTATCAAGCCCGGATATGCTTTTAAAGTAATCGATGCGCTGCTGACCAATTTTCATTTGCCTCGATCGACATTATTGATAATGGTCAGCGCATTAGCCGGTACCGGGTTGATCCGCCGGGCCTATGCCCATGCGGTAGCACAGCGCTACCGATTCTTCAGTTATGGCGATGCGATGTTTATCGCTAATCACAGGACCTGATACCGATAATGGAATTCAAACTTGACAAGGTCGATGGTCGCGCGCGCCGTGCACGACTGACTTTTGTGCGGGGTGTTGTCGAAACACCGGCCTTTATGCCGGTAGGTACCTATGGCACGGTCAAGGCGATGACCCCGGAGGAACTGCAGCAGCTCGGGGCGCAGATCATCCTCGGCAATACCTTCCATTTAATGCTGCGCCCGGGTACCGAAATCATCAAAAAGCATGGCGACCTGCATGACCTGATGCACTGGCAGGGCCCGATTCTGACCGACTCTGGCGGCTTCCAGGTGTTTAGTCTCGCCAAGATGCGCAAGATTACCGAGCAGGGCGTTACCTTTGCTTCCCCGGTCGACGGCGCGCAGGTATTCCTGAGTCCGGAGGTTTCGATGCAGGTACAGCGAGATCTTGGATCCGACATCGTCATGTGTTTCGATGAGTGCACGCCTTATCCCGCGCCCGAGGATGTAGTCAGGAAATCGATGGAGTTATCGCTGCGCTGGGCGCAGCGCAGCAAGCAGGCTTTCGCCGACAATCCCAATTCACTGTTCGGAATCGTGCAGGGTGGCACTTATGCGGAGCTGCGTGTCGAATCGGCGCGAGGGCTGATCGATATCGGTTTCGATGGTTATGCGATCGGCGGTTTGTCGGTTGGCGAAGCTGCCGATGAACGTAATGCCACGCTCGATGCAGTGCTGACGGAACTGCCGACCGACAAACCACGCTACCTGATGGGCGTGGGTAAGCCGGAGGATCTGGTCGAGGGGGTGCGTCGCGGCATCGATATGTTTGACTGTGTCATCCCGACGCGAAATGCGCGCACCGGATTCCTGTATACCCATGATGGCATTGTTCGCATACGCAATAGTCGTTATGCCGACGACATTCGACCGGTGAGCAATGACTGCGACTGTTATACCTGCCAGCATTACTCGCGCGCGTATTTACGCCACCTCGATAAATGTGGAGAGATTCTGGGTTCACGGCTTAACACTATACACAATCTATATTATTTCCAGGAATTGATGCGCCGGATTCGCGAAGCCATCGAAAATGATCGTTATGCGCAATTCAGAGAGAACTTTTATCGGCGTTACCAGTCAGAGAATTAAATTCGAATATGCCGTTTCCATCTTGTGGGATGCCCTCCCTAGTGACATAATACGCGCCGTTTCAGGGTCCGGCCCTGGGTCAAAAATCGAAAACTAAAGGTTGATCTATTAATGAGTTTCTTTATAAATGATGCGATGGCGCAGGGAACCTCGGCGCAAGGCGGCACGCTGGAGTTGATCCTGCCATTGTTGTTGATGTTCGGCATTTTTTACTTCCTGTTGATTCGTCCGCAGCAGAAAAAAGCCAAGGAGCATAAAAAAATGATCGAAGCCATCGGCAAGGGTGATGAGATTATTACCAATGGCGGATTACTGGCCAAGATTACCGATGTCGACGATAATTTTCTGACCTGCCAGATCGCGGATAAGGTTGAAGTCAAAATTCAACGCCACGCGGTTGCATCGGTACTGCCCAAGGGCACGATCAAGAACCTGTAATCACGATGGTCAATCGCTATGCTCCCTGGAGATATGTTCTCCTCATCCTGATTGTTACTATTGGCGTTATCTACGCGACGCCCAATATTTACGGTGAAGACCCGGCGCTGCAAATCACGCACCGCGTAAATATTGCCGATCAGGGCGAATTAAATAATATTAAAAGCCTGCTCGAGACCGAGGGTATCGATTACCAGTCGATCGAACTGAATGGTAACAATGTGCTGGTTCGTTTCGCTACGGAAGATGCACAACTGAAGGCGGCCACGCTGATGCGCGAGGCGCTTTACGCCAGTGATCGACGTTATGTCATCGCACTTAATCTTGCCCCGGCTACCCCTGAATGGCTAACCTCGTTAAACGCATTGCCGATGTATCTCGGCCTGGATTTGCGTGGCGGCGTGCACTTCCTGATGGAAGTCGACATGGAGTCGGCGATCGAAAAATCGCTCAATCGTGCCGCCGGTGAACTGCGTAGTTTCATGCGCGAAGAAAAAATACGTTACAAGGCGGTGCAGTCCAGCAAGCAGAAAATAGGCATCCGTTTTACCAGCGCCGAGACCCGTGATGCGGCCCGCCTGTTACTCGAAGAAGAGTATCGCGACTTCGAGTTTGCCGAGAGCAACGATGACCGCAGCTGGTTCATCGATATCAGTTACAACGCCACCGCCCTCGAGGAAGAAAGGCGTTCCGCGATCGAGCAGAATATTTCCACGCTGAAGAACAGGGTCAACGAGCTGGGTGTCGCCGAGCCGGTCATACAGCGCCAGGGTGATGAGCGCGTGGTAGTGCAGTTACCCGGGGTGCAGGATACGGTGCGGGCCAAGGAAATCCTGGGCGCTACCGCAACCCTTGAATTTCGGCTGGTACATGGCAGTTTTGCCGAATGGAGCGCTGCACAGGCAAGCGGTAAGGCGCCTATTGGTAGCCGCTTGTATGTGCGAAGCGACGGTTCCCCGGTGCTGCTGAAGCGCAGTGTCATCGTTACGGGTGACCAGATCGTGGGCGCGGCTTCGGGCATCGATACCCAGAGCGGTACGCCCGACGTTAGCATTACGATGAATGCCAAGGGTGCGGATCGTATGGCCAAGATTACGCGCGATAATATCGGCAAGCCGATGGGTGTGGTGTTTATCGAGGATAAATTCGAGATTGTCGATGACAACGGGGAAAAGCGACGTGTCAGGACAACCGAATCGGAGGTTATCAATGTCGCCACGATTCGCGATCAGCTTAGCAAGCGATTTCATATTACCGGCCTCGATAGCACCCGCGAGGCGCGGGACCTGGCATTATTGCTACGCGCCGGCGCGCTGCGTGCGCCGATGGTAATCGTCGAAGAACGCACCGTTGGTCCTAGTCTGGGACAGGAAAATATCGATCGTGGATTTCTGTCGGTAATCGTTGGCTTCGTGCTGGTACTGCTGTTCATGGCTGTCTATTACAAGGTATTCGGTCTGGTAGCGAACCTCGCTTTGACATTGAACCTGGTGCTGATGGTGGCGATATTGTCGATCTTTCAGGCCACCCTTACGCTGCCCGGAATCGCCGGCATCGTGCTTACCGTCGGCATGGCGGTAGATGCTAACGTATTGATTTTTGAGCGAATTCGAGAAGAGATTCGACTTGGAAATACACCGCAGGCGGCAATTTACGCCGGTTATGAGAAAGCCTTCGGCACCATTGCCGACGCCAATATTACAACCTTCATTGCGGCTATCGTGCTGTTCGGTTTCGGTACCGGCCCGATCCAGGGCTTTGCGGTGACGTTGATGATCGGAATTGTATCGTCGATGTTTACCGCAATTTTTGGTACGCGTGCGATTATTAACCTGATTTACGGCCGTAAACAGGTAACCCGGCTGGCGATTTAATCATGGTGTCGACTAAAAATAATATCGATTTCATGCGCTTGCGCAAACCGGCAATGATGTTGTCGGGCGTGCTGATGCTGTTAGCGCTGATCAGTCTGTTTACGTTCAAGTTAAACGTCGGTATCGATTTTACCGGTGGCAGCATCATCGAGGTGGGTTATCAGCAGGCAGTCGAGCTGGAGCCGATCAGAAATGCGCTGGAGAATAAGGGTTTCGGTGACGCGATCGTGCAGCATTTTGGCAGTGCGAACGAAGTTCTGATTCGCCTGGTACCTGATGTCGACAAGGATAAAGCCGAGCTGAGTTCGGAAATAATCGGCCTGCTACAGGCGATAAACGATTCCGAAATCGATGTACGCAGGGTGGATTTTGTCGGACCGCAGGTCGGTGAGGAATTGACGGAAGACGGCGGTCTTGCCGTACTTTATGCGTTGATCGCGATCCTGATTTACGTCGCGTTTCGCTTCGAGTACCGTTTTTCACTCGGTTCGGTGGCGGCACTGGTGCACGACGTGCTGATCACACTCGGCATTTTCTCGGTGCTGCAGCTCGATTTCGATCTAAGTGTGCTGGCGGCGATTCTCGCGGTTATCGGATATTCACTGAACGATACCATCGTAGTGTTTGATCGGGTGCGGGAGAATTTCCGCAAGATTCGTAAAAAGACTTCGCTGGAAGTCGTCAACATTTCGGTAAATCAGACTATTTCCCGTACCTTGATGACATCATTTACAACCTTACTGGTTTTGTTATCGTTGTTTTTCCTGGGTGGCGAAGCGATCCACGCTTTTGCCATGGCGCTGATTATCGGGGTACTGGTCGGAACCTATTCCTCGATTTATGTCGCCACTACTACTGCGTTGGCGTTCGGTATCAGCCGCAGTGATCTGTTGTTGCCGGACAAGGAAGGCGACGAAATGGCCAGGCCGTAACTGGAGAGCTTGCAATGCATATTGATCCGGAACTCATCGACGAATTAAACCTGCTAAGACGTTTCAGTATGGGTGGCCCGGTGGCGATGGATGTGCATGACAATCTCGATCCGGCAGTCATCGCCGCCGCGGAGCGCATGTTTGGCAAGGGTTTGATAACCGCTGCCGATGGTGGACAACTGACCGACAGCGGTCGTGAAGCAATCGAGCACATGGAACGCCTGTTAAACCTGCTTGATCCACCGCTCGAACCAATCTAATCCTCCGCTTCATTGCGGTTTCCGAGGCGAGACTTCGTTGTCCCGCCGCAAACTCGACCAACCACAACAAGCGATAACCTCTCTCGCAACTGACCGGGTCTGTCCTGGGCCGGCGCCTTTCTGACAGAAGCCTGCCCATGATCGTGCCGTGTCATCGAATCTTAGCTGTGATTCCAGGTTTTCCGCGCTTGCGCAGATGATCTGTGTTATTGGCATGGTAACTGCATAGTTCTTCATCAGAACCAATCGATGGAGAAGTATCATGAGTAACGCCCTGTGGATCGCCAAAACCGGACTCGACGCGCAGCAAACGCGCCTTTCGGTGATTTCCAATAACCTTGCCAACGTCAGTACCACCGGTTTCAAGCAGTCACGTGCGGTATTTGAAGATCTTTTGTATCAAAATGTGCGCCAGGTCGGCTCGCAATCATCGGAAGATACCCGTTTACCCTCAGGCCTGTTGCTGGGTACCGGTACCCGTGTTGTGGCGACCGAAAAGATTCATACCCAGGGCAATATCGAAAATACCGGTAAATCACTGGATGTCGCCATCGATGGCAAGGGTTTTTTCCCGGTGCTGTTACCCGATGGTACCGAAGCCTACACCCGCGATGGCACCTTCATGATCTCCGACCAGGGGCAATTGGTTACCGCGAGCGGCTATGAATTGCAGGCCGGGATCACCTTCCCCGATGATACGCAATCGATTTCGATATCCACGGACGGCATCGTTAGTGTGCAGTTGCCCAGCCAGGCGGCGCCGACAACGATAGGTAATCTCGATCTGACCAATTTCATCAACCCCACTGGCCTGCAGGCAATCGGGGAGAATCTCTATATCGAATCCGCCTCGAGTGGATCCCCGCAAGAGGGTACCCCCGGAGATTCCGGGCTCGGTCGCTTGCGCCAGGGTTCGCTTGAATCCTCGAACGTGAATATCGTCGAAGAAATGGTAAGCATGATCGAAACCCAGCGCGCCTACGAAATGAACTCAAAAGTGATTTCAACCGCTGATGGCATGTTGCAATACCTCAACAATAACATCTAGGTGATCCGATGAAGTGTTTATGCAGACTAATTCAGATGCTGGTGCTGCTGGGCCTGGCGGTCGGTTGTGCACAGACGCGTATCATAGTGCAGCCCGATCCACAGTATGCACCGGTCGATCTGAATGCGATTGAATTTAAACCCGAACCGAATGGATCTATTTTCCAGACCGGACGTTCGGTTCGCCTGTTCGAAGATAACAAGGCTTATCGCATCGGTGATGTGCTCAGCGTGACCCTGATGGAAGCCACCAATGCCTCCAAGTCGGCGGAGACCAGTACCGAAAAGGATGATGAAGCCGATATTGGCGTCTCCGCCGTCTTTGGTAGCGCCGGGCCGTCAGTTAATGGCAACCTGGTGCTAAACAGTGAATACGATGCCGAACGAGACTTTAGCGGCAAAGGGGATAGTGCCCAGAGTAACAGCCTGGAAGGTGAGATTGCGGTCACCGTGGTCGATGTTCTGCCGAGTGGCAACCTGGTGGTGCGCGGCGAAAAAATAATAGGCCTCAACCAGGGCTCGGAATTTATTCGCATCTCGGGCCTGGTACGTCCGCAGGATGTCAGTACCAACAATACCGTGGTGTCGACCAAACTGGCGAACTCGAGAATCTTTTACGGCGGCGGGGGCACCATTGCCGAATCCAATACCAAGGGCTGGTTATCACGCTTTTTCGATAGCCCGGTATTTCCGCTCTAGGAGTTTGACATGAAATATTTGAAATTATTTATCTTATTGATATCGATCGGGTTTCTGGAAAATGCCTGGGCGGAACGCATCAAGGATATCACCTCGATCGAGGGCGTGCGTTCCAACCAGCTGGTTGGCTATGGCCTGGTCGTGGGACTTGACGGTTCGGGTGACCAGACCTCGCAAACTCCGTTTACGGTACAAAGCCTGAAAAACTTTCTGTCCCAGTACGGTATCGCCTTGCCGCCGGATGTCAATCCGAAGGTGAAGAACATCGCCGCGGTGTCGGTGCATGCAGATTTACCAGCGTTTGGCAAAATTGGTCAAACCATCGATGTCACGGTGTCATCACTGGGTAATTCCAAGAGCCTGCGGGGCGGCAGTCTGCTGATGACACCCCTGAAAGGTGTCGATGGCAATATATATGTAATGGCCCAGGGTAATCTCGTCGTCGGGGGTCTTGGTGTAGAAGGCGCCGACGGTTCGTCGATTACTGTCAACGTGCCGAGCGTGGGACGGATTCCAGGTGGTGGCAGTATCGAACGTGAAATCGAGAATCCCTTTGCTAGCGGCGACAAGATAACGCTGAATTTGAAGCGTGCCGATTTTACTACCGCCAAACGTCTCGCCGATACCATCAATCAGATTCTTGGACCCAACAATGCGCAGGCGAAGGATAGCGTAACGGTCGCGATTAATGCGCCAAAAGATATTTCACAGCGGGTCGGATTCATGTCCTTCATTGAAAACCTCGAATTCCAGCCTGGTGAAGCGCCAGCGAGAGTAATCGTCAATTCACGCTCCGGTACCGTTGTTATTGGCAATCATGTCAAGGTTTACGCTGCTGCGGTCGCGCATGGAAACTTGATCGTGTCGATTACCAACACCACGGATGTTGATCAACCGGGTCCGTTCAGCCGTGGCAGAACGACCGAAAACGTGCAGTCGGATATCTCGGTCACGGAAGAAAACAACCGCATGTTCCGCTTTCCCACGGGTGTGACCCTGAGTGAAATCGTGCGTGCGGTCAACCAGGTGGGTGCGTCGCCCAGCGATCTGGTTGCAATTCTGGAATCGCTCAAGCAGGTCGGGGCACTAAGCGCCGATTTGATCATTATTTAATCGGGACGCGACCATGTCGATATCCAGTAAAACAGACTTTTTCCTGAACTTTCAGCAATTTAAAGATTTAAAAGTGCAGGCACGCGACCACTCTGATGAAGCTGCAAGCACGGTTGCACAGCAGTTTGAAGGTTTGTTTGTGCAGCAGATGCTGGCGGCGATGCGCTCTGCAGCGAAAATTGATAACGGGCAGGACAGCTCTTACATGGACTTTTACCAGGACATGTACGACAAGCAACTGGCGCAAACCGTTGCCGGACAGGAACGTCTCGGCTTCTCCCGCTTGATCTTGCAGCATATGCCCGGCCGGGAGGCTGGCGAAGTCGATAATACCGGGGCGCTCGAACCCGCCACCGGTTTCGAATTTAATAAGCCCCCGATAAAACCGGTTGCCATCGAAGCTGATATCGAAATTGAGGCAGCTGTTGCGCCGGTCGTAACGACTTCGAAGTCGACGGTGGTAGTAAGCCGGGTGCTGGCGAATGATTTCGCCGAGGTCGAGCGCATGGAAAGCGTCGACAGTGGCTGGCAGAGCGCAGACCATTTTATTGCCGACATCCTGCCGCAGGCGCAATCCGCCGCGAAATCCCTGGGTGTCAGTGCCGAACTGCTGCTGGCCCAATCGGCCCTGGAAACCGGCTGGGGCAAGCATACGATGAAATTTGCCGATGGTCGCAGTAGTAACAACCTGTTCGGTATCAAGGCCGGACCCGACTGGCAGGGCGACTCGCTGCATAAAACATCGCTCGAACATGAAGACGGAGTATTACAAAACCAGGTATCGAGCTTTCGCGCTTATGCCACGCCGGCGCAAAGCCTTGCCGACTATGTTGACTTCATCAAGACCAATTCGCGTTACCAGCAGGCGTTGCAGCATGCGGGTGACGATCAGGCTTATATCAGGGAAATTCACAATGCCGGCTATGCTACCGATCCGCAGTACGCTGATAAGATCATTGGCATACTAAATGGTGGCACCCTGCAACGTGCGCTCGCCAGCCTGAATCCAGGAGTAAGCGATCATGCCTGATATGCTAAACACCGCGGTCAGCGGATTACTGTCCTTTCAGCGCGCGCTCAGCACCACCAGTCATAATGTCGCTAACGTCAATACCCCTGGCTACAGTCGACAGACGGTAGCGTTCGACACCAACAACCCCTCGTTTTTTGGTGGTAGTTTCTATGGCAATGGCGTCCATGTAGAATCGGTTGCGCGCTCATATGATCAGTTTCTGACCCTGGAGGTGCGCGATACCACCTCAACCTATGCACGCGCCGACAGGTTCAGCGAGCTAACGGCGCATATCGACGATGTACTGGCCGATCCGCAAGGGGGTATTAGCCCGATACTGGCGGATTTCTTTGCTTCAGTGCAGGATGTGGCCGATGATCCGGCATCGAGTACGGCACGCTATGCGATGATCAACACCGCGGAAACCCTGGCCAGCCGGTTCCAGAGTATCGACAGTCGCTTCGAGGAGCTGGCGAAAAATACCAGGACGGATGTTCGCGACACGGTCGATGAAATCAATTCGCTGGTAACACAGATCCGTGATCTCAATATCAGCCTGAACGAAATTGCGCCATCTGCGGTATCGACCCAGCAGGCGGCGGATTTACTCGATCGGCGTGATTTACTGCTCGATCAACTCGCGCAAAAAGTCGATATTACCGTCATCGATGAGCGCGAGAACAACCTGTCGATCTTCATCGGCAACGGTCAGACCGTGCTCAACGGGGTTGAGGCCTTTGCGCTAAGCACCCAACCCGATGCTAGTGATCCTACGCGGGATGTTATCGCCTACAACGGACTGATTACGGTTTATGATATCAGTGCCAACCTGTCCGGCGGTGAGCTCGGCGGCCTGCTCGATTTTCGAGATAACGTTCTCGATCCAACCCGCAACGCGCTCGGGCGCAGTGCCATCGGTATTGCCGAAACATTTAATGCGCAGATGCGGGATGGGATGGACCTCAACGGCAATCTCGGCCAGGACTTCTTCAATTACAGTGCCCCGCAGTCAATCGCCTATGCCTCCAATGCCGGTACACCCACGGTATCGACCGTGATTAGCGATATCACCGCCGTCACCACCGATGATTATCAATTATCCTTCGATGGCGCTAACTGGACCCTGACCTCGGACAGTGGCAGCAGTGTCAGCGCTGCCGGCGTGTCGCCTACGCTGGTTTTCGAAGGTTTAACCCTGACCATCAACGGCGCCACGGCAATCGCGGGCGATCGATTCACGATCAAGCCGACGCTGTCCGGGGCCGATAGCCTGCAGGTCATCACCACCGATCCAGCCGCGATTGCGGCGGCGCTACCCATTCGCAGCAGTGCCTCGCAGAACAATCTTGGCGACGTCGATATCAGTGCCGGCATGGTTACCGATGCTACCGACATAAACCTGCTCAATACCGCGACGCTGACCTTCGATAATCCTGCGAGCACATTGCGTGCCGACGTCGACGTCGTCGTGGGCGGGACAGCTTATGCCGCCGGCGCTGCGATTCCCTACAGCAACAACATGGTCGTCGATGCCAATGGCTGGCAGGTCAGTTTGAATGGCGCGCCGCAGCCAGGTGACGTGTTCAGCGTTGAATCCAACCTGGGTGGAACGGGGGACAATCGCAATGCGCTTAACCTCGCCAACCTGCAAAATGCAGGGATTTTCGATGGTGGCATCGCCAGTTACCAGGAAGATTATGGCTCCCTGGTGGGTTTTGTCGGCTCCCAGGCAATGGCCGCGAACCTGGAACGCGATACCCAGGAATCGATGCTGTTTCAGGCGATTGACCGGAAATCTTCTAAAGCTTCGGTCAATCTGGACGAAGAAGCTGCTGATCTGGTTCGTTATCAACAGGCTTACGAGGCATCCGCTCGCCTGATCAGTACGGCGCAGACCATTTTTGAAACTTTACTGGATAGCGTAAGGTAGCCATGAGAATTTCGACTCGGCAGATTTATACCCAGGGAGTAGAAGCCTTTCAACAGCAGCAGCAGAAGCTGGCAAAGTTGCAGGAGCAGATTTCGACTGGCGTGCGCCTGAACAAACCTTCCGACGATCCGGCGGCGGCGGCGAAAGTGCTCGAGCTGGAACAGAGCGTATCGCTGAACCTGCAATACCAGTCCAATATCAATCTGGCCGAACAACGCCTGGCACGCCAGGATGCCGTACTGGCCAATTATGACAATTTGTTAATCCGGGTACGGGAACTGGCAATCCAGGCGAACAATGCGCCGGTAGATGCCGTATCCCGCAATGCAATCGCTGCCGAGATCGATCAGCGGCTCAACGAACTACTGTCGCTGGCGAATACCATCGATGCCAATGGCGACTATCTGTTTGCCGGCTACCAGAATAATAGTGCGCCTTTTACCGCAACAACAACCGGGTCGAGAGATCATGTCAACTTTAATGGTGACGATGGTGTCAGGGCACTTCAGATCAGTCAGTTTCGACAACTGGCAGTGGATATACCCGGACAGGAAATCTTCATGGAAATTCCTTCCGCCACGGCGCTGCGGGAACTGGTGGCTGCGGGCAATACCGGCACCGGCGTCATGGCACCTGCCAGCGTCGTAGATATGTCTACCTACGTGGCCGGTGACTACGAGGTTCGTTTCATCGCGCCAGGTGTATACGACGTATTTGATGTCGCCGGCGGCGTTAACATTGTCAACGGCGCCACCTATACCGATAGCCAGGATATCGACTTCCAGGGCATCAGGACTTCGATTACCGGTGCGCCCGCCGCGGGTGACGTTTTTACCATCAGCGCCGGCCAGTTTGAGGATGTCTTTTCGATCGTTGCCAATTTATCGGAAACCCTGAAATCAGGCCCGACCGACGCCGCCAGGGCTGCCAATATCGGGCAATCACTGGCTGATCTCGATGCTGCATTCGAAACTTCGCTGAATGCGCGTACTCAAATTGGCGGTCGGCTGAACACGCTCGAAAGCCAACGCGATGACAACGATGCACAGGTACTGCAGACCCGGTCTGCACTGAGCACCCTGCGCGATACTGATCTGGCGCAAGCCATCAGCCAGTTGACCCTTGAACAAACAACGCTGGACGCTGCACAGGCCGTGTTTGCCCGTATTACCAGTTCGTCGTTGTTCAATTTCCTCAGGTAGCAAATATATTCCTAAAGTTTATTCCCTGCCGGCCGCTAAAGTCCCTGAGCGGGAAATCCAGGCGGTTTCTGAATTCCCGGTAAATTAAATTCGACGCTTGTTGAAGCGTATATTTAGGAGAGAATAATGCCTCAAATTATCAACACCAACATAGCGTCGTTAACGGCGCAGAGAAACCTCAACAGTTCTCAGAGTAGCCTGGCCACGTCCCTGCAGCGCCTGTCGAGCGGTTTACGCATCAACAGCGCGAAAGACGATGCGGCGGGTCTTGCGATATCAGAGCGCTTTACTACACAGATTCGTGGTTTGAACCAGGCAATCAGAAATGCCAACGATGGTGTTTCGTTTGCGCAAACTGCTGAAGGCGCACTGACTACTTCGGGTGACGCGATGCAGCGTATTCGGGAACTCGCGGTACAATCAATCAACGACACCAACTCTTCTTCAGACCGTCAGGCGCTGAACAACGAGGTGAGCCAGCTGATTGCAGAAGTCAACCGCATCGCGAACTCAACCCAGTTCAATGGGCAAAACATCCTCGATGGCAGTTCGAGTACTTTGACCTTCCAGGTCGGCGCTAACCAGGGTCAGGTTATCCAGGTATCCGGTGTCGATTCGCGTAGCTCTCAACTCGGTGCAAGGATTTCGACCAGTGGTTCAATCAGTGCCACTAACCTTGCATTAGCGGTAACCGCTAACGACCTGGTTATCAATGGTAATACGGTGGATCTGACGGGTAACACTACCATCAATGATGTGATCGCTTCCGTCAACCAGGTTGCCGCGGATTCCGGCGTTCAGGCACTTAAAGCAACCAGTGTATCGACTGCTGCTGCCGGTTTAGCGGCAGGCGGCGACGGAACCGTTTCGATCAACGGTGTAAACGTAACGATAGCTGCTGGAACTGCTGGCGACGGCGCATTGAACATCGCAGCAATCAATGCCGTAACCAATCAAACCGGTGTAACTGCCTCCGCAGGTACCACCGCCGAAGCGGTAGTACTGTCAAACAGTTCTGGCGCAGATATCGTGGTAGCAGATGGAACCACTAACTTAGGTGGCGCCGGTGGTGAAACCTACTCGGCGGGTATTGTGCTTGCGGGTGCGGTAGCCGATGGTGCTTTTACATCTGCGGGTACATTTGCGGTTGAATTAGCCAGCACGGCGCTTGGTGGCGTACAGGCAGACAACACGCTGTCAGGTGTCGACGTACTCACCGGCAGCACTGCCAACGACGCACTATTAACGCTGGACTTTGCCTTGCAACAGGTTTCTGGACTGCGTGCGGAACTGGGTGCGGTACAGACTCGATTCGAATCTACAATTTCGAATCTGAGTATCAATACCGAGAACCTGTCGGCTGCTCGTTCACGGATTCGTGATGCAGACTTCGCAGCCGAGACTGCCGAGTTGACGCGTAGCCAGATTCTGCAGCAGGCCGGTATTTCAATTCTGTCGCAGGCTAATGCCCAGCCGCAGAATGTTCTGGCTTTACTTCAGTAACAGGTAGATAGAAGACTGGCATCGTCGATGCCAGTCTTTTTATCAAGCGGAGATATATTATGGCTAACGAGATTTCAAGCATAGCGTCAATCAGAGCATTGACTGGCGCGGCTAAAAACTCACGACAGGTCGCGAAGACTGACGTAGCCACATTGCCGGGAAAAGGTGGCGAAGTATTGCCATCCAGGGGCAAAGAGCTGCCTGAACAGGCTGCTGATACTGCCCGGATTAGTGAAGCTGTCACCAGGATTAATGAAATCGTGCAGAGCGTTCAGCGAGATTTGTCATTCAACCTGGATGAAGACAGCGGGAAAACTATTATCAGGGTCATCGACTCGGAAAGTGGTGCGCTGATTCGACAGATACCCTCGGAAGAAGCACTGGCAATAGCACTGCAACTTCGTGATTTACAGAAAGGATCAGCTAGCGCGGAAGAAATAGGCCAGGGTTTACTGTTTTCAGACAGGACCTGACAAAATTGGTCTGTTTCTTGCTCGCTAATTGTAAGGCATGCGTGAGAAGGGGTTAGCTAATGCTACCCCTTCTCATTTTTGCTTAAGTGAACAGGTCCCCGGACCTGAACTCTATTAGCTCAAATACGATAACAGGAAGAAGGTTATGGCGGCAATCAGTTCACTCGGTGTTGGATCCGGACTGGATCTGAGCTCCCTGGTTTCGGGCCTGCTCGAAGCCGAACGCGCACCAACCGCAAATCGCCTTGCCATCAAGGAGCAGAATTTCAGCACCGAACTGTCAGGCTTCGGGCTTTTGCGCAGTTCACTATCCCAGTTTCAGTCCAGCCTGAGTGCGTTGCAGTCTTCGGATGCGTTCAACGCCAAGGAAATTTCCATCTCCGATGCCAGCGTATTATCGGCAGCCGCAGAGAATACGGCGGATGTCGGCAATTACTCGATCAAGGTGACGGCGCTGGCAAAGGCACAGTCACTCGCCAGCAACGCGGCTACTGCGTTTACCGCGGTAAACGACACCATCGGTAGCGGTACTCTGACGCTTCAGTTTGGCACCACCACGACGGGCCCTTACGCGTTCACCGCGGATCCGGCCGGCACCCCGCAAACCATCGAAGTCAATGCCACCAACAACAATACCACGCTTGCCGGCCTGCGTGATTACATCAACGACAATGACTATGGAATTCAGGCGTCGATTGTTAATGACGGCAACGGCTATCGCCTGTTGTTGACGTCGGAAAAATCGGGTGCCGCCAACAGCATGGAAATCACCTCAAGCGGCGACGGCGACGGCAATGACAATGACAATGCCGGACTGTCTCAGCTGGCGTTTAATGCCGCGGCACAATCCAGCCTGACGCAGACGGTTGCAGCACAGGATGCCGCTTTGTCGATCAACGGACTCACTATCAGCAGCGAGAGCAACTCGATCGACGGCGCCATTAACGGGTTCACATTCGATCTACTGAAAGCCGACCCCGATAATTTCGTTGCGGTAAACGTAAAAGAAAATCGTAATGAAATTACAGCCGCGGTAACCAATTTTGTAACCGCCTATAATGAGCTTGAAGAAAATATTGATGCGCTGACTAACTACAATCCAGAGACCGGTACCGGCAGCGCGTTGAGCGGTGATTTTACCGTACGTAGCATTAAGGGGCAGATTCGTAACCTCATTTTTGGCAGTCTTTCGACTGTAAACAGTAATATCAGGTCACTGGTCGATGTCGGCATCACCACCACTTCGGGCGGTAGTCTGAAACTCGACAGCAGCAAGTTGGCAGACGCATTGCTCGACTATCCGGATGAAGTCGAGGCACTGTTCACGTTGGCAGGTAGCACAACCGATCCCGGTATAGACTATGTTTCGGTAACTGCCGATACCCTGCCTGGAGATTACCCGGTTAACGTGGTTTCTGTAGAATCACAGGGCGCCTTAACCGGTACGGGAACGGTCACCGACCTCAGGGTCAGGAATAACAGTAACAACATGACGCTTATCGTTGACGGATTTTCGACCGGTAGCATCACCCTGACCAACGGAAATTATGCTAACGAAGATGCGCTGGCAAGCGAAATTCAGACTCAAATCAATGCTGCCAGTAGCCTGGTGGCAAATGGTGTATCGGTTACCGTGAGTTATGACGTCCCCAGCGACCGATTCGTCATTACCTCGGATAGCAGTGGATCCGCTTCGACGGTGGAAATTACCGCAATCGACCCCCAGACAGACAATCGCTACGGCCTGACGGTCGGTAATGGTGTCGATGGTACCGATCTCGTGGCGTCCATTGATGGCGTAAACGCATCGGTCAGCGGACAGTTATTGACCAGCCTGTCAGGAAATAGCAAAGGTTTATCGATAGAACTCATTTCTGGCGGAACCGGAAATCGAGGGACAGTTTCGATCGCTCGTGGACTGGCCGACACACTCGATAGCCTGTTGAACAATTTCCTGGATTCAGATGGGTTTATCGCGTCGCGGGAAGAGAGTATCAATGACGGTATCGACGATATCTTTGATGAGCGGATCAGGCTTGATGACCGGATTTCGAGTCTCGAGGCGCGCCTGATACGTCAGTTTTCGGCGCTCGATGCGCTGGTCGCCCAGTTCAACCAGACCAGTAGCTTTCTGAGCCAGCAGCTGGCAAACCTGCCCAGGCCCAACTCGATCAATAATAACAACTAATATCGGATTCCGGCTAAAGAAAGTCGGGTACGAGACGATAACCTAGACTAGAAGCCATGGAGATACAGAAAATGACAAACCTAGCACTCAAAGCCGTCGACCAGTACCAGTCAGCTGATAACAGTTCGATTGAATACGCGGACCCCCACGAGTTAATCCTGCGTCTCATGAATGGCGCTATTGAGCGAATCGCCCAGGCCAAGGGTGCCATCCAGCACGGCACTGTGAATCAAAAGGGTGAATGTATCAGTAAGGCTATTTCGATCATCGGGGGCCTCGATGGCTGCCTCGACCATTCACATGAAGGTGACCTGTCGAGCAACCTGTCAGCCCTGTATGAGTACATGATTATTTCATTGACCCAGGCCAATATCAGCGATGACATAGCCAAGCTCAATGAAACCAGCGACCTTTTGGTCGATATAAAGTCAGCCTGGGAGCAGATCCCAGAGTATGCCCGGTCGACCGACGCCTAAGCTGGCTCCTATTCAGAATGGACAAACAGCAAGCCCTTAACGCAGCGATTAAGCTGACCGATGAAATTCTTGAGCTGCTCGATAGCGGCGAATTTGAACGTGTCGGTGAGCTTGAAGTGCAGAGAAAACCTTATGTGGAACAGGCGTTTGCGGCATCAATCGAGCAAATTGATTTAATCAGGGCGCAGCATTTGCAGAGCCTCAATCAGCAGGTTGTCGATAAATTGGAACTGTTCAAGCAGGCGGTCATTATGCAGCAGACTCGCCTTAGAACCGCTGCCAAAGCCTCGCAGGCATACCTGAGTAACGACTCGGTCCCCAAATAAAATCGGCAAAGATCGATTAAAATATTTAATGTAATAAATTCACTTTACACCGTCGAAATATTGTCAGCTTGGACTAAAATCTAGGTTAAATTCCAGAGCCGTCAAAATACTGGCTGGAAATTAACTCAGAAACTGGAGTGACAGCAGATGATGGAACATAGCGGGGGTCAGGACAGCAATGAAGTACTCGTTGTCGATTCCAACAACACACGTGGACATTCTTTCCTCGCCGTACTCGGCTTCATCAAGGTCGAAGCCAAACTCATAACCCCCGAACAATTATCCGATATTCCACGCCGCGAGTTATTCAATTATCTCGCTATCTTCAGCATCGGCGGTGATGATATTTCCAGGTATTTCCTGGAGCGCAATAAGGATGATAAATGCCAGTACCCGGTAATATTACTGGCCGATAAATCTGAATTGAGCGCGCTTGAAATAGTCGTCGAGCTGCCGTTCATCTCCGGCCTGTGTTTTCAATCCGATTACTATTCGCTATCACAGGTTCTCGATCAGGCGCGCAAACATAACAAACGTGAACGCCGCATGCAAAATCGTGAATGCCAGCCTTTGATTGGTAACAGCAATGCGATCGAACGTATCAATTTAATGATCGACCAGGTTTCAGACACGAATGCGTCGGTGTTAATCCTGGGGGATTCGGGGACTGGTAAGGAAGTCATTGCGCGGAATATTCACGCGCAGTCATCCCGCAGCAAGAAGCCGTTTGTGCCAATTAACTGTGGCGCCATTCCGGCTGAATTACTTGAAAGCGAGTTGTTTGGTCACGAGAAGGGCGCGTTTACCGGGGCAATCAGTGCTCGCCAGGGACGATTTGAACTGGCCGAGGGAGGCGTTATCTTTCTCGACGAAATTGGTGATATGCCATTACCAATGCAGGTTAAACTGTTGCGCGTGCTACAGGAGCGCTGTTATGAAAAGGTGGGCAGCAACAAAACTATTAAATCCGATGTGCGCGTGATCGCTGCCACGCACCGCGGGCTCGAGGAGTTGATTGCGGAAGGTAAATTTCGTGAAGACCTTTTTTATCGTCTCAATGTTTTCCCGATCGAAGTGTCGCCACTGCGGGAACGTAAATCGGATATTCCGCTGTTGATACATGAAATGATTTCACGTATCGAGCGCGAAAATCGTGGTTCGGTGCGGCTTAGCAAGAAAGCGATTGCAATGTTACAACAGTATCATTGGGCAGGTAATGTGCGTGAACTTGCGAACCTGATCGAGCGGCTAGCAATCCTGTTCCCGCACGGTGTGGTCGATTCCAAAGATTTACCCGGGAAGTATCAAAGCGAGGGATTCCTTGAAGTGACTGAAACAGCCGCCGATGAGTCTGCAGCGCCCCTGTCCGCAGCCGATGTCGATCAGTTGCCCAGCGACGGTATCGACATGAAAAAGTATCTCACCGATATCGAGATTTCACTGATTGAGCAGGCCCTGTCAAAAAACAACAATGTCGTTGCACGAGCGGCGACTATGCTGAATATGCGGCGTACCACTCTCGTCGAAAAAATGCGTAAATACGAAATAGAACGTATAGATTAGCGTCATTTTTATGGCAGCTCAAAATATAATAAAACATAACCATCTGATATTTAATAATTTATTGTAACTGGTTTGGCTTGTGCACCCTTTACGGGATGGAAAGCCAGAAACCGCATAGTGACCAACCAGAGCTGCAGAATCTGCAACACGCATTCGAGCAGTTTAATCGCCTGTCAGTCTGCCTGAGCGCCAGCGTCGATCAAATCAATCAGAATGTCGATCGTCTCAGTCCCCCTGATGCGCCGGATCGGTATGACTCAAATCCGCGTTTACTTGACGCTATCCCCGGCGGCGTCGTGGTGCTGGACCGACATGGCAAGGTTGCCGAAGCCAATGAAAGTGCACGTCTGCTGCTCGGGATGCCGATTAACCAGCAAGCCTGGCGTGATATCGTGCGGCGGGTATTTTTGCCTGAACTCGATCAGGGCGAATTAAAAACTGCGGATGGCCGGCAGTTCAGCATCTCGACGCGTCCGCTGGGTTACGCTCCGGGTCAGGTGCTGTTACTGAGTGATGTTACCCAGACCCGTGAGTTACAGCGCACGGCGCAGCAAAACCTGCACCTGGTGACCATGGGCAAGATGATGGCCAGTCTCGCGCACCAGATCAGGACTCCGCTCGCTTCGTCGATGCTTTACCTGTCGCAGTGTGTCGATTCTGCACTCGATCACGAGACCAGCCAGAGTTTTTGCCGGAAAGCGTTGGCACGTACGCGCCATATTGAAAAATTGATTAACGATATGCTGGTTTTTGCCCACGGGGGTCAGTTCGTCACCACCCGTTTTTCGGTGGCCGATCTATGCAGTGAGCTGAACGAGCAACTCATGCCGCAGTTGCAGCAACGCGCAGCGACTTTATATATGCAGGGACAGGACTGTTCCGTCGAATTGCAGGGTAACCAGGACGCACTGCTTGGAGCACTGGCAAACTTATGTATGAATGCGCTACAGGCCTGTGTAAATGAACCCCGCATCGAAATCTCTATTGCCTTGACAAAACACGGGCTGTTATCGATTTCGTTGCAGGATAACGGTTGCGGTATGGATCGGGATACCCGTGCTCATATTTTCGATCCGTTTTTCAGTACCAAGACCGATGGTACCGGGCTTGGTCTTGCGGTAGTCAAGGCAGTCGTCGAGTCCCACCAGGGTCGAATCGCGGTGTTTTCACGCCCTGGTCGAGGCTGTCGTTTCCGTATTTTCCTGCCTTGTCGGCAAGCGATGAAAACTCAAATCAGCAAGACCCGAGAAAATTAAATTGAAAGTTAAGGAGTTAAACCATGATTGATGTACTGGTAGTAGAAGATGATGCTGATCTGCGCGAGGCAATATGCGATACGTTGCAGCTCAATCAAATCAGTTTCCACGAGGTTGAAAATGGCCGCGCCGCGGAACAATTTCTGGCAAGTCATTCGGCCTCCCTGGTACTCAGTGATGTGCAGATGAGCCCCGGCAATGGTTACGAGTTGCTGTCTTCGATCCGAAAAAATCAGATCGATGTGCCAGTTATCCTGATGACTGCCTATGGTTCGATACCGCAGGCGGTGGATGCCATTCAGGCTGGTGCGGCGGACTACCTGGTGAAACCCTTCGAGGTGAATAACCTGGTGAACACGGTGCGCAAACAAATTCGTAGTCCGGTACTCACGGATGAAAGCCTGGTCGCCGTGGATGCCGCGAGCCAGGAAACTGTAATTTTGGCGAAACGGGTAGCACAAACCGATGCAACGGTTTTACTCAATGGCGAGAGCGGGGTAGGTAAGGAAGTCTACTCTAGATTCATCCATCAGCAATCCGTGCGTAGCGAGGGGGCCTTTATCGCCATTAACTGCGCCGCGATTCCCGAAAATATGCTTGAAGCGGTTCTATTCGGCTACGAAAAGGGTGCCTTTACCGGCGCGTATAAAGCGACCAAGGGAAAGTTTGAGCAAGCCCAGGGTGGCACCCTGTTGCTCGATGAAATTACCGAAATGAATATGGGGCTGCAGGCAAAGATCCTGCGCGTATTGCAGGAAAAGGAAGTGGAACGTCTCGGCGGTACCGCGACTATCGAACTGGATGTGCGCATCATCGCAACCACCAATCGGGATCTGCATCAGGAGGTGCGTGAAAAACGTTTCCGCGAAGATCTGTTTTATCGACTCAACGTGTTTCCGATCACAATTCCTGCATTGCGTGAACGCAGCGACGATATCGTGCCGGTGGCACGCAAAATTCTTGCCCAGTACAGTCGTGCGGCGGGTGACTCTATCCAGCTTTCGGAGGCGGCCTGCGCGGTCCTGCAACAGCACAACTGGCCGGGAAATGTGCGCGAACTCGATAACGTGATCCAGCGCGCATTGATCCTGAAGCAGGGCAAGGAGATCCTGCCGCAGGACATCATGCTGGAAACCGGTATCGATCAGGTTCCGCTCGAACCGTTACTTGAGGATAACGGTCTGCTGCATTCCGACCTGCGCGATCGAGAAACAGAGGTCATTCTCGAGACGCTGCGCAGTTTCAGGGGTAGTCGCAAGAAGACGGCAGAAAAACTCGGCATAAGTCCCCGCACGCTGCGATATAAGTTAGCGAAGCTACGTGAAAGCGGCGCACCGGTTCCCGATTAACGCAGTAGGTATTGCCTGGGGTCAGAGCTACAACATAGATGACAAGAAATCAGGGAAAGTTGGCGCGATTGTTGCTCACTAGCTAGCAAGGCCCGAAAAGGGTGGCTTAAAACGAATATATGTCAAAAAGTTAACAGTTTTGTTCCTGATGCTGAAATCAGGGCCAAATCCGTCAAGAAATCGACCGGTAGGGAATTTCATGATCAGTAACACACAGAACCATTTATTAAACCAGATGCAGGCACTCGAGTCGTTGGCCAGAGGCGAGGCGATGCGGCCCGAGATCAAGTCCGAACAGAGTCAGAGTTTTGGTGACTTGATGCAACAGGCTATTAACCAGGTCAATGAAACCGGACTGCAGGCTTCATCGTTGGCGCAGGCGTTTGAAACGGGAGAAAACGTTAATCTTTCCGAAGTCATGATTGCGGTACAGAAATCCCGCGTCTCCTTCGAAGCCCTGACCCAGGTACGTAACAAGCTCCTGACCGCGTATCAGGATGTCATGAACATGCCGGTATAAACGATGGCTGAAGCAACCGTAAATCAGCAAATGCTGACCGGTCCGGATGGACAGGGGGTGGTCGCCGTTGCGCCGCGCCAGATAAATCCAATTGATGCCGTGGCCCAATCGCGGGCGGTGCGTCACTTCGGCAAGTTGATAGGGCTCGCTGCCGCGGTCGCGATAGGCATGGTCGTCGTGTTGTGGACCGCCGAACCAAACTATTCCCCGCTATACACCAATATGTCGGGAAAGGATGCGGCACAGGTTGCCGATGCACTGATGTCGCGGGATATCGATTTCAAACTCGATGCTACCAGTGGCACGCTGTTGGTAGATCAGACCCGATTATCCGAAGCTCGCCTGTTACTGGCTTCACAGGGTTTGGCCGATGGTACTGCGAAGGGTCTCGAAATGCTGCAGCAGGATCAGGGTCTTGGTACCAGCCAGTTTATCGAAAATGCCCGCTATAACCATGCGCTCGAAGCCGAACTGGTGCGTTCGGTGGAGTCGATACGCGCAGTTGAAAAAGCACGAATTCACCTCGCGATTCCTGAACAATCGATTTTCATTCGTAACCGCACCAAACCCAGTGCGTCGGTAGTGGTCAAGCTCCATGCCGGGCGGGTATTGAATCCAGGGCAGGTAGAGGCCGTGGTGCAGATGATAGCCTCGAGCATTCCGATGCTGGAGAGTTCGGAGGTCAAGGTCGTTGACCAGTTCGGCCGTCTGTTGACCGATGAGAAAGACGAA
>Ga0265303_10000333_pt1 | contig 25693 bp, 17 predicted proteins | sample Helome_2_FD_192494 | JGI IMG/M metagenome (GOLD analysis project Ga0265303, IMG submission 192494) | Marine sediment microbial communities from subtidal zone of North Sea - Hel_20160317 (Illumina Assembly) | ecosystem: Environmental > Aquatic > Marine > Subtidal zone > Sediment ... | reverse complement strand
TGGAAATTAATTTTTACGCGAAACCCACTTGACAACCCGATGGAAGGAGGACCCAATGGATAAAAAAGTAACGGTTATCGGAGCCGGGAACGTTGGTGCCACTGCCGCGCAGCGCTTGGCGGAAAAGGAGCTTTGCGATGTGGTTTTAATCGATATTGTTGAAGGCGTCCCCCAGGGCAAAGCCCTTGATCTAACCGAAGCGGCACCCATTGAAAAACATGATGCCCACGTGACGGGCGCCAATGCGTACGATGTTTCGGCGGCCTCCGACATTGTTATCATTACGGCAGGCATCCCGCGAAAACCGGGAATGAGCCGCGATGACCTGATCAGCACCAATGCCGGTATTGTCAAAACGGTCACAGAGCAAATTGCGGCCGCATCGCCGAATTCAATTCTTATTATTGTCAGCAATCCGCTGGACGCCATGTGTCACGTGGCCCATCAAGTGAGCGGTTTCCCCAAGGAGCGCGTTATCGGTATGGCAGGGGTTTTGGATTCAGCCCGCTTTCGTGCATTTATTGCGATGGAACTGAATGTTTCGGTTGAAAATACCCACGCTTTCGTTCTTGGCGGACACGGCGATACGATGGTTCCACTGCCGCGCTACTCAACCGTCGCCGGAATTCCGATTACCGAGCTGATGTCGCAAGACCGCATCGATGCGCTGGTTGACCGTACGCGCAATGGCGGCGCTGAAATCGTCGCCTTGTTAAAAACCGGCAGTGCTTATTATGCCCCGGCTTCTGCTGCGGTTGAAATGGCCGAATCAATTTTAAAGGATAAAAAGAAGATTTTGCCCTGCGCCGTTTATCTCGAGGGCGAATATGAAATAAACGACCTCTTTATCGGGGTTCCGGTTAAACTGGGTGCCAGAGGTGCCGAAGAGGTCATTGAGATTACCTTAAGCGAAACGGAAAAGGCGGCCTTGCAGAACTCGGCAGCCGCGGTGCAGGAACTTAAAGATATTCTTAAAAAGCTGAATTATTAGCCGGTTCAGGGTTCAAAGGTTCACGGTTCATAGGTTAAAAAAGCCAGATGTCAGGTGTCAGTAAACAAAGAACAGACGACAGAAATCAGAAGACAGACAGGGTGGTTTAGCTCTCCAGATTTACAACCGGTCTTCTGTCATCTGACCGCTGTCTTCTGAATCCTGAAGATATCTGTGCACGGCTTCGGCTGCCGCCAATGGGATGCCGGGAAGCGCATTGAGCTGATCGATGCTGGCTTCCCGGATTTTTTTTATACTTTTGAAGTGTTTCAGCAGAATTGTCTTTCTTTTCTTACCGATGCCCGGGATTGCATCCAGCTCCGATTGCAAAGCGTCTTTGGTTCTACGCTTGCGGTGAAAGGAGATCGCAAAGCGATGCGCTTCGTCTCTGATTCGCTGCAAGAATAGAAGCAGATCGGCGTCTTTGCCAAAGACGATGGGGTTGGTGCGATGCGGTTTAAAAATTTTATCTTGCGCTTGTCCTTTTTTTTCGTCTTTTTTGGCGATGGCAATAATATCAAACTGACCCTCGAGTGCCAGTTCTCGAATGACCGCCGAGGCAATGCTCAGCTGCCCCCTGCCCCCGTCGACCATCAGCAGATCCGGACGCGCTTCAAAATTGTGCTGCGCATCCAACTTTCCCAGTCGCCGGCTCAAGACCTCACACATGTAGGCATAGTCATCCTGCATTTTTGCGGCTTTTATTTTAAACTTGCGGTAGGCCGATTTTTGGGGTTTTCCTTTTTCAAAGACGACCATGCCGGCAACCGGCTGGGCTCCGAAAAAATTAGAGTTGTCAAAACACTCGATGCGTTCGGGCAGACGGGACAATTTAAGCTTTTTTTGAAGCCGCAACAGCAATTCCATTTCAGCGCTGCGGGCTGCCAAGAACCCCTTGAGCTCGTTTTCAGCATTGTGTAAGGTCATGGCCAGCAGCTTGGCTTTTTCACCTCTTTTGGGGTGCAGGATTTTTACTTTTTTGCCTTTTACGGTTTTAAACCAGTCTTCGATCAGTCCCGCGTCCTGCATATCGATGGAGATCAAAATTTCGTTGGGCAGCAAAACGGGTTTCTCGTAATATTGCCGCATAAACGTGCCGATGGCTTCCGCATCGGTTGAGATGGTTTCTTCAAAGCTGAAATGCTGGGTACCCTTGAGAAAGCCACCGACAACATTAAACACCATAACCAGGGCACAACCGTTGGACCGGACAATCGCAAAAACATCCCGATCTTGGAAATCGGTGGTGACGACAATTTGCTTTTCAATAGTTCTTTGCAGCGAAAACATCTTATCCCTGAGGCGCGCTGCTTTTTCAAATTCCTGGGCCCGGGCAGCCGCATCCATTTGTTGCTTTATTTTTGCGATCAGATCTTTGGTACGACCGTTCAGAAACATGACGGCCTCATTGACCTGCTCCCGGTAGACCCGCGGGTCGACATCCAAGCAGCACGGCGCCAGGCATCCTTCCATCTGACAGTGCAGGCACGGCCGGGTCCGGGTTTTAAAATCCTTTGCACGACACTTGCGCAGTTTAAAGGTTTTGTTGATGGTTTTAAGGGTTTCGCGGACAGCATGGGCGGAGGCGAACGGGCCGAAGAAATTCGCCTTATCTTGCCCGATTTTGCGCACGATGGTGAAACTGGGGTAATCTTCCTGCAGGTCCAGTCGCAGAGAAGGATACCGTTTGTCGTCCTTTAAGATCACATTATATCGGGGTCGGTGGCGCTTGATCAGATTGGATTCCAGAATGAGAGCTTCTTTCTCATTGCCGGTAAGGATCGTATCAAAATCAACAATCTTTTTGACCAGCACACCGGTCTTCAAATCGGTATGGCCGCTGTTCTTAAAATAAGCCGCCAGACGTTTTCTCAAGTCCCGTGCTTTGCCGATGTAGATGATTGCCCCGACGGCATCTTTCAGCAAATACACGCCGGGCTCGTGGGCGGTAAGGGCTAATTTTTCCGACAAGCTCGGAGCCGGCTCTGCGTTTGAGTTTTGTTTATTCATAATAAAATCTAAAAGTGAAGTGCCTAAAATGACTAAAATGAGCTAAAGTGCCTAAAGTTATGGTCTCGCTGCGCTCCATCTTTTGTAAAAAAGACAGAATACATTAACTATAGAATTAAACCTCTAAGACAATCAGCTTCTTCAACCGCTGAATTTGATCGCGCAATGCTGCGGCACGCTCAAACTCTAGCACCTGGGCCGCCGCGCGCATATCGCTTTCCAGTGATTTAATCACCGCATCCATATCTTCCAGTGATTTGTATTCACTCAATTCATCCGCCACCTCGTATTTGGGTGTGACCGCCGCTTCTTTGCCGAAATCAAAAATCCGAGTCACTTCCTTGCGAATAGTTTGCGGTGTAATATGATGTCGCTGGTTGTAAGCTTTCTGAATTTTGCGGCGGCGACGGGTTTCATCCATGGCCTGGCGCATGGAACGGGTCAGCGTATCCGCATACAACAGCACCGTTCCCCGGGCATTTCGGGCAGCCCTGCCGAATGTTTGAATCAGCGATCGCGCTGACCGCAAAAATCCTTCTTTGTCGGCATCCAAAATCGCCACCAGTGACACTTCGGGTATATCCAAACCTTCGCGCAACAGATTAATGCCCACCAGGACATCGAATTTTCCGCGCCGCAGATCTTGAACAATATCCATGCGCTCAAGCGTTTTGATGTCTGAATGCAGGTAACGAACGCGAACGCCCAAATCAGAATAGTATTCCGTCAGGTCTTCAGCCATCCGTTTGGTCAGGGTCGTAACCAGGACCCGTTCATGGTGCTTTTGACGGTTTAAAATTTCCTCATAGAGATCGTCTACCTGGTTTTGGGCACTGTGAACCGTAACTTCCGGATCGATCAATCCGGTCGGGCGAACAATCAGCTCTATCACAGCACCTTTGGCGCGCGTAAGCTCATATTCAGCCGGGGTGGCCGAAACGTATACGACCTGGGATATCCGTGCCCGGGATTCTTCAAATTTAAGTGGACGATTGTCCAGCGCTGACGGCAGGCGAAACCCGTATTCGACCAGGGTTTTTTTGCGAGATCGATCACCCCGATACATCCCGCGCAGCTGGGGGACAGCAATGTGACTTTCATCGATGACCAGCAGATAATCCTTTGGAAAGTAGCTTAATAATGTCGGCGGGGGCTCGCCGGATTTTCGTCCGGTCAGGTGCCGGGAATAATTTTCAATCCCGTGACAGTAACCGAGCTCCTGCATCATTTCCAGATCAAAATGGGTCCGCTCCTCGATGCGCTGGGCTTCAATTAATTTTTTTTGATCTCTAAAATATTCGATCCGCTGTTTGAGCTCTGTCAAAATGGTATCAATGGCTTTTTTGCGGGTGACCTTTGAAGTCACGTAATGACTGGCCGGAAAAATGGTAACCCGCTTCAAGCGTTTGCGCACCTTGCCTCTGAGGGCATCGATTAAGGCAATGCTTTCAACTTGATCGCCAAAAAAATCGATGCGGATTGCCTGATCTTCTTCGTAGGCCGGGAAAATTTCAACCCGGTCGCCCCGTACCCGGAAGACGCCCCGGTAAAAATCAACGTCATTGCGCTCATAGTGTATTGAGATCAAGTCATATAGAAGCGTATCCCGGGCAAATTCCATGCCGGTTTCAACATCCACCCGCATGGCCAGGTAATCCTCCGGTGCGCCCAGACCGAAAATACAGGAGACGCTGGCCACAACCACAATATCTCTGCGTGACAGCACCGAGCGAGTGGCTGAATGGCGCAGTTTGTCAATCATGTCATTGATGGATGAATCTTTCTGAATGTAGGTATCGGTAGAAGGGATATACGCTTCGGGCTGGTAATAATCATAGTAGCTGACAAAATATTCGACGGCGTTTTCAGGGAACAGCTGTTTGAATTCGTTGTAAAGCTGGGCGGCCAGGGTTTTATTTGGCGCCAATACCAGGGTCGGCTTGTCGAGCCGGGCAATCACCTGGGCCATTGTAAATGTTTTGCCCGAACCGGTCACGCCCAGCAGCACATTGTGACGCTGGCCGTCTTTTATATTGCGGCTGAGCGCTTCAATCGCCTGGGGTTGATCGCCGGCTGGCTCAAAGTTGGAAACAAGTTTAAAAGCGGTCATAACGTCTCGGAATTTTAATAACACAGCGATAGAATAACACCGGTAATGAAATTTGTTCTATGCCACGTATATGGGATAATGGAATACTGGAGTCTTGGAATAAAGGTCAAAAACGCATAACTGCTGTTAGAAGCAATTTCCTTCAATTTGAATGGAAAGTTGGTAAAATATTTAACGGCTCAAACATAAAGGGCAGTAGTATATTGTCAACGCCTGATATTTTTAATATATCGGTTGATGGTGTTTCGATAATTTATTGATTTATATAATAAATCATATATATGGTTCAATACCATGCTATCCCGGCCTAATATTCCAGTATTCCATCTTTCCAGCATTCCAATTATGAGCAGCAAACTAATTTAATTTAACCAGCCTGGCCGTTTAATCAATCAGGGCAATGCACATAGCGCCAATGCCCTCCCCTTTTCCGATCACCCCTAAACCTTCGGTGGTCGTCGCTTTGATATTGACTGCCGACGGTCCGATGTTCATCGTTTCTGCCAGAATGGTTTGCATGTCCTGGCGGTGGGGCGCGAGCCCGGGTGCTTCGGCAAATACGGTGGCATCAAGATTGACAATCCGAAACCCCTTGTCGGTCAACAGCCGGCAGGTTTCGGACAGCAGTTTCAGGCTGGAGATGTCTTTATATTGCGGATCGCTGTCCGGAAAATAGGTTCCGATATCGCCCAAACCGGCGGCTCCCAGCAGCGCGTCACAGATGGCGTGTACCAGCACATCCGCGTCCGAATGGCCCAGCAAGCCCTTTTCAAAAGCAATGGATACACCGCCCAGAACCAGTGAACGCCCTATTACCAGACGGTGGATATCATAGCCGATACCGACCCGCATATTGGCATCCTTTCCCTCAATTTTCAAATAATCAATATAAATCAAGCCATTTATTGAATATCACAAACCCCTGCTTAAAGAAACCGGATTATGCTTTATTGTGCTTGACCGATCCGCTTATAGCAGGTTATCTGTTGGCACGCTGAATTCAAATTTTATAATAAATTAAAAATTAAGATATTAAAATCGAAGTGGTTTAGGCTGGAAAAATATAGGGTGCTCGATCATGGATGTAAAACAACTGCAGGCTGCTATTCGAAAAGGGACCCGAAGCGCCATCAATGAAGCCGAAGCTAAAGCCCTTTTGAAAGAATTTGACGTTCCGGTGGTGCCGGAAGCAATTGCATCGGATTCAGCGGAAGCCATCCGCGCTGCCGATGCGTTCGGCTATCCGGTGGTTATCAAGGGACTGGGCAGTGCATTGATGCATAAAACCGAACGGGGATTGGTAAAGCTGAATTTGTCTGGTCCGCAGGCGGTTCAAAAAGCTGTTGAAGCCATCATGGCATCGGCCGCTGATGATCTGGAGGGTTTTGTGGTGCAGCCGCAAATTCAAGGCAAAAGAGAACTGGTGGCCGGTTTGTTTCGCGACCCGCAATTTGGACCGGTTGTCATGTTCGGTATTGGCGGGGTATTCACCGAGGCGCTGGCAGATGTTAGCTTCCGCCTGGCGCCGATCACCGAAATCGATGCAGCGGAAATGCTGACCGAAATTCGCGCCAGGGCCTTTCTGGGCCGATATCGAGGCGAAAAAAGCATCAATCACCAACCGATCCTTCAAACTCTGATGGGACTTTCGCGAATCGCGGTTGAGCTTCCGGAAATTGCCGAGATCGATATCAATCCCCTGCTGGCTTCATCTGACGGTCGGCTCTGGGCGGTGGACGCTCTGGTGGTACCTGAGGGTGAAACGCGTAAGAAACAGCCATTGCCGCCCCCTGTTTCTCCGGACGCCATTGGCGCCATATTTTATCCCAGATCCATCGCCTTTATCGGCGCCTCGGCCCAAATGGGCAAATGGGGGCACATGCTGATGGCCAACACCATCAGCGGCGGGTATGCCGGCAAGGTGTTTCTGGTTAATCCCAAAGCAGACACCATTGCGGGTCGTAAAACCTATCCAACCGTCTGCGATATCCCTGAACCGGTTGATCTGGCGGTCGTGACCATTCCGGCGGCCGGGGTGCTGGATCTGATTCCCCAGTTGCAAGAAAAAGGCATCAACAATATGCTGTTGATCACCTCAGGTTTTGGCGAAACGGGCAAAGAAGGCAAGAAATTGGAAGCCAAACTGGTGCGTGCCGCCCGCAAAGCCGGCATTTTAATCCTGGGCCCCAACACCATGGGTATCTGCAATCCGCATATCAATTTCTACTGCACCGGTTTTCCGGCCAAACCCAGAGCCGGTTCGACCACGATGGTCTCGCAATCCGGCAATATGGGCGTTCAGCTGCTGGCATTTGCCGAACAGCAGGGCATCGGAATTCGGGGGTTTTGCGGATCGGGCAATGAAGCCATGATGTGCATCGAAGATTATCTGGACGGGCTGGAAGTCGACACCTTAACCCGCACAGCCGTGCTATATGTCGAAAGCGTCAAAAACGGACGACGGTTCTTTGAAAGCGCACGCCGGGTCGGCCAGAAAAAACCGATCGTGCTCCTTAAAGGCGGCGAGAGTCAGGCCGGCAAACGGGCAGCCGCCAGCCACACCGGGGCCCTGACCTCCGACAGGCGGGTGTTTGATGCCGTCTGCCGCCAGGCCGGCATTGTTAAAGTCGACGTGCCCATGGAGCTGCTTGATCTGGGGGCGGCGTTTTCATCGCTGCCCCTGCCCAGAGGAAATCGTGCGGCCATCATGACCCTGGGCGGTGGCTGGGGGGTGGTAACCGCCGATCTGTGCGCTCATTTTGGACTCGATGTCATCGAGCTTTCCCCGGATATTATCGAAGCGATCGACCAGATCCTGCCGCCTTACTGGAGTCGTTCCAATCCCGTTGATCTGGTCGGTGAAGGGGATCCGACCATACCCAGGGCGGTTCTGGAACTGCTGTTGAAATGGGACGATTGCGATGCGGTGATTAATCTGGGAATCGTCGGGCGCCGGCAGGTGCTGAAAAGCCACGGGGCGGCGGTATTAAAGGCCGATCCCACCTATTCAGCTGAATTTATCAAACAGATTCAACGGGGTGTTAAAAAATTCGAAAGGGATTATATCGCCCAGATCATAGACTTAATGGAAACGTATAATAAGCCCGTTTTTGGCGTCAGTATGCTGCCGGATGAAAAGCAACAGACCGTATATCCGCATAAAAAACACGCATTCAAGGGTGTATTTTTCCCGACACCGGAGCGCGCGGTGGGCGCGTTTGCCAAAATGGTGCAGTATCAAAAGTTCTTGAGCGGCAAAAAATAAAGACGGATGGAAACCCGCCTGCACTGTCACTGAGACGAAACATTTTAAAATAATAAAAATAAATTATAACTAAACTATCAATAAATACTTTAGCTTAACTTTTGGCTTGTGCAGGCATCTGGTTTATGATAAAAACCCGTTTCTTGTGAATTTTTTAAGGTTCCTGACACATTTGACATGAGGATCGCAGAAGATCGTGATACCGAAAATGAAACCAATGACCCAAAAACCAAATTATCAATTCGATTTTGAAATCGGCACCCTCGTGAAAAGCCCCTGCCGGCAGTGTCTCTACAGACCCATTTTTCCCCGCTGCATGCAGACCTGCGACTTGCTGGAGAAAATTCACACCGTTTTGCAGGAAGTCGTGTCTTGCACCCGCCGGTCGTAACTTTTTTATTCAGAAGTCAGAGGACGGAAAACAGAGGACAAATGGCAGGCTCGGAAGGCAGGCAGTGACTTCGATTGACAAATTGATGTCACAACTTTGAGGGAGTCTTCAATAGCTTGTATACGTTCGAGAAATCTTCAGTTCAACAGGATTCAGATAATATGGCAGACCTTCTGATAGACAATGAATGATTGAAAATTTAAAATGTTTGTTTTGGAGTATGCTCATGGTTCTTTTTTCCGGGCTCCATGCTTACAATGTTCTTCATTCAGCTCCGTCCGTTTTCTTTTTTATCCTCTGCCCTCCATTTTTTGCCTGCCTCATCTGAATTCTGACATCTGTGTTCTGATCTCCGCCATCCGTCCTCTGTTATCCGTCCTCTGTCCTCTGGCATCAAAAGCCCCACAATGCATCCCGCAAACCCGAGGTTCGCTGGATTTTTCTGGTCAAGGCACTGCGCAAAATTGCCGGCGTTCCCCAGATTGTTATTTTCTGGCGCGCCCGGGTCAGGGCCGTGTAAACGAGCTCACGGGTTAGGATGGGAACATCTTTGTTCGGCAGGATCAACAGCACGTCGTCAAATTCGGACCCCTGGCTTTTGTGAACCGTCATGGCATAGACGGTTTCATGCTCCGGGAGTTGATGCGGCAGGAAACGGCGGACACCACCGTCATTTGCGCGAAAAAAGACGACCCATTCCCTGTCCCCGGTACCAGCAGGCGGCAGGGTGACCCCGATGTCGCCATTGAATAATCCCAGCGCGTAATGGTTGCGGGTAATCAACACGGGTCGACCCGCATACCATGGATTTTCACCGCTCGTGTCCGGTTGGATCAAATTATGGCGGCTTAAAACCTGTTCTGCCAGGCGATTGACAGCGTGAACGCCCAGCGGGCCAATATTTAAGGCACACAGTATTTTGAAGCGTTCCAAACGGTGCAGTGCTTCGGCCGGGTCCCGGGTTGCCAGATAAGGCTGATAAGCGCTGACGATCTGCTCAGAAAGGGCTTCCATCAGGTAGGTGTCTGACTTGAGGTGTTGCCAGCTAAGGGATTTTTCAGCGGCATCACCCAGAATGCCCAGGGCCGCATCGGCATCGCCGCGATTAACCGCCCGGCTCAAAGCGCCGATGCCGCTTCCGGCGGCAAAGCGATAGCTCTTATGTAATACCACGATCGAATCTTGCAGGTCGGATTTCGCATCAGCCGTTTTTACCACTGATTCAATGTTTGCGGTGGTTAACTTCTGGATCCGTTTTTTAAGTGGGGCCGAAAAACCATGCATGACGTCCCGGTCACAAATATCCCCCAGAACAGATCCCGCCTCAACCGAAGCCAGTTGATCTTTATCACCGATAAAAATCAACCGCGCTTTTTCCGGGATCGCACGCAGCAATTTGGCCATCAAGGCCAAATCGACCATGGAAGCTTCATCCACAACCACCACGTCCGCCCTTAGCGGATTCTCTGAGTTGTGCTGAAAATAGGGTGACCCTTTGATGGGCTTGAGCATCCGGTGAATTGTGAATACTTCGGAAGGAAACGCGGTTTTAATGGCATCATCGCATTCCATTTGATCCGTGGCCGGTTCAAGGGCGGCCTTCAAGCGGGCAGCGGCTTTGCCCGTTGGTGCGGCCAGATAAATTTGAAGCCGCTGTCCGGCCAGCAGTTCGAGCAGCAGCGCCAATACTTTGGTGACGGTAAATGTTTTACCGCTCCCGGGCCCGCCGGTGATCACACAAAAATGCTTCAAACAGGCAACCGCCCCCGCTATTTTTTGCCAGTCAATTTCCTGCTGTTCGGTTTTTGGAAACAATCGATCCAGAATATTCTTAAGATGCTGATGGTCCAGACCGTGTATCGGGTTTTCAATTCTGCGTTTAATTGAACGTGCAATCGTATCCTCGTATTCCCAGTAGCGGTAAAGATAGAGACGATGGTTGGTATCCAGAATCAACGGGCGGATTTCACCGGGGCTGCCTACAGCCGGGCTGGCTTTCAGTTTTTCCAACCAGACTTCGAGTTGCGGGCATACGACCGCCAAACGTTCATTCTGTTTGTCAATCAGTTGTTTGCCGGCAACGGTTTCAAGACCCAGACAGGTATCGCCTTTGCCGGTCGCATGGCTCACCAGACCGGCGGCTAAAAATAGATCGGCATCCCTATCCGCTGAAAAGCCGCTGATAAATTTTGCGAAATGAACATCGATAGCCGAAAGAAAACCCTTCAGTTGAAGATCTCTGATAACTGATTTTTTCATCACATTAATTCTTCAAAACCCGGAATGAGTGCTCGTCCCAGAGCATTGATGAGCGCCGCTTCGGGGCGATCAAAGTAAATGCCGGTTTCCGGACTTCGGTGGTGATCAATTCCCCGGATAAATACGTACAAAACACCGCCAAATTGGGCTTCATACCGAAAAGCGGGATTTTGCAGACGCAGATACTGGCAAAGCGCCAGCATGTAGAGATGATACTGCAGGACATAAAAATTAGCGCGCATCGCGTCGCCAAGCGCATCGGGTTGGTAACTGTCAAGCGTGGGACCCAGATAGTTGGACTTCCAGTCCACCAAAAAAAACCGGTCCTGATGCTGGAATACCAAATCCATGTAACCTTTCATAAACCCGCTGAACGGACTGAAAATCAGTTTTTCCAACCGGGCTGGAAAATTTCCGTTGCTCTCAACGTGGCCGTGGCGTTTGAATACCGACTGCAACGTTGACGGCGTAACCGTGTTTAGCGGAAAATAAAATTCCATTTCATTGACGCGGTGTTTGAAATCAATCGCGGATAGCGTCAACTCCGGCTGGTCCGGCGTTAACGGAACATGGAGCAAATTGGCGATCGTCTCTGCAACGATGTTTTGCCAGGCGCTGTCAAAACCGTAAGCCTGCAGGGCACGTTGAATGGCTTCATTCAAAACCTCGGACGAAGCGACGGTGTAATCCAGGTGCTCCAATATATCGTGGAAAAAATTACCGGCACGCGATCCTTTCGGAAATGCAAAAATATCGTCGCCTGCTGCAGATTCCTGAGGATCGATCTCGTTTTGGGCGGTGTCTGTCAGGTGTCTGACGAGTTCACCAAGGGCATCGCGATCCGGCAGATCAATGTCGGCCATCTGCCGTGAAACCAGGGCCGAATAGCTGGAAACCTTCCAGTTGGTGTTAATCGTACCGGTAAAATTTCGACAACTCAGCGTATCGGCTATATCGGGCTGCGCAAAAAAATGACGATCCGAAGCTTTTGGCAAAGGGATTACCTCGATGCTGCCCCGCGATTTTTTTTCCAATTGCGCCAGATCCGCCAGGCGATCTTCATCAGATTTGGCGTAAACCTGCCGTTTCAGGTCAGCCAGGACATCAGTGACTCGCTGATTCTTTTGCGCACCTGCGTCTGCATGCAGCAGATAGGCCAGAGCCGAAGATTCGGCCGTATTGATGCGCCCCCAGGCAAGGTAGCATTTGGATTTCGCGCGGGTTAAGGCCACATACAACAAGCGAATGTTTTCGGCCAGAAGCTCATTCTGGGCGAATATGAGGTTTGCGGCATAGGAATCCGAACCCAGATCCATCGTCAGGCGCTGGTTACCATCGGGTGTATCGGGTTGATGAAAAATGATTTCAGAATCCTTTACGAATGAGCCTTCCCAGCCGTAGGGGCAGAACACGACAGGATATTCAAGACCTTTGCTTTTGTGGATGGTCACAATTTTTACTGCTTGCGCATCACTTTCCAATCGGAGTTGATGCTCCTCCAGACGCGGCGATTTGGGGTCGCGTTGCTCTGCCAGCCATTTTAAGACGCCGCGCAGGCCTAAATTGCGACGGGTGGATTCCTGGTGAATGATTTCTGCGAGGTGAAGCACGTTGGTGAGACGGCGCTCACCATCCGCAAAAGACAACAGGCGTTGCCGGATGTTTTCCCGGTTCAATAACATTCGGAACATTTGCATAAACCCGGATCGCTGCCACAGTTGCGTGTATTCGTGAATTCTGATCAGTTGATCTTCCCAGTGTTGGACGTACAGATCGGACGATAGCAGGTCTTCGCCCCGAGCACCCATCATATCCATGGCCAGGGCTGCTTTGAGAAGCGCCGGGTTGTCCGGTTCGGAAATGCTCAGCAGAATTTTTTCAATTTCCTGGGCTTCACGGGAATCAAAAATGTTGCCGGTGCTGTAAAGAACTGATGGGAGGCCCCTGGCAGACAGACACGATTTGACAATCCGGGCCTGTCGGTTGGTTCGAACCAGCACGGCAATGTCACCGGGCTGCCAGGAACCGGTTTCGGCGCTGACAATCCGACAGATCTCTTCGGCGACCGCCTCGGCCATTAAGTGCACCGCTGTGGTTTTCGTTACCGGTTTATTCTGATCCGAATAGGCTCTTGAATCTAAATACCATATGGTCAACGGTGTTGCGCTGCTTTTTGAATCTGGCGTACGCATTTTTCCCGCCCTGGCCGGTTCAAAAGAAATCTCTTCAAAAAGAAACGGTCTTTTTAAATTTGAAAAGAGCGTGTTAACAGCGGTGATCAGATGCGGCTCAGATCGCCAGTTTTCGGTGAGGGTAAATTTTGTTCGGGCATCCCGGGCCGCTTTCAAGTAAGAAAAAATGTCCGCTCCGCGAAAGCTGTAAATGGCCTGCTTGGGGTCTCCGATCATAAACAGCAAGCTTTCCGGATTTGAAAATAGCCGGGAGAAGATGTCATATTGGACACTGTCGGTATCTTGAAATTCGTCTACGAGCGCAGCCTTGTATTTTTGGCGAATGGCAGCCGCAAGCGGATTGCCTTTTTTTGAAACCAGGGCCCGTTTTACCAGGATCAGCAAATCATCGAAAAATTGAACGTTTCTTTCGGACTTGCGGGCGCTTAACTCGGATGGTGCCGTGTCCAAAAGTTGCGTTTTCAGGTAAACCAGGTAATGGTCCAGCTCGGTTTCCAATTCAGCGGCACAACGGTCAAGTTCATCGCAGGTGACAAAGAAATCATGGACGGGTGGCGATTGGCCTTTACGGACGGCAGCCTGTAATTTTTGAGCGGTAAATTTTTCAAAGTTCTTGAAAAGCGGAAACCCCGTGCTGTTGGTTGACACATATTGTTCCATGGCTTCGATCAGGGATAAAATGGTCAGATCGCGCCTGGTCGTGGTGGCCGTTTTTTGAGCGGGTTTCAGGCTGCCATACCGGGTGCCGCTCAATGACGGATCACGCAGGGCTTTTGCCACCGCCTGGCGCGCAGCGGGCCATTGATCTTTGACACGCTGATAGGCCTTGCGAAAAGCAGGGATCGCTCTCAGATTTGGCTTGCGGATCTGCGGTATGATTTCCATCTCAGCTGCCCCTATTTTGCCGAGTAGCTGTTGAAAATACGCCGGCCCCCTGAGCTTTTCAGTTAAATAACGGATACATTCCAGCGGCGCATTGTAAAAATGACGTCGCCAGAAATCTTCGGCCACATCCCGTTCCCACTCGGACGGATCGGAAACAAGCTCGGTATCAAACAAATTTGCGGTTTCAAATGCGTGCTCAAACAGGATTCGAGCGCAGAATCCGTGAATGGTAAAAATGGGCGCTTTGTCAAACTCAACCAGCGCATCATGGATCGAGGCAATGACCGCCGTATGGTCCGGCTGACGCTCAAGCAGGGCGATGAGCAGGGGCTCTTTAGCCGATCCTTCCGTAAAGGCTTTTTCTGCCTGACGCAGTTTGTTGCGAATACGATCTTTCAATTCCTCGGTGGCCGCCTTGGTAAACGTAACAACCAGAATCTGATCGACCTGGAGTTGTTTTTCCAAAATCAGCCTCAGGAACAAACCCTCAATAGTGTATGTCTTGCCGGTGCCGGCACTGGCTTCAATCAGATTGATGCCTTCTAAGGGCGTGTCTATGAGATCGAGAGGTTTCAATTAAGTGTGCTTTCCAGTTTCAATAAATCAGCGTTGGGAGGTTCTCAAAAAGGTTTCAGGTGTCAGCAATTGGCCCGGAGGGCCTTCTGCTGGCCTTGAAACCTATGGGCTTGAATCAATTCCAGAGAGACTTAAGGTTTCGACAACGAATTCAATGGTGCCCGGATCGATTACCTGCAGTCGAAGCTGTCCCTCAGTATCGGCAACTTTGACAGGGATATCGGCGCCGGCTTTAATGGGAAATTGAACTTTCGCCAGCGCACGAAACTTTCCGAAATCGACAAGGGCACCCTGATCGTCTTTTACCTCGATGATATTTATATTGAAAACATCACCCGGTTTGATGAATTCCTGAACCCAGGCCGATCGATTTAAATGCGGATCAAAAATCGCATTGGTGAGCAAAGAAATATCCATATGCTACCAGAAGAACTTATTTGTCTTCTTCGGTATAATAGACACCCGGTATCCAGCTTTTCTTAATTTTTGCGGTTTGGTTCGGGTCGCCCGGGTCTTCGTCGATAAACTTAAAGCTGTTCCATCCGATCCGGATCGTATCATTGTGCGCCAGTTTGTGGCGTGTGATTTTGGCACCATTGACATATGTGCTATTGGTGCTTTTCAAATCTTCGATGTAATACTGAGGCCCGCCGCTGGATTCAGGAGGGTTTTCAAGCGTGATAACCGCATGTTTTGAGCTGACCACCGTGTTATCGATAAAAATATCACAGTCCGGGTCGCGTCCCATGTGCAGCGTGGGTTTGTCCAATTTAAATTTTTTAATGGCCACACCTTCGTGCAGCTGAACCACCATTGCCATTGGTATCTCCTTTTCTCATCTATTTTCATGCAAAATCAGGGATTCGTTTTCCATCCGGGTGCCGTTTTCCAGCAAAGGCTCAAATATTGCTCTGGAAATCTTTGCAAACGACGCATCCAGTGGATCGGTCATCTTAAAGCAGATATCAAAATAGGGATCTTCTGATTCGCCTCTAAAAAACTCATTGCCGACCCATTTCCGCCGGGCCAGAGTCATTGCCGCATTTTCCGATTTGCCGTTGATCTGTTGCTGTTGAATATATTCCAGGGATGTGGCCGGAAACAAATGCAGCGGCTTTTCCATTCCCGCTTTAAATGTGTCGAGCAGCTCCGCAAGCAATTTTCGTGGGTGCTTAACGGGGTGAAACTGCCAGACCGAATTTTTAAATATCATAACACTTGTCTGCGGCCAATCCCTCTGAGCCAGCTCGCAAAACGTTAGATGGTAAATCCACAATCGCAGTAAATCCTGCGCGCGCTGATTGGCATAGCGGTACTCAACAAGCCCGCGATCATAAATTTCCGGCAACCGCACCAGCAGGTTCACTTCACCCATATCGATTTGCACTTCTAACGGCCCGGCAATTCTCTTTTCTTTATTGGACTCTACCCTGCTGGCAAATTGCTCTACCGCTCTGCTCATTTCATTATAGAGCAAAGTGCCGACGTTTCCATGCGGAAATTGGCCCCTGGCCATTTGGGCCGGCCGGCACGCGTTCAAATCATTGCCTGTCATGCGGGTGCGCACCAGGCTTTGACCCACCTGGAATTGATCCAGATTATTTAATTCAAAATCTTCGCGCCTTTCAGTTAAAGCGGTAGCCTGTTCCAGATAGATGCCCAGGCGCTGCTGGAGTAAAAATCGCGTTGGATGGCTGAAAAAGCGGCACAGCGATTCAATATCCAGCTTGCGTAGTTCGGCTTTTTCCGGTGCCGTCAGGGGCATGGTCCCGGTGATGAGTGGCGTTGCTTCTTCACGTTTGTGTACAAATTTAGCCGCATCGCAGTTTTCTGAGGAATAACTGAAAAGTTTGGGGTCATTTCCAAAATACCGGGGGGCAAATGCCTGCAGGCAATGAAAACCGACCAGGTGCTCCCGGATGTTTTCCCCGGGCAATTCAAATCCTTGTTCAATCGTATCCAACAGCTCACTGACTAAAACCGATGGCGGAATGCGGCTGTTGTCCTGAATGTTTTGGCCCACGTAACTGATATAAAGTTTGCTGCGGGCCGAAATAAGCGATTCCAGAAATAAGTATTTATCGTCATTTCTGCGAGAGCGATCGCTGGGTCGCGGGTGTTTGGCAATCAGGTCAAATGACAGCGGTTGAGAATCACGCGGGAATGTGTCTGAATTCATGCCCACCAGACAGATAATCTTGAAGGGAATACTGCGCATCGGAAGCATCGCACAAAAGGTCACACCGCCCGTCATGAATCCGGATCCGAAGCGCAAGTTGCCCAGACGTCGCTCCAGGTAAAACCGAATCGGCTCAAATTCGAGTTTTTCATTAAAGGCCGCGTCGGTCTGGCGCCGGCTCAGGTCATCTATGATGGATCGCAAGCTTTTTATTTCCATTTGCGTTTTTTCGTCGGGCAGAAAAAAATCATCGAGCATGCGTTTTAAGAGCGTGCTCCATGCGCGCAACGTTTTGGGTCGATTCAGTTCATCGGCATGTCGAAAGACAGCGTCGCTAAAGTTCAAAAATTTTCCAAAGCTATGAATTTCATTACCTTCAACCGCATCATAGGGTAAAATATCGTCAAACATCCGCTGATTATTGCCCGGCATGGCATAGCCCAATAGCAGTTGCCGGATGCCGGTATACCATGTATTTTCAGAAACTGCCGGAAGACCCAGTTTGCGGCGGTGGTCTGCGTCGATTCCCCAGCGAATTCGCGTATCGCGAATCCAGCGTTCGATGATTTCGATATCCGTGCGCTTGAGCCCGAATTTTTCGCGGACACCGGGCGCTTCCAGCAGGCGCAGCACGCGCGCGACGCTGAATCGAGATCCTTTTAGTTCCAGAAACGCAAAAAAGCCATCGATTATACGGCCCTGTCCCCGAACACTCTGGTCCGCTATGCTAAATGGTATGCGAAGGCGCGCATCTGGCTGAGCAGCAAACACGGCCTGAATATAAGGGGCATAGGTTTCAATGTCCGGTGTCATTACCACGATATCTTTCGGTAACAACTGCGGGTCTGCGGCAAACATGGCCAGCAGGTTATCATGCAATACTTCTACTTCGCGCATCGGACTGTGGCAGCACTGAATTTGTATTGAAGTGTCCGACCTGTCTATCGGAAAAACAGGCGCGCTGGCCGCTGCAGCCAGATGATCGGCTTGATCGTCCGGGCCGGATTGTGCCTGTCGGCGCTCTCTTAAATTTAAAATATCCGATTGAATGCAGCTCAGAAGGTTCGTGCACCCCGGGTCCTGGTAGCTTTCGTGCATGTGAAAATCAAAACTGCTGATCACGGTATGAAAATCTTTACCGTGAGCCCCCATGGAGGCCAGCAAACGGTTGCCCTCTTCCAGGTGCAGCTCCGTTGGGACATCGCTGGAACGCGAATAGGTGCGCCGGATGCGCTGCATTTGTTTTTCAGAAACGATATCGCCCCAGTACTCCCGGCAGGGATTCAGCAGGAAAACATTCGTTTCAACAACCTGCGACAGGGCCACAAAAGTCTCCAGATGAAAAAGCGGCAGATAGGAGATGCCAAACATAAATATGCGTTGCGGTAAACCTGAGAAGATTGCCGGTTCGGTTTTAATTTTTTCAATCAGATTGCGCTGCAGACCGGCACGCTGGCGGTTTTGCCGGCCTTGTAGCAGCTGCCGCCAGAGTTCGGCCTGCCAGTAATCTTCGGAACGCTCAGGGTCTGTGCCCGCTTCCCAGCGAAAAACCATTTCCGGTCGAAAAACTTGATACTGATCGTAAAGGTCGGCCAGTTTGCTTGCAATCTGCAATTCCTTGAGGCGGGTGGTATCATCGGCAAGGTAGTTTTTCAGGCGTTCAAATCCGGATCCGGGGACGCATTCCGGAAGCACTTTGAGAATATGAAACATCAAAACATCCGGATCAAAAGGCGACGGTTCATCTTCGTCCGGCCTGAGTTGTTTGGCGATTTGATCCAAAAATGAATTGGGGAACGGAAAATGAATGTTGGCACAAATGCCATTGTGCCTTGCAAGTTCCTGGGATATCCAGCGCTCCATACCGGCACTCTGAATAACAACAATTTCAGGCGCCAGCGCCATTGAGGCGGGCGTTTTCAACTGTTGCGCCAGTTGCGTTGCCAGTATTTCAAGTTTGTTGCTTGTAAAAACATTCAGGCCGGACATGGGGTCAATTCCGCAACCAAACCTTGAAAATTAATAGTGGGGCGGCTGCCCGGAATTTGACCGCTGACAGTACGCCATATGCGCATCATAAGCGCGGACGGCCTGTTTTGTCAATCGGTCAAACCGGTCTGGCCGGCAGAAAAAAGGTCTAAAAAACCGGACCCATTATTTATGAAAAACCATCATGTTATAGCTTGATTTTTCTCCCACAGTGTCATAAACAAGTCAGGGATTATGCCTGCTAACCCTGACGAGGAGGAGCTATGGGCCGCAAGGGTGGTTCTGCCGCATCGAAACCGTTTTGGAAAAGAGCTCTCAAACCCGCCATTCTTATTGCCATCGGCATCCTCATCGCCTTTCCCTTATTTAGCATGTCCTACTACACCATGGTTCGCACCTCCACTCCTGATTTTTGCGGATCATGCCACGAAATAAAGCCCGCGGTGGTGGCGTGGCGCTCCTCCACGCACACCAACAACGCTTCAGGTGTCGTTGTAGATTGTATGGACTGCCACCTGCCCGCGCCCCAGAACACCCTGGACTTTTTCTTTGCCAAGTCCTACCACGGCATCAAGGACGTGATTATTCATTTCTTTGTCGGTGAATATGACAGGGAAAAAGCACGTAATAATGCGTATGCCGCTTTTGAAAACAACCAGTGCCAGAAATGCCACCGCAATTTGCTGAACATGCCATATAAACGCGGTGCCATGCTGGCCCACCGCTCAGTGCTGTATGCCAGACCGGGATACGAGAAAAAATGCGTCGATTGTCATTATGATCTGGTGCATTCTGAAAGAGGTCTGGTGATGTTTCGCCAGACCAGAAAGGTGCCTTACCAGGCCAAAGGGCTCAAACAGCTTTAAATTTGTTTTTAGGGAACTTTTTTCTGCCATAAAACATCAACTGAAAGGAGCAAGACCCATGAGGCGAACATTGCTGTTTCTCACCATCGGTTTGCTGGCCGTCGGTCTGATCGCAATAACAGCCATGGCTCAGCAGCCCAATTTTGCCAAGGTCAAGGAATACCGGATCGAGCGCAGTGTCCCTCCGGAAGCCCAGGCATGTATTGAATGCCACCGCGCAACGACTCCCGGTGTTTTTGCGGACTGGGCCAGGAGCCGCCATGCCAACGCCAATATCACCTGCCTGGACTGCCACCTGGTCCAGCCCGGTGACCAGGACATCGCACAGGGCCATGAGAAATACTATAGCCGATCGGATATGCCCTGGGGAGAAGGCAAATACAAAATGCCCATCGCCTCGATTGTCACGCCCAAGGACTGCTCGCGCTGCCACCCGGATGAGGCCACCCAGTACAGCAAAAGCAAACATGCCAATACCATCGAAATCATATGGAAACTGGACCCCTGGTTGAACAAGGGCATGAACTCGGACAATGAGCGCAAGACCGGCTGCCTCAACTGTCACGGCACGGTGATCAAGATCGATGAAAAAGGCGTCATCGATCCGGGCACCTGGCCCAACGCCGGTGTGGGGCGGCTCAATCTGGACGGCAGTAAGGGCGCCTGCACATCGTGCCACACCCGCCACCGGTTTTCCGTGGCCGAAGCCCGCATGCCAGAGGCCTGCGACCAGTGCCACCTGGGCCCGGATCATCCCCAGATCGAAATCTATGAGGAGTCCAAGCACGGTACCATCTACCATGCCTACAAGTCTGAGTACAATTTTAATGCGGCTGGCGGTACCTGGACAGCGGGCGTGGATTACCGCGCCCCCACCTGTGCTGCCTGCCACATGTCCGGCTCCGGAAAAGAGCCCACCAGCCACGATGTGACCTCGCGGCTCTCGTGGGAGACCCAGGCCCCTCTGACGGTTCGTCCCCAGGACTTCAAACCTTTTCCCTCTGGAACCAACTGGCAGGATGAACGCCAGAAAATGAAAAACATCTGCAGCGCCTGCCATGGCGACGCCTGGATCAATGATTTCTATAATGGTTTCGACAAGGCTGTGGAAGAGTATAACGAGGTTTACTTCAAACCGGCCAAGGCCAAACTTGGCGAGCTTTACGAAAAAGGCATTCTGGACAAAACCAAGTTTTTCGATGAACGCTTAGAGGTCGATTACTACGAACTGTGGCACCATGAAGGTCGGCGGGCCCGCATGGGTGTGATGATGATGGCGCCTGACTACGCCTGGTGGCACGGTTTCTACGAGTGCAAGCTGCGTTTTGTCAACTACATGGAAGAGGCCAACCATCTGCTTGAAACCGGCCAGAAAGCTTACAAAGCAGATCCGTTCCCTAACGCCACCGGCAACACCCAGCGACCCAAAGAAATATTCAAGGAATAGCATCGTTAACCTTTACGCAAAAAACCCCGCAGCCCGAATCGGCTGCAGGGTTTTTTTTGGATGATGGCAAAAGGCTAAAGGCATTGCGCCTGGCGTTAACGGTTTATTTCCGCTTTAATTCGAGCCCTTGCCCTGTGCGCCATACTGAACTTACTCCCAGCGGTTGTTTCCTTTATGCTCCAGGTCAATCGTATCGTCCTGCTCCCCCATGGCTGTGTTGCGGCCCTGCTTGCGATTGATGGATGCCACCGTGCCCTGTTCGCTGATGAAGGAATTTAACAGCCAGCTGATTATGCTGATCAGCAATGATCCAAAAATAGCCGTCCAGAATCCGTAAACACCAAAACCCGGGATAATGCCCGAGGCCATTTTTAACATGAGGGCATTGATGATAAAGGTAAACAGGCCGAGGCTTAGAATGTTAATGGGAAGGGTCAGCAGCAACGCTATCGGTCTTAGAACGGCGTTCAGGATTCCCAGCACAGCGGCGGCAAAGACAGCAGAAAAAAAACCGCTTACCCGGATACCATCCAGTAAATAAGCGGTGGCCACAATGGCGGCTGTTGTGGTCAGCCATCGGATCAAAATACCGGGCATCGACGTTATCCATTAAAAAAGCATCTCGTTCATACTGAGGAGATGCCCGAATCAAAGGTTGGTTGCCATCACAATTGAAGTGGTCATATCAGCCCGTGACCTTCTCCAATCCCCTGGTTTTCATTCCTGTTATTTGATTCAACAATGAATACGCGGTGAAAGCCGAATGAAAAGTACTATAATTGATTGTTAATTTTATCCCGTAACAGATGAGAACATCTGAAGGTTACCACTCGGCGTTGATCGAGAATCATGTCCGCTCCGGTTGCCGGGTTGCGTCCGCGGCGTTGATTCTTTGCTTTGACACAAAATTTACCGAATCCGCTGATCAAAACATCTTCACCTTTTTCAAGGTTGCCTTTGATCAATTCCAGCAGCATTTCAAGCATTTCGGCGGATTTGTTTTTAGGGTATCCAAGTTGCTCATGAACGGTATCAACTATCATTGCTTTTGTGAGTGTCATAGATCACCTGCTCCTCCGAAGCGTTTGTGACTTAAATAATTTTGCACGAAAGTGCTAACTTATCTATATGGGGTTTGTCAAGAAATATCTTAAATCTAAGCAAATAATTGTTAATTCGATGCGAAAAGTATGCCAGCAGAAAATGAAAATTTGAAAAATATTGTGAAAATGACGTCTATTTTTTTCTGAAGAACTCCGTTTTATCTTACTCTATCTCTACCGTAATGCGGTCTTTGTTAGCCTCGAAGGTTTTGGGGCCGATTCCGGGAACCTTAACGAGATCTTCCGGCAGCAGGAATGGACCGTTAGCTTCCCTGAACTCGACGATCACAGCCGCTTTTTTTTGACCGATACCTTTTAACTGTGCCAATTCTTCGGCTGATGCCGTGTTGATATCTATTTTGGGATTATCTTCGGCCCATAAGGGCGGAAGACATACACCGATGATAACGATTATGGCCATTAATCGAAAAATGGATCTTAATTTTCGCATTTCAAACCTCCGTTAATTTCGGGTTAAAGGGGTTGTCAAAAAAACGTTGCGTTATTTATAGGGGTTGTCAAAAAACGTTCCGGTATTTATAGGGGTTGTCAAAAAAACGTTCCGGTATTCAAACGTTTTTTTCTACAACCCCTTATGCCGCACTATCGAATTTCGGAACATAATTATGAAAAACGGTACAAACGTTTTTTTCTACAACCCCTTATGCCGCAATACCGTATTCCGGAACATTATTATGGAAAACGGTATAAATTGAATCGAACTAAAACGAATCAGCCACCCGTCTGCAACAGGTGGCTGATTTTAGGAGCGCTCACATGATGGAGTATGGCGCTTATTGCGCAATGATTTGATCTTTGATTCTGGCAAAGGTCCGCAGCCCGATTCCCGGAACGTCCATAACCTCTTCGGTAAGTTTGAAAGGACCGTATTTCTGGCGATGTTCAATGATCCGCACGGCGTATTTGGGACCGACATTTTGTAATTCAGCCAATTCTTTAGCCGAGGCCGTATTGATATTTATTCTTTCGCTTTCCTGCCCCCACAGCGGACCGCTAAAAACGAAAGTGAAAAACAGCGCAGCAAAAGCGACCCAAAATAATGTACAACGCATCATAATTCAATCACCTCCAGACGTTTACGGCGACAGCACATTAAGTATGCATATCTTATCTGAAATGGAAGCGCGTCACAATACGGCAACTGTCGTATTTTTTTTAATACTTTATCGGTAACAGCGGCATACAAGTATTAGGACAGGAGGGGGGAAGCAGCATTTTTTAAGGAAAAAGTACTATTCGGCGGGATGTTATTTGTTAAAAGTTATTGGTTATTGGTTTCGACAAATCCGATTCTTGCAAAAGCGCTCATCTTTTTCAAAACCCTACAATTAAGTCGTATTTTTATCTAAGTAACGAATAACGATTAACCTTACGTTGAGCAATTGCGCTCAACGGAAAGGGGTACGCCGGCCTTATAACAGACGCCCTCCCCTTTAAGGCTGTAATGCGCCACAGATGCCGGCACAATGACCGAAGTCCCCTGCGGCAGGTGGGTTTCAGTTTGAAGATCTCGGTCAGCAATCGTCAACTTTCCCTGAGTACAAATGATAATTTCAACATTGCGCTGCCGCGGACTTTGATACACGCTGCCGTTGTTCAGTGTAATGACCGACAATACAAATTCTGCGGCCGGGCTGGGGTAAATCATCTCATTTGCAACCGCTGTCTCGGGTGTCAGGAGCGTAATGTCCTGATCTTTAAAATTCAATACCCGCAGCAGTTCGGGTACATCCACATGTTTGGGCGTCAGTCCGCCGCGCAGGACATTGTCTGAATTTGCCATTAGCTCGATGCCCAGCCCCTCCAGATAGGCATGGAGTTCACCGGCATCCAAATATACGGCCTGTCCCGGTTCAAGGCAAATCAGATTCAAAAAAAGAGGCGCAAGCACACCCGTGTCTTGCGGATAATGGTCTGCAAGTTTTATCATCCATTCGAACACTGGATGCTCAGCGGCCATATTGCGGGCATTTTTCAAGGCTTCGGCAACAACCCTTTTTTTTTGATCACGCTTTAAAGACATCAAAGATGTGTAAAATCGCTGCAAACCCTGCGGCCTTGGCAGTTGTTTGAACTCTGTGAGCATGTCACTGAGTTGCCGCAGATTCAGTTGCTGCAGGTACGTGAGGATTTTGGGAATCTTTCGGAAACGGCTCAGGGCCCAAAACTGCGTCAAGGCGCAGATGCATTCAGGTTTGTGATTGTCGTCACGATAGTTGCGGTTTGGAGCCTCCAGAGAAATTTTTTGGGCGTTCTCACGCTGGAAGCCCGTCCGGGCCTGGTGTCGATTGGGATGGGCCTGAATGGAAAGTGGTTTTGCAGCCGCCAGTACCTTGAACAGAAACGGCAGACGATTATTAAACTTTTTAGCGACCTTTTTACCTAAAATATTTTCGGGGTCTTGCGTGATCAGCCGCAGCAAAGATATCCATTGACCATTGTGGTAAGCCAATGAAGGTGCTTTGGGATGGGCACCCATCCAGAGCTCTGCCTGAGGTCGATTTTTTGAATTTTTGCGTCCCAACAGATCCGGAATCGCACGGATCGATCCCCAGGCATATTCCTGAATCGTATTTTTCAAAAGACTGATTGTTACCATTTCCTGCTCCATGGTGATGGATCCGGTTGAACTTTAAGGTGCGCATGCCGGCGCTGGCGCCATGTCGGCTCCATTATTATGACCATCTGCGGCGGTCATGTCAAAAAGTGGTATGGCGTGCTTTTGTTGATTTTTGCGATATCGACCATTCCGCCAACCCGTTGATAATTAAACATAAATTTTCAAAGACTTGACCAATATCCATTTTTATAATATAAATAATGATAATAACTAGTTAGTTAGATTACAGTCAACAACACACAATTTTAGCATCAGAACTCATTTCATTCGCCAAAAGTCAACCAAATTCTGAAAATTTTATATATGATTGAAATCGAATCTTCGGGTATTACTGACGTCGGCAGAAGAAGAGAACAGAATGAAGATTCCTTATTCTACGATGACGGCATGGGGCTTTATGTAGTTGCTGACGGAATGGGCGGGCACAATGCCGGTGAAGTGGCCAGCAGGCTGGTTGTTGAAACCATCCGGGACTACCTCAATCAGGACCAGGCCGATGACCCGTCGCAAAACACGGTCAACACCGATGAAAAACTTTCCAAAAACGCCCGCAGATTACTTGCCAGCATACACCTGTCCAACCGCGTTGTCCATCAAACTGCGTTAAAAAACGAGGATTACAAGGGGATGGGGTCCACGGTTTCAGCCGTTTATTTTACCGACAGGACCTTTATTGTCGCCAATGTGGGGGACAGCCTGGTTTACTTGATACGTAACGGCAACATCAAGCTGCTGTCCGTGCCCCACACCCTGGTTGCCGAGCAGGCCGAGTTGGACCCGGAAAACGCT
>Ga0265303_10000332_pt1 | contig 25699 bp, 22 predicted proteins | sample Helome_2_FD_192494 | JGI IMG/M metagenome (GOLD analysis project Ga0265303, IMG submission 192494) | Marine sediment microbial communities from subtidal zone of North Sea - Hel_20160317 (Illumina Assembly) | ecosystem: Environmental > Aquatic > Marine > Subtidal zone > Sediment ... | reverse complement strand
GTGTCACTGGGGCATCGCACGTGAATTTTGGAACTACTGTGCATGGTGCCGCGAACCTGTGCGGCATGACTAGGCGGTCCGGCATGCCAACAGCGAAACTCGTCGATGACATAGTACTCCTGGACGGTGCGTTCAGCCCGGATGAGATTGAAGTCGATGTTGCTGGCGGACACGCGGTGGCCTACACGGCCAGGGAGCCCGGCAAGGAAACGGGCAACGAGGACTCGGTCGCGATCATCCCTTATGGACCGGGCGCCGCCGTGCTTGTGGTCGCGGACGGAGCCGGCGGGCTGCCCGCGGGCAAACGTGCATCGCTGACCGCCATTGCGACGCTGGCGGCATCGCTACAGACGGCCATGGATAAGACCACGCTGTTGCGTACGGCGATCCTGAACGGGATCGAGGCTGCGAACGAGGCCGTGCGAGGACTCGCTAACGGATCGGCGACGACGATGACCGTCATCACCATTGAGGGCCTGCACGCGCGCTCCTACCAGATCGGCGACTCGGAAGCGATGGTCGTCGGCCAGCGCGGGCTGATAAAGCTGCAAACCACGGCGCATTCACCGACGGGATTCGCCGTTGAGGCGGGATTTCTCGACGAGCGCGAGGCTCTGCACCACGAAGAGCGTCATCTCGTGTCCAATTTCCTGGGTACGCCCGACATGCGGATTGATGTCGGAACCATGATCGAGCTCAGCCCGAAGGACACAGTGATCGTTGCCAGCGATGGCCTCATGGACAATGTGCACGTGGAGGAAATCGTGGAGTGCATCCGCAAAGGGCCGCTCATTACCGCGGCGCGCTGCGCGGTCGATCTTGCCGATCAGCGCATGCGCAAGGCGCAGGAAGGTGCGCCCAGCAAACCTGACGACCTTTCCCTGGTACTGTTCAGGAAGCCAAACTCGGGCGCGACTTAACATTTATCAATAGCTTGGGAGTTGATCACCCAGAAGTGGCGTATTATCGTCAAGGATGCGGAACATAACGCCCTGAAAGCGCTCAAACCTATGGATGGCTGGCGATGGCGCCACGCTATCGCCGTGTCCCGAGAGGCTGAAGATCATGACCAATACTTCGTCGACCACTGTCAGCGTGTCCTTCCCGAAGGCCCTTATCGTCGCCATGGCCGCAGCTTTCCTCGCGACCGCCTGTGCGTCGATGGAAATGAGCGGCGGTAGCGGTGGTAGCAGCGGCGGCAGCGGAATGCCTGGTGGCTCGTCGGGTGGCGGTATGCCCGGAGGCGGATCATCGGGTGGCGGCATGCCCGGAGGCGGCATGCCCGGAGGCGGCATGCCCGGAGGCGGAATGTCAGGCGGAGGCTCGTCGGGCGGCGGCATGTCTGGCGGTGGAACGCCAGGTGGCGGTTCGTCGGGTGGCGGCTCGTCAGGCGGCATGGATGGCGGAGCCTCGGGCACGGGCGGTGCCGGCGGATCCTCGGGACCAATGGATAGCGTTGAAACCGGCGGTTCGGAGTGTGATGACGGAGGCGTCGTTGGCGGTGGTATTGGCGGCGGCATGGGCTGTGGCGGCGACCAGGCCGGCGGTGTTGGACAGTTTCCGGGCGGCGACGCGGAACGCGCCGAACAGCTCGGCAAGGAACTCGAGGAGTCAGTCGGTGATTTCGACGAGGTCCTCATGGAAGAACAGCGCGAAATCGAAACCGTTGGACGCAACACCGAAGGTTACGACACGGGCGGCAGTGGCTCGGGTGGTGGCAGGATCAGCCTAGGTGAACAGGCTGCCGGCTCGATGAGCGGCGGCAGCCAGTCCGGCGGCGCTGGCGGTGGTGGTGGCGGCGGCGGTGCCGGCGCCAAGAGCGACCCGCTCGCCGGTATGAGCGAGCAGGAGGTTGCGCAGCGAACGCCTGACGATATTGAAGTGATTATTGACGACGACATCGTCGCCAAACAGCTGCGCGAAGCGGCCCTGGCCGAAGAGAATCCGGAGTTGAGGGAACGCCTTTGGGAGGAATACCGCAAATATAAGGGTATGTAAGAGGACGTAATGGGGATCATTGCCAGACTGACAATTCTCGCGGCGCTGTTGTGTGCGGCGGGCTGCTCCGTCAACGAGGTCGTTGTCGCGGAGGAAACCAAGCTCGTCGTGGCGGAGTCGCCCGTTGACGAGGCCTTGTTGCTCGACATCGGTATCGTTGAGTTTGCTGCGGGCATCCCTGAAAAGAACGATCCCGGCAAGACCGGCGTGTTCGAAGATATTCGCAACGCCGAGACGAAGTACCTGGCGTATCACCTCAAGACGACCTTGCAAGGCACGGGTCACTGGGGCGCCGTGCGCGTAATTCCGGATCACACGGCATTCACCGATGTAACGATCAACGGCTCAATCCTGAAATCGGACGGCGAATACATCGTTGTGAGCGTCAGGGTCGACGATGCTTCGGGGCGCCACTGGTTCGAACGCGAGTACGAGATGCAGACCGGCATGACCTCGTACTCGGAGCGTCGCGATCGGCGTCGCGATCCCTACCAAAAAGTCTTCAATGATATTGCCAACGACCTGTATGCCCACGTGGTAACGTTGCCGCCGAAACAGCTGCAGCAGACGCGGCAGGTCTCCGAGTTGCAGTTTTTCGGAGATATGTCGCCGCTCGCCTTCGGAGAACACCTCGTTGCAGGCGAGGACGGAATGGTCACGGTTAGCCGCTTGCCTGCCGAAAACGACCCTGCCGTTGGCCGGCTGCGGCAGATTCGTGAGCGCGACCGCCTGGTTGTCGACACGCTGAACGAGCATTATGCGAATTTCTATTACGGGATCGCCATTCCGTATCGCAGCTGGCGCAAGAACGCGCGGCAGGAATCGATCAATTTTCGCGAAGCCAAGCGGTCCGCGCGCATGCAGGCACTCGTCGGTGTCGTTGTGCTTGCAGGTTCCCTGGCACTCGATACCGATTCCTCGAACAGGCGCTCGCGCAATGTCAATCGGGGCCTGCAAAACATGGGCATCTACGAAGGCATGAACCGGATCCTGGGCGGCATCAGGCAGCACAGCGAGGCGAACATGCATATCGACGCGATCGCGGAATTGTCGGAGTCATTCGGTACCGAGGCCGCTCCGATGGTCGTCAGTGTCGAAGGCCAGGAACGACGCCTGACGGGGACCGCGGCGGCGCAATACGAAAGCTGGCGCAAGCTGCTCAGGGAAATCTACAAGGCAGAGACCGGTTTCAGCCAGAACGTTGAAGTCGGCACGCCGGCTCGCGCGCCGGAGACGATATCGGAGACAACTCCGTAGAATGGGCGGAGATCCATCGGCTCGCGATGCAAGCAATCAATAAAGGTACCCAGCTCGCCGACAGATATACGCTCGACCGACACCTTGGCGGTGGCGGCGAGGCGCAGACCTGGCTGGCGAAAGACCGGCTGACGAGTGCGCAGGTCGCTCTCAAGATCGTAGCCGCCGCTACGCCCGCTGCCGCGCGGCTGCGAACGGAATGGCAGACCCAGATCCGGCTCATGCATGCGCACATTGTGCGCGTGTTCGAATTTCACAGCGACGACGATTTCGCATTTTACAGCCAGCAGTATATCGACGGCCCCGACATCAGCGTCCTGGCGGGCCGGCCAATCGAGGAGGTGCTGGCGCCAGTCGCTCTTGTCGCTGACGCGCTGCGGTATGCGCACGGCAAGGGTATCGTGCATCGCGACATCAAGGCGACGAATATCCTGCTCGACAGCAACGGCGCTCCGTACCTGAGTGATTTCGGCGTTGCTGCAAAGGACGGTGAGACCAGCACCGGCGGTTCCCTGATCGCCCAGAGCCCGCAGTCGCTGGCGGGCGAGCCCGTGCAGGCTGCCGACGACATATTCGCGCTCGGTGGACTGGTTTACGAACTGGTTTCGGGCCGTTCGGCCTACTCGTCCTCATCGACAGCAGACGACATCCGCCACCTTGAGCCGCCGCCGCTGCAAAGCAGTGACGGAGCCGAGGTTCCGCGCGCCGTGCAGCAGCTCGTCGCGCGGATGCTCGACAAGGACGCCGCGGGCAGACCCACCGCCGAGGAGGTGATCGGCGGGCTGGAAAATGCCGGGTACCGCGGTGGCGCGGCAAAAATCGAAGCGCGGGCGCATGCCGCGCTGCGGGACGAGGTCGTCGAGACTGTCGAGTCGATTCACCCGATCAGGAAGGCGGCGGACGCGAGCCCGGTCGAAGACACGCAGGCTCGTGCGACGGGGATCAGCCCGAGAATCCTGGGAATTGCGCTGGCCGTCTCGCTGCTCGTTCTGGTCGGCGTCGTGTTTCTGCTGCCGAAAGCCGTTGACGTCGATCCGCGAGGTCCGAGTGGAGTGGCTGACGTCCAGGACCCGGTTGGACTGGATGTCGCCGATGACGCGGACGAGCGCGTAGACGAAGAGTCGCTGCTCGGCGAGCGGCGTGCGTCGCGCGAATACGTGCCCGAGACAAAGGGCATCGACGACGAGAGAATCCTGTTCAACGAGAACGAGGCTGACTACAGTGGCCTCGATGACGAGGGCAGGGCCCGGTACAACGCCGAGATGATATTGGGAGAGCTGCTCTCGAACTTCGAGACCCTGGAGCGTCGTGGTGTGCAGCGCTGGGCGAGCCTGGAGTTTCGCAATGCCCAGGAGCGTTACGAGGTCGGCGACAAAGCCTACCTCGAGAGGGATTACCGCAGGGCCGAGACGCTGTATCTCGAGGCGATAGCGATTGTAGAGCCCCTGTTCGACAGGATAGAGCCCGAGTTCCAGAAAGCGCTGACAGCCGCCGAAGCTGCGTTCGAGGCCGGTGATCGGACCGAAGCACTGAGGCTCTACGAGCTTGCTGTAGCGATTACGCCGAATAGCCCCGCTGCGCTTGCGGGCTACGAGCGGGCCAAGAACCTCGAAAGCGTCCTGCGTCTCGTGGAGCAGGGCCTCGATTACGAAGAAGAGCTGGAACTCGAAGCCGCCGAAACCAGTTTTCGGCAGGCTGTGACTATCGACCCCGAGTGGCTGCCGGCGCAGGACGGGCTGGCGCGCGTGCAGGCGACGCGGACGCAGATGCAATTCGACCTCAGGATGAGCGAGGGCCTCGAAGCGCTGGCGGCAGGCGACTATCCGTCAGCGCGGGCCGCTTTCCGCATGGCCGAACAGCTGATACCAGGCTCCAGGGAACCCGCCGACGGGTTGATGCAGGTCGAACAGGGTACGCAGCTCGACGACATAACGGTCCTCGAGCAGGAGGCCGTATCGCTTGAACGCGATGAACACTGGGACGCGGTTGTGACGACTTACGATGAGATCCTCAAGGTCGACGGCGCACTTTCGTTTGCGATCGAGGGGCGTGCCCGGGCTCGCGATATGAGCGCGCTGCACAAAAAACTCGATGACTACATCTCGGACCCTGACAAGCTGAGCATGCCGTCAGTCATGCAGAATGCCACGTTGCTTGTCGTCGACATTACACGCATGCCGGAGATCGGGTCACGGCTCGCGGGGCAGCGCGACGAGCTGTCGAGGCTGTTGAAACGGGCAGCGACACCGGTGCCCGTCGCGCTCGTGTCTGATAACCTGACGCAGGTTTCGGTATACAAGGTCGGGAGCCTGGGTCGCTTCAGCAATACGAGGCTCGAACTCCGCCCCGGAACCTACGTTGCCGTTGGCGTGCGCCCGGGCTTTCGTGACGTGCGGCTCGAATTCCGGGTGGCCCCGGAAATTGACATGCAACCCGTCGTCGTACGTTGCGAGGAACAGATTTGAGTTTCGACCATTTGTTTGTTCGCGACGTCGAAGGTGAGCGTCGCATCGCTGCGGCCGAACTGCCGCTGCGCGTTGGAACAGGTACGGATGCAAGCTTGCGCCTGCCGGGACCCGGAGGCTCGGCCGTTGCGTTGCTGGACCTGCTCGACGGCATGCCTTTCGTGCAGCCGGTCGGTCGGGATACCAATCTTCGCATCAACGGCGAACGGCTCGAAGCGAGCCGGCGGCTGCAAAACGGCGATGAACTGCAGTTTTTCGGTAGCCGCATCGGCATCGTCATTGATGAATCGCGAGTGCTGCTCGATATCCGCCTCGAAGACAGCGCATACGTCACGAAGCCACCCGAGGAGCGCGACTCCGATGCGGTGCTCGACGAAGAGGCTATCGCGCCGACCGCGTTTCGGCGAGCTGCCGAGACGACCGCGCAGCTGCAGGAGTCGCGGACCAGCCCGCTCAAACTGATTGTCGGAAGCGGGCTGGCAATATTGCTGCTGGCGTCTTACCTGTTGTTTAGCGCCAAGTCCGTCGAGTTCGAAATTGAGCCGCCTGGCCCGGACAGTTTTGACATCGACGGCGGCTGGTTCCGGCTGCCGATTGGTGACCGGACGTTGCTGCGCAAGGGCACCTACACGGTCAACGTATCAAAACAGGGTTATTACGACATCGACCAGAGTTTCGCCGTCGGGGATGAGCCATCCATGACCCTCAGCCTGCGCATGCGCAAGAAACCGGGGCGGCTGCTGGTATTCACGGATCCGCCCGTCGACGCCGTAGTCACCGTCGACAATGACCAGGTCGGCAAGGCGCCATTCGGTCCGCTGGAGCTGCAGCCCGGCATGCATACCGTGCGTGTGCAGTCGGAGCGATTCCTGCCGTTCGATGACATCGTCGAAATTCCGGGTCTCGATCGTCTCGAGAACATGCACGTGCAGCTGGTGCCGCGGTGGGCTAATGTGCTGGTGGAGTCGGAACCGTCCGGGGCGAATATTTTTGCCGGTACCGAGCAGGTGGGTCTAACGCCGGCCACGGTCGAGCTCATCGAGGGATCCCACGAAATTACAGTATCTAAGGACGGGTTTTCGCCGTGGGATGGCACCGTCGTAGCGGAGCCCAACGTGGCACAGGCTTTGCCCAAGGTCATCCTGCTGCCCGCAGATGCCAAGCTGCTCGTCAACACGATACCTCGCGGTGCCAATGTGACTGTTAACGGGCGCTACAGGGGACAGTCACCCATCACGCTGTCGTTGTCGCCCGACATCGATTACAAAATCGGCATGTCGAAGGCGGGCTATGGCGTCACGACACGCAGCCTGCGACTCGAGTCGGCTGCGAGCGATTCGATTACCGTGGACCTGTCGGCACGTCTCGGTACGGTTACGGTTAACGTCCGGCCACAGGATGCCACCGTCTACGTCGACGGCCGCGCCCGCGGCACGGGCAAGACGACTGTCCGGTTGAGCTCAGCGCCACACCGCATCGAAGTTCGCAGGCAGGGTTACCGCTCCTGGACGCGAACGATTACACCTCGGCCCGGATACCCGCAGACGCTGACTGCCTCTTTGCGTTCCCTTGAAGCCGTTGCGCGGGACGCCGTGGCGCAGACCGTCAACACGGCTGCTGGCCAAACGCTGCGACGAGTCGAGGGAGCGACGTTCTCGATGGGGGCATCGCGTGCCGAACCCGGGAGACGTGCCAACGAAGTGATTCGTCCCGTCACGATCACCAAGCCGTTTCTGATCAGCACGCATGAAATTACCAACAAACAATTTGCCGCGTTCCGCAAGAACCACGATTCGGGGGCCGATGTGCACGCGGCGTTGGCTGCAGACAACAACCCGGCCACCAACATCAGTTGGGAAGATGCCGTGCAATACTGCAACTGGCTCAGTAGGCAGGAAGGACGCACGCCGGTTTATCGCCAGGAATTCGACAAGTGGGTGCCCGTCTACCCGACACCGGATGGCTACCGCCTGCCGACGGAGGCTGAGTGGGTGCTTGCCATGCGCTATGCGGGCAGGCAGAACGCCTCGAAGTTTGCCTGGGGTAGCAAATGGCCGCCCCCCGAGGGCAGTGGCAATCTTGCCGATGTGACGGCGCGTGCACTCGTGCCGTCCATACTGCCGGGTTACGATGACGGATATGCCTCGAGCGCCCCGGTCGGGACGTTCAAACCGAATGCACTCGGCATCTACGACGCGGCAGGAAACGCGGCCGAATGGGTCAATGATCTGTACACGGTGCCGACGCCAGGCATCACGACCCCGGTGGTTGATCCCGTGGGTCCCGAGCGCGGCTCCAGTCATGTCGTCCGTGGCTCGAGCTGGCGGCATGCGGGTATCACCGAGCTGCGCATGAGCTACCGGGACTATAGTGCGGTGCCGCGACCGGATATCGGCTTCCGCGTCGCAAGGTATGCAGACTGAAAATCATGCGACAATCGACCGTCATGCTTGTCCAAGAAACTGGACGATCCGTAGGAGGCCCCAAATGCATCGAGCCCTGATCCTGTTGTTGCTGTTGTTCGCGCCGCTCACCTGGGCCCAGGAGGCTGAAGACAGCGACGCTGCGCCGAGCGAGACCACCGAGCCGGCCGAAGAATCGGCCGCCGACACGGACGACGACCTGGACGACCTCGACGATCTGGATGAGCTCTATCCCGTTGAGGATGACGACGAGTTCATACCGAGTGAAGATGTTGCATTCGGCCAGTCGATACCATTCCCCACGGACATATGAATCAAGGTCTGTCTTAATGAAAAAGAAAAACATCCCCGTTGAGTTCGTGTTTCAGCTTTTCGCGCTGATTATCGCGATCATCATCGTGCATGCCTTCTACGTGTCGGTTGTTCGGCCGAACGCGGTGCAGGTCATAGAAGAGCAGAACATGATGGCGGCCGCGGACCCGGATTTCGTCAGGGAACGCAGTGTCTGGGTCCTCGTCAAGGATTTCGAGCAGGAGGCCTGTTTCATCCTGATGTTCTGGGCGCTCGCGATCATGGGTTACAAGACGTTCAAGATCACCGGCGAACGGCGGCTGCTCGAGGTGGATCTCGTGCCGGTCGCGGAGGGCATGCGAATACTTCCCGAAGATACGCGTGAATTTGCGCGCCAGGTGCAGGCACTGCCCGAGGATCGCCAGCAGATGCTGTTGCCGCGGGCGCTGCTGAATGCGCTGCGCCGCTTCAGTTCTACGCGCAATATCCAGGACGTGTCGACGAGCACGCATACGATATGCGAGTCGGAGGCTGATAGGCTCGAGTCCGAGCTCGCAATGATCCGCTACATCTCCTGGGCCATTCCGTCGATCGGGTTTATCGGCACGGTACGCGGTATCGGTGAGGCACTGGCTCAGGCCGACAAGGCCGTGCAAGGCGATATTGCCGGCGTAACGCAGAGCCTGGGCGTGGCGTTCAATTCGACGTTTATCGCATTGCTGATCAGCATTTTCCTGATGTTTCTCGTGCACCAGTTGCAGCTCGTGCAGGAACGACTGGTGTTCGACAGCGAGACCTACTGTGACGATAAGGTTATTCGGCACATGAAGGCGGATTGACAGCGACCGTGGCACTGCACGCAGCAAGTCTGAACGATGCGAGTATTCTCGTAACGAGCGACGCGCGTATCGCTTACCGCGAGCCCGGTTTTGCGCTGCTCGATGACGAACGCCTGACGACGGGCCTCGAAGCCTACGGCAGCGCGAGTCTCAAGCCGCGGCGCATCAATAACCGGTACTGGTCGGCTCTTTCAATCGAGCCGCTTGCCGACAAGCGTTTTCAGCACCTGAGTGCGGCGGATCTCGTCAGCCGCCAGCTTGAACAGATGTGGAATCGTGTGGCGAAAAAAGGCGATCGCCTTGCCATCGCCGTACCCGCGTATATGAGCACCGAGCAGCTCGGTTTGTTGCTCGGTGTTGCCATGGAACTCGATATACCGATCGTTGCGATGGTGGATGCTGCCGTCGCCGCGACACGTCGCCACTATGTACACGCCGTGCCTGTACATGTCGATCTGAGCCTGCATTGTGCAGCCCTGACACGGCTTGGGCAGGACGGCCAGGCACAGGTCGAGCGCACGAGCATTGCCGAGGATTGCGGCATGCTCAATCTCTACGATAGCTGGCTCAGGATTATCGCCGAGGCCTTTGTGCAGCAGTCGCGCTTCGATCCTTTGCATACGGCTGAAACCGAGCAGGTTCTGCAGAACAACATTTTGCAGTGGCTGGCTGTGGCCGCGCGCGCTGAAGCTGTGCCGATGGAGGTTGAGTACCGGGGCATCACGCACCGCGCCGAGCTCGAGTCGCTGCAGTTTGTCGCGGCGGCGGGGCCTGTTTACCAGAATATCGTCAGCAACCTCCGGGCGCTGTATCGAGCCGGAGAACTGCCCGCGCTGCAGTTGTCGGATCGTGCTGCCGCCATGCCGGGACTTGCGGACACGCTCAAGGCCAGGGTTGGCGGGGAAGTATTCCTGCTGGAGCGAGGCGCAACGGCCCGTGGGCTGGCGCAGCGGTGCCGCGAGGACAACAGTAGTGGCGCGTTGACGCTGGCACGCCACCTGCCCTGGGACCAGGCGCCCGTCGAGGTTCAGGCAGACGATGCCGACAGTTCCGGCGGGCTACCGACCCACCTGATGTTCGGCAACCATGCGCACCTGCTGGGCGAGAGGCCACTCGTGCTGGGCTCGCAGCCGGCCGAGGGCGAACGCTGGCTGGACCTGCAACAGGAAATGCCCGGGGTCTCGCGGCGGCATTGCGTGGTCAGCAAGGAGAACGGGCAGTGTGTCGTAACTGATTTCAGTCGCTACGGGACCTTTCTCAACGGGCACCGCATCGACGGTTCCGCTGTGTTGCAGACGGGTGACGCGATTCGTGTGGGCACGCCGGGCTTCGAGTTGACGCTGATCTCGGCGGAGATGTGACGTGGCTCGCAGGCGCAAACAAACAGAGATCTTCAGCATGTCGTTCCTCGATTGTATGAGCTGTGGATTCGGCGCCGTCATCCTGTTTTTCATGATTATCAACTCGCATGTCAACGCTACGACCGACGACGACACAACAGCGCTGATGGCTGAGACAAACCGGCTCGAGATCGAGGTACTCGAGGGCCGCAAGAATCTCGCGCTTGCGCGCAACACCAAGCAGAAACTCGAAACGGAAATGGAAGACGCCGATAGCCAGATCGCCCAGATCATGGCGTTGATTCAGGAGCTGCAGGCCGAACTCGACAAGTACGATAACGACACGCTGGCCAAGATCCAGCGCGTCGAAAAGCTGCAGTCGGATATCAAGTCTCTCGAAGAGGAGGTCAAGCGCCTGCTGGCCATGAAGCAGCAGCAGGATGCCGCGGGTGAGCAGATCCGTACTTTCAAGGGCGAGGGCGACCGTCAATACCTGACCGGACTCAAGCTTGGCGGACAGCGGACGCTGATCCTCGTTGACCGCTCGGCCAGCATGCTTAGCGACAAGCTCGTCAACATATTGCGGCGGCGGAACCTGCCCGAGTCTGAGCAGCTGCGCTCTCGCAAATGGCGGCAGGTCGTTGCCAGCGTCGATTGGCTGACGTCGCAGTTCAGGCAGGGCACCGAATTCCAGATTTACATGTTCAACAACAAGGCCGAACCCGTCGTCCAGGGCACCGACGGTATCTGGCTCAAGGCTGACGACGACACGCAGCTAAATGAAGCGATCCGGGTCCTGCGGAGAACCGTGCCGAAAAATGGCACCAATATGCATGCTGCCTTCGGCATTGCGACGCAATTGTCTCCGCGACCGGACAACATTATCCTGCTCGTCGACGGCATGCCGACGATGGATGCCGAGACGACGTCCAAAACCGTTGTCAGCAGTAACGAGCGCGGCAATATCTTCGCAAGGGCCGTTCGGCAGTTACCGTCGGGTATCCCCGTGAACATCATGCTGTACCCGATGGAAGGTGACCTCAACGCACCGATTTCCTACTGGTCACTGGCGCTGACCACGCGCGGTTCGTTTGTCAGCGTGTCGAGAGACTGGCCGTAAGGGGGGGGAATGCGACGTAAACGCAATATCGAAGCCTTCAGCCTGTCCTTCCTGGACTGCATTTGCTGTGGCTTTGGGGCGATCATCCTGCTGCTGGTCCTCAGCAAGATTTATGAACCTGTCGTTATAGAAGAAGCCGAGGAGAATCTCGAGCAGCTCATCGCCCTGTTGCAGCAGGAGCTGTTCGATATCCGCGGTACGTCGACGATTCTCGACCGCGAGCTCAAGAAAGTCAGCGAAGATGCCGCGGCAACACAGTTGGAACTTGCGGATCTCAGCGGCGACCTGAACAAGATCCGCGGCCAGTACCAGGCGTCGAAGCAGGAAGAGGAAGAGACCATCGATGAAGGCGAGCTGCAGGCGGCAAAGCAGCGCCTGACCGAGGAAATGCGGCGCCTGCAGCCTTACTACCGTCGCCCCGATGAAGACGCCGTCGCCGGTATTCCCGTGGACAGCGAGTACATCATCTTCGTCGTCGACACCTCGCCGAGCATGCAGAACTACAACTGGGGTCTCGCGCAGCGCAAGGTCCGCGAAACGCTCGAGGCGTACCCCGAGGTGAAGGGCATACAGATAATGAACGATGACGGGCGCTACATGTTCCCGGACTACGCTGGCCGATGGATCCCAGATTCGCCGGGTCGCCGACAGGCGATCATCAACCGCATGCGAAACTGGCAGGCGACCAGTGACAGTGACCCCGTCGACGGCATCCAGGAAGCCATTACCCAGTTTTGGGCGCACGACAAGAAAGTCAGCATTTACGTATTCGGCGACGACTTCCAGGGCAATTACACCGTCGATGCGGTTGTCGGGACGATTGACAGAATCAATCGCGTTGGCGCCGACGGAGCGAGGCGCGTCCGCCTGCATGCAGTCGGTTTTCCGCGTGGTTTTCGCAAGGGCGGACAAATTCCGGCGACGGCGATACGCTTCGCGACGCTGATGCGCATACTGTGCGAGAGAAACGGCGGGACGTTCGTCGCGCTCACCGACGACAATCGATAGCGGCGCACCTGCCACCTTTCGCCACAATTGATCCCGAGCTTTCCACGATAGCGACCTTTCGCTACCGGTATTTCGTCATGTAATGAACTCCGAAGCAGGCCATGGTGGCCGCAATCAGGAGAACATGGAAATGCGTAAATACTCAACGGTAGTCTTGGTCGCGACGCTCGTATCGTTGCTCGGCGTATCGCCGGCATTCGCCAAGGGCAAATCATCGAAAGAAGAGCACATCGCGGTGGGCTCCGGTGCCGTCATAGGTGCGGCTGCGGGTGGACCGGTTGGATTCATCATCGGTGCCGCAATCGGCGCAAAGCTGGGTGATTCCTGGCACGGCAAGAACGAACGCCTCGCGAGCCTCGAAGGATCGCTGCACAACTCGCGCAACAAGGTCGTCCTGCTGCAGGGAGACATCCGTGATCTGGATGAGGAGATTGAGCAATTGCGCGACGTTGCACGACCGGAACTCATCAACATGATGCAGGCGGGTATCGCAATGGACCTGTTGTTCCGCACTGACGAATCCGCACTGGTCGACGCGACCGGCGATCGGCTTGCCCAACTGGCCGGCACCCTGGCGGCGATGCCTGAAATCCGCATCCAGCTCGACGGCTTCGCCGATGAGCGCGGCGATGAGCAGTACAACTTCGAGCTGTCCGCAAAACGAGTCGAGTTCGTCCGCGGGCAGCTGGTTGCGGCCGGCATCAGCCCGGATCGGATCAGCGTATCGGCGCACGGCGAGTCCATCGCGCAGGACGAGCATATAGACAGCCTCGCGCTCGAACGCCGCGTCAGCGTCAAGCTGTTCATCGAAGATATCCCCGCCGTGGCCGCGAACCCGAACTAGCCTTCCCTGTGGCTCATCTTGAGTCTCCGCCTGGCCGGCCCGAGAGGGTCGGCCTTTTTTGATGGCACTTTTGAAGCGTCGTTGCTAGGGTCTGCTGCAAACCTCAGCGGAGCATCCGATGCCTGAAAAACTCGTCGACAAGCGTTGCCGACCCTGCGAGGGTGGCGTAGAGGCCCTGAATGCCGAACAGGCTGCCGAACTCATGCGGGCCTTGCACAACGACTGGGTCCTGAACGCAAACGGGCTCGAGATTTCCCGAAATTTCGAGTTTCCGGCGTACGGTCGGACGCTCGCGTTCGCCAACGCCGTCGCGTGGATAGCCATCAGCGAGGGCCATCATCCGGTCCTGACGATCAGTTACAGTCGCTGCGATGTGAGCTACACGACGCACGCGATCGACGGGCTGTCGGATAACGACTTCATCTGTGCGGCGAAGATCGATCGCCTGGCCCGGGAGAGCGACGCGTGATCGGTATCGGCGATATCGAGCAGGCCGCAGAGCGGCTTCGCGATGTCAGTGTCAGGACCCCGTTGATCAGGAACTTCGAACTCGACGCCGTGGCTGGTGGCAGGGTTTTGCTCAAGCCCGAGTGTCTGCAGGTGACAGGATCCTTCAAGATCCGGGGTGCTTACAACCTGCTCAGTCAGCTGTCGGCGCAGGAACGCGAGCGCGGCGTGGTTGCCTGGTCGTCCGGCAATCACGCACAGGGCGTTGCGGCGGCGGGTGCCATGCTCGGTATTCCGACCGCGATCGTAATGCCCGAAGATGCGCCGAGGGCGAAACTCGAGAATACGCGCAAGCTGGGCGGCGAGGTGATCACCTACGATCGTTACACGGGGGATCGTGAGGCCATCGCGCGCGAGATTGCCGCCGAGCGTAACGCCGTAATCGTGCCATCCTACGATCACGAAGACATCATTGCCGGACAGGGGACGGTCGGACTGGAGATCGCAGAGCAGTGCGTCGCGATGAACGAGCCGCCCGACCAGGTTCTCATATGCTGTGGCGGTGGGGGGTTGTCGTCGGGCAGCGCCGTTGCGCTCAAGGCGAGACTGCCGGATACGTCAGTGCATGCCGTCGAGCCGCAGGACTTTGATGACACAGCCCGGTCCTTGCGTGCGGGCGAACGGGTCGCCGTCGATTCTGCGGCGCGCTCGATCTGCGATGCGTTGCAGGCGCATACGCCCGGCGAGATGACTTTTGAAATCAATCGACGCCTGTTGGGCGAGGGACTGGCTGTCAGCGATGATGAAGTGCGAGAAGCCATGCGCTTTGCTTTTCGCCATCTGAAATTGGTCGTGGAGCCAGGTGGCGGTGTTGCGCTCGCAGCCGTGTTGGCGGGCAGGATCGACACGTGCGGCAAGACGACGGTGGTCGTTCTCAGTGGCGGCAATGTCGATGCGGATCTGTTTGCGGAAATTCAGCGGGGTCGGTCAGACTGAGCCGAACTGGGGGCGACCCAGAATCGATCGCTGTGGCGCGGCCTGGTTCCGGCGCGCCTTGATTGCTGTGGCAACCTTGCGGCGTTGCGGCCAGGCTTCTAGCCATGTAACGATCTTGTCGACCTGCTCGGTATCCTGCCTGACGCGCGAGGGTTGCATCTCGCAGACGCCGATACCCTCTTCAGCAGCGCGGACGAAATTCTGGCTGTCGCGCAGGACGGCGACAATCGGGATACCGAGAGAATCGAGGAAACGCATGAGTTTGCCGAAGCTCTTGGTGTTCTTGCGCGTGCGGTTGGCGACGACCGCCAGTTTCTTGTCATTGCGGTCGATCTTCGCGACCAGCAACAAGTCGGCAATGCAACGTGAGGCCGCGTGAATGTCCATTGACGACGGCAGCACCGGTACGAGAATACTGGTCGCGTCGCGCGTCAGCTCGCGGAGGTCATCGTGGGTAATGCTGGCCGGCGAGTCGACGAGCAGATTGACGGTATCGTTCGGCACGCGAAGCTGCCAGCTACGGGTTGCCTGCATGCTCTTCTTATACGCCGTGATGCCGTGAATCTGCGGACGGTCAGACGGCCGTCGTTCGAGCCATGCCGTCGTGGAGCCTTGCGGATCGTAGTCCATGATCGCCGGTGTGGCACCATTCTGGGCGTATCTGGCAGCGAGATTGGAAACGAGCGTCGACTTGCCGCAACCACCTTTCGGGTTGAGGATTACGATCTTGTTCAGATTTTCTCGTCTTGGCGTTATCAGCATCGCATACGGACCGGTACCAGGTCTCCGCCAAACTTCGCCCAATCGCGGCGAGATTTCGTTGCGCCAGTTCACATAATACAGCGGAATCGTGATCTGTACAGTTTATCCGGGATAAGTGTCGTAGCCGGGTACTTCGCTGTCGTCGCATGACCACGGCGCTTTCGAATCCTGGAATATGCGCGCTTCGGGACGCAGGCCCGGGTCGTTGTCGAGTGTTCCGGCGGGAACGACGGCGATACTCATGTCGGGGGCTACCCGGGGTAACGGGCTTCCACACTGGCTGCAGAACACGACGGCGAACCGCCGGGCATCGGGCACCTTGTAGACTTTCAGCAGGTCTTCTCCGGCCGTCCATTCGGCGGAATCGGGTTTCAGGAGCACATTGCTGGCGTGACCGGTTCCGCTCGATTTTCGACAGCGGCTGCAGTGGCAATGCCAGAATCGACCTTCACTGCCGGAAATCTCGTATCGCACCGAACCGCAAAGGCAGCCGCCGTGCAGTTTGATTTCACCCATCAGAATACCTCCGGTTTCCTGTTACCTCTTTACGTATGGTGCCGATGCAGGCGCAGGAAACTCTGCGCCTCATGCAACCATGCACAGGACTCACAATCACAGTCGCGCGGATGCCGCGCATGCTCGTGCTGTGGCGAGCGCAGGTAGAAAACGGCCGTGTCGAGCGCGACGAGCAGTTCAGGCAACGGCGAATCCGGGTCCGGTGCAGCGTTATTCGAATTCAACCAGCGACAGGCCGCTCCGAATTCGCAGGAGCTGCAGCACGGATCTTCGTCGTCGAACGTGCCGCCGTGATGACAATCGGTGAAGTCGACCTCGCGCTCGATGAACCATCGCGGGTACTCGAGCAAAGTCGAGACATAGCCCGACAATGTTCTAGTGCGGCGGCCCGTGAGCGTAGGCATCAGAACATTTCGCTGGGCCCCGGCGTTTCGTCACTGGGCCTGGTACGGGACTTGATATGATCGCCCGTGATCATCTTGTCATAGCTCATGCCCGGGCCGACCATCGGGTAGACTTCGGCATTGCGATCGATGATGACCTCGAGGAACGCGGGGCCCTCGAATTCCATGAATTCCTTGATGACGCTCTCAAGGTCTTTCTTGTTCTCGAGACGCCGGGCGAATTTGAAGCCGTCGGCTTCAGCGGCCTTGACGAAGTCCTTGCTGTGCAGGGACTTGTCGCTGCCCGACAGGCGGCCCTCGAAGTACAGGTGTTGCCACTGGCGCACCATTCCATCACCGAAGTTGTTGAGCACGATGACCTTGATAGGCTGGTTGTAGGTCGTCGCGGTTTCGAGCTCGCCAATATTCATGCGAATACTGCCGTCCCCGTCGATGTCGATGACCGTACGGTCCGGGCGCGCAAACTGTGCACCGATTGCAGCGGGGAGTCCGAAGCCCATGGTGCCCATGCTGCCCGACGTCAGCCACAGGCGTGGTTCGCGGAAATCGAAATACTGTGCGGCCCACATCTGGTGCTGGCCAACGCCCGTCGAGATGATCGCCTCGCCCTTGGTGTGTCTGTTGACTTCCTCGATGACAGCATAGGGCTGGATCAGTTTTGATTCACGGTCGTAGTTGAGTGCGTATTCCCGTTTTAGTTCGGCAATTTCTTCGTGCCACTCGTCAAAGCTCTTGGTGAAGCCGATGCGTCGGCCGTAGGCAAGCAGGTCGGTAAGATCACGCTCGAGCATACCGACGTGGTGCCAGTTGGCGCGCTTGACCTTGCCGATCTCCGCGAAGTCCACATCGAAGTGCGCAATATTCTTCGCCCTGGGCGCAAACTGTGCCGGCGTGCCTGCGACTCGATCGTCGAAGCGTGCGCCGACGGCAATCAGGAAGTCACAGTCTTCGACAGCGTAGTTGGCTGAGGCGATGCCGTGCATCCCCAACATGTGCAATGCAAGAGGGTGTCGCGTGTCACTGGCGCCGAGCGCCATCAACGTGGTCGTGACGGGGATGCCGTATTCATTGGCGACGCGTCGCATGGCCTTGGCGGCGTTGGCATTGATGACGCCGCCGCCCGCGTAGATCAGTGGCCGTTCGGACTCCGACAACAAGGTGTAGAATCGTTCGCAGGACTCGTCGTTAAGCACGTTGCCTTCGACTTTTGCGAGCCGTCGCCGGTAACCCGGCAGTGGTAGTGTGCCTTCGCCCTGGAACGGGCCTTCCCAGTTCTGCACATCCTTCGGGATATCGACCACAACCGGCCCCGGCCTTCCGGTGCGCGCCAGCTCGAAGGCACTGCGTAATGTTGCTTCGAGCTTTTCGGGTTCGGTAACAAGAAATACGTGCTTGGCGACGGCACCCATGATGGCCGCCACCGGGGCTTCCTGGAAGGCATCCGTGCCGATCGCTGCACGGGGTACCTGGCCGCATATCAAGACCATCGGTACCGAGTCTGCCATGCTGTCTCGCACGGGTGTCACGGCATTCGTTGCACCAGGTCCGGACGTGACCATCGCGACCCCGACTTCGCCACTGGCGCGGGCATATCCGGCGGCCATGAAACCGGCGCCCTGTTCGTTAGCAGGAACAACGAGTGGCATGGCAGCTTCGCCACCTGCGCCTTCGTGATGATCGTTATAGCGAAAGACAGCGTCGTAAATCGGCAGGATGGCACCGCCGCTGTAGCCAAAAACAGTGCGAACGCCTTCATCGGCCATTATCTGCACGACCGTATCGGCGCCGCTCATGGTCTGGCCCCTGAGCGGATGCTCGTTTACGTCGGCCGTGTTTACCCGGTCATTCATCGTGCTGGTGTCCGCGTATGATTTACGGATTTTTCGCGAGTGTTGACTAATTTCAGACGCATTGCAATAAGGACTTTTCTGCGCGACCATGCGATCAACACCTTCAGATTGGTTTCAATCGTAATCCTCTGTCCGGGCAGCAGCGAGTTAGTTATGCGGCACGCAATTTCGGTTCTCCTGCAGAATGAGGTCGGCGCCTTGACGCGCATGACCGGCATGTTCTCGTCACGCGGCTATAACATCGAGAGCCTGAACGTGGCACCGACGAACGACCCCCGGGTATCGAGGGTCACGCTGGTCGTCTCAGGGTCCGATGCCGCAATCGCACAGCTCAATGCGCAGCTCGCCAAGCTCGTCGACGTTGTCAATATCCATGACATGACGCTGGGCGAGCATTTCGAACGTGAGCTGGCAATCGTGAAGATCAAGCTCGGCACAGGGGGTCTTGCGAAAGCCATGTCCATGGCGAAGCGCCTCGGAGCGGAAATGCTCGACGAGGCCCAGGTAAGTTGCACACTGCAATTAACGGGCACAGTCCAGGAGATTGACGACTTCGTCGATGATGCGGCCAAGGTAGGGGAGATTTCGGCGGTTGCGCGCAGCGGCACTGTCGCCGTTTCGAAGGGTGAGGTCACGTTGACGTCGTTCGAGCGACAGCACCTGCTCGTCGGATAGTCGATGACCAACCTGGCGCTAAACGACTATCGCCGGCTGGTCATAAAGGTCGGGTCGTCGCTGCTTATCGACGACAGGGGCAGGCTCGACAGGGCCTGGCTACACACGCTCGCAGACGACATTTCCTATCTCATGGAAAACGACCATGAAGTCCTGATCGTGTCGTCAGGGGCCATTGCGATCGGCAGCACAGTGCTGGGAATCAACAAGCGTCGCGCTCGTCTCGAGGACCTGCAGGCGGCCGCGGCCGCGGGACAGGTACAACTCGTGCACGCCTACCAGGAGGTACTTGGCGAGCATGGCATCTCGGCTGCACAGATCTTGCTGACACCCGACGATACCGAAGACCGGCGGCGATTCCTCAACGCCCGGGGCACGCTCGGACGTCTGCTCGAGCAGAGCGTCGTGCCGATCATCAATGAGAACGACACGGTCGCGACCGAGGAGATTCGCTATGGTGACAACGACCGGCTGGCGGCCAGGGTCGCGCAGCTTGTAATGGCCGACGCCCTGATACTGCTATCCGACGTCGATGGTTTCTACACGGCAGACCCCGGGAAGAATCCCGACGCCGAACACATCCCCGAAGTCGCCTCGATAAACTCCGACACGCTGGCCATGGCAGGCGAAACACGCTCGGATATTGGAAGCGGCGGGATGGCGACCAAGGTGCAGGCTGCACGTATAGCAACCCACGCTGGCTGCTCCACGATCATTTCAAGCGGCGCTGTGGAATATCCTTTGCACGCACTGTCGGCCTCGGGGCGCTGCACGCTGTTCAAGGCCGAAGGGACGCCAGCCGCGGCACGCAAACAGTGGCTTGCCGGAGTCCTGGAGGTTCGCGGCGAGATTCGTATCGACGATGGTGCCGCAAGCGCATTGCAAACGGGTAACAGCCTGTTGCCGGTCGGGGTAGTGGAAGTGATCGGCAACTTCCGGCGCGGAGACGTCGTGACCGTGGTCGGACCCAGTGGCAGAGAACTCGGGCGCGGACTCGCCGAGTACTCCAACGGTGATGCGCTGCTTCTCTGCGGCTGCCAGTCCGAGAATATCGAGGAGGCGCTCGGGTACAAGGGGCGCTCGGTCATGATTCATCGCGACGACCTGGTGTTATTCGACAGTGACGGCTAGAGAAGAAAACGCGTCAATTTCCGAAACCATGATCGAGATGGGGCGGTCGGCGCGTCGGGCGTCGGCATCGTTGGCCATGGCGACTCGCAAACAGCGAGACGAGGCCCTGGCCGAGGGAGCTGCCGCGATTCGCGCACAGGCCGAAGACATCATGCAGGCCAACGCGCAGGATATGGAGGCTGCGAGACAAAGCGGGTTGAGTGCTGCAATGCTCGATCGCTTGCTTCTCGATGCCGGTCGCGTCGAGGCGATGGCGTCGGGTATGGAAGCGATCATTGACCTCGACGATCCCGTAGGCAGGGTACTCGCAGAATGGGAACGGCCCAACGGCCTGAGGATCCAGCGCGTGTCGGTGCCTCTCGGGGTAATTGGAATAATTTACGAGAGTCGGCCCAATGTTACGGCTGACGCCGCGGCTTTGTGCATTAAGTCGGGAAATGCTGTGATTCTGCGCGGCGGATCCGAGAGTTTTCATTCGAGCCGCGCTATCTACGAAGCCCTGCGTGCGGGCCTGGTAGCCGCGGGGCTCGATGCCGATGCCGTACAGATGGTGCCGACCCGGGACCGAGCTGCGGTAGGCTACCTGTTGTCGTCGATGTCCCGGTGGGTCGACGTGGTCGTGCCGCGTGGCGGCAAGAACCTGATCAAGCGCGTGCAGGATGAAGCGCGCGTGCCCGTTATCGGTCATCTCGAAGGAATTTGCCATGTCTATCTGCACGAAGATGCCGATACGTCCATGGCGAAGAGTATTGTAGTGAACGCGAAAATGCGTCGTACGGGTATCTGCGGCGCCGCCGAGACCATCCTCGTGGACCGCAACGCGGCGGCACGCCTGGTCCCGGAAGTCGTCGCCGCACTGCAGCAGGCCGGTTGCGAGGTTCGCGGTGACGATGACGTCGCCAGGCTGGCAGACGGTGTTGATACGGCGAGCGAGGCGGATTGGTCCACCGAGTACCTGGACGCGATCGTTTCGATGCGTGTTGTCGACGATATCGGCGCGGCCGTACGACATGTCGCGCAGTACGGGTCCGGCCATACCGAGAGCATTGTGACCGACAATGCAGCGGCCGCTGAGCAATTCTTAGGCGAGGTCGATAGCGCCATCGTGCTGCATAACGCTTCCACGCAGTTTGCCGACGGCGGCGAATTCGGGATGGGCGCGGAAATCGGTATCGCGACAGGACGTATTCACGCGCGCGGGCCTGTGGGCGCCGAGCAGCTAACGAGCTACAAGTACGTTGTGCGCGGTAGTGGCCAGGTGCGCCCGGCATGAGCGAGCGTCATTTCGATGTTGCGATAATCGGCGCCGGAATTAACGGTGCGGGCATCGCGCTCGACGCCGCATTACGTGGACTCCGCGTCGTCATCCTGGACAAGAACGACATGTGCAGTGGCTGTTCCGCCATTTCGAGCCGGCTCATTCACGGCGGGCTTCGTTATCTCGAATACGCCGAGATACCGCTCGTCTATGAGTCATTGCGGGAGCGGCGCAATTTGCGCATCAATGCGCCACACCTCGTCGAACCGCTGCGCATCTGTATTCCGATATTTAAAGGCGCGCGCCGCGGCCCGTTGCTGATACGCCTCGGCATGATCGCCTACGACCTGCTTTCATTCAGGAAAACCGTGCCGAATCACGAGATGCTCAATCGGGCGGAGGTTCAGGAAGCAGAGCCGGGCTTGCGCTCGGAAGGGCTGCGCGCCGCCGCGCGCTACTACGACGCCCAGGTCACATATGCCGAGCGTCTTGTACTTGAGAACCTGCTGGGAGCTCGTTCGGCCGGCGCCGAGATCCTGACGCACTGCGAGGTCAGGGAGATTCGTTTTGAAAAGGGTGCAGTAGACTCGTTGCGCTATGTCGACCGTATCGAAAAGACGGAGCACGAGATTTCGGTGGGGACCGTTATCAATGCTGCCGGCCCATGGGTCGACCGGGTGTTGGCGACAGCGCCTGTCGAGACCGATCGACACATTGGCGGGACCAAGGGCAGCCACATCATCGTCCGCAGGTTCGATGGTGCGCCACAAGATGCGTTTTACGTTGAAGCGGCGGCCGATGGCCGGCCGTTTTTTATCCTGCCGTGGAACGACCAGTACCTGATCGGCACTACCGATATCCGGTACAAGGGCGACCTGGACGACATTCGAGCGAGCGACGAGGAAGTCGAGTACCTGTTGTCGGAAACGAATCGCGTGTTCCCGCATGCCGGTTTGTCGTATGCGGACATTCACTATGCCTACGCCGGCGTGCGGCCATTGCCATACCAGGACAAGGGCCCCGAATCGGCAATTACGCGGCGACATATCATCAAGGTCAATCGCAAGGTCGGCAAGGGAATCATATCGATTATAGGGGGCAAACTGACGACTTACCGCAGCCTGGCCGAACAGGCCGTGGACAAGATTGCGAAACTGCACAAACGAAAGTTGCCCCGGTGTCGCACTGGCGACTACCTGCTGCCCGGCACGTGGGGCAGGGAGGTCGCGCAGGAACGCCTGCAAGGGCTCGGCGTATTGTCCGATGACGGCATCGCGCGCATGCTTTCCATTTACGGTGGGCGAGCGACGGAGATCTGCGAAATTTGTGATACAAATCAATTGCTTGCCGAGGCAATTGACGGGCGCGGCAGGGTGCTGGCCGCCGAAGTCGTATTCGCCCTGCGCGAGGAGTTCGCGAAAACACTGGCCGACGTGGTTTTTCGCCGCATTATGATCGGTCTCGACTCGGACCAGGGCAGGCCTCTTTACGAAGCCATCGCAGACATTGCAGCCCGTGAACGCGGATGGACGGCCGATCAACGGTCAGCACAACTCGACGAGTTGCTCGCCTTCAGTGACTCCTGGCGAGTGGCCTAGATGGCCTAGGGCGCACCTGGCAAATACTGCAATTCAATGAAGAGCTCGCGGCCGCGTCCGGGTAAGTAGCGATATTGCCCGAACCCGTAGTCCGCGCGATCCGCGTACTCGGTATCGAACAGGTTGTTGAATCGCGCTGTGACCGCGAGCACCTGCGAAAGATCGATGCTCGCACGCAGGTTAAACAGATCGTGGCCCGGGTACGTAAAGCGATTTTCGGCATCGAGGTAGTAGTCGTCGATGGCCGTCCACTGCAACGCAAAACTCGCACTGTTTCCGGGTTCGAAGAACAATTCTGCACTGCCGAGCCAGCGCGGCGCGGTGTCTATGTCATTGCCTGACGTAAATGTTTCGCCGCGCGCAGCAACCGTGTCGAAATCGTACTCGTGGCGCGCATAGCTGGTATTGACCTCGAGTCGCAGATCCTTGAGCAACTGCCAGTTAAATTCGATTTCAATCCCGGCGTGCTTGCTGCGACCGCCGCTGACGTTGAATCCCTCGGCGTCGCGGATCACACTGTCGCGCTTCTTCATGTAGAAGATTGAGGCGTCGCCCGACCAGCGACTGGTTCGCCTTCGAATACCGAGTTCAATGTTGTCAAGACGTTCGGAATCGAGATCGGCGACCTGTTGACCGTTCTGCAGTCGATAGAGTTCAGTCGCCTGCGGCGATCGAAATCCCCTGGCCAATCCGCCGTAAAGGCTTGTGCTTTCTTTCAGCCTGTAGAGAAAGGAGAACTTCGGCGCGACATTGGTGAAGTCGTCACTGCGGCTTGCGGGCCGCGTGTAGAGGCAGCCGCCGAATCCGCAGGTCGTGCCATCGTCACGCGTATTTCCGGTCAGCATGTTGTTGTCGTAATCGTAGTGCAGGTATTCGAGCCGCAGGCCGGCGCCCAGAACGAGACGCTCGCTGACTTCGAAGTCGATATTAAGGTAGGGAGCTGCTGCCAGGCTAACCACGTCGTAGTCGTAGTGTTTGCCTTCGGGCCTCGTCTCCTCGAGGAACGGCGATCCCTCGGTGGGACCGAGCTGGGATTGCTCGAGGAACAGATCGCTCCACTCAAGGTCGATGCCGACAACGACGTGACGATCGTCCCGTTCGAAAGACAACGCCGTCATCGCGCCGGCACTGACATGGCCGTTTTCCTCGAGCGGCTGACCGGGCAGGAAGTGCTGAAGAAAGCGCATATCCGAGTGGCGCAGGTATGGGCGTACATCCAGGCTGTAGCCCGGCAACGACTTGTTCCAGATTGCGTACAGGCGCTGGCTCGACGCGTCGCGGAATGCTCCGGGATTGAGATTGGCGCGGTTGAGGTCGGGATCCTTGTAGGCATCCTCGCCGAAAATGAAACCCGCCGTTTGCTGGTCAAGGTCTGTCGCCGCGAGCGTTGTAACGAGAGTCGATGCCGGCAGCATCCAGTTCCGCTTCAGTAACAACTTGCCCTGGCGATAGCCTGAGTCGTCGCGAAAACCATCGTCATCGCTGTAGACGATGGAAGCGAGCCACGGGTTTTCGGCGCCAGACGCCAGTGTAGCCCGCACGCGCACGTATTCATTGGACCCGGCTTCGAGCGACAGTCTGCTGGGCTGCGACGATTCGGCAGGCGGAGTAATGACGTTGATGATGCCATGCAGCGCATTCGAGCCGTAAAGTGCACTGCCGGGCCCCCGGATAACTTCGATGCTCGCCGCCTGCTCTGTGTGCATCTCGAGCATCTGGTTGACGTTACAGAAGCCGGCCGGTCGAATCGGGATGCCGTCTTCCAGAAACAGGAAGCCGCCGCACGATCCGGCGCCCGTCAGCACGGGCGAACGAATCGCCGTCAGGTGTTCCTGTCCACTGCCGCGGGTCAGCCATACACCCGGTACACGAGTCATAAGTTCGTGGATATGCTGGTGGCCGACCGCCGCGATTTCCTCGGCATTGAGCAGCGCGATATTGCCGGCGTGATCCTCGCGTTGCTGCTCACGTCGCCGGCTCGTGACAATGATCTCTTCGATGTCCGTGTCCGCCACGCCGGCATCCTGTGCCGGAGCCACCGAAGGCATCGACAAAAGTGCCGCGAACAGAAGCGCGCGCGTCGTCCCTGGCCCGTTTATTTCGATCATCGCACCCCCTGGCTGAGCGCCGTCATTATAATTGCCTTTCTTTGAATGTCTGCATCGACAAGAGTTTCCGATATGACAACAGCGAAGCATTCCCCGTCATTGCTATGGGTGATCGCCGCAATTCTCGCCCTGGTGGCGCTGCCAGCCGCAGCCCAGCCAGCGGGTGAAACCTCGGAGCGACCGAAGGTCGGTCTCGTTCTTGGTGGCGGCGGGGCGCGAGGAGCCGCTCACATCGGCGTCCTCAAGGAGCTCGAACGTCAACGCATTCCGGTCGATGTCATTGCAGGCACGAGCATGGGCGCGGTTGTCGGCGGACTGTACGCGAGCGGCACGAGCGTCGCCGAATTAGAGGCACTGACCGAATCGCTC
>Ga0265303_10000331_pt1 | contig 25733 bp, 30 predicted proteins | sample Helome_2_FD_192494 | JGI IMG/M metagenome (GOLD analysis project Ga0265303, IMG submission 192494) | Marine sediment microbial communities from subtidal zone of North Sea - Hel_20160317 (Illumina Assembly) | ecosystem: Environmental > Aquatic > Marine > Subtidal zone > Sediment ... | reverse complement strand
TCGCTTGAAGCCCGATGTGTCGGACCGCGGCACCCTGCCTCGCTACACTTTTGCAGGCGATATCCCGAAAGGGCTAACTGATTAAAGAGGCAACCGAAGCACACCCTTGCGACGTAAAGGCTGGGTGCCGAAAAAGCATTAATTTTAAAGGGTCAGGCGGCATGGATGCCGCCTGTGGCGATTCGAGACAAGGACGTCGAGTCTCGCCTTGCCCTTTGAAATTAATGCTTTTTCGGGAAGCCGCAGGCCACCCAGTCAGTCTCAAGGGTATGCTTTGGTTGCCTCTGACAGCGATGAAATGTGTGTCGAAGGTGGCGATTGGGGTATTAAAAATGTCGTGCAATGGGGTGGTTTAGGGACTAGTATTTTGGCGATTGATCAACTTGTGATCAAATTCGAGCCGCGCTTGGCTACAATCTACCCTATGACTGACGAAAAAACCGCACCAAAACCCGAGCACTTCGGTTTTTTGCAAGTCCCCAATTACTCGATGATTGCATTCTCCTCGGCCATCGAGCCGCTGCGAATGGCCAACCGCGATGCCGGCAAGGAACTTTACCGCTGGAGTGTTTATACCATCGATGGCTTGCCGGAAAAGGCCAGCAACGGACTGGATATAACCCCCGACGGCAGCCTCGAGAATGCAACCGACATGTCGATTCTGTTCGTTTGCGGTGGCGCTGACATTGTCGATACCTGGTCCAAGCAACTGCAGTTTGCACTGCGCCGTATTGCCAAGCGCAATAACATCAAACTCGGTGCCCTTTGTACCGGTAGCTACCTGCTGGCACGGGCCGGTTTACTCGATGGCTACAAGTGCACGATCCATTGGGAAAACATTGCCAGTCTGCGCGAAGAATTTCCCGAGGTTAGAGTTGGCGATGACCTGTTCCTGATTGATCGCGATCGAATCACCTGTGCGGGTGGGCAGGCCGCGATGGATATGATGCTGAAGCTGATTCACGACCGTCACGGAAATAAACTGGTCACGCATATATCCGAACAATTCATGTGCGAACGGATCCGCAGTTCAGATGATCGCCAGCGGATACCTTTGCACCTGGCGCTCGGTTCGAATCAACCCAAGCTCACTGAAGCCGTTACCTTGATGGAAGCCAATATTGAAGAACCGATAAGCCTCGATGAACTCTCAAATTACGTTGGCATTTCGAGGCGCCAGCTGGAACGCCTGTTTCAAAAACATTTGAACTGCGTGCCGACCCGTTACTACCTGAATCTGCGGCTCAACCGCGCACGTCTATTGCTGTTGCAAACCAGCAAGTCCATCGTCGACATCGCGCTCGCCTGCGGGTTTATTTCGGCGCCGCATTTTAGTAAGTGTTATCGCGACCTGTTCGGGATACCGCCGCGCGATGAGCGCCGCAAGCTACAGTTGAAATCTGCCGAAGAGGCAACCGATCTCGCGGGCTAGCCTGAATAATGCACCAGCATCCCGGATGCTGTCATGCGGGAAACCGACGCCGGACAGATGCGGCTGAACGCCGGGCTGGACCGAAATCCATAGCCGTAGCTATGGGTTGAGGGAAGCCCAAGTTCAGGCGTATCTGGACAAGTCAGTGCCGGGATGCTGGTGCAATATTCAGGCTAAGCGCGACCGCGACGCCGGCGCGAGCGACGCTTGCGCTCATCACCCGGACTGCCTTCAACCTTGGCCTTTGGCTTCGGCAAACTTACCACTTTGGCAAGTTCCGGGTAACTATCGGTTTTATGCGGCAGCGCCATCGCTTCGATAAAATATTCCTGGAATTTGGGCTCGATGGCAGTCTCAATTTTCTCCACCTTGGGCAGGATTTCACCGATTTCAATTCGGGAAGGAAAATTCAATAGCGCGATGCGAGCACCGGTACCGGCAGCGTTGCCGACAGAACCGACATGCGCCAGGTTACAGTCCGGTATTAATCCCAGCACCATCGCGTACTTGACATCGATATGGCTACCAAAAGCACCGGCAAAACCAATACGATCGACTTTTTCTATGCCCATGCGATCGATCAACAACCGGGTGCCGGCATGTAACGCGGCCTTGGCAAGTTGTATCGCACGCACGTCGTTCTGGGTAATCCGTATTGGACGTTCTCCATCCTGTAGCACGTAAGAATAAGTGCGACCATCCTTAATGATGCGGTCGCTGTTTTTATCTGCAACCGGTCCAATCACGCCATCCTGGTCGATGACACCGGCAAGAAACATTTCTGCAACCACTTCGATAATCCCGGATCCACAAATACCGCTAACCCCGACACGCGCGCTGTTATCGGCAAAGTCAGGATCCTGGGACCAGGCTTCGCATCCGATAACTCGAAAATTCGGCTCCAGTGTTTCCGCATCAATGCGGACGCGCTCAATCGCGCCTGGAGCGGCGCGCTGGCCCGAGGTTATCTGCGCACCTTCGAAAGCGGGGCCGGTCGGGCTCGACGCGGCCAACAGTCTATTGCGATTACCCAGCACGATTTCGGCATTGGTGCCGACATCAACCAGCAGCACGTATTCCTCCGCCAGGTCCGGTCGCTCCGACAAGATGACCCCGGCGGTGTCGGCACCGATATGACCGGCGATACAGGGCAAGGTGCAGACGCGTGCTTCCGGGTGCAGCTGGATATCGATTTCGGCGGCACGCAATACCTGGGTTTGATCTGTCGTGAGCGTAAAAGGTGCCGTACCCAGCGGTGTCGGATCGATACCCAGGAACAGGTGGTGCATAATCGGATTGGCGACCACGGTCATGTCGAGAATATCTTCGATCTGGATTCCGGCCGACTTGGCGGCACGTTTGGCGAGCTGGTTGAAGGCTTCGCGAACTACCTGTGTCATCGCAGTGTCGCCGCCTTCATTCATCATCACGTAAGAAACGCGGCTCATTAAATCCTCGCCGAAGCGAATCTGCGGATTCATCGTGTCGGCAGTCGCGACAACCTCGCCGGTATCCAGGTTGCAAAGCTGGGCCGCGATCGTGGTTGAACCAAGATCAACCGCGAGCCCATAAGCGTCTTTCTTTTCGCCAGGCCAGACACCGATAATCTGCTGAAACTGGTATACCGCCACAGTTATCCGACGGCCGGCCTTTGCGAGTGCAGGCTGCAGCAGGCGCAGCTGCGACATTTCGCAGTCCAGGGTCGGAAGTTCGTGTTCACTCACAAGTGCCTGCTGCAGGCGACGCTTATCGGAAATCGGCGAATGCATGTCAGGCTCGGGCAGGGTCACCGTGTAAAGGCGCAACGCGGGCAGAACCTGTATATCGTAGGCAGTAACCGCCTTGGCGATATGCTGCTTGTGCTGCTGGCTTTCCTCGGGAACGTCAACCACCAGGTCACCGAGAATACGGGCATTACAACCCAGGCGCCGGCCACCCTTGAGGCGCTTTCTGGATTGATGATGAAGCTCGGTTTCGGTGAGTTCGGAAAGATGATCGGCACGGGAAACAATGCCATGTTTCGAAAATTCACCTTGTTGCGGCAGCACCTGGCACTTGCGGCATTTTCCCTGTCCGCCGCAGATCGATTCCAGGTCAACCCCCAGTCGTTGGGCCGCCTGCAGCACGGTAGTCCCGACCGGAACCTGCCCGCGTAAACCTGACGGCATGAACAGTATACTGGCCTCTTCTTCCACTGCTGATTGACCCGTGCTTAGCCTTTCAGCTTAAGCAACCGAGCGACGGCGACGTCCGGCACGGCGGCCGGTACCGCGGACTACGCTACCCTCCGGTGCCGGTTCACGAAATTGTTTAATCCAGCGCCCGCAATCCGGGTCTTTACCCAGCATAACATCGGCGCCCAGGCTCGCTGCAACCACCTCGGCGTGCAGCGGATTGGTGATCGCCGACGTCATCCCTGCCTGGATCGCCATACTGATAAACGCGCCGTTGAAACCATTGCGATTAGGCAATCCGAAACTGACGTTGGAAGCACCGCAGGTGGTATTGACCTTGAGCTCGGTACGCAAGCGGTGAATTAATTTAAGCACTTCACGCCCGGCACTATTGATCGCGCCGATCGGCATAACCAGCGGATCGACAACAACATCACTCGCCGGAATGCCATAATCGGATGCCCGTTCGACGATTTTTTTGGCGACGTTGTAACGCACGTCGATATCTTCGGAGATACCGGTTTCGTCATTTGAAATCGCGACCACCGCGGCACCATGCTTCTTGACCAACGGTAAAACCCGATCCAGGCTCTCGTCTTCACCTGTCACCGAGTTAACCAACGCCTTACCCTGGTAGACGGCAAGTCCTGATTCGAGTGCATCGATGATTGATGAATCGATACTCAGGGGCACATCGGTCAGGCTTTGCACCAACTGTATCGCTTCAGCCAGAATACGCGGTTCGTCCGCGAGCGGAATGCCGGCATTGACGTCAAGCATATGTGCACCCGCCTCAACCTGTGCCAGAGCATCGCTTTGCACGCGGCTGTAATCACCGTTCTTCATTTCTTCAGCCATAATTTTGCGGCCGGTTGGATTGATGCGCTCGCCGATGAGTACGAACGGGCGGTCGAAACCGATGACTAGTTCCTTTGTAGCTGAGCTGACAACCGTTTCGGTCATAATTATTTCCTCAAAAAATCAAACTTTAAACGCTTAAACCGATTCACACTTTTAGCTTAAGCGGAATTGGACTGAACCTCACAACCCGGATACCACGGAACTCGCCCATCCAGTACACCCGATTGTTGAATTATTTCACCGACCGCTTCTTCCTGGCGATAGGCCATAACGTGCACCCCACTGACACCTTCGATTTCCTTGATTTGCTGGATCAGTTCGACACAGATTTTACGGCCTTCTTTTTTCGGCTCCTTTGCGCCTTCGAGACGTTCGATAATCGTATCCGGAATGTGGATACCCGGCACATTGTTGCGGATCCACAGTGCGGTGCGTGCCGAGGCCAGCGGCCCCACACCCGGAATGATGAAACATTGCTCGAGCAAGCCGAGGTCACGCGACTTTGTCATAAATGCGCGTAAATGTTCGATATCGAAGACGTACTGCGTCTGGATAAACTGGGCACCCGCGGCAATTTTCTTGGCCAGCCGATGCGGTCGAAAATCGAACGGCGGCGCGCTGGGATTCTCTGCCGCGCCGAGAAACATCTGTGGCGGCGTGGTAATCGGCCTGCCACTCAAGTAACGTGATTCATCACGCATGATACGTATGGTTTCCAGCAGCGACATGCTGTCGAGGTCGAACACCGGTTTGGCCTCCGGGTGATCGCCGACCTGAACACCATCGCCACTCAGGCAAAGCACATTGGATACGCCGAGAGCCGCCGCGCCGAGCACATCGCCCTGGATTGCGATACGATTCTTGTCACGACAGGAAATTTGTAGTACCGGCGAGTAGCCGACATTCGTCAGCAGCGCGCACATCGCAACACTGGACATGTGACAATGCGCACCCGAACCGTCGGTTGCATTCATGCCATCGACGTATCCGTCGAACAAACGTGCACGCTCATAAACATCTTCGGCCAGGGCCGAATCGGGTGGTGCCAGTTCAGCGGTAACCGCAAACTTGCCCTCACGTAAGACCCGCTCAAGCCGACCGGTCGATACGTGTCCTTCTTTTGGTGGCAACGGCTTGCCGGGGTGTTGGTCGTAGGTCGTGGTCATTGGGCGGTCTCGTTTTCCTGCGCCGCATGCACGTCGCGCACCACGCGCAACCAGGATGAGCTGCCTTTGAGCAGGTTGTTAACCGGGACCTGCACCTGCTGGATCGCCTGTGAATCACGCATCTGCTCACTGCCCTGCCAGGCATCTACCCAGACACAGCGCATTTCGGGCTTGACTTCACAATGGCCGTTGAGCCGCACCCCACCACATGGGCCATTGCGAATGGACTTCGGGCAATTCATCGGGCAGGACATGCCAGTGGCACTAAGTGCACATTTGCCACACATCTGGCAATCGAACATTAAACCCTTGACTGTTTTCTCGAACAACCGAACCGGTTTTTCAAGACGCCCGTAACCAAGCGTTTTAAACAGCGGATGCAGCTTGATTAAAACCGGTTCAAAATTACGGTAAACGGATTCGAGCTTTCTCGAATGCCTGACCGACCACTGACGAAATTTATACACAAGTCACTCCAATTAAGCGTTTAAGCTGCGGGTTTCGTCAACGCCGCTGGCTCGAATCAATGTTTCCAGAACCTCTTCCGTGTACTGTTCCTCCAACTGCTGTACCAACTGTTTCGCCTGCTCCTTGATATCACCGTTAAAGGGCTGGGTGACGTCATGCCAGGGCTCGAACAGGGCATCCTGCTGTTTTTTCTTGAGCCGGTATCCGGCACGCTCGATCGCTTTCATAAAACGGGACGGCAGCCTTAGTCGCGTGCTGCGTCGTCCTTCGCGGATCACAACCTGTCCGGGGATATCGCGCCAGTAGACAATTTTTAGTTTCCCCACATTGCCTCCCGCATCGCCGCATCCAGCTCCGGTACCATTTCACCCATGCCGGTGAATTTACGTTCGAATCGAAGCCCCAGCTGATCGGCCGCAGCGCGCGCCAATTCAGTTATCTCGTCAGAATCGGTCTGCGCAAGGTAAACCAGGCGTGTGTAATTGCCGAAGTACATCTCCAGCAATTCGGGATGTCGATCGATCCCGAGTATCTCGATCACCAGGCGCTGAAAATGCTGCGCCAGGAAATCGGTCAGGTAAAAAGTACCCGGTTCCTGCTCCTGCATCTGTTCATAATTTTCGCGGCCGGCGAGGAAATCGTAACAGTGTGCGCCCGGTAAACGTCTGACGCCTTTTTCTTCAAGTACCCGGTCGAGTTCACCGCTGGTGCCGCAATCACCGTAAGCAACAAAAATATGGTCGTAGTGATCACGGGCCTTGTCGATTTTGTCGGCCACAGCGGCAGGAATTTTTTCAGGTCGTGCATGCAGGTCGGCAGTAATGGCCTGCAAATCCATTTGCGACCACTGGCCAAGCTTTTTTATTTCATTGACTTCGCGTGCAATCGCGGCACAGGTGATTACCAGAACTGAGGCTGATTTTTCCATTTTGCATTATCACCCTGACAGCCAGGCTTCAGGCTACTAGCCCGCTCGACTTTCAGCTACGAGTTGCTTTGCGGTATCGGCTGCAACTGCGGCGTCACGACAATAAGCATCCGCACCAATAGCTTCGCCAAACTCCTGGTTCAATGGCGCGCCACCGACGAGAATGATGTAATCGTCGCGGATACCCTGTTCCTTCATGGTATCGATGACGACTTTCATGTAAGGCATCGTGGTGGTTAAAAGGGCAGACATGCCGAGAATTTCCGGCTTGTGCTCTTCGAGCGCGGCGAGGAAATCTTCAACCGGGGTATTGATTCCAAGATCGACGACCTCGAAGCCCGCGCCTTCCATCATCATGCAGACCAGGTTCTTACCGATATCGTGGATATCACCCTTGACCGTACCGATGACCATCTTACCCGCGGTGGGCTCATCCGAAGCCGACAACAGCGGCTTGAGGAGTGCCATACCTGCTTTCATCGCATTAGCAGACATTAAAACTTCCGGCACAAACAAAATACCGTCACGGAAATCGATACCGACGATCGTCATGCCGGCAACCAGCGCTTCGTTGAGAATCTTGTTGGCATCCCAATCGCGGTCGAGCAGAATCTGGGTTCCCTCGGCGACTTCTTCCTTGAGACCGTTATACAAATCGTCGTGCATTTGCTCGACCAGTTCATCGTCGGGCAGGGTGCTTAAATCCAGATCGTCTTCGTAGTCGTCGTCGTCTTCGTAGTCTGTCATTTAAAAAAATCCTCACGCAATCAGGAACCGCCCGCAAAGGCAGCCATGAACAAGCAGAATAGGATTTAACCGGCAGGGGGTCAAACGCTGCAGCGACTTCGCATTGCCTTAACGCGACACTGTCAAAAGGTAGGATATTGTTGATTATAAATTGGTTTTCGGAAGATCACGGCTTGTTTACCGAATAAACTAATTACGCAGGGTGAACTTCCCCCTGCTCTCGATCACCGATGTAAACACTGTAGTTTCCGAGCCTTTTTTCACGGATGAATCGTTCCAGCATTGCGATAACTGCACTATCGTTAATTTCTTCCCAGGTGATGTTATCAAACTCGTAAAAGCGCATGGTCCTGGTTTCAACGGCATCGTTTATCGATAGCAATTCACCCAGGTAATAAACAAATCGCTGTGTTTTTTCATGGTAGGCCGCATATATAAAAGGTAAATCAACCTCGATGCCGGCAGACGCGAGCTTGCCGAGCAGGCTGTCACCGGTAGCTGCATCGCCAACACGATTGCTGGCAGGCAGGAGTAATTGGCCATTTTCAGGATTACGCTCCAGTAATATCTTACCGTCGGACTCGATTATTGCGGCCACCCGCAGACTGCCGGGAGTTGAAACCAGCTGCAGCATGTTCGGTGTCAATCCGAACGAGACATAGGCACCACGACAAAATCCGAGTGGCGCATGGGTGTTGTAATCATATTTCAACACCCTGCCGATCAGTATGATGTGATCACCTGCGTCGACCTGCTCGAAATGCTCGCAATCAAACCATGCCACCACGGCGTCTATTATCGGCGACCCGGTTATTGCGGAGTGCCAGTCCTGGTTGGCGAATTTATCGGTGCCAGCCCTGGCAAAGCGATTCGACAATTCCCGCTGCTCGGCAGCAAGAATATTGACCGCAAATCCGCGTGAACCGGTAAACGCATCACGCCCGAATGCTGACTTTGCAATATTAACCAACAGCAGTGGCGGATCGATGGAAACCGAGGTAAAGGAATTAGCAGTGAAACCACAGGGCGCACCTGCCTCGTCAAGCGTGGTCACAATGGTAACCCCGGTAGCGAAATTTCCAAATGCGCGGCGCAGATCGCGAGCGTCGATTTCGGCTGCTTTGTTGTCGGTCATGCGGTGAAGTTCCGTTTAATAAATTAGCGATTCCATTTCCCGGGTTTTTTCAAGCCCATCTGACACTCCACTGTCATCGTAAATTTTGCCGGCTTTATCAAGATAACGCCTGGCCCTGTCCATCGCGAAATTGGAATTGTAAAGCACCGCGATGACATCGGCCTGGCGCTGAAACATCGAGCGGTCGCTGGTATTGGAGAGCATCTCACTCGACTTGATTCTGAATTTCCAGGCGCGTTCAGGCTGGTCGATACGTAGGTAATGATGGTAGAGCATTTGATAATCTCGTGCCTGCGATGTTTTCACCAGGTCCTGTTGATGCTCCTCTAAAAGGCCTTCGATTTCGCGTTCGATACTGTCTATATCGGAATCGCTGATCAAACTGCGGTCGAGGCCATCGATCAGGCGCCGCACGTGGGTAATTTGACCAGTGGAAGCAAACAACCTGGCCGCCTCGATCCGGGCCTGCTGCGCCTGGTATCCATCATGAACCTGCTCGTGCAGCGAGGCGAGCGCTTCCCAGGCATCAGCGGCGGCGCCGTAACGCCGAATTTCCAGGTTATCGCGAATTACCATTTGCAGGTTGTCGTTAACCCCCTGGTAGATCCCGCGCGCAATCGAATTACGTGCCTGCCAAAGCTGGTCGTAGGTATTGGCTGCACGCCGGGCCAGTTCACGTGCGCGGATATTCAATTGACCGAGCAACTGGTAGCCACGTGCGGTACCGACAACGTCATCACGCGACATGGCCAGGTAAAGCGATTCCTGGAGATATACCTCGGCAGCTGCCAGCTCCTGCTGATTGATTGCGACCTCACCCAGTAATAGCAGGGTTTCGCCAAGCTGCGATTGATCATCTGCGAGCATCAATGCAGCCGCCACTTCCAGTAACTGGGTGCGCGCCTGCTTGAACTTACCCTGTTGTAATAAATCACGAATTAACTGGTCACGCTTGACGTCATCGAGTTCCAGTTGAGATAGCCCGGCTACGATATCAAGCTCCTCGGATTCGATTCCTGGCCGCCAGTAATCATATGATAAGGATCCAGTCGCTTCGATTCCGTCCTCGGCTGAATCATCCGGCGACAGGAAGTAATGCAGTGCGAACAATAACGCAAGCACCGGTACTGTCGTTATTGCGTGGTCTGGAATGAAGCGCTTGATATCCATAGTATTTGACAATGTTACGCCGCTTATCATCCAATGCAAACGGCTGCTTCCATTCGCCAATCGGCTTGTTAAGATAGCGTAATGAAGGAGTTTAGCCTGGATCCGGGCGTTATCGCTTTTATCAACAGCCATCTCGAGGTTTCGAGTCTCTCTACTGCCACCACCGTTGCGCAGCAACGTATCGATTACCAGGCCATCGTGCGGCATTTTCGTTACCCGCATCCACCGGGTCTGCAAACCCGGGACAGCGAGGTTGATGGCCGACACGGCAAGATTCCGTTGCGCCATTACCGCAGCGAGCAAGGCAGTAGCGATGCCCTGATCATGTTTTTCCACGGCGGCGGATTTATCCTCGGCAGCCTCGACTCGCACGACGATATTTGTGCAGAGCTCTGTGCAAATACCGGCTATCAACTGGTTTCCGTCGATTATCGATTGTCACCCGAATACACTCATCCAGCTCACCTGGACGATGTCGAAGATGCTTTTCAGGCGATGGCACACGATAATACGATCCTGGTCGGAGCTTCTGCCGGTGGCACCCTGGCGGCCGCGCTGTGTTACCGCTTGAAAACCAGCAAGCAAAGGCCTGCGGGACAGGTTCTGATTTATCCCAGTCTCGGCGGTGATTGTTTCGATCTCGATTCGTACCGGGATAACGCCGAGGCGCCCCTGTTGAGCACTCGCGACATCATGTTTTATCGTGCGACAAGGTGTGCCAGCGACGAATTACCACTGAACGATCCCGAATTTTATCCGCTGGTCGCCGGGGATTTCGGCATGAGTCCAACAACCATTGCGATTTCCGCCGATGTCGACCCATTGCGCGACGACGCCAGGCTTTACGTTGAAAAGCTGCAAGCCGCGGGCGTATCGGCGGAGTGGATCAATGAGCCGGGACTGGTGCACGATTACCTACGCGCCCGACACGTCAGCGACACAGCCGGCGTCGCCTTTACACGCATCTGCAACGTCATCAAAAAACTCGCAAATCCAGATTAATAGTTGCGGACTTGACCTGCGATTCGCATATAACTCAACACCGCCCCCTCAGGTGAAAGCTCACAAAAGACGCTCCCAACCGGCGCATGCGCCGGTTGGTCCATCCATGGAATCGCTTGGAGCCCGAAACCTCGGACCGCGGCGTCCTGCCTCGCTACACTTTTGTGAGCTTTCACCCGAATGGGCTCGATCAATCTTTGGGAAACCAGTTCGCTCAAGATATTTCAGAAACGACATAAAAACTAAAACTCTCAGGGCGTGGGCGTCGGGCAATTTTTGCGGGACGCTGCGCAACAGGGATGTTGTGATACGGCACCCCGGGCGCGAGCCTACATGGACGTATCGGTCCGACGCCTCGGTACGACGTTCCCGCAAAGATTACCCGATGACCGCGCCCCAGGTCTGGAATTAGGATTAGAGGTCGGAATCCATTGCGTCGACGTAGAGTTGCTGGAAATGATGCACGGCGTGCTCGGATAACTCGCTGCGTTCGGGGTCGACGACGAAGCGTCCCTGGTTATAGCCTTTCGACTGCAGGCCACGATAAACGCTTTCGCACAAGCCCACATCCTCCGGTTGCAATACATCGCGCTGATAATCCATCGCGTCGCGCTGCTGCTTGCTCGGTTCTGGATTCGGCAGGTACCAGTCCTGGTGTTCGATGGTACGACCGGCCCCGTTCGGGATTATCTGCAGGGTCGATATGTTGGGTTCCCCGGGGTAAATCCAGATCGTCAGGTTAGGCCACAGAAACCAACCCGCATAACCGAAGTCGACCTCACCTTTTTCGAATTGGTAGGCACTGCTTTGCGTGGTCGCAACTGCATTTGATATGTGGCTTGAGTAAATTCCATTCACCGTGGAGCTGTAGCTGTCCATATCAACCAGGTTGACGAAATCCTTGTGTGCCGGGTGGCAGTGGTAGCATTCGAGGAAATTATCCACCATCACTTTCCAGTTGCTGGCAACATCGTAATCGTCTCGTTGCGCGAACACGACTTCGTCGACACGCGGGCAGAACTCGCGGATTTCTGTTTCCAGGTCGGCGGCCTGCTCCTTCAGCGGTGCAGCCTCGAGGTCGAGGTTGACGAACACCAGGCCACAAAACACTTCGACCTGTACCGGTTTCAGGGAAAACTGGCACTTATCGAAATCGACCATTTTCTCGGTATTGCGAGCCACCTTGAGTTCGCCATCGAAACCGTATGACCAGGCGTGATAGGGACAGGTTATGGTGCGCACCTTACCGATACCGGACAGCAATTCATGGCCGCGATGTTGACAGACATTGTAGTAAGCCTTTAGCTCGCCGCTCTTGTCGCGGATTACGATGATGTTTTGATCGCAAATTTGCACCGTCAGGTAACATCCCGATTCGGCTAGTTGGCTTTGATGCCCAGCGTACCACCAGTTGCGGTAAAAAATGGCTTCCTTTTCCTGCTCCAGGATAGCGGCGTCCAAATAGTAGCGTGCCGGAATCGTGAATGATTTTTCAGGATCGCGATTAAACGGCGCATCATCGGCTCGCTTTTGCAGGGCTACGACACTCATGTTTGACTCCAACGCACTATTTTTCGAACTCTATAATATAATCTAATGAATACTCTGGCTCAAACGGTCAATTTTTATTAAAATAGATAATCAAATCTTATTAATCTATGCTGAAGAATCGCCTGCCACCACTCGATCCGTTGATTGCTTTCGAAGCAGCCGCGCGCCTGCTCAGCTTTACCAGGGCAGGCGAAGAATTGCATTTAACGCAGGCCGCCATCAGTCAGCAGATTCGTAGTCTCGAGGAAAGTTTACAGGTAAAGCTGTTCACGCGTTCGCATCGCGCGGTGCAGTTAACCAACGAGGGACGCGAATACCAGCACACCGTGGCGGCGATACTGAAACAACTCGCCGGCGCCACCATGGACATTCAGAATGTCGAATTCGCGCAGCAACTGGTGATCGGCTGTGACCAGTCTTTCGCCAGCCAATGGCTAAGCCCGAGGCTTTCGCAACTGCGACAGTTGATGCCGGCGGTTAGGTTGCGCATCATCGCCTCGGACGACTATAACGAAAGCCTGGGCAGTGAAGTACAGGTAGCCGTTATGCATGGCGATGGCCTGTGGCCCGGTTTTCAAACCTTAAGACTGTTCGACGAGGAAGTATTTCCAGTATGCAGTCCCGGGTTCGACTACGACCTGGCGCAGCAAGACTGGGGATCCTGGTTGCTGCAAGCGCCGTTGATCGACCTCGCCGACAGTCACTGGAACTGGATGAACTGGCGCCTGTGGCTGGGAGGTAACAACATCGATCAACCCCTGGGAAACCGTAACCTGCAACTGAACAGTTATCCGCTGGTCATCGACGCCGCCTGCGCCGGACATGGCGTGGCACTGGGCTGGCGCTACCTGGTCGACGATCTGATCGCAAATAACCAGCTGGTACGACCCATCGAACAATCACTTAAAACCGATCTGGGGTATTACTGTATCTGCCGCGACAACCTGGAAAACGACGCCAACGTGGTCCGATTTCGCAACTGGTTGCTGCAACAGTTTGGTTTACCCATCGAAACCTAATCCATACTTCGGTCCGTTCGAGAACACATTACTGCTATTACCCCGTGCTCAAACCCGGAATTGATAACATTTATCAATCAACAATCCGGCACTGTATGGTCTTTAAGTCGAAAATGGTCGTTTAAAAGTGCCTTCTAGCCTCAAATACAGGTTTTCAGGCCACTTCCCGAGATAGGTTTTTACAATTAGTGTTAACAGGTCCGGCTACTACTATTAATTGTCTAACCTGTAGAAATTGCCTGCTTACATGTCAATTACTGAATTCAAGGATCGCGTCAACAGCCTGTTATCAAAAGGAATCCACGAATTTTCGATGAGCCTGGGAGTACTGGCACAAATCGAAAACAACAGCTACGAAATATACGCGGTTCAGTCAAACACGGGCGCTTACGTGCCCGGTGAAAAATATGCCCTCGGCGAAAGTTACAGTGGGGAAGTATTTGATAAGCAGAAAACGATTGCCGAAGCCTGTATCGCAAATTCCCCGACGCCGTTGCATCATCCCCTGTATCGTTCGTTGCCGCTCGAGTCTTATATCGGCGCACCCATAGTGATCAACGGCAAACCCTGGGGCTGCGTCGATTTCAGCAGCATGGCCCAGCGCGAAGAACCGTTTAGCGAACAGGAAATCGAAATGGTTGAAACCCTGGCCATCGAGCTCTCGCAGCTCATCAGCGAAATCGAATAAAAAGCACCAAAGGGCTTAAAGTGAGTAGTAGTGCCCCATGATGCCGGCAAAGACCGCGGCTCCGACCCAGTGGTTGTGCAGAAAGGCACTAAAGTAATGTGCCGGCACCCGATCGGCAATCAGGAATTGTTCGTAAGCCATTAACAGCGTTGCGACTCCCAATCCCAGGTAGTAGATACCGGTAAATTCCAGGTCGACGCCAACCAGTACCAGGGCCAGCAAAAACAAGATCTGAAATACGGCAATCATAACGCGGTCATAATCGCCAAACAGGATCGCCGTCGACTTTACCCCGAGTTTCAGATCATCTTCCCGGTCAACCATGCTGTACATCGAATCGTAGGCGACGGTCCATACCAGGTTCGCGACGTATAATAACCAGGCTTCCTTCGGTACCTCACCGGTCAGCGCCGCGAACGCCATTGGAACAGCCCAGCCAAAAGCGGCACCGAGATGAACCTGGGGCAGGTAATGATATCGCTTCATGAAAGGATAGCTCGCGGCAAGCAATATTCCCCCAAAGGAAAGCATTATGGTGAAACGATTCAGGCTTAATACCAGCAGAAAGGCGATCAGGGCCAGCACCGCGAACACTGCGAGCGCCTCTGCCGGTGTAATTTTTCCACTGGTCAACGGGCGCTCCCGGGTGCGTTCGACATGCTGATCGATATCACGATCGGCATAGTCATTGATCGCGCAACCCGCCGAGCGCATGAGGAAACTTCCGATGACAAAGACGAACAGGATCCAGCCGTCAGGTGATCCTTCGCCGGCAACTGCAAGTGCCCACAGCGTCGGCCAAAGCAACAGGTAAAATCCAATCGGTTTTTCGAAACGTATTAACCGGGAGTACAAGCCCAGCTTGTTGCCAAGCTCGGGCGGCAGGTCGGGAATTGTAAGTCCTTTAATTTTCACCAAAAACCGATGCGTGTTGCGAAAAAATCGTTACTATACGCGTTTCTTTCAGCAGGGCGAAACAATGATTCGCAGTTTCAGGAATACGACCCCGAGTATCGGTGAAAACAGCTATATCGACGAGTCCGCGGTCGTAATAGGGGACGTCGTAATCGGGGAAAACTGCTCAGTTTGGCCACTTACCGTAATCCGCGGAGATATTAATAAAATCCGAATTGGCGATAACACTAATATCCAGGATGGAAGCGTGCTGCACGTTACCCACCGGGGTGACTACAGTCCCGATGGCGCCGAATTGCATATCGGCAACGAGGTAACAATCGGGCACAAGGCCCTGTTGCATGGTTGCCGAATCGGCAATCAATGCCTGATCGGCATGGGTTCGATCATCACCGACGACGCAATAATCGAGGACAAAGTCATCATCGGCTCGGGCAGCCTGGTGGCGCCCGGCAAGGTTCTGGAATCCGGATATCTTTACCTCGGCAACCCGGTAACGCAGAAGCGAGCGCTCACCGAGCGTGAGATCGAGTACTTGTCCTATGTGGCCGGGCACTACGTTCTGTTATCACGGGATTATCGAGGTTGAATTAATGAAACGCTGGGAATGTATCGTTTGCGGATTTATTTACGATGAAACGGAGGGCTGGCCGGAAGACGGCATTGCACCCGGTACTCGCTGGGCTGATGTTCCCGACGACTGGGAATGTCCGGACTGCGGCATGGGCAAGGATGATTTCGAAATGATCGAGATGTAGACCCTGGGCCACTTTTCAATCAATTAACTTCCCACTGGCTGGCAATCTCGCGTAAGCCGGTTAACGCCAGGTCGAGGGTTTCCTGGAAACGCGCGACCTCGGGATAGACCATGTAGGCCGGACGCTTCATCTCGGGTGCACCGTTAACCAGGAACAACTCACTGTTATCGATAAATGGCTGTACCACGCGCATCGGAAAGTAACCCGAGCCGCCGTTTTGCCGAATATACTCAAGTCCGAGTGATCCAAGGCCGACCGATATTGCGGGTGTATCCATATCCGGAAAGGCTTCACCATGAAGTCGGCGAAACTCTTCTCCCCAGTCGACAAAAACATAGTCTTCAACCCAGCCATCCACCATCTCGCGTTGGTTGGTTGCCACCAGTAACAGGGTTTCTTCGAGCAGGTCCTCGACCACCAGGCCGGGCGTCTGGCGTGGATTATACATGACGCCGATATCCAGCAGCCCGTCGGAGAGCTGGCGCATCAGGCTCGGCGAGTAATCCGCCTCGACGTGAATCGCGACATCGTTGGCATTTTGTCGCATCCACGGAATCCATCTCAGAATCAGGCTGTCCCAGAGACTGACCTGCGAGCCCAGACCGATGCCGTGGCTGAAATTTTCGGGCAGCGATACGCGTTGCTGCGCCTGTTGCCAGAGCCGTTGAATATTGAGTGCATACTCGCGAAAATGCTGGCCGGCCGAGGTCAGCTCGACACCGGAATGACCGCGTGTGAACAGAATTCTGCCGAAGCGCTCTTCCATCGCCTTGACGCGAGCGCTGACGGTGGACTGGGTAACGTGCAAATTCTCCGCGGCACGATTAAAATTTCCACAATCGGAGATCTCCAAAAAGGTACGGATATGGTCGATTTTCATGTGCAGCCTCTACTCAAAAGACGATCGGATTTTTCGATTATACTAACCATAAAAATTCACTTTTCAAATAGCCGCTAAGCACTAGACTCGTGTCCTGTTAAAAATTCAGGGACACCCATGCGCGCCAGCTCGGCCATTTCCACCCTCGATACCGCTAACGGAGCCATTATCCTGGTTTTCGGCCTGTTTCTGTTTTCGATACAGGACATTATCATCAAGCATTTCAGCGACCACTACTCGGTGCTGCAGATCGTTTTCGTGCGCGGGTTGATAGCGCTGGGATTGTTGCTGATGATGATCAAGTACACGCGCGAAACCATATCACTGATATCGCGCCGCCCGGGACTAATGGTGGCAAGAGGTCTGCTCGGATTCAGTTCCTATACGACTTATTACCTAGCGGTCGCGGCGATGCCATTGGCCGAAGTCGTTTCGATTACCTTTACCATGCCGTTGTTCGTCACCGCGATGTCCGCGTTGATTCTGCGCGAAAAAGTAGGTGTGCGACGCTGGAGTGCGGTTGTAGTCGGTTTTATCGGCGTACTGATCATTTTATCACCGAGTGGTGAATTCAACCCGCTTGCGGTCCTGTTCGCTTTCGCCGCGGCCATTACCTATGCATCGCAGACCATTTTGACACGTTTCCTGGGCAGCCATGATCATCCGATGACCATCGCCTTCAACGCGATACTGGTGTTTACCATTGCCAGCGGAACACTGAGCCTGCTGCTACTCAACGGAATCATCTCGGTATCATCTGACCATCCATCGCTCGCCTTCTTCGGGCGCGACTGGAGCATGCCGACCGATATCGATTTCATACTGATGCTGGTAATCGGTGCGATCGCCGCGGTTGGCTTTTACTGCCTGTCGAAGGCCTATTGTTCATCGGAAGCGAGCGCAATCGCGCCATTCGAGTTTACCTATATCGTATGGGCGGTGGTATTCGGCTACCTGTTCTGGAACGAAGTGCCGGGAGTCACCACGATTTTCGGTATTTTCGTGCTGATTTCGAGCAGCCTTTACATCTGGTACCGCGAGCGCCAGATAGAACACAACGAAACTGCCCTGTTACCGGTTCAGGCGGCCGAGCTACCGCAGCAGGAGCAGTATTAATCCCACTGGTAGGCGCTGGCGGTAAATCCCGCTACCGGTTCCTTGAAAACCCTTTTAGCCGCAGTTTGTCCGATGCCATAGCAAACCTGCAGCGGCAACAGATGCTCTTCGCGCGGATGACAGTAGCGCGCATGCGGTGCTGATTCCCAACCAGTCAACCGTTGTTCGCGCTCTGTTTCGGACAGATCAGGATCGCCGCAGACCTCGGCTAGCCAGGTTTCAAACTCCTGGTTGCGGAGATCAATGGAGTCATCGCGCTTACTCATTAACGCTTCCATATTATGGAACGAAAAACCTGAGCCGAGTATCAGCAGGTTTTCAGATTTCAGTTCCGCCAGCGCATTGCCGATTCGAATGTGCTCGGCGGCATCGAGGCTCGCCGCGAGCGAAATCTGGATGCAGGGAATATCGGCCAACGGATACATCAACATCAAGGGCACGAACATACCGTGGTCGAACCCACGCTCATGATCGAGATTGCAGTCGGTGCCGGCCTGCTGCAACAGGCTCTGAACTTTGCCTGCAAGTTCAGGATTACCGGGGGCCGGGTACTGGTATTCGTAGGTTTCGGCAGGAAATCCGGTGTAGTCGAACAGCAAAGGTGGTGCGGCCGCCGCGGTAATGGTAACCACGGGTTCTTCCCAGTGAGCACTGATGACAATGATGGCATCCGGTTTCGCTATCGTTTGCGGAAAGGATCGCAAAAAGTGATTCATAGCGGCGTGGCCCGGCTCGTTAAGCAAAGGCAGCGGCCCGCCACCATGGGGGAAAAAGAGAATAGTGGCGTTGTTATTCATTACTTGAACAGGCGATTAACCGCCTCCAGCAACTGAGACGCGATATCGTCGTTCACAATCACGCCCGCTTCAAGATCAAAATTCTCGCCGAACGAAGGCACCGAAACGCTCGCTTTTACCTGGCCACCAAAGCGGGGAATCTGGCTCAGCGCGAGTTCGAGCACCGACCGGCCGCCGCGACCACCTGGAGAGGTCGACAACAAAACCATCGGTTGATCCTGGTAAACCTTGGGCTGAATCCGTGATACCCAGTCATAGAGGTTTTTGTAGGCGACACTGTAGCTACCGTTATTTTCGGCAAAGGAAATAATAATGCCGTCGCAATCGGTTAATTTTTTCAGGAATGCCTGCGCGAGCTTAGGCTGACCCATTTCATCTTCGCGATCGACGCTGAACAATGGCAATTCAAAATCGTTAAGATCGAGAATTTCAACCTCTGCCTGTTCCAACAATCCACTGGCATAAGTCACCAGCTTTTTATTGATCGAACGACTGCTATTGCTTGCGCCGAAGGCGACAACTTTTTTATTCATAAACTCAGGCCTTCATTAAAATCAGGTTTTCTCGATTTATCAGCTCCGGATCATCCTGGTAGCCGAGGATCTCCGGAATCTGCTTACTTGCCTTGCCGATAATCTGCTTACATTCATCCGACGGATAGTTCACCAGTCCACGCGCGATTTCAGTGCCATCCGGGGCAAGGCAGGCAACCACCTCGCCGCGATTAAATACACCGCTGACCGCCTTGACGCCAATCGGCAGCAGGCTCGCATTCTTGTTCACCAGCACGTCAACCGCGCCTTCATCGAGGCGCAACTCTCCGGCGCAACGCATGTGCCCGGCGAGCCATTGTTTGCGTGCCGCGAGATGGCCCTCGCTCGCTTCCAGGAAACTGCCAAGCGCTTCGCCCTGTACAATTCGGGTAATCACGTTTTTCGTGTTGCCGGAACAGATGACGGTGTGCGTGCCCGAGCGTGTCGCTAGCTGTGCCGCACTGACCTTGGTCTGCATACCGCCGCGTCCGAGATCACCGCTGCTGGGTCCGGCGTAATCCACCAGCCTGGGATCCCTGGCATCGGCATGCTCAATCAGTTTCGCGTCGGGATTAGCGGTTGGATCGGCATCAAACAAACCTTCCTGGTCGGTTAGAACTATCAGCAGGTCAGCTTCGACCAGGTTGGCTACCAGTGCACCCAACGTATCGTTATCACCGAAACGAATTTCCTCGTTGGAGACACTGTCATTCTCATTTACCACCGGCACGGTACCGAATTCGAGCAGCGTACGCAGCGTGGTGCGTGCATTCAGGTAACGCTGCCGGTTTGATAAATCCGCGTGCGTCAATAGAATCTGGGCGCTGTTAATCCCGTGCGCCTGGAAGCATTCCTCGTAGGCCTGCACCAATCCCATTTGCCCGACCGACGCGGTGGCCTGAAGCTCTGAAATACTTTTGGGGCGGGTTTTTAAGCCGAGCCGGGTTATACCTTCGGCGATCGAACCGGAAGAAACCAGTACCACGTCGACTCCCGCGGCACGCAGCTGCGCCATCTGGTCCGCCCAGGCGCTAATCATCCCTCGATCCAGTCCCTTACCGCCAGCGGTGATCAGTGCGGAACCAATCTTGACGACTACTTTTTTAAACCGATTCATTGTTTTCCAGGAAACTCATGATGTCATGGCAAAGTTGATCGACCCCTTCTCGGTTAATTGCGCTGATTGCATATACCGGGCCCGACCACTCGAGTCCACTGGTAATTTCATCGCACAGGCTATCACTCTCATCATCGGGTAACAGGTCAAGCTTGTTCAATACCAACCAACGCGGTTTGTGATAAAGGGCTTCGTCATAGCGTTGCAACTCGCGCAGTATCTTGTTTGCTGATTCAACCGCACTATCCGCTTGCGGCTCTGGCATAACGTCGATTATATGCAGTAGCAACCGGGTACGCTGTAAATGTTTCAAAAACTGGATGCCCAGGCCGACACCGTCGGCGGCACCCTCGATCAGGCCGGGGATGTCCGCCACCACGAAACTGCGATGCGTGCCCACGCTGACCACGCCGAGATTCGGATGCAAGGTGGTAAATGGGTAATCGGCCACCTTGGGCCTGGCGGCCGAGACCGCACGAATGAAGGTAGATTTTCCCGCGTTCGGCATACCCAGCAGGCCGACATCGGCGATCACCTTGAGTTCGAGCTTGAGATCAAACTGCTCACCCGTACTGCCCTTGGTGCATTGGCGCGGCGCACGATTGGTCGAGCTTTTATAGCGCGTATTGCCGAGCCCGTGAAAACCACCCCGCGCTATCAGAACCGGTTCCGATTCCGTAGACACATCGGCGATTAACTCGCCTTGATCCTGCGTGGTTATCATGGTGCCCAGGGGTACCTCGATGATTACATCCTCGCCCCTGGCACCGGTGCAGTTTTTGCCCTGTCCATTGGCACCCCGCTTGGCAACAAAACGGCGCGTATGCCGGAAATCGGAAAGCGTGTTTAAATCTTTTGAGCCGATGACGTAGATCGAGCCGCCATCACCGCCGTCGCCCCCATCAGGGCCACCCATCGGGATATATTTTTCGCGCCGGAAACTGACAATACCGTTACCGCCATTGCCGGCCTTCACAAAAATATTGGCTTCATCGATAAATTTCATCGCGGAATAATACCATCGGTAATAAAAAAGCCTCGACGAGGCGAGGCTTTTTGAATTCGTTTTAAACAGAGGCTACTGCTAGTTCACCACGCTCACAAAGGTACGATTGTGACGTCCCCTGACCTTGAATTCGACCTTGCCCTCGGCTTTCGCGTACAGCGTGTGATCCTTGCCACAGCCGACATTGTCACCGGGGTGAAACTTGGTGCCGCGCTGGCGTACCAGGATGTTGCCCGGGATTACCCCCTCGCCACCGAACTTCTTCACGCCTAAACGTTTGGATTCGGAATCGCGACCGTTGCGGGTGCTGCCCGCCGCTTTCTTATGTGCCATGGTTCAGACCCTATGCCTTGATATCGGTAACTTCGATTTCAGTATAACTTTGACGGTGCCCGGCCTGGGTACGCGAATGTTTACGGCGGCGGAATTTAATAATTTCCACCTTGTCGCCACGACCCTGCGCCATGATTTTGGCCGTCACTGTCGCTTTGTCGAGCGTCGGGGTTCCCACTGAAACCTTGTCGCCGTCAGCAACCATCAACACCTTGTCGAGCTTTACGGTCGAACCTTCGTCGCCGTCAAGCTTTTCTACGCGCAGGGTCTCGCCCTTGGTTACCTTGTACTGTTTTCCGCCGGTGGCGATGACAGCGTACATGTGTTACTCCGATGCAATACTGAAAAAGGTGGCGAATTCTAGCCGCTGCCAGCCAACAGGTCAATGCCTTTGACCCTAAGCCCCCCAGAAATAAATCAAACACCAGACCATCTGGAACAGTCCCTCCGATTCGACGCGGCCATCGGAGATATGTTTGCGAGAACGCCGTGAATACGTCCATGTAGGCTCGCGCGCAACATCCCTGTTGCGCAGCGTCTCGCAAACATATCTCCGACGTCCACGCCTGTGCAGTCAAGATATCTCGGGGGAGTAGACCGAAACCAAGTAGGCAACCGATGAAGGACCTTGTGACGTAAAGACTGGGTGCCGAAAAAGTAATGATTTTGCAGGGTCAGGCCGCATGGACGCGGCCTGTGGCGAGTCGAGGCATGGATGCCGAGTCTCGCCTTGCCCTGCAAAATCATTGCTTTTTCGGGAAGCCGCAGGCCCGATGCGTCGGACCGACCCAGTCAGTCACAAGGTCCTTCATCGGTTGCCATCGTGGAAAGGCTTAAGCGGAAATGACTTGAGGGCGAAGGGATTATTCGAGGTGGGGTTTGAGGCTGCGGGTAACGACGAGGGTCAGGAGCAGCAGCAGGGTGGCGCTGACGACGATGGCGGGGCCTGTCTGCCAGTCGAAATGGAAGGAGCCGGTGATGCCGCCGGCGAGCGCGCCAAGGCCGTAAAGTCCACTGATAAAAACCATTTGCTCGGGGCTGCGGCTGAACAGGCGGGCGCTCGTGGTCGGGATAACCAGCATCGCCGCAATCAGCAACACACCCATGACTTTCATCATTACCGCCACCAGCAATGCAATCATGATGTACATCAGGAACTGGACCTTGCGCACCTCGATGCCCTCGGCCTGCGCGATTTCACGGCTGACCGAGACCGCGACAAACGAGCGCCAGTGATGCAACAAGACAAACAGCAATAGCACCGTGGTCACCAGTAAAGTCAATAAGTCGCGGGTGGTGGTGGCGAGTAGGTCGCCAAATAAAATTGCCTCGAGGTTAACCGTATTCGCGGGCAGCAAGCCCACCAGGATAATGCCACCCGCAAGCCCGGTGTGGGAAATAATCGCGAGCGTGGTTTCGGAAAGCGCGGTATTGAAACTGGTTACCCGGCTCAGCGAAAACACGATTAGCAGGGCTACCGCCAACACCCCGAATATGGGTTGCACCTGCAGCAGCAATCCGAGGCCAACCCCCATGACCGCGGCATGTCCCAGGGTGTCGCTTAAAAATGCGAGTCTCTGCCACACCATCAGGCATCCCATGGGGGCCGCAATGACGACCATGATCAGGCCTGCAATGACAGCGCGTACCCCAAAATCATCGAGCCATTCAATCATGCCGATGCTCCGGGGATTCACCCGACACATCGTGCTCGTGATCGTGGTGATGGGTATAGATAGCGATAGAATCCGAGGCCTGCTGCCCGAATAACGCAAGATACTCCGGATGCTGGCTAACCGATTCGGGCAAACCTGAGCAGCACAGGTGCTGGTTTAGGCAAAGCACCTGGTCGGTTTGCGACATCACCAGGTGTAAATCATGTGACACCAGCAACACCGCGCATTGCAGCTGGTCACGCAGTTCGCCGATTAGCTTATACATTCTGATCTCTCCGCTGACATCAACCCCCGCGGTCGGTTCATCGAGCACGATCAGGTCAGGCTGCCCAAGCGTGGTACGGGCCAGCAATACCCGCTTTAACTCACCCTCGGACAATGAGCGCACCTGTCGTTGTTTCAGGTAGGTAACCTCGGTCTGGGCCAGGGCACGATCGAGCTCCTGGTCGGTAGGGCTATAGGTTAATTGCAGCAGGCGCTCAACGCTAAGTGGCATTAGCGTATTGACATAAACTTTTTGTGGTAGGTAACCAATCCGCAAACCGGGCATGCGTTCGATTTCACCTTCGAAGTCGCCGATCAGGCCATTGACGATATTGGTCAAGGTTGTTTTTCCGGCTCCGTTGGGGCCAATGATTGTCGTAATCTCGGCGCGCCGTAATTCGAAGCTGATGTCATCGAGAATCTGCCGCTTACCAAGTGTCAGGCTCAAACGGCGCGCGCGAACCAGTAATTCAGCCTGCATGTTTCTGACACTGCGCGCAGATCCCGGTGATTTCGACGACCGAATGGTCGACTGCAAAACCCAGGTTATTGGCTTCGACCAGCAGCGGAGGATCACTGTCTTCAAGTTCCGCCACCTGCTCGCAATCGCGGCAAATCAGAAACTGGGCGGCGCACTGATGCCCCGGATGCACGCAGGAAATAAATGCGTTCCTGCTTTCAATTCGATGAATCAATCCTTCCGACATCAGGAACTCGAGTGCGCGATAAACGATAGGCGGGGCAATTATTGCGGACGGATTGACCCGGTTGAGCTCGGCAAGGATATCGTAGGCACCCATGGGCTGGTGACTGGCAAGCAGGATTTCGAGCACCTGCCTGCGCCGCGACGTCAGGCGCAATTTGCGGGTTTCGCATAGCTGCTTGGCTTCGGACAATAGCTGGCGCTGGCAGCGACCATGGTCGTGCTTACGAAAAGCGATATCAGCAGAATTAGTTTTTCGTGCCATTGTGTTATATTATAACGTAACTGACTTTTTTGCCACGCCTCTATATCCCTCGAATGCGTTTCTTTATCCTGCTGTTATGTCTGCAATCTGCAGCACTCTGTGCCTCGCCTCGCGTGGTTACATCGATCGCGCCGCTGCATGAATTGACAGCTGCAATAATGAAAGATGTCGGGGAACCTGCTTTGATCATTAAGCACCAGGCTTCCGCACATCATTTCGCTTTCAAACCCTCACACATGATATTGCTGCAACAGGCCGATCTCGTTATCTGGGTTGGACGTCAATTTGAGTCCGGGTTTAATCGCGTGCCGGATGTTTTACCGCCTTCGGCACAACAACTTGAATTACTACCCGGGCTTGGCATCGAGAATGAGGATGGCCACATCTGGTATTCTCCAAAGCTGTTACTGCGCAGTATTAAAATCATCGTATCCGCACTGACCAAACTGGATCCCGAGAATCGGGCACAATATAGAGTGAATGCTGAAACCCTGATCGAGGCCATAGAAACCTGGCGTGCGGAAAAACAGGCCCAATGGCTAAATCGTCAGCCGCGATTTATTACTGATCACGCATTTACAGCTCATTTCGAGGCTGATATGGGGTTTAAGGCCATTGCCACAATTCATGACCAACACGACGCCCACGGCGGCTTCAAGGACCTTAATCGGATCGAAAGCTTGCTGCGCACAAACCCCGCAACCTGTTTACTGACACTGGAAAGCCCCGCTTCGCCGCTGGCCCAAAACCTCGCGCAAAAATACCAAATGCAGATCGTTAACGTACTCACGATGGCGGCAACCAATCCACAATCACCGCTTATCGTGCAACGCCTCGACCAGCTCAATGTGGCCTTGCGAGACTGTCTTTAAAGAATGGCACGAATAAGCCCACTGAATGCACCTAGAACCAGATTCGATTGCTAACTACGCCGACAGCCGTTAAATTCCATACAATCAAAATTATTAGATAACACTATGACTAATCCGGTCGGCTCGGACAGCCTCAAACCCCTCTACGTCTACGACG
>Ga0265303_10000328_pt1 | contig 25857 bp, 29 predicted proteins | sample Helome_2_FD_192494 | JGI IMG/M metagenome (GOLD analysis project Ga0265303, IMG submission 192494) | Marine sediment microbial communities from subtidal zone of North Sea - Hel_20160317 (Illumina Assembly) | ecosystem: Environmental > Aquatic > Marine > Subtidal zone > Sediment ... | reverse complement strand
AAGCATGGGGTTATTTTATTGAGAGCTGCCGTCAAAAACTTGTTTTTGGATTTTCTAATAGATTAATTAGAAGTTTAACACTAATACCTAATTTCTCCAACAACTTCCCAGGTGGATACAGATCCTACGAAGCTGGCATCAACAAAGACCATATTCCCTGTTGCACCTTCAAACCTGCCGCTACCACCAACTATTTTTATGGTACCTTCAAAAGTTCCGGTAAGGAATGTATCGTCATCAAAGATAATTGTCACAGTTTCCTCAGTCCGAATTTCGTCTCCATGAGCCCCGATGTAGTTTACTAAATAAAAGGTTTCTAAGGTACCTGGCTCTGTTCCAGGAGCACAAGACATAGGTCTACCATAACTATAAGGCTGAATTTTTCCTAAATGAGTCATGTTGCCAAAAATATCATTCGCAGTTAGATCAAAGCCACAATCCGTATTTGGTGGAATATCGGAAGTTGTTGCATCATTGTTAATTTTCCCCCTTATCGCCCTGGTAGCCTTTTTAGTATTTTCTGATTTGGCGGCAATACCCTCCAGATTTTCCGGATTGTCTAGCACCGTTTCCTGGCTGCAGGAGGACATGAACATGAAGACAGCCATAAAAGCTATCCCAAAAATTGTTTTTGTGAGATGTTGTTGAATTGTTTTCATTGTATTGAGTATTAAGGAGTTACACATATAAAACAGATTTTCAAAAGCATCAATGATATACCTTTGAAATTGTTACTCTGTATGAGGGAATTTTTGCTAAATGGGGGGCGTAATCTGGAGGGAGAATGCGCTTTTTGTAGCGCATTCATTAAGATACGATAATTTTATTGAAAATCAATTAGTTATGGAATGAACCAAGGAAAATCGCATTGACAGCGTATACATGGAATTTATCATTTGTCATTTGGAATTTGCCTCCATCAGGAGGTTTTTTGTATCTTTTAAACACAACGTGCGCTTACTGCGGGTAAAAATAAGGGTAACGTATATTTTATTTGGTCGGGATTTGCCAGCTTTAAAACGAGCAAATACTTTGTGAAATCCCAAAATACCCTATATTAGCCCTTCACACGTAGTTGAAAAATGAGAAATATAACGTCAGAAATTGACGTACTTTTAAGAGAAAGAACCCACCCCCCGATAGATAAAAAACCTAAGGACCATGACTAAATCGCAACAACCTGTCATTTCCATCAATAAAAAAGAGGAAGACGCCCTGTCGAAATCTAAAATTGAGGTGATCAAAAACCTCATCTTTGGTGAGAACATACAGGAGTATAATACGGAGTTTGACAAGCTCAAAAAGGAAATCCTCGAAAAGAAAAAAGCACTCGAAGAACTCATTGAGGAAGTTCGCACAGATCTAAAAGCCTCTATTGACGATGTATCTACGGATGTCAATGTTCGTATTACTGACCTCGAAGAAAGCCTTACTCAAAGGATCGAGGCAGCAGAAAGCGATATTGTGCATCGTGAAGAATTAGGGAAACTACTCATTCAGCTGGGCGAAAAGATCAGCAAGTAATCATAAGCATTAAGGGGTTAAGGCATGATGAACGAACGGGAAAGACTCGAAGTTCTTAAGGACATTCTCTTCACAGACGATCGGCATTACGTCGATAAGATCACCGAACGTATTGTGCAGTTGGAGCAGATCTTACACGATCGGAATAAGCTTTCTGGGAAAGTAGATCCGATCGTATCCGCACAAATAGAGGAATTTACCAAAAGTATACCCGACACTTTGGGTCCGGTTATTACGGCGACATTAAAAGAAGAGATCAAGCACCATAAGGATGAGGTAGTAGATGCACTGTATCCTATCTTAGGAAAAATGATTAAAAAGTATGTTGCTCAGGAGATCAAGGTATTATCAGAAAAAATTGATGATCAATTCAGTTTTGTAAAAAGTGCCAAGCGGAAAATACAATCTGTTTTTGGGAATGTGAAGGAAGAAGATCTGTTGTTGAGCGAATTGTCAATGGCCAAAATAGAACAGGTTTTTCTTATCGAGCATGAATCCGGCATATTGAAAGCTGGATTTTCGAAAACAGAGACGATAGATGAAGAGATGATCTCGGGAATGCTTACTGCTATCAAGTCTTTCGTTGAAGACGCCTTTAATAAAAGAGGTCAAAGCCTGGAACTTATTGAATATGAGTTATACCAGATCCATATTCAAAGTTTTGTAACCCACTATGTTGCCGTGGTAATATCTGGTAATTATCTGACTCGTTCAAAGAACAAAGTTCAGGATCTTATCTTCAATTTTTACAATAAGTATATGGCGATGAACCTGGATCTGGTTATGGACCTTGGAATGGGAAATGGCAAAGATGATGAGCCCGTTACACGCGGAGAGATCGAAAAGGAAATAGCCAAATACTTTGGGAATGCAAAAATCTAAGAAAGTATTGCTTCTGGGGCACTTTGGGGTGGGAAAAACCTCATTGATCCGAAGGTTCGTCAGCGATAGTTTCTCGGATGCCTACAAAGTAACTATCGGGGTACACATCACCAAGAAAGTTGTGGATCTCCCGAGCGGAACCAACCTTTCTATGATCTTGTGGGATCTTGAAGGCACTGATGAATTACACCTGATCAGAAATGCCTATCTCATGGGTACTCACGGAGTGATCTTCGTTTTCGATGTAACACGCCCGGCCACCTTCCAAAACATTCAGCGCGATTTGGATATCATAAAAGAAAAGGTCAAGAAAGCGCCAGTACTTATAGTGGGCAATAAGATGGACCTGGTTGACCCGGCTGATGTAAAAAGACTTCTGGACGAAAACGAAATACATAGTGATTATCTGACTTCGGCAAAAACCGGAGATGAAGTAAACGAGGCTTTTTTAGAGATAGCTAGCCAATTGGACGCTTAATGCTCGAAAAATATAAAACTCAATTTATTGGAAACTCCATTCAGTTTGTTGTACTGGATGAAAAAGGCTTGGTACGTGAGTCGGATAACACCTGTATTCCGCTAAAAACTGGAGACTCCCTTAAAGAATTTCACCCATTCTTTGAATCCCTTGAAGCCATAGCTCCCGAGGCGAATAATGAAATTACCTTTAATTGTATTCATCTGGAATCGGAAGAGAAGGAGTTGATAACCGATCTTGTGCTTCGCCGCGAAGACAATGCACTGCTTTTGGTCATATATGATCTGACGCAACACTACAATGAGTATCAGTCCGTGGCACAGGCCCGGAATGAATCCATTATTCAAGAGCAACTGATCGCCCTTAAAAATATTGAGTTAGAAGAGCGGGAACGGTTTAAAGATCAGTTCATTCGAAATTTTAGTCACGAGATACGAAATCCCCTAACCAGCATTATGTCGCTGACCCAAGTACTAAGTCAGACCGACCTAACTGCGGAACAAGAGCAAATGGTGCAATACCTCAACCAGTCCAATGCTCAGTTACGGCTCTTGCTGGAAGACATATTAAGTATTAGCATGATCTCCTCTGGCAAATTGCAATTGGTTGATAAGGAATTTAACCTGATTAAATTATTGAACCTTTTGACATTTACCTATAACACCAAAGCAAAGGAAGCAGGCCTGGAATTTGTTGCCAAGATAGACGAAAAACTTCCGCAAATAGTTGCCTCAGACAGGTTGCGCATATATCAGATTATCACCAATATTCTTGATAATGCGATTAAATATACCGAGACCGGCCAAATTGAATTTTCTGTTCAACTGAATCAGAAGCGCGCCAATAAAGCAAATATCAGGTTTGAGATCTCAGATACGGGTAGAGGAATTCCAGCAGCACAATTAGAAAGCATTTTTACCAGTTTTACTCAGGTTTATGACACGGATAAAGAACAGGGAAGCGGTTTGGGTCTCTCAATTGTCAAAGGATTGCTTAAACTTATGGATTCAGAGATACAGGTGACATCAGAGATGGACCAGGGAACCCGGTTCTTTTTTGATCTGAACCTAAAATACCCATTACCTTCTTCTCAAAGAGCAGACAAGAAGGATGAAATTTTGGATACAGTGGTTCGAAAAAATCTGAAGAAAGATAAATACAAACTACTACTGGTTGAGGATGATGTAATGATCCAAACTGTTGTATTCAAGTTTCTTTCAGGGACAGATCGCTTTTTTATCGAGATTGTATCAGATGGGGCTAAAGTGATGGAGGAAGTGGTTAATACACAGTATGACCTCATCATAATGGATATAAATATCCCGAATATCAGCGGCGACCAGATTGCAAGACTGATACGCGACTTTCCATTTAAGGGTATTAAGGACATTCCTATAATAGGCGTCACCGGAACGTTATATGACGAAGATATAGCAGCTTATAAGGCGGCTGGCATGAACGCTATTATTCCCAAACCTTTTGCCCAGGAAGAGCTTTTGAAGGTCGTATTTAGGTATCTTAAGTAGACTGAGCTTTCACTATAATTACTTTCCAAATAGAGCATTATAAAGCATGTATTTGTAGGAAAAACCCCATATATGTGCATTTCACCGATGTTTCTGTGCATTTCACCGAGTCATTTTCAACTATTTAGTATTCCTGATGGTTTAGGATAACTGCAGCCTAGATTTGAGTGTTGTTTTGAATGAGACTCCCCCCAAATTCACCTCAGAACATAAATAAAAAGAAAATGGAAACATCATTGATCATCTTAATACTTTTTGTCATCAGCGCTTTAGCCCTCATATTTTCTATCTGTGTTAATGTGATGCAAAGAAATAAAATGAACAAAATTACAACTGTATTTCTACCTGGTGAATTAGAAGAATAAGAGGGTAATACAAACCCTGTTGCTATTAAAGAGCACAAAGAAAAAATATACACAAATGCTGTACATTCACTAACTACAGGTTGTTCGATCAACCATAACTATAGCACGTAGGGTTATGTTCTAACCATCGTAGCACTACGTATACATTAGAGTTGTCTTTGGTTTTTGGCAACTTTATTTTGGGTAAGCTAGTTGTTTTGATTTGTTTGGTTGGTTTTTTTGGGCCCTGAGAGATCAGGGCCCTTTTTTCCCCACTTCTTCCCCCATGACATACCTACCTATTTGAAAGATTTGTTGCGCCAACAGTTTATAGTTTTAAGAGTTAATGCAACCATGAAAAGAACATTTGAGAAAATAATTGTTGTGTTTGGAATGATAAGTGCCTTATGTTTCCTGGCGTATTTTGCCGGATTGTAAGCAGAAAGTCACGTTCCCCTATCGTTTCATACCAACATTGAAGTAAAAACAAACCACTATGAAAATCAGCCTAATGATTTTCGCTACCCTTGCATTGATTTTATTTTCAATTAATGCAAGTCATACGAAAGACGCTCATATAAACAAAGGAAACATAGAATTGCTTAGTATTCCTGAGCATTTGAAAATGAATAGCTGCCTGGAAGTACAATATCCAGCACGCCCTGTTCAACGAATTGGCATTCCAAGTGTGCTGCCGCCATTTATAGGGAGCTCATTTATCGGATTTAAAGAATCGCTTGCCTTCAAAGAATCCCGGGGCAATTATTTTACGGTTAATACATTTGGATATTTAGGAAAATATCAATTTGGCATTGGCACGCTGCAACTGGTTGGTATTTATGATGCCGGGATATTTCTAAGTGATCCAATCCTGCAAGAAGCGGCTTTCAGATCCAATGTTTCACGAAACAAATGGATCTTGAGAAAAGACATAATAAGATATAGTGGAAAGAAAATAAATGGTATTCTAATTACAGAATCCGGGATCCTGGCTGCAGCACATCTTAGTGGCCCGGGAAATGTAAAACGCTTCTTGAGAAGTAACGGGGACTACAACGTCTCTGATGCATTCGGGTCCTTTCTGTCTGATTACCTTAAACGCTTCTCCGGATACGACACGTCTGAGATTCCCGCAATTAGGAATCCCAAAGTGGGATAAAAGGATACAGCACAGATTATGTATTCAATATTCAGAGAATGAGAAAATTAATTGCAGAGCAAATGCTATAAATCTTAAATTTGCTTCGTAACTTTAAATCGAATCGTTAATTTAACTTATTACAATGGGAAAGTTTGAAATCAAGAAAGACAAATCAGGCCAGTTTAGATTTAATCTGAAAGCAGGAAATGGTCAGGTTATTTTGAGCAGTGAGGCCTATAAAACTAAAGCCGCCTGTGAAAACGGAATAGACTCCGTTAAAAAGAATTGTAAGAATGACAAGTGCTTTGATAGAAAGGTTGCTAGGAATGGAAAGCCCTACTTCAACCTTAAATCTACAAATGGACAGGTTATTGGCGCTAGCCAAATGTACGCCAGCGGTGCAACTATGCGAAATGGAATTGCTTCTGTAAAAAAGAACGCCCCTAGAGCAAAAGTTCAGGACAATAGCTAAAAGGCATAACCTCCTGAACACTTCAGTTTGACACTGTAGTAATACGATATCAAGGACGACACAATGTCGTCCTTTTTTTATTTTGGGCTTCTTTTGACCCTGATTAAAAAGTATATCTTTATAGGCTAACCAACCAAATTGTATGGAACTGAGTACGCTAGATTATACGCTGATCATTGGATTCTTTACTATTGTTCTGACAATAGGAATCGTTGTCTCCAAAAGATCTGGAAAGAATTCCACTGAATTTTTTCTTTCAGGCAGGACTATGCCTTGGTGGCTTTTAGGCCTTTCAATGGTAGCGACCACATTTTCTACCGATACACCTAATCTTGTAACTGATATTGTCAGAACTGATGGCGTTTCTGGTAACTGGGTGTGGTGGTGTTTTTTAATAACGGGAATGCTAACCGTATTTGTTTACGCCAAACTCTGGAGAAAATCGAATGTTAATACTGATTTAGAATTTTATGAATTAAGATATGGCGGCAAGCCAGCTAGTTTTTTAAGGAAATTCAGAGCAGTTTATCTAGGCGTTATTTTTAATGTGATAACCATGTCAGCAGTGACCTTGGCAGCCATTAAAATCGGAGGAATCATGTTAGGGCTTGAACCTTGGCAAACCGTTGTGAGTGCTGGCCTGATTACTGTGACCTTTAGTGCATTAGGAGGTTTTAAAGGTGTTGTTTATACTGATTTTCTATTGTTTTTTGTGGCAATGGCCGGTGCAATAGGCGCAGCATATTACCTGGTTAATTTACCCGAAGTTGGCGGTATAAACGCAGTAATGTCTAATGAAAATGTAATTGACAAACTTTCTATATTACCAGAGCTTAGCAACACAAAGGCAGTAATTACACTTTTGGCAATTCCGTTAGCCGTGCAATGGTGGAGTTCCTGGTATCCTGGAGGGGAACCAGGAGGCGGAGGCTACATTGCCCAACGTATGTTAGCTGCAAAAGATGAGAATCACGCTATCGGAGCTACATTTTTCTTCAATATCATGCATTATGCCCTTAGGCCCTGGCCATGGATATTGGTTGCCTTGGCCTCATTAGTAATTTACCCTGACATTGCAAGTATCTCAGCGGCGTTTCCGAATGTTCCGGCAGACAAACTAGGACATGATTTAGCGTATTCTGCGATGTTGACTAAATTACCAAGCGGTCTATTAGGATTGGTTTTGGCATCGTTGATTGCAGCTTATATGAGTACTATTTCTACTCAATTAAATTGGGGTTCCTCTTATATAGTGTTCGATTTTTATAAACAACAGATCAACCCGGAGGCTTCTGAAAAAAGGCTTGTTGCTGTTGGTAGATTTTCAACCGTAATATTAATGGTATTCAGTGCTGCTCTAGCGTTGTTGATGCAAAATGCAATGCAAATTTTTGATATGCTCCTTTTATTTGGCGCGGGTACAGGTCTAATTTTTATTCTACGTTGGTTTTGGTGGCGAATAAATGCGTGGACTGAAATTTCAGCCATGTTTGCCTCAGGTATTCTATCCATACTTTTGAAGGCAACACCCCTAGGTGATTTCTTCTTTAATACTGATACAGGGATATTTCCTGATTGGGGAGAAATCCCTTTTGTAATGATAATAACCACAATAATATGGCTCACTGCTACTTTTACCACTCAACCAGAATCCAAAGATGTACTGCGTTCTTTTTATAAGAAAATCCAGCCTGGAGGTCCTGGATGGAGTAAAGTGGTTGATGAGGCCAAAATAGATAATGTTGAGGTTGACTTGGGTGAAAAATGGAGCGTGCCCTCTGGAATTCTGGCTATGCTGTTGGGTGTTGTTTTGATTTATACGATAATGTTCGCTACAGGACATTGGATTTATGGTCATACAACTTCGGCTTTGATTCTTACAGGCATTGCAATAGTTTCTGGATTCTCATTGATCAAAGCTTGGGGCCGAATGAAAGATGATATTTTATAATATTTGCAATGAAGGAACGAGTAGTTGCTGTAGACATATTCCGGGGTTTAACGATTGTGTTGATGATCCTTGTAAATACTCCGGGTACTTGGTCTGCTGTCTATCCGCCTTTACTACATGCAGATTGGCACGGCTATACGCCAACGGATCTTGTTTTCCCATTCTTTCTTTTTATTGTTGGAACATCTATTGTCTTTGCATATCAGCATAAAACGCCAAATAGGGCCACCCACCGTAAAATTATTGTCAGGACCTTAAAATTACTGGGACTTGGTCTTTTCCTGGGCGCGTTTATGATCGATTTTCCTTTTTTAAAGAATTTTGAGTCTATCAGATTTCCGGGGGTTCTTCAGCGCATAGGAGTAGTATTCTTTTTTGCCTCTTTACTTTTTCTTCATTGCAACTGGCGCGTCCTGATAGGGATCTGTATTGCCATTCTTTTAGGCTATTGGATATGGCTGGGATTTATTCCATTGAATGGAGAAGCCCCAACATTTGACAGAGCTCCGAATAATTGGGCGAACTATATAGACCTGAATTTGCTGGGTACTCATATGTACAAAGAAGACTATGATCCCGAGGGAATTTTAAGCAGCCTTCCTTCTATAGCTACTGCACTTATGGGGATCTTTACAGGCCTCATTCTGAGGGCAAAGACTCAAAGCAAGATCAAGTATATGGTTATCATTGGCGTAGCCTGCTTATTCCTGGGCTACATTTGGGATCTCGTATTCCCGATCAACAAGGCCATCTGGACTAGCAGTTATGTGCTTGTAACTGCAGGGTGGGCAAATCTTGCCTTATGTCTTATCTACTATTTCACGGATTATAAGAAGATCCGTCTTGGAAGTATATTCAGTTATGCAGGAGCCAATGCCATCACCGTATATTTTTTGTCGAGTTTCTTTACCAAGCTCTTTTATCTGATTAAGGTGAACGACTCACAATCCATACATGGATGGCTGTTTGACACGCTATATACGCATGATTTCCTTTCTCTAGAGTTTTCATCCATGCTCTATGGATTAACTGTAGCTGCATTCTATTGCCTCCTGGCCTATATAATGTATAAGAGGAAGATCTTCATTAAAGTTTAGGGACTAGCGCTCCAGAAACTTGGCGACATATTTGCCGATTACATCAAATTCAAGATTGACCAATTGACCTATTTCATATGAGTTAAAGCGAGTATGCTGGTAAGTGTAGGGTATAATTGCCACATCAAAGCTATTACGTCCGGAGTTTACAACGGTTAGACTAACCCCATCAATAGTGATGGACCCTTTTTCAACGGTGAGCAATTCTGGCAGGGGTTCATACTGAAAGGAAAAAATCCAACTTCCATCTTGTTCTTCGATCGCCCTGCATCGGGCTGTGGTATCTACATGTCCTTGCACCAGATGACCGTCTAAGCGATCCCCGATTTTCATCGCGCGTTCTAAATTTACCTGATCTCCCTCCTGCAATTCATCTAGAGCCGACTTTAGCAATGTTTCCTGTATGGCGGTAACAACATGATTAGCTCCTTCGACGGCGATCACCGTAAGACAGACACCATTATGAGATAGGCTTTGATCGATTTTTAATGACGAAGATATATCTGACCGAATATGGAGATGAAGATTCTCCCCCTCCTTTTCAAGTTTGGTAACCAAGCCTAATGTTTCAATGATCCCTGTAAACACGTGTCCTTTAAAATAAGTAGTTTTACCGTGTAAAGGTAGCATTTAAGGATTTTTTGAATGAATGAATCGGCAAAAATAAGACTGGGAATTTCAATAGGCGATCTGAATGGAATAGGTTCAGAAGTGGCGTTGAAGACTTTTGCAGATAGCAGAATGATGGAATTCTGCACGCCGGTCATTTTTGCCTCGAATAAGACCATAAGCCAAATAAATAACATCCTGAAATTGAATATTAATTTCAATGGGGTAAAAGAGCTGAATAAGATCATAGACGGGAAGATCAACGTGGTGAATGTTTGGCAGGAACAGGCAGATATCAAATTTGGAGAAACGACGGATATTGCCGGCAAATATGCACTTCGATCCTTAAAAGCAGCCGTAGAAGCTCTTAAAAAAAATCAGATCGATGTGCTGGTGACTGCGCCCATAAGTAAAAGCAATATTCAATCTGAAGATTTCAAATTTCCAGGCCATACCGATTTCCTGGCCGAGACTTTTCAATCGGATAGTCTGATGTTCATGGTTACAGACGATTTTAAGATCGGACTAATGACAGACCATGTAGCGGTAAAGGACATTGCAGAGGTGATCACTGCTGAATTGGTCAAGGAGAAGATCAAAAAATTAATTGATTCCCTGGAACGGGATTTTGCTGTGCGCAAACCAAAGATTGCAGTGCTCGGAATAAATCCTCATAGTGGAGATAATGGAGTGATTGGTAAAGAAGACGATGAAATTGTAAAACCTGTGATACAGGAGTGCCTGGATGAAGGATTACTTGTCTTCGGCCCTTACGCGGCAGACAGCTTTTTTGGTACAGGAAATCACCAAAAGTTTGACGCTGTTTTGGCCGCTTATCACGATCAGGGATTGATCCCATTTAAAACCCTATCGTTTGGAAAAGGGGTAAATTTCACTGCGGGCTTACCCGTAGTACGTACGTCTCCCGATCATGGAACTGCTTTTGAGATAGCTGGAAAAGGAGAAGCCGACGCAGGATCTTTTAAAGAAGCAGTTTTTATGGCGATACGGATATTCAAAAACAGGGAGGAGTATAAGAAATTGACTGCAACCCCACTCGAAGCGCAAATTCAAAAGAAATAACCACTACTTATCGTCTGGTATGGGGCTCAAATTCTTGTAGCAAAGGTTGTGAAATCTTAAATAAACCCTATCTTTGCAGGCCGAAATTGATTGGAAACCAATGGAGATGAATAAGGAGTTTATTATTCCTTTTGCGGGCTTGAAATTGGGAAAACACCATTTTAAGTACCAAATTTCGAATTCGTTCTTTGAATCTTTTAACTATGAGGAGTTTAACGCCTCATCGATTGATGTCATTGCCGATCTGGAAAAGACCTCAACGATCATGGAGTTATCTTTAAAAGCACAAGGCTCGGTCAATGTTAATTGCGACCTTTCCAGTGAGGCTTTTGATCTGCCACTCTCCGGGGAACTTGATCTTGTGATCAAGTTTGGGGAAGAGTATGATGATGACTTTGAAGACATTGTCGTGCTACCTCATGGAGAACACCAGTTAGATATTTCACAATTTGTGTATGAAATGATCGTGCTGGCTGTTCCTCAAAAAAGAATACATCCCGGTGTTGAAGACGGTAGTCTCAAATCTGAGTTACTTGACAAATTGCGGGATATGGATCCATCAGGTTCAAAGAATCAGGAAAAAAAGAATGATCCCAGATGGGATGCATTAAAAAAATTATTAACGAATAAATAACCTTCGTCATGGCACATCCTAAACGGAAAACGTCTAAAACGCGTCGCGACAAAAGAAGAACACATTACAAAGCTACGGCTCCAACACTTGCCAAAGACCCAACAACAGGTGAGACACATCTGTTTCACAGAGCGCATTGGCATGAAGGAAAACTGTACTATCGCGGACAAGTGCTGATCGATAAAACAGAAGAATCCGTATAAGGATCTACTACCTGATAAATTCACCCACTTTTTAGTGGGTTTTTTTATTGCCGATTTTCTTTAAAATAGATCGAAAATGAGTCAAAATTGCCTAGAAATGACTATTTTTCGATGATTTTATAGGATTTTTGGACGATTTTGACAAAAAACCAACATTAGCATGAGCACAATTTCGGCGGCCATTACTGCAGTTGGCGCCTACCTTCCTGAATACAGGTTAACCAATGAAATTTTGGAGACCATGGTGGATACCACAGATGAGTGGATCACCACGCGAACAGGAGTAAAAGAACGACGGATCTTAAAGGACCCGGATAAAGGAACATCCTATTTGGCCATCAAAGCTGCGCAAGATCTCATTGAGAAAAGTGATCTGGACCCGTTAGAGATTGATCTGGTATTAGTGGGTACAGCGACTCCCGATATGCCCGTGGCTTCTACAGCAGTTTACGTCGCCACAGAAATTGGAGCGACAAATGCTTTTGCCTATGACATCCAGGCAGCCTGCTCTAATTTTTTGTACGGAATGTCAACAGCTGCCAGATATATTGAATCTGGTAAATACAAGAAAGTCCTGCTCATTGGCGCAGATAAGATGTCGTCTATTTTAGACTATACAGATAGGACGACCTGCATTATTTTTGGTGATGGCGGGGGTGCTGTTCTATTTGAACCGAATATAGAGGGATATGGGGTCCGGGACGAATATTTGAGATCGGATGGAACAGGACGTCAGTTTCTTAAAATAGAAGCAGGGGGATCTCTAATGCCTGCATCAGAAGAAACGGTTCGCGACAAAAAGCACTATGTATTCCAGGATGGGAAATCGGTATTTAAATTTGCAGTTTCCAATATGGCCGATGTAGCAGAAAAAATAATGGAAAGAAATGGACTGACACATGAAGATGTTCAATGGCTTGTTCCACATCAGGCAAATAAGCGTATTATTGACGCGACCTCAAATAGGATGGGATTAGATGCCACAAAAGTCATGATGAACATTCAGCGATATGGAAACACTACTTCAGCAACCTTACCTCTTTTGCTTCACGACTACGAGAAGCAGTTAAAAAAAGGGGATAATTTAGTGTTTGCAGCTTTTGGAGGCGGCTTTACCTGGGGAGCTCTTTATCTCAAGTGGGCCTATGATACAAATGATTAAAACAGAACAAATACGAAGTCAATGGATATTAAGGAAATTCAAAGTCTAATCAAATTCGTAGCCAAATCTGGTGCCAGCGAAGTGAAGCTGGAGACTCCGGAATTGAAGATTACGATCCGCACAGGTGAACAAAATACCGGGACGGAAACAACAATTGTTCAACAGATTCCTGTGGCACCGGCTCCTGTACCAACAGTAGTGGCAACCCCACCACCTGCAGCGGCTGAAACCCCGGCCCCTACAGCAGAAGTTCCACCAACTGAGGAGGTGGATGACCCCAAATACATTACAATAAAGTCACCCATCATTGGAACATTCTACAGGAAGCCATCCCCTGATAAACCTTCTTTTGTAGAAGTTGGAACCTCTATTGCACCTGGCGATGTGCTATGTGTGATTGAAGCCATGAAACTTTTCAATGATATAGAATCTGAAGTTTCAGGAAAGATTGTAAAAGTTCTGGTAGAAGATGCTTCACCAGTCGAGTTTGATCAACCTTTATTCCTTATAGATCCTTCATAAGTTGTAACTCAACATGTCTATTAACAGATGGATTGGTTCATAAGGAAGCGATCCTATTGAAAGTCTTATAGTATGTTCAAAAAAATACTAATTGCCAATCGAGGGGAGATAGCCCTAAGAATTATCCGCACATGTAAGGAGATGGGGATCAAAACGGTCGCGGTATATTCTAAAGCCGATGAAGAAAGCCTCCATGTTAGGTTTGCAGATGAAGCCGTATGTATAGGTCCTGCCCCGAGTAGTGAGTCATACCTGAAAATTCCAAACATTATTGCAGCGGCAGAGATCACCAATGCAGATGCAATACATCCTGGCTATGGTTTTCTATCTGAAAATTCAAAGTTCTCTAAGATTTGTGCAGAGCACGACATCAAGTTCATTGGGGCGTCTGGTGAACAAATTGATAAAATGGGCGACAAGGCTACCGCTAAAGAAACAATGAAGGAAGCCGGGGTGCCAACTATTCCTGGTTCTGAAGGATTGCTGAAGAATGTAGCTGATGCCAAAAAGACTGCCAAAAAAGTAGGGTATCCGGTAATGATTAAAGCTACTGCGGGTGGCGGTGGAAAAGGAATGCGAGCTGTTTGGGGCGAAGAGGAAATGCAAAAGCATTTTGAAAGCGCTGTACAAGAAGCTGAAGCGGCTTTCGGGAATGGCGGCATGTATATGGAAAAACTTATCCAAGAGCCACGACACATAGAAATACAAGTAGTGGGAGACCAATATGGCAAAGCATGCCATTTGTCTGAACGCGATTGCAGCATTCAACGAAGACACCAAAAGCTAACTGAAGAAACCCCCTCACCATTTATGACTGACAAACTGAGGGAAAACATGGGTCTTGCAGCAATTAAAGCTGCTGAATATATTAAGTATGAGGGTGCAGGTACTGTAGAATTCCTGGTTGATAAACACCGAAATTTCTACTTTATGGAGATGAATACCCGTATCCAGGTAGAACATCCAATTACAGAACAGGTGATTGATTATGATCTCATACGCGAACAAATATTAGTAGCTGCCGGGGTTCCAATTTCTGGTAAGAATTACGTTCCTAAGATGCATTCCATCGAGTGCAGGATCAACGCAGAAGACCCTTATAATGACTTCCGACCCTCACCAGGAAAGATCACAACCTTACACACTCCCGGAGGTCACGGAATACGTTTAGACACCCATGTGTATAGCGGATATATTATCCCACCATACTATGACTCCATGATCGCAAAATTAATTACCTCGGCCCAAACACGTGAGGAGGCGATCAATAAGATGAAGCGGGCGTTGGATGAATTTGTGATTGAAGGAGTGAAAACCACAATTCCGTTCCACAGGCAATTGATGGATCACCCGGATTACCTTGCCGGTAATTATACTACGAAGTTTATGGAAGACTTTGAAATGAAGGAAGAGTAAAGGGTAGGGGCTTTTTAAAAAAAATAGAAACCGCATATCACATGCTGAGTTATTGGGAGTATAAATCTTGGCTTCAACAGGTAGATTTTACTATTGTTGGAAGCGGGATTGTAGGGATCAATTGCGCCCTGGCTCTCCGGAAAAAATTTCCAAAAGCAAAGATCATTATCCTGGAACGGGGTATTCTGCCCCAGGGAGCAAGTACTAAAAATGCCGGTTTTGCCTGCTTTGGCAGTGTATCCGAAATTCTGGATGACCTTAAATCGCATAGCGAAGAAGAGGTCTTTAATCTCATTCAAAATAGATGGACAGGCGTTCAACATTTAAGAAGCTTACTGGGAGATGAAAAACTCAAGTTCCATTCTCTAGGTGGGTACGAAGTGTTTTCTGTAAAAGAAACGGACCTCTATGAAGAATGCCTGAAAGCCCGAGAGTTCATTAATACTATGCTCTCACCAATCTTTGGTCAGTCTGTTTTTGAAGAAAGGTCGAATACTTTTGGATTCCAAAACATAAAGGAAACTCTTCTCTGGAACCAGTTCGAAGGACAATTGGATACCGGTGAAATGATGAGGGGTTTACTGGATCTTGCGCTAAAGCAGAACATTCTGATATTAAATTCTATCACCGTTACCTCATTCGAAGAGAATGCTTCCCATGTGTCTATAAAAACAGATAAGTTCGACATGGAAAGCAGCTATTTATTAGTTGCCACCAACGGTTTCGCTAAGGAGATCTTGAATGAACAAGTGCAGCCAGCGAGAGCTCAAGTGCTGATCACCAAACCCATTAATGACCTTTCTATTAAAGGTACTTTCCACATGTACAAAGGGTTCAACTATTTCCGTAATGTTGAAAACAGGATATTATTGGGAGGAGGCCGCCACCTAAATCTGGATCAGGAGGAAACAACATCATTCGGGCAATCAGAAGAGATCAAAAAATATCTTTTATCGCTTTTGAAAGAAGTTATTTTACCTATCACCGATTTTGAGATCGATCAGTGGTGGAGCGGAATAATGGGTGTTGGAAGTAAGAAACACCCAATTGTAAAGCCTGTAAGTGCTCGTGTTTATTGCGGAGTTCGTTTAGGCGGAATGGGTGTGGCAATTGGCAGTGCCGTGGGTCAGGAATTGGCGGACTTGATCTCCTAAGAATTAAGTACATTTCACATATGGAATTACTCTATCTGCTATTTGCAGTACTTCTGATCATTCTGATGACTACCCGATGGAAGATTCACCCCTTTCTCACGCTGTTTATCATTGCCATTTTATACGGATTAGCTGCAGGAATGCCGCTTGATGCCTTGGTAAAGTCTGTAAATAGCGGCTTTGGTGATACGCTGGGTAAGATCGGGTTGATTATACTATTCGGGGTTATTATTGGTGCCTTCCTGGAGCGCACCGGCGGAGCTTTTAGTATTGCGGAACGTGTGTTGCAATGGATTGGCAGGAAGAATATACCCTCAGCAATGGGAATCATAGGCTATATCATTTCTATTCCCGTATTTGCCGATAGCGGCTTTCTCCTACTTCAGCCACTGAACAAAGGCTTGAGCCGAAGGGCTAAAATCACAATAGCAGGCTCCTCTGTAGCCTTAGGCCTCGGACTCCTGGCTTCGCATACGCTTGTCCCCCCTACGCCCGGACCCATTGCTGCGGCAGGGATCTTAGATGCCAATTTAGGGTTAGTCATAGCAATTGGCTTTCCGGTAAGTCTGGTCGCACTTTTGGCAGCACTGGTTTATTCGAAGGTGTATGCGTCAAAGACTTTTATTGACCCCGACTCAATAGGGGATCTGGGGCAACTTCCAGACAGGGATGAAGAAAGGCCCAGTGCATTCCGATCCTCCATTCCGATCCTCGTACCTATCATTCTGATCATCCTTAAATCAATTACAAGTCAAGTGATAGAGAACCCATCGGGAATTTGGAAACTGATCGGTTTCCTGGGTGAGCCCGTCATTGCGTTATTTATTGGCGTCGTCCTTTGTCTAATGCTTCCAAAAAAAATTGAGTATAAAATGCTGTCCGCTACCGGGTGGATTGGATCGGCAGTGAAGGAGGCCGCAGGGATCATTATGATCACGGGCGCCGGAGGTATTTTCGGTAAAGTATTATATGATTCGGGCATTGCGAATACGTTGGGAGAGAGCCTGGTTTCATTGGAAATCGGACTACTCTTACCTTTTGTTCTCGCAGCAGCATTGAAAACCGCTCAAGGCTCATCAACAGTAGCCTTGATCACCACAGCCTCAATATTAGTTCCCATGCTACCCGTTCTGGGATTTGAATCTGAAATAGAAAAGGCTATGGTCGTAGTGGCTATAGGTGCAGGTTCTTCAGTTATTTCCCATGCCAATGACAGTTTCTTTTGGGTAGTTACGCAAATGAGTGGAATGAACGTGAAAACAGGATATCGCTTATTTAGTCTTGGTAGCTTTGTTTTAGGAACTGCCGGACTGCTAACGCTTTACGCAATTTCTTTCTTTATTGCCTAAACCGAAATGTCACAACTAGTCTAGATCAGGCCTTTTTCGGTCTTTCTTTTTTTCACTTAGCGCTTTCTTTTTCTTCAATCGCTTTTCTTTTGATGCCCTTGAAGGCTTTGTCTTTCGCCTTGGCTTGGGTTTTTTGAGTGTGTCAGCCAGTAAAGAAAGGAGTTTCTTTTCTGCGATGTCCCTGTTTTTGGACTGACTGCGACTATCTTCAGCATGTACAGTCAAAAATCCTTCTTTGGAAATTCTGCTTGAAAGCTTTTCCCATAAACGATTTTTCTCCCAGGATGAAAGTCCCTCTGAAGTATTAAGATGCAGGGACGCAATAACTTTGGTTGCCACTTTGTTTACGTGCTGGCCCCCTGGACCCCCACTCCGGCTAAATTTTACAACTAGTTCTTTACGTATTTGTTCTCTATCCATCAGTACCCATTCTTATTCTGCAATCGCTTGTTGATAATATCGATCGAGATATTGAGCCTCACTTCAGTCCCTAAGTCAAGATCACGCTTGGATTCAAAGAGTAAATATTGATTTTCTGCCTCTCCTTTATAAAGGAAATGGCTCCCCATTGGATATTTTTTTATCACCACGGCGGAGATACCTGAGGTATGAGCCAGTGTAAATTCATGGGCATACACAATGATCCGCCTCTTGGTGTTCGCATAGGATTTGATCACTTCAATGGAGACTTTGTTTGCCTCCCCAAATAAGGATGCTATATAGAGATCCCCTGGTTTATCATAAAGCTCTAAGATAGGTTGATGAGCTAACACCTCGCGATCTTTAAGGACAAGTCCCGAATCGGCGAAAGGCAGCACATCATTGGAGTCATGAGTAGCCGTTAAACAGGTAATGCCTTCTGTTTTCAAATAGTCATAGAGATTCCGCCGCAAATAACTCTTCCTGAAATTATCTATATGGCTAAAGGGCTCGTCAAGCAATAAAAGCTGAGGTTTTTGCGCCAACACTTTGGCGAGTCCTACACGTTGTTGCTGGCCAACACTAAGGTTTTTGACCATAGTTCCTGCGAATTCCACCATGTCTATCACATAGAGTAATTCGCGCACACGTTTTTCCAGTTTTTTTGGAGAAGCAGGGGATAAGTATGAACTAATATTTTCGGCTACAGACGTGAAAGGCATTAGGTCGAATTCCTGGCTCATGTACTTGACGCCTTGTTTACCCGGCACAAGTATCTGATCCGGACCCTTTATCTGCTCACCGTTCCAAAATATTTCACCCTGGCTCGGTTGAAGCGCACCATAAATGATCTTCAACAAAGTGCTTTTTCCACAACCACTTTCCCCCATGACTGCCAAATGCTCGCCCTGTGCCAATTGAAAGTTTATTCCTTCCAATACAGGTATGCGATCATATGCAAAGGAGACTTCTTTAACTTCTAACACGATACTCCTTTTAAATTATGCTAACTAGGTAGTAGTTTTGGTTTCTTTGAAGATGGATTTTTTGTGGCTAGCTTCAACTTCCTTGAATTTGAAGAACGCTAAATGTACTATAAATTAGGCGATTATCCTTATTTGTCGGCTCAATTGCAAATGAAAGGGATAAGTGGAATTATGCCAGTTTTTTGGCCAATAGATATTCAGCGATTTGAATAGCATTCGTAGCAGCTCCTTTTCGCAGGTTATCCGCAACGATCCATAGGTTTAAAGTGTTCCGCTGGGTCTCATCCCGACGTATCCGCCCGACAAACACCTCATCTTTTTCATGCGCATCAATAGGCATGGGATAGCGATTATTTTTTGGGTCGTCTACTACAGTAACACCAGGTGTTTGTTCCAGAATATGCCGGACTTCCTTTAGATCAAAATCCTCATAAAATTCGATATTAACGGCTTCTGAATGCCCTCCGGCAGTGGGTATGCGCACCGCCGTCGCTGAAACGGAAAAAGTGCGATCATCCAATATTTTTTGCGGTTCTCTGGCAAGCTTCATTTCTTCTTTGGTGTATCCATTATCCATGAACACATCGCAATGTGGCAGCGCATTTTTGTGTATGGGATGCGGGTAGGCCATTTCCCCATCGATACCAGCCAATTCATTTTCTAATTGCTGCACTGCTTTGCTTCCGGTACCGGAAACAGATTGATAGGTAGAAACAACGATCCGTTTAAGCTTGTACTTAAGATGAAGTGGTGATAAGACCATAACGAGCTGAATAGTAGAACAATTTGGATTTGCAATGATCTTGTCATTATCCGTTAAGCTATGAGCATTAATTTCTGGGACGATGAGCTTTTTAGTCGGGTCCATCCGCCATGCAGAAGAATTATCGATTACAGTTGTACCCACTGAGGCAAAATGTGGGGCCCATTCTTTAGACGTATCCCCACCTGCGGAAAATAAGGCAACATCCGGTTTTGCCGCAATGGCTTCTTCCATTCCAATAACTGCATACTTCTTATCCTGGTATTGGATCTGTTTCCCAACAGAACGTTCAGAGGCAACAAGCAATAACTCAGATATGGGAAATTCACGTTCAGCCAACACCTTGAGCATCATTTGCCCAACTAGTCCGGTAGCTCCAACAACAGCAACTCTCATAATCGTATTTTTCGAGTCACAAATGTAATTCAGGGACTAATCCCTTACAAGCTCTTTCAGAAATAAATAAGGTGGAGGGGGGTTAGTAAGACAAAAAAAAGACCGCCATTTACCAGAATCGGTAAATAGCGGTTTAAAGTTTTGCATATAGTATAGCGGTGAACCGAATACTTGCAATTCTCTATTGTCTCTTCAAAAGATCCCTGATCTCTCCTAATAAATCTTCTTGAGATGGACCAGCGGGGGCTTCAGGTTCTGCAGGTGCTTTTGATTTGTTGTATGCCTTGACTATCAAGAACATAACAAAACCTACAATGAGTAAATTGACAATGGTATTAACCCATGATCCCCAGCGTATTGCATTCTCAGCCACAAATCCTGCTTCTCCCTCTACTCCGGAAGTTTCAGTCAGTACGTACTTGAGGTTTGCAAAATCAGTACCACCAAGGAATTCACCAACGACGGGCATAACGATGTCTGCCACAAATCCATTGATGACAAGTCCGAGGGCACCTGCCATGATCACAGCCACTGCGAAATCAATCACATTACCTGTCATGATAAAATCTTTGAATTCTTTCAACATGATATTAGTGTTTAATTAGAATAAGTTAAAATAAGCACCCGCAATTTACAGAAAAAAAGCATTAAATGTTAAATACTGTTAAATCTTCCCTGTAATTACCCGCGGAATCCTCTGTGAAATACCTGTGATTAATTCGTACGAAATGGTATGGGCTTTCCCTGCCAAAGCCTCGGCAGAATAACTCCCACCAAAAACAACAACTTCATCTCCTTCCTTACATTCAATTCCTGTGATATCGATCATGAGCATATCCATACAGACATTTCCAATAATAGCAGCGGCAGAGCCATTTACATACACTTCTCCAATACCATTTCCAAAATGCCGCCCAATACCATCTGCATGACCAATTGGAATGGTAGCCGTTGTTTGGTATCCTTTGGACGCATAGGCACGATTGTATCCTACGGTCTCATCAGGTTCTATTTTATGTATCTGAGAAATGATCGTTTTTAAACTAGCTATTGGTCTTAATTGAGAATCGACTTCGGGATCATTGGCATAGCCATGAAGTCCTATACCACAACGCACCATATCGAATTGTGCGTTCGTATAATTGAGAATTCCGGAGGTATTAAGAATATGCTTAATGGGTTTTATAGCCAATACATCACAAAAGTTCGTATAGATCTTATTAAATGATTCTATTTGATTCTTAGTATAGGGTTGCTCATCAAGATCGTCTGAAGCGGCTAAATGTGAGAATACAGAACGGATCTCCATACAAGATGCGTCCTTTAGCTCGCTTGCGATGAAATCCACATCATTCTCCCAAAAACCTAATCGATTAAGCCCGGTGTTAAACTTTATATGTACCGGATAGGCTTTCTGATCCTTAGCTGCTTCCTTAAATTTTTGGAGGACATTGGGAGAATAAAGACTTGGCTCCAAGCATCGTTCAATGGCCAATTCAAAATTTACGGGCTGCGGGTGCAATACCAATATAGGAAGTGTAATGCCGGCATCCCGTAAGGCAACGCCTTCATGAACATAGGCAACGGCGAGATAGTCGGCCCCCCAATGTGCAAGTGCTTTCGCTATCTCCTGTGCATGGCTACCATAACCGTAAGCCTTAACTACTGCGAGAAATTTTGTTTCTGGATTGAGTCGGTTTTTGAAGTAATGGTAGTTATGCTGTAAGGCATCTAAATTGATCTCGAGAACGGATTGGCTAGCCTTATGCATTGGCGTCCTTTTTAAAAGGAATGACTTCTTCTGCCTGAACACGTAAAACGTTGATCTTCTCTTTTAACATGGCTTTGTAAAAAGCGGCCCTGCTCAAGGGTTCATATTCTTCAGTTTCTCCCAAAAATACAAGGCTGTCATTTTGGGCTTTCCTAAAACTGTAGTTAGCCAGGTTCCCAGTTCTTGTACAGATCGCATGTACTTTGGTCACATACTCAGCGGTTGCCATGAGAGCGGGCATGGGGCCAAATGGATTACCCTTAAAATCCATATCTAGTCCGGCAACCACTACACGTATCCCTTGATTGGCGAGATCATTACAAACGGATATAATCTCGTCGTCAAAGAATTGCGCCTCATCTATACCCACAACATCGCAATCGTCTGCCAATAATCTGATATTGGCTGCTGCCGGAACAGGAGTAGACCGAATTTCATTGTCATCATGTGAAATTACTTTTTCATCATGATAACGTGTATCAATGATGGGTTTGAAAATTTCTACTTTTTGGCGCGCTATTTGCGCACGTTTTAAGCGTCGGATCAATTCTTCTGTTTTTCCTGAAAACATGGAGCCGCAGATGACTTCGATCCAACCGAATTGCTCTTTGTGATTAACTGTGTTTTCGAGAAACATTTTGTACTTTTAAACGAAATTGATAAGGGTTACGTTATCCCTATATACGACGTATAAAAGTATTAAAAAAATACACCTTTATCGGGGGGAATATAAAAAAGCATGAAACAGAAACTAAAGGAAGAACTTGCAATATTATGCTCGCAGATCCTTGCAACGGATGAGGCGACTGAGATTCCTCAGCTTTATGAGGCAGCAAAAAGCCTGTATGAAAAATTGGCTGTACTAAAGTTTATTGACGATAAACTAAACGATATTCAAATAGATGTCACCAAGAACGGCATTGCCTCTAAGTTTGAAAAAATGGCAAATGCGGTTATGGAGGGCAATACGTCTGTGCCGGAAACTAATCCGCACGCTGAAGATATTATCACACCCGGAATTGATACCATCAAAGGGATGGTAGCCGAAATGCCGTCTAATGCGGAAGTTGAAAAAATATTCTCAGATTTTGTCGCCAAACCAGAAGTCATCAAATCAGATAAGGATGAGGTCACCCCGGATACCACGGAAGCCTCTGGCAAAAAATCAGTAAATGATGTTTTTAGCCCTAACGAGATCAAAGTTGGGCTGAATGACCGCCATGCATTCGTCAAACACTTGTTTGGGGAAGATGCGGATAATTTTGCCCGGGTTTTATCCCAATTAAACACGATCGATTCAGAAGAAAGATCCCTGGCATTTATCAATAATATGGTAAAGCCGGAGTATGACTGGAGTGGAAAAGAAGAAATTGAAAACCGCTTTATTGAATTGATCACCAGACGATTTGCCTAAGCATGTCGAAGGGTAAATTATTTCTTGTCCCCACGCCAATTGGAAATTTAAAGGATATGACTTTTAGGGCCATTGAGGTGCTAAAAAGTGTAGATCTCATTCTTGCCGAAGACACTCGAACGAGTGGAGTGCTTTTAAAACACTACGAAATAGCTACGCCTACACGCTCTTATCACATGTTTAATGAGCATAAAACCCTAGAAACCTGGGTTAAGCAAATAGCTCAGGGAATGCATTTGGCCTTGATCTCAGATGCAGGAACACCGGGGATCTCAGATCCGGGTTTTTTGTTATCACGCGAATGCATAAAAAATGGAATTGAAATAGAATGTCTTCCAGGAGCAACTGCCTTAGTACCGGCTTTGGTAAATAGCGGACTCCCCTCTGATCACTTTTGTTTTGAAGGGTTTCTTCCTGTGAAAAAAGGAAGGCAAACCCGGATTAGGGAATTGGGAGAAGAAAAAAAGACCATGATTTTTTATGAATCCCCACATAGAATATTAAAGACCTTACTTCAATTAAGAGATGAGTTTGGAGAAGAACGACAAGCAAGTGTTTCTCGCGAGATCAGCAAGCTCCATGAAGAAACAAGACGTGGTAGTTTAAAGGATTTGGCGGAACACTTCGCAGAAAACCCACCTAAAGGGGAAATAGTTTTAGTGGTTGCGGGAGCGGAAAAATAAAACTACCCGGAACGCTCTTTATGTAATTTGATCGCAAATAGGCATATAAACAGAACAACTACTCCTAACAAAATCAACAAGAAGATCTCCATCCCTTGCATGATCATAAAATGACGTGCCCAGTCTTTCTCCGGGGCTTTGTTCATCCAGAAAGGCACTACAAATCTAAATACTGAAAGTATAAATACAAGCAGGGAAACAACGAATAGCACATACCCTTCCCAGCGCTTTGTTCGAGCAATGAGCAGGATCCCTGCGATCATAAAGAATAGACTACCTACAACCATAGATCATCTGTGTTTACCAGTTTCCCACCCATGTTTTGACAGGTATTTTTCACCACTTTTCACGGCCCCATCCTCTATGGATGTTCCCATAGAATCATTCCATCGATTTAAATAACCGAATAAGGAAATAACCCCCAACATTTCTACGATCTCGCCCTCATTCCAGTGTTGGTATAATCGCTCCTTAATGGTCTCATCAACGGCATTTGGGATTTGTGATGCAGCCAACGAAAAATCCAGGGCTGCTCTTTCTGCCTCTGAGAATGCAGGATGAATGCGATATTCCCAGATATTATCTAGTTTTTCCTGCTCTCCTCCGTAGCGTTCTGCTGCCCGAATTGCATGTGCCTGGCAATACCTGCACCCTGTGGCATTGCTACTCACCCATGCGATCATTCGCTTCAGAACCGATGTCACCCGACCCTCATTAGCCATTACGGCCTTGTTTAAATTGATAAATGCCTTTGAGATGGCCGGCCTATGCTGCATGGTTAATACAGAATTGGGACAAAATCCGAGGGTTTCATTAAAGAATGTGGCGAGTTCTTTGGTGTCGTTGTCATGGTTGGGATCAAGTGGGCTTACAAGTGGCATGATAGGATCTATTTATCGTATTTTTAGCATTCACAAGAAACGAAAAAGAATGGGCAAAACAAATCATGTAACTACCAGGTGGATGGGCAAAATGGCCTTTGAAAGCACAAATCCATCCGGTAAAATTTTACGAATAGACGCCGGTGAAGAAGACGGCGGTGAGAGTTCGGGTTATCGGCCTAAAGCACTAATGTTGAGTTCCTTGGCCGGATGTACAGGATTAGATGTAGCCTCCTTGATGAAGAAAATGAAATTAGATGTGGATGATTTCACCATTGACATTGTGGCGGAACTCTCGGATGAGCATCCACAGACCTATGAAAAGGTGATTATGGAATACCATTTTTATGGCAATAATCTGAATGAAAAGAAACTTCAAAAAGCTATAGACCTTTCTTTCGAAAAATACTGTGGCGTATCTGAGATGTTCAAAAAGTTTGCAGATGTGAAAATCGCATCAATTTTTCACCATACGGCATAATTAATAACAGTGAAGGGGAACTTCAGTGTAGTCCTCTATAATTGAAAGCATGAAAATAAAAATGCGGTGGACACTTAAACCTAAACCGGATCCGGAAAAAGTTAAGCAACTGGCAAGTGATATCCAGGTAGACGCGCTGATCGCCTCTTTATTGGTTCAGCGAGGTATCCAGTCCTATGAGCAGGCTAAATTGTTCTTCAGACCCGAACTGTCACAGCTACATGATCCTTTTCTAATGAAAGATATGGATAAGGCGGTAAGCAGGATACAGCGCGCCATTGCTTCAAATGAAAATATACTTGTCTATGGGGATTATGATGTAGATGGGACAACTGCTGTGGCCCTAATGGCGTCTTATTTAAGAAGCAATTACCCCAATGTTGCAACTTATATCCCTGACAGATACGGCGAAGGATATGGTATTTCCTATAAAGGGATCGATTACGCAGACGACAATGGAATAAGTCTGATTATTGCGCTGGATTGCGGAATTAAAGCGATAGACAAGATCGCAT
>Ga0265303_10000327_pt1 | contig 25868 bp, 27 predicted proteins | sample Helome_2_FD_192494 | JGI IMG/M metagenome (GOLD analysis project Ga0265303, IMG submission 192494) | Marine sediment microbial communities from subtidal zone of North Sea - Hel_20160317 (Illumina Assembly) | ecosystem: Environmental > Aquatic > Marine > Subtidal zone > Sediment ... | reverse complement strand
AGTTGCAATTGAGTGCATTCCCTTCGGAATTCCTAACAAATCCAATCATGTTTGAATCAACTCGCTGAGGAGGAGTTTATTAGAGTCATGGATGTCCTGCTTAAGAAAGGTGGAATAGAGTTTCTTAGAAGAACATAAATTTGAGTACTGTGAAAACAAGGCGTACACTGGAAAGTGTACACTATGTGACTGTTGTGATTGAATATTTTTTGATTATTTTATTTGTAGAATGTGTTGAAACAAGGATTACATGATGAGTAAGTCACTACTAATTATATGTCTTATTTTTATTCTTAGTGGTTGTGCCAGCAATGAATCTACCGGCTCGCCTTCGTCGAGAAACCCTGACACAGCAAGTGCCGTAATTTTGACGGGGCAAGCCATCAATAATAAATCTTACCATCGGATCGAAGCTGGTATTGATTACAATAATGTCCAAACACCGGAAGGTGAGAAATTGTATTGCAGGAAAGAAACAGGAACTGGATCCCACACACCGCACATGACCTGCCAGACAATGGCACAGAAGGAAGCCGAAGCCCACAGGAGAAACTCAAACAATTTGGGCAGAACGGGAGGATACATACAGTAACTTTCAACTAAGCACTTTCTGACGAAAGACCTTTCAATCAAGCCCGAAGGGGGTTTTGTAATAGCCCGGAAAACTACCCTTCTGCAAAATCAGTTTTCCGGCTTCGTAAACAACAGGCTGAGTTAGTGTTGTGAATTTCACTCATTTCCAAAGTACTTCGGTCACAGGCAGAGCGGTGCTGTGAACTGGACGTTGGAGAAACTCTTTCCAGGTTAGCACTTCGTTGGACTAATACACTGAGTGGGTTGTGCTGAAACTCAGTATGACGCGCTTATGCTTCCTTTCATCTCCTTTCATCAAGGTCAATTCTGATATTCGCCCGGCCTGTGTAGTATTGCTTGTAATTGACGCCTTTCTCATCGAATCCACTGACTGGGTAATTACCAATGAACAAAATATTTCCTGCTGCACTTTGCGCCTTGTTGTGTTTCCTAACCCCAGCGATACATGCGCAGACTGAAGGAAGTTGGAGTCTCGCTGAGGATATGCCGACGGAACGCAAGGACATTGCCAATTCTGTGGTTAGACTGGATGGCAAAATTTATGTCATTGGGGGAATCAGCTCGAATGGGTTTATGTCGGACAAAGTGGAGGCATACACACCAGCTACCGATTAATATTTGGGGTCAAAGTAACGTGCCTGAATAGATAAACGATTAATGTCCGCTATTTGCCGAACTGCGAACTGAACTCGCCTGAAAATCTCGGTTTGGGGCGTTCCGTTATCCGCTCGATAGCAGAATTTGCTAACAGACCAGTTGCTCAGGAAACTTTGAGCATTAAAGCGGTGGCACCGCAGTCACGATAAGATATGCTTTTTGCGGAGATCAGAACATGCCCTTTACAGAACAAATTGCCGTCCTCGGTAATATCGGCGAATTTCTGGGTTCTGTCCTTGTATTTGTCACCCTAATTTACTTGGCGACTCAAACTCGAAACATCAATAAGCAAAGTCAGGCTGAAGCCCGCTATGCATTTGTTGATGCTATGGCGGAGATTAACGTGGGCATCGGTCAAAGCAAGCAGACTGCTTCAGTGTGGAGACGGGGGCTGGAATCGATTGAAAGCCTGGATAAAGATGAGCGTATGCAGTTCTTCATGTTCGTCGGTCAGTACGCCAATTCCTGGGCTGTAATGTACCAGCTATATCAAGAGCGGATGCTGCCTGACACGCAATGGATGATTGTTCGCAACGATGTGGTTAGCATTCTCTCATCCGATGGCGGGAAGTCATTCTGGGAGACAGGTGGAAAAGCCGCGTTTGACGCGGGATTCGTGCAGTGGGTAAACGACGAATTGGCTGCCGGCGACCGGTCATATGACATGACTCGAATGACCAGTTAGCCTTTTAACATGACAAAAGTCGAACAAGGTGCTGTGACTCTGGCTCAATTGGGCTGGCGGCCTTTTTTCCAGCAGCAACTGAGCCTGGAGCAGTGGGAATATCCGGTGGCGCGGGTGATTGCACAGCATCGCAATCGTCTTGACCTGTTGGGCGGAGCGGGTGAACAGGGGCTTGATCTGCATCCGGATATGCCTGAAATAACCGTGGGAGACTGGCTGGTGTTATCTCCCATGGGCAAATTCGATAAACTTCTGGAACGGCAAAGTCTGTTTCGCCGCAAAGCCGCTGGTAGCAAAATGGGCGAGCAGCTTATCGCCGCCAATGTAGATACGCTTTTTGTCGTTACCTCATCCAATGAAGACTTCAATCTGAACCGCATTGAGCGTTATCTGAGCCTGGCAAACGAAGTGGGAGCGGCACCCGTCATCATTCTTTCCAAAGCTGACCTCTGTGACGACCCGGAGATTTTTTGTAACCAGGTTCAGGCCCTGGACCCACTCCTGATAGTGGTGACAATTAATTGCCTGGATGCAGACGAAATTCACAAGCTTTCGCCATGGTGTAAAACCGGTAATACAGTCGCCTTGATGGGCTCATCAGGCGTTGGAAAGTCAACCCTGGTGAATACGCTGCTCGGCAAGACTGTTCAATCCACCGGGGCCATTCGCGAGGACGATAGCAAGGGGCGACATGTCACTACGGGACGTTCACTTCACCAGGTTCCCCAGGGTGGCCTGCTTCTGGACACGCCAGGCATGCGTGAATTGCAGTTGGCGGACTGCGACGTAGGCGTGACTACCACGTTCGCCGATATTACGTCACTGGCAAAACAGTGTCGTTTCGGTAATTGCCAGCACGATAGTGAGCCCGGATGTGCCGTGCAGAATGCGATTGGCCGGGGAGAACTCGAAGCACGTCGCCTGTCGAGTTATCAGAAACTAATGCGAGAGCAAGCTTTAAATAGCGCTACGCTAGCGGAAAAGCGCGCCAGGGACAAAAGCTTTGGCAAGATGATTAAGGCTCATCTGTCAGACAAGAAAAACCGCAAGTGTTGAGTTCCCTTCCTCGGCCAAACTGAGAACAGATCGCCCCTGAAATTGGATGCTGCATAGGTTCCGGTAATCGCTTGATAGCAGAATAAACTACCTGACTGTCTACAAACTCCGCTAACGACCCACATTACGGAACTTCTGTCGCTGTCACGGTGAGGCTGTAAATCCAGCGCACGGGTGAAGTCACCTCTTTCCCTTTCAAAGTTAATCAGTTACTCCAGAGCCAGTCTGTGAACAAACGGAGATTGAAATTATTTTCAATGTTGGGTAATTGGACTCCGTCAGCATATGATTCTATTCTGTTGATTGAGAGCAAATATCAATATTCGCAAGTAACCAGTGGGGGCCATCATGAATACTTTTGTTTCAATCCAATTAACAGACTGATCGATGAACTGCTTCTACCACTCGGATCGAGAAGCGATCGGTACCTGCAAAGCGTGTAGCAAAGGCCTCTGTGAAGAGTGCGCCGTGGATTTGGGTCAAGGATTGGCGTGTGGAGGCAGACACGAAGTCCTTGTTGCTGATTACAACAACCTTATTGAAAAAAACATAAAAATCTACTCAGGATCTTCAGGAAACACTCTAATCGTTCCCTCGTTCCTGCTGGCCTTCGGCCTTATTCTGGTGTGGGGAGGTCTAAAGACAAATGATGGATTTACCAGCTTCAGCTTCATTCTAGGTCTTGCGTCAGTTGTACTTTCCTATTTCATTTACAGACGCAACAAGGAAATTTTTGGTACCCAGTCACGGTCAGGTCACCAAGGTATATCCACAGACCTAACCAAAAGACCGCTGGCAGAAAATGATGCATTGATTTCGAAAAGCGGTAATGCCTTTTCAAATTTGTTTCACAACTTGAAAGCGGGTTTGCTGCTTCTCTTTTTCGTCCCGATTAAAAGCAGCGCATTTCGATCTGGTTTTCGATACGTAATTTACGGCATGGTCTTTGTGACCATGATTTCGGCAGGATTCGATTACCTCCAAAGCACCGGCGAAGTTTATTTCTACTACCAAGGATGGGGTCCTTTGGCGGCTGTGTTTCTTGTAATTATATTGCTCGCAATTTCAGCCAGCACGATGCAATGTGACTTTGGTCAGTTTCCCTTGATGTTGACCGCACTTTTTTCAACGTTGCCTTGGTATTTCGCTCTGGCTTATCTGTTTAGAGATTATTCCGGACAGTTATCCGAAATCACAGGTTTCTGGATATGGATTCTGGCTTGGGGAATCATCGCATTTATCAGAGTCATCAAACTCACATTCCCAACCCCGGACCGGCGGTCGTACGTTGCTGTCTTCATGACGCTATCTGCCTGTTCAATATTTGGCTGGAACACATATTCTTTTCCGCAGATCCTCTACTCGTATGACAATAGTGACTTCGAAATTTATAACAGCATCGACCAGGAAACGACTTATTATCGCCAATCTTCATTGATTGACAGCAAGCTCCAGTTATTAGAAGGAAACACTCCTAACGAAACAGATTTGTACTTCTTGGGTTTCGCTGGAGACGGGTCTTCAAATGTATTTCAAAGCGAAGTGGAGTACGCAAAGACAATCATGGATAAGAATTTTGATACCGCCGGCAGGTCTATGATTCTAGTAAACGATCTTGAAAGCCTGGACACTGAGCCTTTTGCCAATACACATAATCTCACCCTGGCAATTGAGGGCTTCGCCCGTACAATGGATGTTGAAGAAGATATCCTGTTCATCTATCTGACATCGCATGGCTCGACTGATGCTTCATTATCCGTGAAACTTTATCCGTTTGTATTCAATCACCTTAGTGCCGAAGACATTCTAGAAACGCTCGACCGGACCGGGATCGAGTGGCGAATCATTGTGGTTTCAGCATGTTATTCCGGCTCATTTATCGAAACACTGGCAAATGAAAAAACACTGTTATTGACTGCCGCTGCAGCAAACAAAGTCTCTTTTGGCTGTTCAACTGATCGAGAACTTACTTATTTTGGCGAAGCATTATTTGATGGCGCCTTGTCCAATGGTGGAAGTTTAATAGATGCAATGAATCAAGCACGAGATCTTGTAGCTGAGCGAGAAGCTAATGAAGGGCTCAGTTCCTCTGATCCTGAGTTTGTAATTGGCCGACAGATGCAGGAAAAGCTGCAACAGGCATGGCCTGACTAATAAGCTCAGTGTTGCCCAATAAAATTCATCACCTGTTTCTTTCCGAATGGGCCAGGCGCTGGCCGGAGGCCCGGTTGTACGCGCCGCCTGGCCTGGTAAAGAGAAAGCCTGAGTTGAATTTCGACGCTGAGCTGGGCGACGAAGCTGATCCTGCCTGGGCTACAGACATCGATCAGGTCATATTCCATGGCTCGGTTTTGATGAAGGAGGTCGTGTTCTTCCATCGCCAATCCTGCTGTGCGATCGTCTGTGACCTGATCCAGCGCCACCCCGAAGTGAACATGACTGGCTGGAAAGGACGACTGATGCGGCTGGACAGCTTGGTCGGAGAGCATGGCAGCACACCACGTGAGTGGCGGGCAAGTTTTCTCAGGCGGGGGTCGGCCCGAGCTGCTCGTGAAAAATTGTTGTCCTGGAATCCGGAACGTTTGCTTATTGCACACGGCGAATGCGCACAGACCGGGGCGAGCGAAATCATCACTGATGCATTGAGCTGGATCTGAAGGAGCGCATCGTGAAGCTGTGGCTCATCAAATTCCCGTACTGGCTAGGCATTGCGGCGGATGCGCTCTGGGCTGTCGCTTTGTTGTTTCCACCCATTTTCGGGGTGTTGACGGGTGTCGATGATTTCTCGCCCGATAGGCAAATGCAATCTGTCATGGCGATGGGAGGGGTTTTGATGGCCGGTTGGACCGTGCTCCTTCTCTGGGCTGTGCGACGCCCCATTGAAAGGCGTTTCGTTATTCTTCTGACGGCCCTGGTAGTCGCCGCTCTTTTCCTCCTGGCACTTGTGAACGTCCTGAAGGGAAATACCAATGAATACTGGATATTGATCAAGTGCCTGGTTCTTTTTGTGGCGATGCTCACCAGCTATTCACTGGCCGGCAGAATGGTCAGGACGACTGTCGATCTGTGATCGCTGATTTACTCATGGCTCCTTCTAGCCGAACTGAGAACTAATCGATGGTGCAATACGTGGCCAGAGAAATTCTGCTTCCCGCCCAACACCGGAACTGATCGCCGTAGACGTGAACAGGGCGGCTTTCGACCCGGAGCGGCCCTTCACCTGTTACGATAGCGACAGGCTGGAAATGACCCAAAGCAGCCACCCGGCAAGGCGGCCCAAGTATGTTGGATTTCAAGAACGCCATAATGCTCGCGCGCAATTTTCAGACGCCCGAATTATCTTGCTCTTCGGCCGATTAGGAATGACTGGGGTCGCCGCCAGAGTAGCGCCATGTTGCTGAATTCGATCGAATACTGGGCGATGAACAACCCGTTGCGCGGGTTTGTTCAGCGGCACTATGAAGCCCCTCGTCTGAAGCGTCTTTCAACCGGCATGGCGGACAATGTCCTCGAGATAGGCTGCGGCCAAGGGGCGGGAGCTAGAATTATTTACGACCTGTTCAGTCCTCAACGATACGTTGGCATCGATCTGGACCCGAGGATGATACGACGAGCCCGAAGAAAAGCGCGCGCACTGCTAAATGCCACATTTGTTGAAGGCGACGTTTCAAGCCTTGAGTTTCCGGATGCCAGTTTCGATCTCGTAATCGATTTCGGGATCGTTCACCACATACCCAACTGGAAGGACGCGTTGGCGGAAGTGCACAGGATTTTGAAAGTCCATGGTGAGTTTCTGTTTGAAGATTTGTCGCTCGAGACTTGGGAACGAGGCATCGGGATACCTTTCAAGAGAATAGCGGATCACCCCTACGACCAAATGTTCAGAAAGCAAGAGTTTGCTGACGAGCTGGACGCACTTGGTTTCTCCGTGGAAACACACGAGAACAGCCCATTTAGTTTCTATCATTTTTGGGGGCGAGCTGAGAAGGTATCGTGAGCCGGACTCGTTCTCGCTCAGGGATGACCGACCGGTTGTTCGACCCAGTATTCGGTTGGCGGCTTGTCGATCGGATGGTATCACTGACCGCGTCCTCCAGCATGGTCTTGAGCGATGGAATTCGTCGCCATGATGATTCATCGCAAAAGACTGCTTCTGGCCGTTAACCGCCCATCTCGACTCTGAGATCGGTGCTGGTTTCGGCTCTGCTGTCGGCTGGAAAGCGGAACCAGGCCTCTGGCTGCCTAGCATCTCCGCTAACGACCCGAAGCAGAGCTTGTAGCATTTCTATAAAGAAAATTTCTAACAGCCAATCAGGAAGTCACCTCAGCCTTTTGAGTGCTAACACAAAAGAACAAGGCCTTTGTCGTTATCGCCTGCGCCAATATGATGCGTTTACCGAATGCGTCTAATGCATTCCAGGTGTCAGTGGACACAGCGGACAGAAACTCCACGCTCGCTGGGTCTAGCGTCTCCGGATCCCCGGCAACATGAGCGCGTTTCTCTATTTCTCCCAGGACGCAGACCCTTTGTTCCTCGGTCACGGATTCGCCCAGACGGTCAACAGCAGCCTGGACCTCATCAAGGGTCAGTGGGCCTGTGGCATTGACATCAAGGTATGGCTGCAAAACCGGACGGTTCTCCATTACTACAAAGATGAACTCACGCATTTTCTCCGGATCTTCAGAAACTTCGCGCTTATAAAAGGTGATGGCAATGGCTTCAAGCGGTGCCTCGGAAAACCCAATCGCCTGACCTGCAATTTCAGTTGCCAGGGCCTCCAATTCTGATTGATTTGCCCGATAGCGCGCTGAGTTAGCCACATTTATCACAATAGAATCTCCGCCAACCAGCCAGGCAGTCGTTTCACCAGATACCTGCTGGCTTATCGATTCCGCCAATGGTTTAAGATTTTTGGGCCAGAAATCGCAAGCGCTGACTAGAATCGCTAGAAGAAACATTAACTTGATAGAAAGAAGTCGCATTTCTTAAACCACCAACCTGACAGGCGTGTACCGACGCAGTTATCTCCCAAGTGGGCGCTTTTTGCAACACGCCCTTGCTATTCAACATGTGTAATTGGTCGAATGCCGGTTGTTGGCCGATTGCTGCTAGTCGAGCCATCAAACACCTCCTGGGGTATTGTCCCCATGTTAAGTGCCCGAAATATCCGGGCCAGCTCAATCCGACTCCTTTATGGTAGAAATCAAATCAACCTACAAGGCTGGAAAATACCTGCGGTACTATGAGGTGAAGCATGTACAGGGGAATCAATGGAATATTCCGTCATCATTCCTGCATTTAACGAAGAAGAATTGTTACCGGCCACCCTGGTTGCTCTGCGTGAGGCCATGAAAGAGATTAACCGGCTGGGACAGATCATAGTCGTTGATAACAATTCATCAGATGCGACGGCAGAAATCGCGAAAGCGCATGGCGCCCTGGTTGTATTTGAGCCAAAAAATCAGATTTCCAGGGCACGCAATGCCGGTGCAGCGGCTGCAACTGGATCGTTTCTGGTTTTTGTCGACGCGGATTCCCTGGTTTCTGCCGGGTTGCTCGAGTCGGCACTGTCACAGCTTGACGGCGGGCGTTGCTGCGGCGGAGGATCAACAGTCAAATTTGACGAAACCAATGAAAAAGCGGAGAAAATACTCAAGTTCTGGACGCTCGCCTCCATCAGATTTAGCATCGCCGCCGGCAGCTTCATGTTTTGTCTCCGTGAGGGATTCGAAGCAGTGGGCGGGTTCAGTGAATCGGTTTACGCGGGTGAGGAAATATGGTTTGGCCGTAGTCTCAAGCGTTGGGGCAGGGACCGCAACATGGTTTTCAAAATATTGACCGAAACCCCTTTAGTCACCTCTCTGCGTAAGTTTCACTGGTACCCACCCTGGCGCTTGTGGCTGCAAGTTCTGATTCTAGTGCTGTTTCCATGGGCAACACGATTTCCCGCCTTGTGCAGATACTGGTACCGGCGGCCAAAGAATTTCGCAGCTAAATAGATTGGGAATATTGAATTTTCGGGCCAGGGCCGACGGTATTCAAGAAGATGCTCGCTCACTTGGATGGCGAAACTGCTTCTCCAGCAATGGGTCTGGTGCCGGAATGTCGCTTTCTGGGGAGCTATCTCCGCTGACGACCCAATTCGGAACACAGCGACTTGTTAGTATCAGCGTTTGCGAATAGCCAGAAGAAAAGAACCCTCAATTTCGACGATTATGTTTCTTTCTCGGTCGCTGCTGTGGGACTTTGTCCGAAACACCCGAATCAATGCGATGCTTTAGTTGATCTCGTTCAGATACCCTGCGTCCGTCACTATAGGTAGTTAAATCGATAGCGCTCTGGTTATTAATGACGGTACCTTCAGTGTTACGGTTGCGGACTTGATCGCGAGCTGACTTTTTTTCCGCCAGTTCGGATAACTCTTCATCGGAGACTCCGGTCAGACCAGCGGATTCCGAAAGCTCAACAGTCGCTGCGCTTGGTGCGCATTTCTGATCTGAATAAATGGGTCCGTCTGGACCGTCGCATTTATAAATCTGGGCCATTGCCACCGATGCGTTAGACAAGACGATCAGCGCGGTTATGAAAATTCTGAAGATAGGCATGTATCCAGTCTCCCAAGTGTCGCTACCAAATGAATCTCGCTCTCCGTAAAATAGTACAGGAAGAATAAGTTGGTGTATTTCTTTTTCTGAGAACTAAACTTCCCTGCGATGGCCGCCGCCGCGGTAGCAAAATCAAGGCCTAAAGTTAGTACGGAGAGTGGAAAAATGGAAATCAACCGGTTTGTGGAAGATTGCATTGTCGCGAACAGGGAATCTGAATCCCAAGCCGCCGTGAAGGCGGTGCTGGCTAGAGCCGTTAGCGATCACAGGGCCGCGCTCGCCTCAATAGGTGAGCCTCATAAAGCGGCGATCAATGTCCTTCATCGATCTGCGGCATTGACCATTTTTGCAGCTACGTGGACGCCACAAATGAACCTGATGCCCCACAATCACTTAATGTGGGCAAATATCGGAATTTATACAGGACGCGAAGATAACATCATGTGGCGAAGGACCGCTGGTGGAATCGAAGCATTCGGAGCCGAGGCACTGTTTGAAGGCGATGCAGCTTCATTACCGATTGACGCTATTCACTCTGTCACCAATCCCCTATTACGGTTTACCGGCGGAATCCATATTTATGGTGGTGATTATTTTGATACAACCCGCAGCCAATGGAATCCAGAGACGCTCGATGAAGAGCCATCTGATGGTGCGGTTATTCGTAGCATATTCACTCGTGAAAATGAAAGGCTGGGCATCACTGAAGGAACCTGAAATCCCGATCTAATAGCGTTTCCATAAGTTCACCGCTCAATAGCAGATATTTTACGTCAACAGGTGAGGATGGCCGCTAACGACCTGAAGCAGCCATGCGCTTGGTAGACTGCTTACGGGCCGCTTTTGACCCGAAGCGGTCATTCGAAAAACGGCCGTATCGGATTTGAAAAATACGTCGACGATGGAAATAGCTGGAGTCGCTCATGACGTCCCCACAACGAACCGCACACATGGCAGGCGCGATGTATCTGGTGCTTTTCGCATGTGGATCGTTCTCTATTTTCGTTAGATCGGGCATGGACACAGCCTATCTTCAAGCCCAGGTCGGTATGTTTCTTACGTTGTTCAGTCGCGGATGGACTATTTCGGGAATTTTCACGGGTTTGTGGTTGTTCCCGCTTGGCCTACTGGTCATCAAGTCAGGTTACGTTCCCCGGGTATTCGGTATTGGGCTTATCATCGGTTGCTTCGGATACCTGATCCCGGTAGTAACCGTTTTTCTGGTTCCTCAGTTAGCCAAATTCAATTTGGCCATAATGTCGATATCGGGAATCATTGAAGTCTCGTTCGGACTCTGGCTATTGTTCAAAGGCGCAAACACGCCCGCGGATCTTCAATCGGGCGCACAGTGAGTTGTTCCGACCACCAACGAAACCAATGCAAGACCATATAGCGGAAGTTATATGGTAGAGTTTTGAGCGTCAACAAATGAACCAAAGCAGAGATTGATGAACCACTGGAATTCTCTTGGCTGAGTCTCAAGTCGTTCCCTGGAAAACTATCACCGTGGAAGCGGTGGCCATTGTGCTAAGTATTTTGGACACCGTATCGAATTGTCTATTTGATTCGGAGGAGATGAATTTATTGCAGGGGAGTCGAGCCGATGTCCCACATCATGTTCTTGTCGGCTTCGGTGTAGTGAATCCTCAGTCGGTACTTCCTCATCGGCAACATCCTCCTCTCTACTCTTAGAGACTAGGTGTTGCATCGACCGATTGAAATCACAACACAACTCGGAACCTGGCGTTCTATGTCTCTCAATTAAGACTCTCCGCTAATACAAATCATTGTGAAGTCTTCATTTCAGGCGTACGCTGAAATTTGCCCTTAATTGGGAGGGCATCTAGCATGCCGCTTTACCATGAACTGAAACGCCGTAACGTATTCCGGGTAGCGATTGCTTACCTGGCCGCGGCTTGGCTGCTGACCGAAGTGGCTGGCACTTTGTTTCCTGCATTTGGGATTCCGGATTGGGGCATCCGCTTCATGGTGATCGTATTTGCGCTTGGATTCGTACCGGCCACTGTCATTTCCTGGATCTACGAATTGACCCCCGAGGGCCTCAAGCGTGAACAGGACGTGGTTCGTGATGAGTCCATTACTCACCTCACCGCCAGGCGCCTCGATGTATTCACCATTGGCCTGATCGTGGTAGCGCTGGCTTTCATTCTGGCTGACCGCTTTTGGATGAGTCCGAGGTACATTGCCGAGCCAGTGGTTACCGCAGAAGCCCTGACCGACAAGGTGCAGACGCAGGAACCTGAACCCCGATACCCACCCAACTCTATTGCCGTGCTCCCCTTCATCAACATGAGCGACGATGATTCGAACGAGTATTTCTCCGATGGTATCTCGGAAGAACTGCTCAACCTGTTATCAAAAATTCAGGGGCTTCGGGTCGTCTCCCGAACCTCTTCATTTGCGTACAAGGGTAAAGATACAAAGATCGCTGACATCGCCCGTGAGTTGAACGTCGATCACCTGCTGGAGGGGTCTGTCCGCAAAGCGGGTGACCAGGTCCGCATCACCACGCAATTAATCCGTGCAAGTGACAGCTCACACTTGTGGTCGGAAACTTACGACCGGACCCTGGACGACATATTCACCATCCAGGACGAGATTGCCAGGGCGGTGGTGAAACAGTTGAAAATCAGGCTCCTGGGTGAGGTTCCAAAACTCGAGCAAACCAGTCCCGAGGCCTATGCTCTGTATCTTCAGGCGCGGGAAGTGGGGTACCAATACAACAGAAACGGGCTCGAACAATCCAACGATCTGTACCGGCAGTCACTTGCCATTGACCCGGATTTCGCCCCAGCCTGGTCGGGAATGGGAACCAATTTCTTCTGGGCAGGCTATTTCGGACTTCTGCAATACGACGAAGCCTTCGCTTTGGCGCTGAAAGCAACCAATAAGTCCTTGGCGCTCAATCCAGACAGCACGTCGGCACACGCGCTTCTTGGCGGGATTGCACTGTTACACGAGGGCGACCAGCAGGCGGCAGTAAAGCACTATCAGCATGCGTTGAAATTGGGCCCATCCAATTCCGAGAGTCTTTCCATGGCGGCTCTCCAGCTGGAAAGACTCGGCCGCACGAAGGAGACAATTGCGCTCAGGGAATACCTGGTCACGAACGACCCGGCCAACTCAAGAAGCCACTTTTACCTCGGCATTGCCTACCTTCGGGGCGGGCAGCCGAATAATGCCATCGCATCGTTTCAAACCGCACTCGCCCTGCAGCCCAGTTATGTCAGCGCGCATTTCCGCATCGGTGTCGCGCTTTTGTTTAAAGGCGAGGCAGAGGCAGCGCTGACAGAGATGAAGTTGGAGCCGACCAGGGCATACCGATGGTTTGGCCTGACCATGGCCTATTACGCAACGGGACAGCAGCAGGAGTCCGACGCCACCCTAACCCGGTTGGTCGAGGAGTATGAGCAAAGATCGGCATACAATATTGCCTACGTGTATGCCTTCCGCGATGAAGCCGACAAGGCGTTTGAGTGGCTTGAAAAGGCGGTCCTGTTCAGGGACTCCGGCCTGTCCAGTGCATCTACCCAGAAACTCTTCCTCAATATCCACGACGATCCCCGCTGGCTGCCATTCCTTGAAAGCATTGGCCAATCGCCCGAACAACTGGCGGCCATTGAGTTTGAGGTAAATCTGCCTGAATAGACTTATGGTCAAACCTTCCAGATTACGATGGTCAGGGATGAAACATGCTGGGGAGAAATGAAATCTGCAGCTTAGAAACTTGACTTGGGATCACAGTCGCTTGTTATGTTTATATCCCAAGGGTAATCACCAACTCCTTGTTCTCAACAATTACGTTCTTCAGCACCATTTGCACGGCAACTTGTTTTGCGTCGAAATCGCTGAGCGTGTAAATGGGACGCTCAGCGTAGAATTCCGCGAGTGCTTTAGTAAGTGCCACATCTACTTTGTCCGTGTAAACAGGGGAAATGCCCTGCACTCGAATCTGCTCGACAATGGGTTCCGCCAGGAAGAACTGACCTTCTTCGGGCATATAGCGAACACCACCGGATACATCGATTGAGCCGCCGAGAGGTTCGGTGTTGTCATTGATTGTGACATTGAGTTTGACATCAAGACCTGCAATGACACGATTGGAACCGTTCTCCAATAAGACTCTAGGGTTATCCAGTGTGACTTGAATTATGAACAAGTATGTCTTGCTCATGGGCAATTTGTTTGCCAAAGTTTCTTCAATTTCAGCCTCTGAGAAACGTAAAACATATTCCCTCCCAGAAAAATATAAATACCCACCGACGAGCAATACAGTGACCAACACGCCAACAAAAATCGCAGTCTTCTTCATAGCTTCCAATAAAACATAACGTATTAGTGAAGGGGCGCGGCGAAGCCGCAATGCGCTGGAACGAACTTTAACGATTTGTTATGCGGCAGCCTCGACATACTCTACGGCGCTGCTCGGCAGGGGAATTTCCTGGCCATCCTGTTTCATGCCTTCCAGGTGGAATTCGATTGCATTTCTTATTTCGATTTCCACTTTTTCAATTGTTCTACCTGTGGCAATGCAGCCGGGAAGGTCTGGCACATAGGCTGAATAATTTGAATCGGCTTTTTCGATAACTACTGCGTATTTCATGATCAACCTCTATTTTCACCCTGCCTGTTTGAAGATGCTATTTAACCTATAAGCATTACGTTTGAGTTAAGCGGCGTAAAAACGCGCAGCATTTTTATGTCCGGTGGAGGGCCGCAGGCCTGGAACGAACTTGAACGATTTGTTAACTGATTCTATACACTTCACGACGATGACCAATTTTTACCACCACAACTATCAACTCATTATTCCGAATCTCGTAAAGGATCCGATAAACGCCCTGTCGGATACGATATTTTTCCTGACCTGAGAGCTTTTCTACGCCAGGAGGACGAGGCTCCGTTCGTAAGCCTTCAATTCGCTTTAGAATTCTTGCGACATCCTTTTTCGGAATTTGGCGCAAATCCTTTGCAACGGACTGCTTGAATATTACCTCAAAGCTTCCCATGAGCCTTTAGATCATTTAGTAGCTCTTCATAAGTGATTGTTGGCTCGGCAATTCTTTTATCATAGGCCTCTAAATCCTCCTGATCTTCCTGCAATACACTTCGAACTGCCTCATTTACAAGATCCGATATAGATCGGTGCGTAAAGGCAGCCTTTAACCGCAAGGCTTGGTGGACTTCAGGTTCAAAATAGACCGTTGATCTTTTAGATGTGTCGCTCATAGATTTTTCCTCCATAAACAATTTTAACGCTATAGCGTTATAACGTCAAGACGTTGGTGCGTACAAAGTTAACGTCAATTAAGTGGAATAAGGTAATGTAACGTGCCAAATTGCGAAAATACTTGTGTTCATTTGCTATCTTCTCCTGCTTTATTATTTAGTTAGCGCCCATCTGCCGAAAATGTCAACGGAGCCAATGTGCGTGTAATTACCGGATATTCCAACAAACGGAGCAAGCGTGCTTCTGATTAACACGAAATGCCTGCAATTGGCCGAACTGAGAACAAATCGCCTGTGAAATTGGATGCTGAATTGGTTCCGCTGATCGCTTGATAGCAGAACTGAGCCTCTGACTGTCTACAATCTCTACTTCCGACCATTGCAGCCCGTGATTTCCACAGCTATGCCAGGAATAAAATGTCCCAAAAGTGATTGCGTTAATCAACGCGGTCGGCAATTTCGCTGTTCAGCGTCTCCAACAGCTTCTCGATCTTTGGTTCGAGTATCCGGTACTGGCGCAACATGTCTTCTTCGATCCAAAACTTTTCCACAACCGTGTTCTGAAACTCCCGGTCGTTAATGAGGGCCCTGAGTATCGGTAGCAGAGTGCCATAGAAGTGTTCAAATTCCTGGGCATTCTGACTGGAAGTCGAAGCCAATTGACTGCGCCAGTCTGCAAGCATCCGCCGCAGCTCCTCGTTGTTCAGCAGGTCGAGTTTCGCGCTCAGGATAACGGCGTCTAGCGCTGCCGATTCGAAACTGACGAGACTACCCCACCAGGCGACATCACCAATCATCCGGTCCACATCTTCGGCGGCAATTTCCGCATCGGGGTCGGCGGCAAGCTGCAGCACTGCCAGTGTGGAGGAATGGAGATCGGAGTGAAACGCAATGTACCGCGCCAGCACTTTACGGTTCGCTTCGAACTCATCGCGCAGGGCGCGCAGGGCACTCGTCTCTTCGCGGTACTCGGCGCGGTCCTGCCACCAGGCGTCGATAGCGAAGGCGAGCAGGATGCTAAGCACAATGGCCAGGTGATCAAATTTCAACTGAACCGAATATTTCTCTCAGAATATGGAGTCCCTCCAAAATCCTATCTTCGCTCACGTTGCTGTTCTGCGGCTCGGGATGCACTTGCCTGTTCCTCCCCTGAGGCCAAAGTGTCTGACATCGCAAATCGGTGGGATTCTGGCATATGGGGCAGTTTGCCGGGGACTACCGCAGAATGTTTGGTGAACTTCCCTCAGATACATTCAACCGTCATCACTGATATATTCTTATCTATTACTGATCCATTTTGCTCTCTCTTTCGTAGTCCTCATAAAAAAAGGGCCCGCGAACGAACGCAGGCCCTAATCTTGTTTGGCTCCCCAGCACGGACTCGAACCGCGGACCTAGTGATTAACAGTCACCCGCTCTAACCAGCTGAGCTACTGGGGAATTGTGTAGAGGCGCGGTATTTTCCGCGCTTTGGGCAAGTGAGTCAAGGGTTAAGTTGGGCAAATGGCCGGATCAATATCCGGCGCCTTGTCCCGGCGGATTCTTCCCAGGTTCGAGATGACCAGTTTCCGCGCTTCTGCCGGTCCGCCGAGGCCGCAAAAGGTGATGCTGCCATTGCTTCCCGGCGCGCTGCCATTGGGCAGGAAGCGGACCTCGGTGCGACCTTGCGAGCCCTGGATGTGCACATGTTCAGGCGTCTGGCCACGTCGGACGATGGTCTCATCCGATTGGAATTGTTGATCGGCGTTGCGGTCGGTAAAAACAATCCAGCCACCGGCCCAGTTCGAAGCGCCCGAGCAGCCTGAAGCCGGCTCGCCCGGGCAGGCCACGATGCGGGTATTGCGGGCCACGGCTTCACTGCGCCCCATCAGCAGATCGTTTTGCAGGCTGCCGACCGCAGCTTTCATGCTTTGCTGGCGGCTGAATGCCTGAAACGAAGGAATGCCGGTCAATAGCAGGATGCAGGCCACGCTGATAGTCAGCATCAGCTCAAGAACGCTAAATCCCACGTGGATTCTTTGACCGGTTCCGTGCCCATGGATGTTCATGACCCACAGTGTGGGGCCCTGGAGATTGCGTTACTGCCCGGGATCATCCATCAGGGCTGTAGGAATTCATCGCGCTGTGCATTCGCCCGATGGCGTCTTCCAGTTGTTCCATGCTTGAGGCGTAGGACAGCCTGAGGTGGCCCGGCGCACCGAAGGCCGAACCGGGAACGGTGGCCACACCGGCTTCTTCCAGGAACCAGGTAGCCAGTTCCACGTCGTCCCGGATGCTCTCCATGCCGTCAATAAAACCCTGGAAGGAGGGGAAGGCATAGAATGCGCCGTCGCAGTCCGGGCACTCGACGCCAGGAAGTTGGTTTAGCGCGCCCCGGATGTAGTGATAGCGTTCTTCAAAGGCCATCCGCATTTCTTCGATACAGTCCTGCGGGCCGGTCAGCGCCGCCACGGCCGCGGCCTGTGAAATGGAACTGGCGCAGGAGGTGCTCTGGCCCTGTACTTTGCGCATGGCTTTCACCAGGTCAGCCGGTCCGGCCAGGTAGCCGATGCGCCAGCCGGTCATGGCGTAAGCCTTGGATACCCCGTTGACCACTACACTGCGTTCCGACAGCTCAGGACAGGCATTGAGGAAAGTCCGGAAAGGGTTGCTGCCCCAGTAGATGTGCTCGTAAATATCATCACAGGCGATGAAGACTTTCGGGTGCTCGATCAGCACCTCACCCAGTGCGCGATATTCTTGCTCGGTATAGACTTTGCCGGTCGGGTTTGAGGGCGAGTTGAAGATCACCATGCGGGTGTTTTCGTTCAGGCTGTTCTGCAGTTCGCGGGGGGTGATCTTGTAATCATTTTCCGCCGTGGCGGCGAGTATCGCAGGTTCAGCATCGGCCAGCTTGACCATGTCCGGGTAGGACACCCAATAGGGAGCCGGAACGATGACTTCATCGCCCTTGTTCAGAACCGCCACCATCAAGTTGTACAGACTCTGCTTGGCGCCGTTGGATACGATGATCTGCCCGGGCTCAAATTCCAACTCGTTTTGCAGCCGGAACTTGTGCACGATGGCAGCTTTCAGCTCCGGCGTACCGTCCACTTGTGTGTAACGGGTTTTACCGGCGTGGATGGCTGCGATGGCGGCTTCGCGGATATGTTCGGGCGTGTCAAAATCCGGCTCGCCGGCACCCAACGAGATGATATCCCGTCCCTCAGCTTTGAGGTCCATGGCTTTAGAGCTGACTGCAATAGTTGCGGACGGCTTTATCTGGTCGACCCTGGTAGACGTTCTGGGCATGGGTTTGATCCTGGGTTTTACTTCATCAGGGGAATGCCTTCGGCAACTTTCATGTCAACCGCGATATCCATGCGGTTTTCCAGCTGCATCAGGCGCACGACCTTTATGTCCGGTAGTATCCGGCGGAACTTCTTGACGTAACTTTCCTTGGTCCGGGTAAATTCTTTATCGACTTTGAATGACCGGTCGAGCAGTTGCCTGGCCAGTGAATCGGTCATGTTATCGACGTTATTTGCATAATCCACGATCACTGCCAGGCGTTTGTCACCCACCGCTGCCATGGCCTTGCGGTAGTCGCGATATAACGGCCAGAACTTTTCCTTTTCTTGCTGGGTAAAGTTCATGAACAACGCAATCTGGGTATTGCGCTTGTCGTCGATCATTTTGCGGGAAATGTTGACGTTCCGCTGAGCATCGGCGGTCACGGGATTCTGGGCCAGCAGTGGGCCGCAAAAGATAAAGCAAATTAGCAGGGCGATTAGTATTTTCATCAACGTATAATAACAAGTTTGGGAAATGAAATTGCATGTCCGCGAGTAACGCCAAACCCTTCAAATTGAGCAGCGCCTTCAAGCCGGCAGGAGATCAGCCGACTGCCATCGCGAGCATGATCGAAGGCCTCGAAAACGGCCTTGCGCACCAGACCCTGCTGGGCGTTACCGGGTCGGGCAAAACCTTTTCGATCGCCAACGTAATTCAGCATGTGCAACGTCCGACGCTGGTGCTGGCGCCGAACAAAACCCTGGCGGCGCAACTCTATGGCGAGTTCAGGGAATTCTTTCCCGAGAACGCGGTGGAATATTTCGTTTCCTACTACGATTACTACCAGCCGGAAGCCTACGTACCGTCTTCGGACACCTATATTGAGAAAGACGCTTCGATCAACGAGCACATTGAGCAGATGCGCCTGTCGGCCACCAAGGCCCTGCTGGAGCGCCGGGACACGATCATCGTAGCGACGGTTTCAGCGATTTACGGGCTGGGTGATCCGACCCAGTACCTGAGCATGGTGTTGCACCTGTCGCGCGGTGAGACCATCAATCAAAGGCGTATTCTCAGGCGCCTTGCCGAAATGCAATACAGCCGCAACGACATGGAGTTGCGCCGCGGCACCTATCGTGTGCGCGGCGACATTATCGACATCTTTCCTGGCGATGAAGAAGCACAGGCGATCCGGATCGAGCTGTTCGACGAGGAAATCGACTCGATCTGTGTGCTGGATCCGCTGACCGGCGAGATGCTGCGCAAGCTGCCGCGTGTGACGATCTACCCCAAGTCACATTACGTCACGCCACGCCAGGTTGTGCTGGATGCGACGCAAACGATCGCTGAAGAACTCAAGGAACGCCTGGAGGTGCTGCGGGATCAGCAAAAACTGGTGGAAGCCCAGCGCCTGGAACAGCGCACCCGCTACGACCTGGAAATGATGCTGGAACTGGGTTACTGCAACGGTATTGAAAATTACTCCCGGCACCTGACGGGAAGAGGTGCCGGTGAAGCGCCTCCCACGTTGTTCGATTACCTGCCGCAAGAGTCACTGCTGGTACTGGATGAGAGCCACGTGATGATTCCGCAGTTAGGCGCGATGTACAAGGGTGACCGTTCGCGCAAGGAAAACCTCGTGATGTATGGCTTTCGCCTGCCTTCGGCGCTGGACAACCGGCCGCTCAAGTTCGAGGAATGGGAGGCCAGGGCGCCGCAAACCATTTTCTGCTCGGCAACGCCGCGGCCTTACGAACTGGAACTTTCCGTTGGCGACATTGTGGAGCAGGTGGTCAGGCCGACCGGGCTGATTGACCCCGCGGTTGAAGTCCGGCCGGCTGGAGACCAGGTGGATGACCTGTTGTCGGAGATCGGCAAGCGCACTGCGCTGGGTGACCGCGTGCTGGTGACCACGCTGACCAAGCGGATGTCAGAAAACCTGACCGACTACCTGGCGGATCACGGCGTGCGCGTGCGTTACCTGCACTCGGACATCGATACCGTGGAGCGGGTGGAGATCATCAGAGACCTTCGGCTGGGTGAATTTGATGTGCTAGTTGGCATTAACTTATTACGTGAAGGTCTTGATATGCCAGAAGTTTCATTGATTGCGATTCTCGATGCCGACCGTGAAGGATTCCTCAGGTCAGAATCGTCCCTGGTGCAGACCATCGGCCGTGCCGCACGCAATGTCCGGGGCCGGGCGATTCTGTATGCCGACCGGATTACCGGTTCGATGGAGCGGGCGATGACCGAGACCGATCGCCGCCGCGATAAGCAAATTGCGTATAACAAGGAACACGGAATCACGCCCAAAACAATTCTCAAGAAAGTCACCGACATCATGGAAGGCGCTCATGATGACCGCTATAACAGGGGCCGTCGTGGCGTGCGGGTGGCTGAGCCTGCGGCGGGTTATGAGGATGTGACACCTGCGAACCTCGGGCGGGCCATTGCTGAGCTGGAAAAACAGATGTTCACCCATGCCGAGCACCTGGAGTTTGAAGAAGCGGCACAAGTTCGTGACCAGATCAGTCAGCTGAAAGAGCGCGTGTTACTGGCCGGATGAGGCGATAAACTTCGAGGCGATGCGCAGTTTGCGCAGCATGGATTGTTTCTTGGACTGGTGCCCCTGCATGCGCTGCAGGATGTCATCCAGGGTCCGCACGGCTTCGGCGACGTGTGGACCCTTGTTCAGCATCACACATTCTGCCGCCTGGCTCATCGCGGCATCAGTGACTTCTGCACGTGAGGCGTGACCTTGCCGGGTCAAGCTTTCCAGAACCTGCGTTGCCCAGATCACCGGTACATGTGCGGCTTCGCATATCCACAGTATTTCTTCCTGTACTTCGGCCAGCCGTTTGAAGCCGCATTCCACGGCCAGATCGCCGCGTGCGATCATTACACCGCAGGCCGGGAATTTAAGCGCTTCGAAAATCAGCGCCGGCAGCCGGGCAAATCCCCAGCGGGTTTCAATCTTCAGAACAACCGCAACGTCAGCGCAGTCCATCGCCAGCAAATTCCTGTGAAGATCCTGAACATCCTCAGGGCGGTTGGCGAAGGATAGCCCGATCATGTCGGCATTGCGGGCCGCAAATTCCAGCGCCTGCAGGTCTTTTTCGCCCAGCGCCGGCAGGCTTAACTCGGTGTCGGGAAAGTTGATGCCCTTGTCACTGGCCAGTTTTTCCACCGGTCTGCGAGTGTGCGTGATGCGAACCTGCAGCCGTCCCGGGCTCTTCTTTTCGATGATGCCGGTAACACGTCCGTCATCGAAGCACACGCTTTCGCCACGGTGGGCATCATGGTAAATTTCCGCGATGGGCAGCGAGATTTTGCCTGGACTGAGCAGGTCGCCATTGTCGTCACGCAATGCGGGCTGGCCGGGTTCTTCCGAATTCATGATCAGCAAGACATCGTCATTGCGCACGTGAATTGCGCTTTGCGGGCAGGGCAGTGAGTGAATGCTGGTCTTTTGGTCATGGCCGCGGCGGCGCAGCGCTGTGCCGTTTTCAACATAAGTTGTTTTGCTGCACTCCGCCCAGCAGCCTTCCGGCGTCACTTCCCGGATTCGCCAGCGCCGGCTGGAGTCACGGGCGTCGCGCAGCAGCAACAGGTCTCCCACCATGCATTTTGCCAGCCAGTCTTTATCGACCCGCAGGCAGGCATCTGCAGCCGCCAATTCGTTACCGGGCTGTTGATCTGAGGTCAGCCAGATGCGGGCGTGGCGCAACACGTGGCCTTGCGCATTCCTGACCGGTCTGATTTTTACGACGGCCGGCAGCAGTTCCATCGGGCCGGTGCGGAGTTTCGGGCCGCCCAGATCCATCAGGATGCGGCAGGATTTACCGGTGGCGCGTTCGGCATCGCGCAGGTGCCTGATCATTCCCGACCAGGTAGGCGGATCGTCATGGGCACAGTTGATGCGCATGCAGTTCATGCCACTGCTGAGCAGGCGGTGCACCAGCATATAGTCAGTGGCCGCTTCAGCCGGCATGGTGACCATGATATGGGTGCGGCGCCCGGGCGGGTGATCGCCCAGCAGCCGAACGGTGTTGCTTTGCAGGCGCTGAACGCCCGCATCGAAGGCTTCCTGCGGGGCCGCGGTCTTTCCATGGGACGGATGTTCGCCGCCGAGCAGGTACAGATTGTTGAGGACCGCATCAATGGTCGCCATGACGTGAGCTTCTGCGCGGCCCAGCGAAGACAGTCCCAGTCGTGCCAGTTGGTCTTGCAGCGGACGCAGGTCGTGGCTCCTGAACGCCAGGTAATGCAGCAGGTTTTCGCCGCTTACTTTGTGTACAGGCGGTAGTTTCAGGATCGCGGCACGGCCGTTGTCAGCGTGTTTTTCCAGTTCCTGGCGTAAGCGCTCCATTTGCCTTATCAGGCCCTGGACGGGATCAGTAGGTGGGTGTTGTGATGTAAGGCTCATGATGCCAACCTCCCATCTTTACTATAGTACTTTCCCGCAGCAGATGCATAAAAAAACCCCGCCGAGAGGCGGGGGCTTTTCTCTAAATTCGGCTGATTGTTGCTTAGCCTTCGGTGTTTACATTCGTAGCCTGCGGGCCTTTGGGTCCGTCTTCTACATCAAACGTAACGGCTTGACCTTCTGCCAGTGATTTGAAACCACTGCCCTGGATAGCTGAGAAGTGAACAAACACATCCTTGCTTCCATCAGAGGGAGAAATAAAACCAAAACCTTTGGATTCGTTGAACCACTTAACGGTACCTGTCGTCATTGCTGAATTACCTTTATAAAAATTAAAAAGTCTGATTAATCGCAGGCGTCAATAAACTTAATAGGGGATACCAAATGAATTTTCTGATGTGACCTATAGGACTCGCAACCAATCTTTAATACAGATGGAATTCGAAACTAACATATTGTTCTTAACGGGTAACCATCTGTGCTTACAAAGGTTATAACTGATCAATTCAAAAGACAAGTTAAATTTTCGTTACATCGCTTTGCTGGCGGCGCTCCAGGGCAGCGTCGCACACCGGATCCTGGCGGGAAAGGGGCGCACGTTAAGTAAGGGGGAAAGCGCTTCGATCTCGATGGATTCCTGCCCGGTATCCAGGGCCTCACACAATTTTTCGTGCAGATTTTTCAAGTGGTCCACCGTGTTACCAGGCACGCTTTCACATAGCAGGGAAGCCGAAGCGAGGCAGATTGCACAGGCCTCGCCGTCAAATGCAGCGGCTTCGACCCGGCCCGACCTTATGCGCAATTGCACCAGGATCCGGTCGCCACACAGGGGGTTGTAGTCCTCGTGCTGGTGAGTGGGCTGGATATCCTGTTGGAAGCCCACAGGATCGGCTGCATGCCGCTTGATCGCATCGCGATACAGTCGGGTCAGGTCACTCACCAGGCGATGTCCAGCCACACCAGGTGGTGATCCGAGACGGTGGTCAGTTGATGACCGGGCTCACCTTCAGCCGGCCAGAATACACCGCAGCCGCTGACCACGAGATCACTGGATGGAAGCACGTAGTCCAGTCGCAGGTTGCCTGTGTACTTGTCGTTAAAGTCTGCGCTGTCGGCTGCCGGGTTGCCGGATTGTGTTGCGTTTACTCCGCCCTGCAGACGGGCCGCTTCTGGCGCGCCGGTACTCAACGGAACGCAACGCGTATTCACCCAGGGTGCCTGCAAAAGCTGGCCGATGGCATTTTTAATGGAGTCGCCGTCCTGTGGATCGGCATTGAAGTCACCGGCAATCACGAATGGCTGGTTGGCCGGGATACCGCCTTGCTGGCCCGCGTCGTCCTGCATATAGCCGGCGCCGCCCGGCTCGGTGTAATCCCGCCAGAACCGGATCTCATCATAATTTCTCCGGCCGTTACGGTCTTCCGCACCGTCGAACACCGGTGGGGTGGGGTGATGGGCCAGCAAGTGCAGCGCCCTGCCATCGATGTTGAACACCAGGTCCCAGTGGCTCTTGGAACTCAATCGGAGTTGCTTCCAGCTGTCATCAGGGTAGAAATTACTGCCGTCCGGATTGACCGGCCTTAACGCCCCCGGCATATCGGCCCAGCGAAATTCCCGGAAGCTGCGGCTGTCAGCGAGCGGATAGCGCGACAACACCAGCATCCCGTACTGGCCTGGAAAACGGCCAAAACCCCAGCCATCGCCCGGACCGCCGGTGTTACCGTCGCCGTCAAGATCCAGCCCGCTGTCCACGCCGGTATTGACCGGTGCACGGTAATGATAGGGGTAACTACGCGCCAGGTAATGGTCGTTCAGGAGGCCGGCTGCATCGATATTCGGGTCATAGTCGAATTCATTCAGCAACACGATATCCGGCCGCACCCGCTGCAGAATGGCTGCGACCTGCTCGAGCCGGGTGTCGTTCCCGGCAGTCAGCGCCCGGCCCATCTGACCCGGTTCCTCCAGCCCCATCGCGATATTGAAAGTCGCTACACGCACCGTCGATGCGGATTCGCAGGCTGCGGTCAAGAACAGCGCAATTAAGGCAACAGAAATACGGAACATGACCGTATGATATACCGGTGTGAGCCGGCCTTAGCAGGAAAATTGAACATGCCCTACATCAAAGTCATCAGCCCGCAAGACGCCTCGGGTAAACTCGCCCAAATCTATCGCAAGGTCAGTGGCCCCGGCGGCCAGGTAGACAATGTCCTGCAAATCCACAGCCTGCGGCCGCACACGCTGGAAGGGCACATGGCCCTCTACAAAGCCGCACTGCACCATCCCCGCAACAAACTGCCGGTCTGGTTGCTCGAGTGCATCGGGGTACTCGTCAGCCTGCTCAACAACTGCAGTTACTGCGCCCGGCACCACAGCGCCGGCCTCAGGCGACAACTCAAGGGCGACCAGGTCCGTTACCAGGCCTATCGAGAGCAGCTTGACCTGGACCACCCGGGTGAGCCATTTACCCCCTCCGAGCAAGCCGCGCTGGCTTATGCCCGAAAGCTTACGATCGATCCAGGCAGTATCAATCAAACCGAAATTGACTTGCTGAAATCAACGGGTCTCAAAGACGGCCACATCCTCGAAATCAACCAGGTGACCGCCTACTTCGCCTACGCCAACCGGACCGTAGCCGGCCTCGGGGTAGATACAGCCGGCGAGGTGCTCGGCCTGTCACCGGATGAGTCTGAAAATTGGCACCATGGTTGATCATTTGTAGAGCAGAACTCCTTTTGGATTAGGTGCCACAGATGCCGGAGGGAGCAGGCCCGGTTTGCAGGACACGCTCCGGGACGTCCCTGTTCGCTCGGCATCTGTTCCCTACAGATGACGGTCCTGCAAACCGGGCCTGCTCCCTCCGGCATGGCCGACGCCAATCAACAGAGTCCCCGCTTTAAAAGAAAATGGGTAAGATAGGGCGCATGAAATTCAGATGTATTCAAACATTGCTTACTTTCGCGCTTTTGGTTCTATTGCCTGGTTCGCTGCTGGCACAAATCCAGGTACGGGCTGCACCTGTAATCCGGGCGCCGATTATTGAGGAACTGCCGCTGTCTGGCTCTGTGGTCTCTCCGCGCTCCAGCAATCTGACGACTCAGTCGAGTGGACTGGTGCTGAGCATTAATGTGGATGCGGGAGATCTGGTTGCTGCAGGGGATGTGCTGCTGGAACTTGACGGGGAGCTGACCAGGCTTGAGCTGGATCGGTTGCTGGCCCGGCGTGAAGAGGCCGGATTGGTTTATGAAGATTCCAAGCGGCTGGCGAATGAGGGGCGGCAGTTGATCAATGACCGCAATATTTCGAAGTCGCAATATG
>Ga0265303_10000326_pt1 | contig 25898 bp, 22 predicted proteins | sample Helome_2_FD_192494 | JGI IMG/M metagenome (GOLD analysis project Ga0265303, IMG submission 192494) | Marine sediment microbial communities from subtidal zone of North Sea - Hel_20160317 (Illumina Assembly) | ecosystem: Environmental > Aquatic > Marine > Subtidal zone > Sediment ... | reverse complement strand
CCAAGTACGACTCGCCGAACTTCAGGCTATCGAGCCGCAGGGAATGTACGACGTGAAATTCTGCGGCATGTAGCGCTGTGCGGAAGAGGCCTGGATGCGACTGCCGATTGACCGGCCCTGCACGCTGCGCGCCAAATCTGCTACCCAGTCGGTCGAATTCAAAGCATCGGTGTGCGTATAGTTGGCACGAGATTGTTACTCGTGAGTCATTTGAGCGTGTGCGAATTATTCGCAATGTCGAGCCGCTACCCGACGACTGTCGGTTTCTCCCTGGAAACGCTGGCCAGGCGCGGCGGACACGACGGGCCCCACAAGGACGGATGGGGCGTTGCCTACTTCGAAGATAGTGACGTGTTTCTACTCCGCGAGCCAAGCCCCGCCGCCGAAAGCGACCTGGTGCGATTCATGGAGGAGAATGGCCCTCCGAGCAATCTCGTACTCTCCCACATCCGCCTTGCCACCCAGGGGGATCCGGCGTTACGCAATACCCAGCCATTTCAACGCGAGCTCGGCGGACGTGCACACGTGTTCGCTCATAACGGCAATATGCCCGGCATTAGCCGCCACTGCCGCCTGGACTCACCTCGCTTTACACCCGTTGGCGAAACCGACTCCGAGCTCGCGTTCTGCAGCCTGCTGCAGCGGCTCGGCGCGCTGTGGGATCAGGCCAATGGAAAACTGCCCGCAGTGGAGGCGCGCCTGGAGCTTGTTGCCGACTTCGCTGCAGGGCTGCGACCGCTCGGCCCATGCAACTTCGTCTATTCCGACGGCGACACGCTCTTCATTCACTCGGACCGCAGAAAACACGATGACGGCGAGGAGCGGCCACCGGGCCTGCACCTCCTGGTGCGCTCAAGCAATGAACAGGCTGTCGACCTGACTCAGTCGGGTGTCATGCTGGCACCGGTGGCCCAGGAGTTGGTGCTGGTCGCGAGTGTGCCATTGACTGACGAACCCTGGGAGCCCCTCGGTGAGGGCGAGGTCATCGCTTTGACGAAAGGGCTGGTCTGGGCAAGGCAGCCGGCCGTTGACGCCGGCGCACAGGTTCTAGCCTAGCCGCATTTCGAGTCGCCGCAGTTCAGACACGTCATGCAGCCATCCATCATGATGACGGCCACCGTGTTGCACTTGGTGCAAAGCTGCGCGCCCTCGGGAAATTCGCTGGACGAAAATGCATCCTGCTGCTTCTGTGACTCCTCGAACTCCGCACGTTTCTCGGCGATTACTTTCTTCTGGTGCTCGTCGAGTTCCGGCGCCGCCATGAGTCCGATCATGATCAGGTGCTTCTCGACGATGTGGCCGAGTTCCGCAATGATCGACGGCATGAACTTGCCGCCTGTCTGCCAGTAACCGCCACGGGGGTCGAACACGGCCTGCAGTTCCTCGACGAGGAACGTCACGTCACCACCCTTACGAAATACCGCAGATATTATGCGGGTCAGCGCGACGATCCACTGGTAGTGATCGAGGTTTTTCGAGTTGATGAAAATCTCGAACGGGCGGCGTTTTTCGTGCTCGGTCCCCTCGTTCAGGATGATGTCGTTGATCGTCACGTACATCGCGTGGTCGGAGACAGGCGTCTTGACCTTGTAGGTGGAGCCGATCAGGACTTCGGGTCGCTCGAGCTTCTCGTGCATGCGGATGACTTCCGCACGGTCGCCGCCGCCCTCGCGCTTGAAATCGGGTTTGGCAGCCTGCTCTTCTCCAGCCGGTTTGTTGACGGCATAGCCGACAATTTTCTTTTCGATTTTGATCATTCAGAACTTTCCGTAATAGCCTTCTTTGAGCGCATCGAACAGGTTCGCGGCAGTATGCGTCTCACCATCGTATTCGATCTCTTCGTCGCCCTTTAGTTCGACGGTCGAACCGTCGTCGAGCGTGAACGTATAGCTGGTGTTCTTGAGGTCCTTCTCCTTGACAAGAACCCCCTGGAACGCTTCGGGGTTGAAGCGAAATGTCGTGCAACCCTTGAGGCCCTGCTCGTAGGCGTAGAGGTAAATATCCTTGAAATCCGCGTACGGGTAGTCGGTAGGCACGTTCGCGGTCTTGGAAATCGAAGAATCGATCCACTTCTGCGCTGCCGCCTGGATATCGACGTGCTGCGTCGGCGTGACCTCGTCGGCTGTGATGAAGTAGTCCGGCAGTTCGTTGCCGGCCTCCGATTCTGCTGCGCCGGACGGTATGCCCAGTGGATCAACCATATCCCTGTAGGCCAGCAGCTCGAACGAGAAGACGTCTACCTTCTCCTTGGTCTTCTTGCCCTGGCGAATCACGTTGCGGAAGTAGTGGTGCGCAAAGCTGGGCTCGATGCCGTTCGAGGCGTTATTGGCCAGTGACAGCGAAATCGTGCCGGTCGGTGCAATCGAGCTATGGTGCGTAAAGCGCGCTCCGGTCTCCGCCAGTTGCTCGACGAGCTCCGGCAATTCTGCCGCAATTCTCTGCATGTAGCGGCTGTAACGCGCGTGCAGGATTCGACCCGGTACCTTGTCGCCCGCCTGGTAGCCATCACTGCGCATCTCGGGGCGCTTCCTGAGCATCTCCTCGGTGACCTCGAACGCCTCGTTCATGATCGGCGCAGGCCCCTTTTCCCTGGCGAGATCGAGTGCTTCTTCCCAACCGGCCAGCGCGAGCTGCCTGGCGACCTCCTCGGTAAACTCGACCGACGCCCGATCACCATACTGCATACGCAACATCGAGATCGTCGAGCCGAGACCCAGGAAACCCATACCATGCCGCCGCTTGCGCTGAATCTCGTTACGCTGCTGCGGCAGTGGCAGACCATTGATCTCGACGACGTTGTCGAGCATGCGCGTGAAGACCTTTACGACCTTGCGGAAGTTATCCCAGTCGAACCTGGCCTCGGCTGTGAAAGGCTTCTGTACGAAGCGTGTGAGGTTTACCGAGCCAAGCAGGCAGGAGCCGTAAGGCGGCAGCGGCTGTTCGCCGCAGGGGTTGGTTGCGCGGATGTTCTCGCAAAACCAGTTGTTGTTCATTTCGTTGACCTTGTCGATCAACACGAATCCTGGCTCCGCGAAATCATATGTCGAGGCCATGATGACGTCCCAGACGCGCCGCGCAGGCATGGTCTTGTAGATCTTGCAGGCGACAAGGCCCTCGGCGTTCGTAACGTAATTGCCGGGCTCGGGCCAGTCCCGCCAGACGAACAGGCTCCTGGCCGTTATGTCGAGCGCATCGTCTTCGACTTCCTTGGGCGTGACGGGAAACGCGAGCTTCCAGTCGTCATCGTTGACCACGGCCTGCATGAACTCGTCGGTGACGAGCAAAGACAGGTTGAACTGGCGCAGGCGCCCGTCTTCGCGCTTGGCCCGTATGAACTCCATGACATCGGGGTGACCGACATCGAAGGTCCCCATCTGCGCGCCGCGGCGCCCGCCGGCGGACGACACCGTAAAGCACATCTTGTCGTAGATATCCATGAACGACAGCGGGCCCGACGTGTAGGCACCTGCGCCGGTTACGTAAGCCCCCTTGGGCCGCAATGTCGAAAACTCGTAGCCAATGCCACAGCCGGCCTTGAGCGTCAGACCTGCCTCGTGAACCTTGTTGAGGATGTTGTCCATCGAGTCACCGACGGTACCCGACACCGTGCAGTTGATCGTGGAGGTCGCAGGCTTGTGCTCCTGGGCACCCGCGTTCGACATGATGCGGCCCGCCGGAATCGCCCCGGACCGTAGTGCCCAGACGAACTCCTTGAAGTAGTGTTCGCGTTTCGACTCGACCTCGACGCTGGCGAGCGCCTTCGCTACACGCTTATAGGTGTCGTCAATCGTTGCATCGATCTTCGAGCCGTCTTTTGCGGTCAGGCGATACTTGGCATCCCAGATGTCGCGCGATGCGGGTTGAAATTCAATATCGGTAACCGTGTGCGTGTCCAAACTAACGGCAGACTTCATTAGTCCTCATACTCCCCTGAACTCCCTGAAGGAGACCCCAAATATGTTGTTGTCACCAGCTTTTTTAGCGAAAAGGGCCCCACTCGCCGGCGGCCAGAAAACGCGCGGCGAGAGCCGTTGTCGGCCTCTATTCTCTCGTTGATGAGACACAAGATGTTGTGTCCGAGTGGTGACAAGATTATGCCCGTAGCAGCCGCCTGTCAAGCATTTACGATAAATTTTTCTATGCGGGTTTTCAACAAAGAATCAATAAGTTACAGACCCTTTGCGAGTAAGTGCTTTAAAAACAAGCGAAAAAAAATGACACTTTTGTGAAATTTCTCGGCCACTACATATAGTGGGTCCGAAACCGTTATGACAAGTCCCTCCAGGGGCCGCATTTATGGTCGTTTTTGCCCGCAAAAAGCAGCCTTGAAAAGCAAAAACGGGCCCTTACTTCAGCGATCAACGGCACATTAATGTTTTTGGAGGAAATCATGACCATTGCTCGTTTTGAACCCTGGACTTTTCTTGATTTGTTGCATCGTGACCTCGACAGGCTCGCGGGTCAGCGGCGCACCGACGCCGACAGCCCGGTGGCTGACTGGGTGCCTGCGGTAGACATCTTCGAGGAGCATGACCGTTTCGTGCTGCACGCTGACGTTCCGGGCGTTGCCGCCGAGGACATAGACGTATCGATGGACGCCGGTGTGCTCAACGTATCCGGCGAACGCAAGGCCGAAGAGCGCGGCGAAGAGACCGGCGCGCAGCGCATCGAGCGCGCGACCGGCCGCTTCTACCGGCGCTTCACGCTGCCGGAAACGGCCGACGCAGAAGGTATTACGGCCAGGTGCAGCAACGGCATCCTCGAAGTGACGATCCCGAAGATGCCCGAGATCCAGGCGCGGCGAATTTCCGTCGAAGCAGCCTGAAGCTCAGAATCCCGACGCCCGGGTGCGACGCACAGCCGCGCCCGGGCATCTTCCTGATTACGGCCTATAATGGCCAGCCGGCAATTCGTTCACCGGCGATTCAGCTGCTTGAAACTATTCTTTGTACGGATTGCCTGATTAATAGAGTCAGGCGTCGATTGAGGCAATCTATGATGACGAAAACACGATTATTCTGGGCCGCGCTACTTGTCGCGTTGTCGTTTGCAGGCGCTCAGGCGGCGCTGCCCGTCAGTATCGGGGACCGGCCGGTGACCAGTCTCGCGCCACTGGTCGAAGCCGCCTCGCCAGCCGTCGTCAATATTCGTGTTAGCCAGACCGTGACGCGCAGGAATCCGTTCGGGGATGATGCGTTTCGCCGTTTCTTCGGGATCCCGGATTCTCCGGGTGGCCAGCGGCAGATCGCGAGCGCCGGTTCGGGCGTCATTGTCGATGCTGAACGCGGCTACATCCTGACCAATCATCATGTCGTCGCCGACGCGGACGCGATCCAGATTTCGCTGATCGACGGCGAGATACTCGACGCCGAGGTCGTCGGCTCGGATCCCGCGACGGACATCGCCGTCATTAAAGTTGAAGCCAACGGACTCGTCGACATGCCGATCGGCGATTCAGAGAGCGCGCGCGTGGGTGACTTCGTTATCGCCATCGGCAATCCATTCGGGCTCGGGCATACCGTCACGTCCGGCATCATCAGCGCGCTCGGTCGCACGGGCATCAGTCGAGACGGCTACGAGGATTTCATCCAGACTGACGCCTCGATCAACCCGGGCAACTCGGGTGGCGCGCTCGTCAACATGGACGGCGAGTTGATCGGTATCAACTCCGCGATCATCAGCCGTTCGGGCGGCAACGTCGGCATCGGCTTCGCGGTACCGACCGAGATCGCCAGTTCGATAATGAGCCAGCTCCTGGACTTCGGCGAGATCCGCCGCGGCCTCCTCGGTGTCAGGATCCAGACGATCGATGCCGAAATGGCGGCGGCACTGGAAACCAACGTCGAGCGCGGCGCGCTGATTACCAACATTGAACCCGAATCGGCTGCCGAGGAGGCAGGACTCGAGGTCGGGGACATTATCATCGGTGTCAATGACAAAGACGTCGACGACGCGGCAGAGCTTCGCAATACGATCGGGCTGCTGCGGTCTGGTGATGACGTCAGGATCAAGTATGTACGTGACAGCAAGACGCGCACGACAACGGCAGAGCTCGGTCAGCAGCAGACCCTGGCGTCTACCGGCGCCGAACTGCATCCCGGCCTGGAAGGCGCGCAATTCGCGCCTGCAAGTACGGAAAGTGATGGCGGCGTCGAGGTAACCGAGGTCGAGCCAGGCAGCCCGGCCGCACAGCGGGGCCTGCGCGCCGGTGACGTCATTACGGCCGTCAACCGGACGGTCGTACGATCGCTTGAAGATCTCGCGGCCCTCGCAGGCAACAACCGCATATTGTTCCTGCTCGTGCAGCGCGGGGACCGTTCGTTGATGCTGCAGATTCGTTAGTTGCGGATGTTTCGGCCGATCATTAAGGTAGGTGCATTACCTGATGTATCTTCTTAACGAGGCCGAAACCCCGCGATGACATCGAGAACCCCTGCCAGCCGCCTTCTCGCCATCGTATTGATCGGCACCGCGCTGATCACACCGTGGGCCGCAGCGTCGGAAACAGACCGCCAGCGGCAGCTGTTCAGGGATGTCATCCCCGACGTCGAACTCGGCAACTGGGGTGCTGTGGAGCAGCTCGGTCCGACCGACCACCAGCTGCTGCTGCAGTATGTGCTCTGGCCCGATCTCCGGGCCACCTATCTGCGAGCCACGCTGGGGGACGCGTCCGGTGACGAGATCGAGGCGTTTCTCGATCGCTACGGCACGCTGAAACCGGCCCGCGAACTTCGTTATCGATATGCACTGCATCTCGCGAAAAGCGGAGACCTCGAGTCCTATCAGCGCATTTACGAGCAGTACTACCAGGGCCAGGAAATTGCCAGGCTCGACTGTTATTCGCTACGGGCTGAACTCGCAGCGGGACGCAACGCTCGCGTCAACCGCCGCGCAACCGAACTCTGGCTGGTCGGCTCGAGCCAGGTAAGCGAGTGCGACCCTGTGTTCGAATATCTCGACGTAAAGAACCTTCTCGGTCCTGTGGAATATCGCGAGCGCTTCGAACTCGCCATTGATGCCCGGGAGTTTACGCTGGCTCGCTGGCTCGCGAAAAGAATCGACCAGCAGCACATCGATGAGGCGGCGACGTGGTCGCAATCCCAGGCCAACCCCGAGGACTTTCTCGCGAATCACGCGCTGCACGGCAACGGTGATGCTGCTCGCGAACAGCTCGTGTACGCAACTGAACGTTTGACGTACCGGGATCCGCAACTCGCTCTCGAGGCATGGAAGCGCATTTCGAAGCGGCACGCGTTCTCGCCCGAGCAACGCCTGCTCACGGCGCGCCACATTGCGTTATGGACTGCGCGAGACAACCTGCCCGGCGCATACGAGCTGTTAGCCAACCTGCCGCACGCGGCACAAAACGACGAGGTTGCTCGCTGGCGGGCCCGTACGAGCCTCCGCAGCGCCGAGTGGAACCGCCTGCTCGGCGATATCGCGATAATGTCGGACGGTGAACGCAACTCGGAAGAATGGCGCTACTGGCGTGCGGTTGCGCTGAAGCGCTCGGGCCAGGTGCTCGCCGCCGATGCGGCGCTGAAGGAACTGGGCGAAGAGCGCAGTTACTACGGTTTCCTCGCCGCCGATGAACTCGACCAGGACTACGCACTCGACCACGCGGAGCTGTCGGCCGATGAACAGGTTATCGCCGCGATAGCCACCCGCCCGGAAATAGTCAGGGCTCGCGAACTGTTCCTTGTCGGGCATGATGGCCGGGGCCGTTCCGAATGGGACGCGGTGGTACGCCACCTGTCGCCGCTACAGAAGACACAGGCGGCAATACTCGCCCATCGCTGGGGCTGGCATTCACGGGCGATCGCAACGGCCGCCAGCCTGCGCCAATACGACGATCTCGCCATTCGCTACCCGCTGCCCTACAAGCCGCTGTTCGAGAAATCCGCTTCGCAGGCTCGCATCTCGTCGACCTGGGCCTATGGAATCGCGCGTAGCGAGAGCCTGTTCATGCGTGACGTGCGCTCGAATGCGGGAGCGGTCGGGCTGATGCAACTGATGCCGGCGACGGGCCGCGAAGTCGCACAGGAGCTCAGGCTGCCCTACTCCGGCCTCGTTACGCTGACCAACCCCGAAAGCAACATCCGCCTGGGCACGAGTTACCTCGGCCAGATGGCCGAACGCTACGGCGGCAACCAGGTGCTCGCTACGGCCGCTTACAACGCCGGGCCGCACAGGGTCGACAGGTGGCTGCCCGACTCCGGCGCCCTGGATGCGCGCGTGTGGATCGAGAATATCCCGTACAACGAGACGCGCAAATACGTCAAACGCGTGCTCTCGGCGCAGGCGATCTTCCATTGGCGGATGACGGGCGAAGTTCGCCGTGTGTCCGACGAATTACGGCGGGTCGAACGGGCGAGGGACACGCTGCGGCTCGCGTCCCGCTAGTCCATCCAGCGCTTTGTTGCGGCTCGGTGTGTCGAGGTTGGCAAGTTCCCCGGCTCGTGCATAAAAGCACCGGATGTCGCGGTCGCAGTCCGCGAACAATACGCGAAACGCAGGCAAGCGTCCTTCGTAGAGCGACATCGACACGAGCCGCGCGTTATTGAGTTCCCCGCTCAGCCAGTTGCTTCCTTCGCGGCCCGCCGCGGCAAGCGTCTCAGCGGCAGCCTCCGATAATTGCTTCAGCCTGGCGGCCTTGAGGCGACGTTTTTCTTCGTCAGGAACCGCCGCACTGAAATGGGCACGCAGGTCTTCACGCGCCGCGGCAACCAGTGCCATCAGCTTCTGCCGGAGCTCGCGCCGTGCGCGATAGACGTCGATGTCGTCCACGCGATCGTTCGACGCGAGCCAGCGTCCGACACCGAATTCCTCGACCGCCGTCGCGAACGATTCGTTGAACGCCGAGTCGCCCTTGATGTAGAGCACCTGGTGGGCGAGTTCATGGAACAGCACCGCTACCAGCTGGATGTCGTCCCAGCGCATCATCGAACTCAGGACGGGGTCATCGAACTTGCCCAATGTCGAGTAGGCCGAAACGCCGCCGACCGCAACGTCGTACCCGCTCTTTGCGAGTCTTGCGGATTCCCGATACGCAGCGTCACGGGAAAAATAGCCACGGTAATTCACGCAACCCGCGACCGGGAAACACCATTCCTTTGGCTGCAAGGAAAACTCGGGTGCGGCGAACACGTTCCAGACAACGAATTCCCGTTCGATGTCCGCGTAGCTGCGATAGCTGTCGTTGTCCGGCAACCCGAGTTCGTCTATCGAAAATTGCCGGGCTGCCTGCACCAGGCGCAAGCGGTCAGCCAGGTTTTCTGACGTGGCATCGTCCGCAAGGACCTCTGCGATCGGCTCGCGTTTTCGCAGCACCTGCCACTGGCCGTTCGCCGCCTGCATGTAATAACAGCCCGCCGTCCCCGCGCTCAGCACGACAATCAGCAGGATGCGCAGCGCGCGCCTGAAACGAAGAGACCATTGCATGCCACTACTCTGCTGTCTTCCTGACTGCAACGTCAACAGTCGGTTACTATTGCGCGATGCAGATCTACCTTGTAGGCGGCGCGGTTCGCGATGAGCAGCTCGGTATCCCTCACAATGAGCGGGACTGGTGCGTCGTGGGCGCGACGCCTGGGGAACTCACCGACCTCGGCTATCGGCAGGTCGGCAAGGACTTCCCGGTCTTCCTGCACCCGGATTCGGGAGAGGAATACGCGTTGGCACGCACCGAGAGAAAGACGGCGCCCGGCTACCACGGCTTCGCTTTCGACTACTCCAGGCGGGTCACGATAGAAGAGGACCTGCAGCGCCGCGACCTGACGATCAACGCGATTGCGAAGGACCAGGACGGCAATCTCGTCGACCCGTACGGCGGCGTGGATGATATCGAGCAACGTGTGCTCCGCCACGTATCGGGAGCGTTCGGCGAGGACCCGGTGCGCATTCTTCGGGTCGCGAAATTCGCGGCACGATTCCGCCGGCACGGCTTTACGATCGCGCCGGAAACGATGCAGCTGATGCAGCAGATGGTTCTCGACGGCGAGGTCGACGCGCTCGTACCGGACAGGGTCTGGAAAGAGACCGAGGCCGCACTGCGCGGGCACAATATCCGCGTCTACTTCGAAGTACTCCGCGAATGCGGCGCGCTACGCGTTCTGTTTCCCGAAGTCGATGCGCTGTTTGGCGTACCGCAGCCTGAGAACTGGCACCCCGAGATCGACACGGGCCTGCACGTGATGATGGTCCTGGAGCAGGCCGAATCGCTCAGCGCCGATCTCGATGTCCGCTTTGCGGCACTTACGCACGATCTCGGCAAAGGCAACACGCCGAAGTCGAAACTTCCGAGCCATCCTGGTCACGAGATTCGCGGCTGCGAACTGATCGAGCGCATCAGCGCGCGGCTCCCTGTGCCGAAGGGCTGTCGCGATCTCGCACTGCTCGTAGCGGAATTCCACACGCATTGCCATCGCGCGCTCGAGCTGCGGGCGCGGACCATTCTCAAGGTTCTCGAAAGAACGGACGCGTTCAGGCGTCCCGCCCGCTTTGAACGCTTCCTGGTGACCTGCGAGGCGGATGCCCGCGGGCGAGCAGGTCTCGAGAACCGGCGCTACCCGCAGGCGGACTACCTGCGGCGCGCATTCGAGTCCGCGAGCGCTATCGACGCAGGTGCTATCGCGAAGCAGCACGAGGGCCAGAAGATCCCGAGGGCCATTCGTCGCGCCCGCCGGAATGCGATCAGCGAGTTTCGCCGTTCAGCCGCCGTAGAAGTACAGGAAGACTGAGAAGAAGGTCACGCCTCCATACAGGTCGGAATCGTCGTATCCCAGCGCGAACTCGATGTCGGACACAGCGCCGAGCGGCGTCAGGAAGCGAGCCGTTGCAGACGTTGTCGTGCCGCCGTCGACCTCCCCTTTCCATCTGCCGACGTTCAGTTCCAATCGCCGTTCGCCCATGTCTACGCCTAGCGTCGTATAAGCGCGGTAATCGACCAGGCTGTTGATCAGGCTCAGGCGGGAGAACACGAGGAAGTCCAGCAGCGGGCGATTGTCGTCAATCCGCAGGTTGACGCTGTAATCGTAGTCCATGCCGGACAGGCCGATATCGACGTTGTCTGTGATATCGAGACGGGCCGACACGCCGAATCCGTCCGCATCGAAACCCACGTTTCGCGCAGCAATCATTCCGATGGGAGGCAGATCCACTTCGAAGTCCCTGTACTCATAATCCGCAGCAATCGAGAACCGGTCGTTACGCCAGTACAGTGAGCCGTTGAAGTCCGTCGAGTCGAGCGAATCGCGGTCGCCCCAGTACGATACACCGGCGCGCACGCCGACCGGCTTGAACCAGTGATCGACGCCAACGTGGCCGTACCATGAGTCGATTCCGGTGCTGTCTGGCCGGTCGACCGTGTTACGGCCAACGGCAGCCGACAGCCATGTTTCCTTCGTCAGCCCGAACTCACCGATGACGACACCGGCAAGGCCATCGGCGTTGTCACTCTCGACGCCCAGGCCGATGACGAAGCCCTCGCCCGCGAACGCCGGCGCGCAGACGAACAACAGTAGCAGTGCCCTAGACCAGGACATAAACGATCACCACCGCGAGCACGAGACGATAGACGGCAAACGGCGCCAGTCCGATACGACTGACGAAGCGCATGAAAAACTCGATACTCAGGTAGGCAACAATAGCGGAAACGAACGCCCCGAGCGCGAGCTGCCCCCAGGCAACGGGTCCGTCTCCCACGATGAGCTCCGTCCCCTTGTAAACGGTCGCCAGCAGGATCACGGGTGCCGACAGCAGGAAAGAGAAACGGGCGGCGTCCCTGCGCTCGAGCCCGAGGAACCTGGCCGCCGTGATCGTGATGCCGGACCGTGACGTTCCGGGCACCAGCGACAACGCCTGTGCGCAGCCGATGACGACGGCATCCTTGAGGCCGACGTCGGCGATGACACGCTGGCTCTTGCAGAGTTTGTCCGCGGCTGCCATCAGGATGCCGTATCCCGCCAGCGTGTAGACGATGATTGACGGATCGCGCAGATTGGCCTCGATCCAGGACGCGAACAGCAGGCCCGCCGCTGCGGCCGGGACCGTGCCGATCGCGATTGCGAGCGCCATGCGCGCCTGCGGCGGCTCTGTGTCCCCGCCCAGTAGCTGCGCGCCACCGCGCAATAGCCCCATGAGGTCTTCGCGGAAAAAAACGCACACGGCAAGCAGCGAGCCAAAATGTACGGCCACGTCGAAAGCAAGCCCCTGGTCGGTCCATTCGACCAGGTACGGCACGAGTACGAGATGTCCTGAACTCGAGATCGGCAGGAACTCGGTCAAACCCTGAACGATCGCAAGAACGACGACCTGTAATCCCGTCATAAAGTGTGTGTCCTGTCGGCGCGGTGAAACGCGGATGGTACCGCGACATCGCCGCGACGCAACGCCATGCACTTGAAGCGCTCGCCCATCTCACCCGGGAGCGTAAGGGTTTTGATCCCGGTCGACAATTCGAGCTGTGCCAGGGGCGACAATGACGCGAACGACTGCATCTCGATGTCGAGGCCACCGTCCATGAGAAACTGCGCTTGCGGCGCAAAGCCTGCCACGTCCATTCCGGCCGCAACCCCGGCCTCGGCGACCGCGGTGAAGTCTACCCAGGCCGTGATGTCCTGGATGCCCGCGAGGATCATCGGGGCATCGTGGGCATGATGCCGAAAATGACAGCGCAACCAGCCGCCGTCGCGCTCCGCGGCATAGTACTCACGGCGAGCGACGCCGTAGTCGAACAGGAACACGATGCCCTGCCGAAAACGTTCAGCAAGCTCCGCTATCCATCCTGGCATGCCGAGCGAGACCTCCGAGGTGAAACCATCCGGAAGCACATCGCCGAGCTCCGCCTCGATCGCGTCGACTGCCGTCGACAGGATCCCGGGCGCGTCGTCCTCAACGACGACGAATGTCTCCTGCTCTGCTGCCACGCGGAGCTGCCGCACGCCATCGGCCGTCCGGCGAAATCTTTCTACAGGCAGTGCGTCGAGAACTTCATTGGCAATTACGACGCCTGAGTGCTCCGCGGGCGGGCCGTCGAGCCAGTTGACGAGTGGAGCCTGCTGCGGTGCTTCCAACTGCAGCAGTTGTTCCTGGCGCTCACGAAGATCGGCGGACACCTCGAGAATGTCGTAACGGCCCGGCAGGGCGCCGAGCTCATCCAGCGCGCGCAGCATGTCGACCGCGAGTCGCCCGCTGCCGGCGCCATACTCGAGGATAGTCCCGCCGTCGACGCCGGCGAGTACTTCGGCGCACTGCCTGGCGAGCACGCGGCCGAACACACTCGACACTTCGGGCGCCGTTACGAAATCCCCTGCCGCGCCGAACTTGGCCGTGCCGGCTGCGTAATAACCGAGGCCGGGGGCGTACAGCGCATGCTGCATGAACTCGGCGAAACTGATGCTGCCCCCGGCCGCCGCAATTCTGTTCCGAATGAAACGGGCAACCTGTCGGCTGTGCCCGGCGCTTTGGGAATCGGGCTCCGGCAGTCGGCTTTCGTGTTGCATGTGCATCCCAACTTCTTTATGTATGACGTCTGGTGGCCTGATCAGGAAGTCCCGATGCACGACAATGACCTGACCGACCGAGTCGTACTCGTTACCGGCGCTGCCCGAAGGATCGGCGCGGCTATTGTGACACGGCTCCATGGAAACGGCGCGCGAGTTGCGATCCATTACCGGGGTTCCGCCGCGGAAGCCGGGGATCTCGCGGCCGAACTGAACGGCCGTCGCGACAACTCGGCGGCGACCTTTCAGGCGGACCTGCTGGATACGCAGGCGATCGAGGGTCTCGTCTCCGCAGTCGCCGAGTGGGGCGGACGACTCGACGCCCTCGTCAATAACGCATCGACGTTCTACCCGACGCCAATAGGCAGCATCACCGAGACGCACTGGAACGATCTCCTGGGCAGCAACCTGAAGGCGCCGTTGTTCATGTCGCAGGCAGCAGCGCCGCTCCTGCGCGACAGCGGCGGCGTAATCATCAATATCGTCGATATTCATGCGCAGCGTCCGCTGCGCAATCACGCGGTCTACGGACCGGCGAAAGCCGGTCTTGCCATGCTCACCCGCGCACTCGCGAAGGATCTCGCACCTGAAATCCGTGTGAACGGCGTTTCGCCGGGCGCCATACTCTGGCCGGAGGACGGCATGAGCGACGCTGCACAGCAGACGATACTGCGGCAGGTGCCGCTGGAGCGTGCCGGCGAACCCGACGATATCGCAGGCTGTGTGCTGTATCTGCTGCGTGACGCCAGTTATGTAACCGGCCAGATCATCGCCGTGGACGGCGGCCGCTCGATAGGCTGGTGAGTCGCGATTACTAGAACGCGCCGGCGTTGTCTTGCTCGGGCCTGCCCGTGGCGCTCGGCCGGTATTCCCGGGGCACGTCCTGCAGCTTGAACTGCCCGCTCTGCATCGCCGCGGTCGAGCAGCTGTTCGTCGTCAGTATTTCCATGGCCGCGACAATGTTGGGGTCCTGGTCGTCGCCGATCGGTATGCTCAGGTCGTCGTCAGCCGGGCAATCGACGGGCAGCCCGTCAAAATAGTCGCCATCGCCATTCGCGTTGGCCAGTCGGAACGAAGTCGGGCGCAGGATCTTGTCGCAGAACTCGAGCCCGATCTGGCCCACGGGCTTGCCGAACGTGTTGTCGCCGACGATCCATAAATCCGTATAGGGGATCAGGCCGTTGGTGACGAGTTCGCTCGCCGACGCCGTGTTGTCGGTCGCGATCACGATCAGGCTGGAGAGGCTCGCGGAGTTCAGCAGGCGCGAGAAGATCGTGATGCTGTTGTTCGCGGCGGCGCGATCGGCATTGAATTCGGTTCGGGAGAATACGAGGTTCTCGGCGATTTCACCGCCCAGGAAGTCGCCGAGAAGTTCGGCCGTGCTGACGAGGCCGCCGGAGTTGTAGCGCAAATCGAGGATGACATTCGTGACGGCTGCCGCGCGAAATGCGCCGAACGCGGCGTCGAGTTCAGGGTCGGCCGTACTGATGAACGTCGCCAACTCCAGGTAGCCGGCAGGCGGAACCCCGGCTCCCATGTCGATCAGGCGCCATTGCGGGACCGGATCGATCGTAACGACATCCTTGGTAATCGTGGTCGTGAAAACCGTCGAGTCGACACGCTCCATTTCGAACTCGAGCGTCTCGTTGTCCGCAAAAAAGGCGCCGATGCCTTCGGTAGCTTCGATATCGGCGATGCTGCGACCGTCCAGGCTGAGTAAACGCTGTCCTCGTCCGAGTCCGCCTCCTTCGGCGGGGCTGCCCGAGAACACCCTCGTGAGCCGGAAGTCGGTATTGTTGTCATCCTCGAAGCGCCAGCTGAAGCCGAAGCCATCGAATTTGCCCTCGCCGAAAAACTGCACGTCGCGTTCGAGTGAACCGACGGAGCTGAACAGATCGACCGGATTGCCTTCGGAATCCTGGGGGCCATAGGTCGTCGTGACCTCCCGGACGAGTTCTTCGGGCGTCGAGTAGTCGGCGATGCTCAGGTTCGCGGGCAGCATGTCGTTCCACAGGTACCACGTATAAAGGTTGTCGAGCACGAATTGCTTCTGGCCATCGTTGCTGCAGGCGTCGGAGCCCGCGGCCGGCGGCCCACTGATGCTGCCATCGCCATCGCAGCCCGCGAGTGTTAGCAGCGCCAGCAATACGAAGAACTTCCGCATGAAAACTCCTTTACAAAATGACGCCAACAGGCTCCAGGGGATGGCTGTCGGCATCGAATTCCTGCCAGTGAGCAAGCATCGTCCTGCCCGTCACGGGATGCACGAGGTCCGGGGCCAGCTCGGCCAGGGGCCTGAGAACGAAGCTGTATTCCAGGATATCGCTGCGCGGTACTCGTACGGGCCGCTCATCAATGACCAGATCATTGTAGAGCAACAGGTCGATATCAAGAGGACGTGATGCCCATTTTTGGCTTCCGCGCACCCGGCCGGACAGATTATGTAAACGCTCGATCTCTTCGCAGATCGCTTGCGGCGATTCTTCGGTCCGGAATCGTACGACGAGGTTCAGGAAGTCGTCGCCCTCGAAACCCAGGGCTCTGCTGCGATAGACGGCCGAGACATCGAGCGCTCCATAGCGCTGCCGCAGCCCCCGGACTGCCAGGCCCAGGTTCTCTTCCGGCTCGATATTGCTTCCCAGCCCCAGGTATACAGCTGCCATGACGTCTTCAGATCGGCGTCAATCCGACCACTCGCCTCGCTCTATCAGAATGCCGACGTCTTTCGAGCCGCGGATCGCACCGGGCTTGTTAACGCGCACCTTGACCCACTGCACGTCGAACTCGTCGCGCACGATGGCGGCGATCTTCTCGGCCAGCGTCTCGACGAGCTGGAAGCTCGACTCTGCAACAAATTCCTGCACGCGCTTGGCGACCCCCTTGTAATTCAGCGTGTCCTCGATGCTGTCGGTGGCCGCCGCCCGGGCGATATCGGCGCTCATTTCGAGGTCGATGATCACGGTCTGGCGAATCTTGCGTTCCCAGTCCCAGATACCAATGACGGTGTCTACCTTGAGCTCGCTGAGAAAAATCTTGTCCATAGAGAATACTGTGTCCCTGGCTAGTTTGTCGTTGTCGCCCGTGGCGGCACCTGCAAGGATGCAAGCGGCCAGCGAGGCTGTGCCTTGATCGTGCCGGCCGCACTCGCCTCGGCCAGGCGCATCGCGCCGGCCACGGCAATCATCGCACCATTATCGGTACAAAACTCCATGCGTGGATAGTAGACCTCACCCCGGAAGCGCTCGGCAATCTCCTTGCGCAACAGCTTGTTGGCGCCCACGCCGCCCGCGATGACGATGCGCCCGAGCTGCTCGGCCTCTGCCGCCTGGATCGAGCGGCCGATCAGGGTATCCACGGCCGCGCGTTGAAAAGATGCGGCCACATCTTCCCGGCACAAGGCTCCTGCGGCCTCCGCCTTGCGCACCTCGATCATGACGGCCGTCTTGAGACCACTGAAACTGAAATCGAAGCCGGGCTTATGCAGCATCGGGCGCGGAAACGCGTACGCTTTGTCGTTGCCCTGCTCGGCCAGCGCGGCCAGCGCCGGCCCGCCCGGGTAGCCCAGCCCGAGCAGCTTGGCCGTCTTGTCGAACGCCTCGCCGACCGCGTCATCGAGCGTCGTACCGAGCAGCCGGTAGTTGCCCAGGGCGCGCACGTTGATGAGCATAGTGTGGCCGCCCGAAACGAGCAGCGCGAGGAACGGATATCGCGGCGGCGTGTCCTCGAGCATGGGTGCGAGCAGGTGGCCCTCCATGTGGTGCACCGGTATCACCGGGCAGTCCCAGGCGAGTCCCAGCCCGTTCGCCATGCCACCCCCGACCATGAGCGCACCGACGAGCCCGGGCCCCGCCGTATAGGCGATGGCGTCGGGCTTTTCGATGCCCGCCTCCCGCATAACCTGTTGAATTAATGGCAAAAGCATGCGTACGTGGTCTCGCGACGCGATTTCCGGGACGACGCCGCCGTAGACAGCATGCAGGTCGACCTGGCTATGGAGCGCATGCGCGACCAGGCCGTGCTCGCTGCTGTAGAGCGCCACGCCGGTTTCGTCACAGCTCGTTTCGATGCCCAGAACGTTCATAGGACGCGGATCATATTTGCCCCTGAAACCCTTTGCAAACCGCCATATCCAGCGTTATCATACGCTGCTCAGTCCCGGCCCTAGCGCCGGGTTTCTTTATGTCTGACCGGAATACCTGATCAATGCCAAGTGTTCGCGTAAAAGAGAACGAATATTTTGACGCCGCCCTGCGCCGTTTCAAGCGCGCCTGTGAGAAAGCGGGGATCCTGACGGAGCTTCGACGTCGTGAGTTCTACGAGAAGCCGACCCAGGAAAGGAAGCGCAAGAAGGCCGCCGCCGTCAAGCGCCACATGAAGCGCCTGTCTCGTGAAGAGGCCAAGCGCAAGCGTCTCTACTGATTCCACTGCTCCGCAATGGCGGAGCCTCGCCGATGTCGCTCAAGGGCCAAATTACAGAGGACATGAAGTCCGCCATGAAAGCCGGTGACAAGGACCGGCTCAAAGTGGTGCGCCTGATTCTCGCGGCGATCAAGCAGGTTGAGGTCGACAAGCGTATCGAGCTCGACGATGCCGCGGTGCTGGCCGTGCTCACCAAGATGGTGAAGCAGCGGCGGGATTCGGTCGAGCAATTCGAGAAAGGGAATCGAGAGGACCTCGCGAAGATCGAACGCGACGAGATCGCGGTACTCAAAACCTATCTGCCCGAGCAGCTGTCAGCCGACGAGTTGGCCGCAATGGTCGACGAGGTCATCAAGGCCACGGGCGCCGAAGGCATCCGCGACATGGGCAAGGTTATGGGCCAGATCAAGGCCAAAGCGGCGGGTCGCGCCGACATGGGCGCGGTCAGCGCCACCGTCAAGGAGCGCCTTAACGCGCTGTAGGACAGATCTTGTCCGGACTCATTCCCCAGGATTTCATCGATGATCTGATCGCAAGAGCAGATATCGTCGAGGTTGTCGGGCGCCGCGTCCAGCTCAAGAAGGCCGGCAGGGAATTCAAGGCCTGCTGCCCGTTTCACGACGAAAAAACGCCCTCTTTCACGGTCAGCCCGGGCAAGGGTTTCTATCACTGCTTCGGTTGCGGCGCGCATGGCACGGCCATCGGCTTCCTGATGGAATTCGATCACTTGAGTTTCGTCGAAGCCATTGAGAACCTGGCGAGCTCCATGGGCGTCGACGTGCCGCGCACCGAAAGCGACAAGCCCGCGCGCCGCTATGACGAACTGTTCTCCTTGCTCGATACGGTCTCGCGGCACTGGCAGGCCTGCCTCAAGGATGCGCCCACCGCCGTCGACTACCTGAAGAATCGCGACATCGATGGTTCGACGGCCAAGCGTTTCGGCATTGGCTACGCACCGGACGGCTGGAGCAACGTGCTCGACAAGTTCGGCAAGTCTCCCGAAGCCACCGAGCGGCTGCTCGCCACCGGCCTGATCATTCGCAAAGACAACGGCAAGCATTACGATCGTTTTCGCGATCGCATCATGTTCCCGATACGCGACGCGCGTGGCCGCACGATCGGCTTTGGCGGTCGCGTAATGGGTGATGGCGAGCCGAAATACCTGAACTCGCCCGAGACGGTGCTGTTCCACAAGGGGCGGGAACTCTATGGGCTGTACGAGGCGCGACAGGCACTGCGGCAGATCGACCAGCTTGTCGTCGTCGAAGGCTACATGGACACGGTTGCGCTGGGGCGACACGGTATCGATTTTGCTGTCGCGACCCTGGGAACGGCGACCACGAGCGAGCACCTGAATCGGCTCTTCCGCCTGACCGACAACGTCTGCTTCGCGTTCGATGGCGACCGCGCCGGCAGGGCCGCCGGCTGGCGCGCACTGGAAAACGCGCTGCCACAGATTCGTGAAGGGCGCCAGGTTCGTTTCGTATTCCTCCCCGAGGGCCAGGACCCCGACTCTTACGTCAACGAGTTCGGCGCCGCCGCATTCGTCGACCTCGTCGACAAAGGTATGGCCCTGTCAGAGTTCCTGATCGAGGAACTGGCGGGCCAGGTAGATATGCAGACCGTGGACGGCCGCGCGCGGCTCGCTGAGCTGGCACGGCCGCTCGTCAACAGGATCCCGGCCGGCGTGTATCGCGAGTTGCTTATCGAGAGCCTTGCCGAGGCCGTGGGACTGACCGCGGCGAAGCTCGATAAGATGATCGCGAGCGGGAAGCACGAAAACGCCCGGCCCGGCGCGCCCGGCGCTGTTAGAGCGGCCCGGCCCAGGCAGCCGGCGGGCGCTGGCAAACCCTCCGTGGTGCGTCATGCGATCTCGCTAGTACTGAATCATCCCGAGGCCGCGAACAAGCTGGACGTGGAGAAACTCGCCGGCGTCAATCGACCCGGAGTGGATTTATTGCGCTCACTCATTGAAACCGTGCAGGCCGAACCCAATATAAGCACAGCCGGGTTGCTGGAGCGCTGGCGGCACGATGAGCAGGGGCGACACCTTGGCAAGCTTGCCGCTACGGAGGTGCCAGCCGACGAAGATTTCGACCCGGCCCTCGAGCTCGACGAGTGCCTTGCTCAGCTGGCCGTTGCAGGGCGCAAGGAAAGAATCGATTTTTTGATTGAAAAACAGACAGTTACAGGACTGACGGACGACGAAAAGAACGAACTCCGGGCGCTCACGTCGGGTCCAGGCTAGTGTAGATTTTTGTAGATAGAGCTCTTATTTAAGAGTAAAATTAATCGTTTGTATCTTTTACCCGCAGGAAATTTGTCTTGACCGAGAAAAGAGCCGTAGTCGGCGGGAGCACCCAAGCTCAGCAGCTGAAGGAACTGATCGCCCGTGGCAAGGAACAGGGCTATTTGACCTATGCCGAGGTCAACGATCACCTGCCGAATGACATCGTCGATCCGGAACAGATCGAAGACATCGTCAACATGATTAACGACATGGGTATTGCCGTGCACGAGAAGGTGCCGGATGTCGAGTCGATCACCCTGTCGGATGCTACTGCGACTGACGACGATGCGGCCGAAGAAGCTGAAGCCGCTCTCGCGAGCGTCGACGCCGAGTTCGGCCGCACGACCGATCCCGTGCGTATGTACATGCGCGAAATGGGCACGGTCGAGTTGCTGACTCGCCAGGGCGAGATCGAAATCGCCAAGCGTATCGAAGATGGCCTCAACCAGGTCAAGTATCACATGGTGCATTTCCCGCCAACAGTAGAAGCGCTGCTCGAAGTGGCCGACAGGGTACTCGCGGGTGAGGCGCGCATGCAGGATTTCGTGGTCGGGTTCATCGATCCGAACGAGCCTGATGAGATCAAGCCACCTGCGCCAAAGTCGGACGACGACGATGACGAAGTCGTGGACACGGGGCCCGATCCCGATGAGGTCAAGGCGCGCGTCCGGGTTATCCGTCGTCACTTCAACCGTGGCATGAAGTACCTCGACCTGCACGGCCTCAAGGACAAGAAGACGATCAAGGCACAGGCCGACATGGCCGACCAGATAATGGAGCTCAAGCTCGCACCGAAGCTGTTCGATGCGCTGGTCCGGAACCTTCGTGACGTCGTTTCCATCATTCGCAGCCAGGAACGCCTGGTCATGCAGATCTGCGTTCGCGACGCCGGGATGCCGCGCAAGGACTTCCTGTCGAGCTTCCCGAAGAGCGAGACGGACCTGGCATGGATCGAGAAGCACATCCGCGCCAAGCGCAAGCATTCCTCGATTCTCGCCAAGCTCAAGGACGATATCCTGCGCGCACAGCGCAAGCTGATCGCGGTCGAAATAGCGACGCGCCTCAAGATCAGCGAGATCAAGGAGATCAACCGGCAGATGTCGATCGGCGAAGCCAAGGCGCGCCGCGCGAAGAAGGAGATGGTGGAAGCCAACCTGCGCCTCGTAATCTCGATTGCCAAGAAGTACACGAATCGGGGGCTGCAATTCCTGGACCTCATCCAGGAAGGCAACATCGGCCTCATGAAAGCGGTCGACAAGTTCGAATACCGCCGTGGCTACAAGTTCTCGACCTATGCCACGTGGTGGATTCGCCAGGCCATCACGCGTTCGATCGCCGACCAGGCGCGCACGATCCGTATTCCCGTGCACATGATCGAGACCATCAACAAGCTGAATCGCATCTCGCGACAGATGCTGCAGGAGATGGGGCGCGAGCCGCTACCCGACGAACTGGCCGAGCGCATGGAGATGCCCGAGGACAAGGTCCGCAAGGTCCTGAAGATCGCCAAGGAGCCCATCTCGATGGAGACACCGATCGGCGACGACGAGGATTCGCATCTCGGCGATTTCATCGAAGACCAGACCGTGCATTCGCCGGTGGACTCCGCAACGACTTCGGGTCTCAAGGAAACAACCCACTCCGTGCTCGCGGGCCTCACGCCGCGCGAAGCAAAGGTGCTGCGCATGCGCTTCGGCATCGACATGAATACCGATCACACGCTCGAAGAAGTGGGTAAGCAGTTTGACGTGACGCGCGAACGTATTCGACAGATCGAAGCGAAAGCGCTCAGGAAGCTGCGCCACCCGACACGTTCGGACCAGCTCAGGAGCTTCCTGCTCGAAGATTGATTGCGGTCGCTTTCATCAAACGAGGCCGGGCTTTGCCCGGCCTTTTTTTTACAGGATCTCGAGCGCCTTCCTGCGTTGGGTATGGAAGTCTTCCTTGCTCACGAATTCCAGGAACTCGTGCTGTGGCAAAGCACCGCTGTAGAAGAAGCCCTGGATGAAATCGCAGCCGTTCTGCTTGAGGAAGCTGACCTGCTCATCATGCTCGACCCCTTCGGCGATCGACTTCTTGCCGAGTTCTTCTGCCATCCTGATGATCGTGCGGCAAATATTGTCTGACGTCGCACCGGCGCCGATCTGCTGGATGAAGGACTTGTCGATCTTGATGACATCGAATGGCATCTGCTGCAGGTAACTGAGGCTCGAGTAGCCCGTACCGAAATCGTCGATCGCAATGCGCACGCCTTCGGCGCGCAGTGTCTCGAGGATCTTTATCGCCGTGTCGCGGTTCTGTGCGACGGTCGTCTCGGTCACCTCGAGCTGTACATAGCCGGGATGAATGCCGAAGCGATTGATGGGCCCCATCACCTGGTTCACAAAACTCGACTCGCGTAGCTGCCGCGCCGACACGTTGATCGACATAGGACCGGGGTGGAGGCCACTGTCAACAATCTCGCAGAGGTCCTTGCAGGCCTGTTCGATCACCCATGCCCCGATTTCCACGATGAGCCCTGACTCCTCGGCCATCGGAATGAAATCATCGGGCAATACCTGGCTGCCGTCCTCTCGCTTCCAGCGCAGCAATGCTTCAGCGCCACTAATTGTCCCTGTACTGACATCGAACTGTGGCTGGTAGCAGACCTCGAGCCTGCGCCCGAGAAACGCCTCGCGCAACTCGCGTTCGAGGTCGATCTTGCGGCGGCTCTCGTCGTTCAACTGCTCGCTGAAGAACTCGAAGCGGTTACGCCCGGCATCCTTGGCTCGATACATCGCCGAGTCCGCGTTCTTGAGCAGCATTTCCACGCTGTCCCCATCCTCGGGAAAGATCACGATGCCGATACTCGCGCCAAGGTAATGGTCTGTGCCGTGCACCGTGAACGCCTGTGCCAGCCTGTTGAGCAGGCGGTGGGCGGTCGCCCGCACGATCGTATGATTGCGGATACTGGGCAGGATGATCACGAACTCGTCCCCACCCAGTCGTGCGACCGTATCCCGACCTCGCACTTCGGAAACGACCCGATCTGCCGCCTGTTGCAGCACGACGTCGCCTACAGAGTGTCCGTACACATCGTTGATTTCCTTGAACCGGTCGAGATCGAGAAACAGGATCGCACCGCTGTGATTGTCGATTCTCGCGCTGACAAGCTGCTGTTCCAGCCGGTCTTTAAGCAGCTGCCTGTTGGGTAGTCCGGTCAATGGATCGAAATGCGCCTGGCGATACAGGGACTCCTCGCGCTCGACGCTCGTCAGCGCGACGGCAAATCGGCCCGCAAGATCTACGCAACGTTGCAGGCTGCTTTGCGACATATCGAACTGCGACTTGAAACCGAGCAGGAGGATGCCCTTGATGTCGTCCTGCAGCACGACCGGAATTACCACAACGTAGTTTTGCTTATAGGCTGCGAATCGTTCCCTGTACGGCGCCAACCTCGGGTCGACCTCGTCGATACTCACCTGCCTGGGCTGGCACCACTGGTTGCCCAGATCGTGAGGCAGGCTGATGCGCTCGTGAGTGAACTGTCCTTTGTGCAAGGAAATCATCTTGGCCTTGTTGGCACCGAACACGTCGCGCGCGATAACCGCCGCAGCGTTGCACTTCGTCAGTCCAACGAGATGCTTCACGACATCCTCCGAGACATCTTCGAACCGGGTGCCGGAGAGAATCATGCGGTCGATGCCCGACATTGCCTCCAGGGTCGAAATCTGGCGACTCAGTCGCGTTGCCATGTTATTGAAAGCTTCCGCCAGCCACTCGAATTCATCCCCGGTGCGCACACGAACCCGCGACTTGAGGTTGCCGGACGCGAGCTGCCGGGCCGCCAGCGTCAGGTGCTGCAGCGGCACCAGGCTGCGGCCAATCAGGTTCAGGCTCAACACTCCGACCAGCACCAGCACCAGCACGATCGCCGGCAGGAACACGCGACGAAAATCGGTGCCTACCTGGAGCGCGAACCTTTCATCCTGAATTGCCACGATATCGACCGGCTTGGCGCCGAATGAGACACCCAGGAACAGTTCCCAAAGAGCCGCAAGATATCGATCCTCGCCCTTGTCCCAGTGCGAGAACGTGCTGCTTCGCACTTCCGCATCGGCAACCAGCGATGCATGTATCCCGGTACTGACATCGGCCGTGCAGTAGAGCTTGATGCCGTCTTCGGTGAATACGCAGAAGTCGGTATTGAAGGGCAGGTTTTCCCGCGGCCCCCATACCTTGTCGCTGTCGAGCTGGAATGCCATGACGGAGTCGCCCGACCCTCGCCGGTACATGATCAACTGGCGTGAGTGCGTGAGAACGAGCCGTGCCTTGCCCTCGGCAAATTGCGAATCGGTAGCAGAAATCGCGGGTGGCGGCATGCTTTCGGCGCCACTGATCAGGTTCAGCGAACCGTCGTCCTGCGCCAACCAGACCGCCAGGAAATCGTCGAGGAGGTATACGTGGTTCTCGATCGCCGACCCCTGTTCGACAATCCGAACAGCTTCGCGCGTCTTCTCCGCAGCGAGTTGCAGACGGGTCAGGATGTCGACGCCGTAGGCCTTCGCGCTCACCTTCAGCTCTCTCGCAGCCTTGGCCTCGGCACTGCGACCGATCTCATGATAGGCGAGCGCCGCGGTGATCAGCATGGGCAGGATCGATGCCAGCAGGAAATAGCCCAATATCCGCTTGCCGACGCCTCGCGAGAATGTACGCTTCAGGGTGGATTCGCTCATCAGTAGTCCTCCCCGAGGCCGATGAACCCGCCGTTGTTCGCGCGCACGATGTCGTCACGGCTGTGCTTCGCCGATAGCGGGCCGGCGGACTTGCCGTCTCTGCCAATACTGTAGAGGTCGAAGTCTGTGTTAAGGGGGTTGAGTTTGCCGTCTTTTCGAAAGCCGCCTTTGCCCGGTCCCGAAGCCGGGATGTTCAGGAAAGCATACGGCTGCTTCCAGGGGTCCACGGGAATATCGACAGGCAGCTCATCGAGCGTATTCGGAATTCGGCCATTATTCTTCAGGCGAAATTTCTCAATCTCGAGGCTCAACGCGCTGATATCGCCTATCGCGCTGGTGACCCGGGCCCGGTGCGTATAGCCGTCGTAAGCCGGAATTGCCAGTGTCGTGAGCAGGCTCATGACGACCATCACCACGATAAGCTCAAGCAGGCCGAATCCCTTTGCTCTAACCATTAGCAGCTACACTTCCATGTGTTCGAAGGGCCCCAGATGAGGCGCCGACGACAGGCGCAACGCGCGAATGTCACAGCATAAGTTATTGATTGGTAAAGATCGTTGACCCGCGTCACGGGCCAACGTGAGGTGCAATCGCCGAGTTATGTCCAGTCCGATGGCCTGGCTACCGGAAGTCGGGGTAGTGAATTTCCTTGTGACAATTGGAACATACGAGATCGCATTTCTGCACCTCTTCTCCGCATGTAAATCTCTGCGAACAAAACAGTTTTTCACGTCGCCCTGGCAGCCGAATTTCTGCTAGAATCCCGGCCCTTGTGTGGGCCTGTAGCTCAGTTGGTTAGAGCAGGGGACTCATCGAAATGGTGCGTTCGTGCCGAAAGGTGCGAATCGAACGGGATGAATTCAGGGAAACCTTAGCAGTTCGGCTGATGGCAATCCTGAGCCAAGCCGCGGGTACACCCGCGGAAGGTGCAGAGACTACCTGGGAACTTCAGTGTTCTTGATAACAGGCTAG
>Ga0265303_10000325_pt1 | contig 26002 bp, 26 predicted proteins | sample Helome_2_FD_192494 | JGI IMG/M metagenome (GOLD analysis project Ga0265303, IMG submission 192494) | Marine sediment microbial communities from subtidal zone of North Sea - Hel_20160317 (Illumina Assembly) | ecosystem: Environmental > Aquatic > Marine > Subtidal zone > Sediment ... | reverse complement strand
ATTACCAGGAACAGACGGTGCTCAGGGACCACAGGGATTACCAGGAACAGACGGTGTTGATGGTACTGATGGTGCCGACGGCGCAGTTGGGCCGCAAGGACCACAGGGACTACCAGGAGCTGATGGAGCTGATGGTGTTGACGGGACTGAAGTTTCAGGAACTACCGGATCAATATTTTTTGCAGGTGCTGATGGAAAAATAACGGAAAATAATAGTCAGGTCTTTTGGGACAATACCAACAATCGATTGGGAATTGGAACCAATTCGGGACTAACCAATAAATTGACTGTTAGTGGGACGACCAGAACGTCCGGATTGAATAATTCAGACGGTACTGCTGGTTCACCTTCATATCGGTTTACAGACGATATTGACACGGGAATATATAAAGCAGCCGCTGACGAACTTGGTTTTTCAACCAACGGTTCGGAAGCTTTCAGAATCGACGCTTCAGGTCAGGTTGGCGTGGGAACAACCACTCCAGCGGCCCAGGTCGATATCGAAAGTACTGGAGTACCATTGAGAATCAAACCAAGTACTTCTACGCCTACAGGAAATTCAGGGGGTCAAATGTTCGTTGGGGATGATGGCATATTATATATCTATGATGGAACCCGAAGTAAGTGGTTGAGTGTTGACAGAACCATGGTCGGTTGGGGACGAAATAGCAACAATACCTCTAATCAGTACCTAAGACAATTTAATGGTGCCCAATCAAATTTCAGCGGTTGGCGCATGGTAAGGGACGGAACGATAACCGCAATCACCGCACAAACCAACATCGCCCAAACATGGACGCTGGAAATTAGAAAAAATGATGCGGGAACCGTTATTACCAGCCTCACCATGGCCGCACAAGCTGGAAATCATAACAATACATTGAACATTGACATAAGTGAAGGCGATTTTATACAGGCGTATTGTAATGGGAACAGTATAGACTACCCTCAGACTTTAATTGAGATTGCTTGGAGAAAGTAAACAAACCGTAATCATGGAAAATATTTTTCAAATATTGAAATCCGGGTTTATTTTAAGCATAATTGTTTTCGGTACGCCGATGTATGCTCAAGAAGCACTGCACAACTATGGCAATATTCAGGTTCATGAAACTGCAATGGTTGGTTTACATTTGGACCTCATCAATGACGGTACTTTTGACCAGAATATGGGTCTTGTTGGTTTTTACAGTGATTTTGGTCAATTAACGGTTTCCGGGGCTTTTACTCCTGTTTTTTTTGATGCTGAAGTAGCCGTGGAAAACGGTTTGATTCTTCAGACATCCTTAGGTGTAAATAATAATGGAAATTTAATTACAGGTAATATCATTACCCCCAGAGTACAATCAGCAATTTATTCAAACTTCTTTGACAATTCATTTTATACAGGAGAAAGCAGTGTTTCAAAGGTAGATGGTTATGCGGCTATGACCAACAAAGATACTTTTGTTTTTCCTGTTGGAGATGACCAAAGGTTAAGGCCCTTAACTATACAATCCATGGCCGTAAATTCTTTGGCAAAATGTGCTTACTTTTTTGAAGATCCCAATAATTCAAAAACTTTGAATGCCTTTTATAACACCGATAAAAGGTCTTCAGAATATATGTCTGTCAGCGATAAAGAATTTTGGAGACTTGAAGGAGATATTCCTTCTAATGTAACTCTTAGTTGGGATGGTTATAGCAATATTGCTGCTTTGGGTGAATTCATCAGTGATCTTAAAGTAGTAGGATGGAACAAATCTGAGAACCAATGGGTGAATTTGGGTAATACAGGCGTCGAAGGCGGTATGGACTACGGTTCAATTACTTCAGCTCTTTTTGTCCCCAATGATTATGAGATTATTACAATAGGCGGCAATGATGACATGCTCGAAACCTATGATACCATAGAGTTGGACAACTATTATATGACCCCCAATGGTGATGGCCAAAATGATGTACTAACCATTGAGGGTATTGAAAAATCCCCGAATAATTCCCTTCAGATTTTTAACCGTTATGGTGTATTAGTTTATACCATGGATAACTACAATGGCCAGTTTAACGGCTATTCGAACATGGAAAACGCAATACAAAAGAATTCAGGCTTAGAAACAGGCATATACTTTTATATTATTACCCTAAATGATTTGCGACGTAAACACCAGGGCTATCTCTATATTTCCAACTAGTCCGGTATCCCAGTTAAATCCTTTAATTATTATCCCTGGCTTTTATTTATTTAGTACTTTTTTACAAAGTGATAAACACTCTAAAGGATAGATATTTTCTCAAAATACTTATTAACTTTGAAGTAAACTGTTTAGAAGTACAGCATACTAGACATTGTTATATGGTAAATTGATTATATTTAAGAATCATATTTAAATAAATGGTATCTTTTTTGATTTGAAGATAGCATGTCCCGGATTAAACCAAAAATCAATTATGGAAAGAAGGCTGTTTATTAAAAGAAGTGGGTTTGGTGGTCTTGCCCTAACTATTGTCCCAAGCACTCTATTGCTTCAAGACACCAAATATTCCATTGAGGAATTAATGGGCAAAGAAGATATTGAGCTATATGGTGATGATATAAATTTAAGGAAGGATGCACATGATTCATTTGTTGAAATGAGAAAGGCAGCACTTGCAGATGGAATTGACATAAAAGTCATCTCGAGTTATCGTAGTTTTGACAGGCAGGCAGTAATTTTTGAACGTAAATATTTAAAATATACAGATGATGATGGGATGGAACCACTGGATGCAATTGATAAGATAATAGAGTACTCTACTATTCCTGGCACAAGCAGGCATCATTGGGGAACTGATATAGATCTTATAGACGGGAATCCCAAGGTAGATGGCGATGTACTTGTCGCAAGTAAATTCGAAACAGGAGGACCATATGAAAAATTCAAACTTTGGATGGACGAAAACTCTAAAAAGTATGATTATTACCTGGTTTATACGGATGATTCCAAGAGGAGAGGGTTTAAATATGAACCCTGGCATTACAGTTATGCTCCCCTATCCATACCCATGCTTAAATCTTTCAGACTTAAGAATATTATGAAACAGATGGAGAAAGAGGACTTTTTAGGAAGTGATCATTTGACTACAGAATTTGTAAAAATCTATATTGAGGATAATATACTCGACATAAATCCAGAACTTTTGTGAGCATTTTTTGTACTTTAGAATAAGAGAGATAAATACTATACTATGAGAAGAGGAAGTTGGAAAATTCGAATAGTCATTGGCTTGGTAATAGTCGCATTTGCACTCATCCGGCGTTGGAACAATAAGGAAGAAAATCCTTATACAGGCAGAGTTCAAAATATCAATATGAGCTCTGAACAAGAAATTGCTATTGGTCTTCAAAGTGCTCGGGAAGTGGCTCAACAATACGGAGGCCTATATCCTGATGAGCGTCTCCAAACCCTGGTGGATGCAGTTGGAGACCGGCTAATACAAAACAGCATTGCAAGGGAAACTCCTTATAAATATGAATTTCATCTACTTGCAGATGACCAGACTATTAATGCCTTTGCATTACCGGGTGGGCAGGTTTTTATTACCTATGCACTATTCAACCAACTTAATGAATCACAATTGGCTGGAGTACTTGGGCATGAAATTGGGCATGTGATAGGTAGACATTCTGCTGAACGTATTGCAGAGAGTAATTTTTGGAAAACTGTATCTACGGGTGCCAGTGTGGGTGCAGATGCTGGAAGCCTGGTAGGTAGCATCGGCCAAAATACACTTTTAACAAATGGCCGTGAAGATGAATTGGAAAGCGATGATCTCGGGGTTTTATTCATGATGCAAAGTGATTATGAACCAGAAGAAATGATCAATGTAATGGAGATTCTAAAAGCCTCTGCCGGGCCAAATAGAATTCCTGAATTTCAAAGCACACATCCGGACCCGGATAATAGAATTGAAAAAATTAAGGAATCTATCCAGAAATACGAAGACCAGACCGGATAAGATTTATATGGTTATTCTGGGCCATAAATCTTTTTTTTGTATATTTGATTTACCTCCCAATCTGATTTATGCCCCTAATTTAACCCTTATAGCTTTGATTTTTAGTTAAAAGAAACTATATGGGAACGCTATTGCATTTTAAAAGTCTTTATTTAGAAGCATTTGACGACTGTAAACCGGAATTTGTTGTAGTACTATTAAAAATTTATTCCTTTTTCTGTGTATTAATGCTGTCTATGGCCATTTATGCCTTTTTGTATAGGGCATTTACTGGATTTGAATTTTAGTTAGCTTAATTTTCAATTAATCCTTTTACAAGAACACTAATTATTTTAAACCAATCCAAACAAAAAACCCTGACATTGATGTCAGGGTTTTTCTTGATTCTTGATTGATGAATAATTTTGATTATATAATTATAGACGCCACTTAATGGTAATTGTTTCACCATTAACATAGAAATAACTTTACTTTAACAACCAGCCTTTCTTTGCAGTTTAAGATATTAAAGAAGATTTCGTCTTACCGTAAAATTTTAAAAAAAGCCTCAAAGAATACTGGTAAACCTTGGTAAATCACTGTATTTTAGCAACTCATTAAATAAAGAACCATGAACAAAAAGGTAATCTTGATGATCCTGGATGGATGGGGTAAGTCTCCTGACCCTAAAATTTCGGCTATTGATAACGCCCATACACCCTTTGTAGATTCGCTTTACAAAAATTACGCTAATGCTAATCTTCTGACAGATGGAATGAATGTTGGCCTCCCAACAGGACAAATGGGTAATAGTGAAGTAGGCCATATGAATTTAGGAGCCGGGCGAATTGTATATCAGGATTTGGCAAAAATTAATCTTGCTGTTAAAGAAAATACACTAAAGGAAGAAAAAGAACTAAAAGAAGCATTCACTTATGCCAAAGACCATAACAAGAATGTACATTTTCTGGGCCTGGTTAGTAATGGGGGGGTTCACAGCCATATTAACCATTTAAAAGGACTTATTGAGGTAAGTGAAAATTATGGTGTTGAAAATGCATTTATTCACGCTTTTACAGATGGAAGAGACGTAGATCCAAAAAGTGGGATTACTTTTTTAGAGGATCTGACCGCCTTCTGCTCGGATAAAAATGCTAAACTGGCTTCCGTTGTTGGCAGATATTACGCCATGGATAGGGATAAAAGATGGGAACGCGTTAAAATAGCATACGATTTATTGGTTAATGGAAAGGGTGAACCATTTAATAATGTATCTGCGGCGATGCAAAAAAGCTATAATGAAGGTATCACCGATGAATTTATCAAACCAATTTCTATGGTTAATGGAACCGGGGAACCACTGGCTAAAATAAAAGAGGGCGATGTAGTCATCTTCTTCAATTTTAGGACAGATCGGGGCAGAGAACTTACTCAGGTGCTAAGTCAAATAGATTTTCATGAACAAAACATGCATAAACTGGATCTCTACTATGTAACTCTTACTAACTATGACGATTCATTTAGCGGTATACATGTAGTTTATGACAAAGATAATATTGAGGAGACCTTAGGTGAAGTTCTTGCTCTCAAGGGTAAGAAACAGATTCGAATAGCTGAAACAGAGAAATATCCTCATGTAACTTTTTTCTTTAACGGCGGCAGAGAAATCCCTTTTGAGGGTGAAGAACGGATATTATGCCCTTCACCAAAAGTGGCAACTTATGACCTGAAACCGGAAATGAGCGCTTATGAAATTAGAGATTCTATAATTCCCGAATTGAATAAAGGAGAAGTAGACTTTGTGTGTCTTAACTTTGCAAATCCCGATATGGTAGGACATACCGGCGATATGAATGCTGCAATAAAAGCTTGCGAAACAGTTGATGCATGTGCGCAAGCGGTTATCACCGCTGGATTGAATAATGGATACTCTACCCTGGTAATTGCAGATCACGGTAATTGCGATACTATGATTAATCCAGATGGTACGCCAAATACTGCACACACAACAAATCCGGTACCCTTAATCCTGGTTGACAAGGATATAAAAAAAATAAATGATGGTGTCCTTGGTGATATTGCTCCAACAATTCTTGAACTTATGGGAATTCCACAGCCGGCATTAATGACGCAACACTCTTTGATATAGGTGGATTATATTAAATTTGCATCATGGTAGTTATTAAGACATTAGAAGAGATTGAACTTCTTAGAGAAAGTGCTCTAGTAGTTTCTAAAACTTTAGGTATGCTGGCCTCCGAAATTAAGCCAGGTGTTGACGGACTGTACCTGGATAAATTGGCAGAAGAATTTATTCGTGATCATGATGCTGAACCAGGTTTTCTCGGTATGTACGATTTTCCAAATACATTAAACCTGAGTCCGAATGCGGAGGTGGTCCATGGCATTCCAAACAAAGAACCATTGAAAGATGGGGATATCATTTCCGTAGATTGTGGTGCCTTAAAAAACGAATTTTACGGAGATCATGCATATACGTTTGAAGTGGGAAATGTAAATGAAGAAACCCGAAAGCTTCTCAGGATAACTAAGGAATCTCTTTATAGAGGAATCAGGGAATTCAAGGCAGGAAACCGTGTTGGAGATGTTGGTTTTGCAATCCAAAATTACTGTGAAAGCCATGGATATGGAGTAGTACGGGAACTCGTAGGTCATGGTCTGGGGAAAAAGCTCCACGAAGGACCCGAGATGCCAAATTATGGTAAGCGCGGAAGAGGAAAGAAATTTGCAGACGGGATGGTAGTAGCCATTGAACCTATGATTAATATGGGTACCAAGCGCATAAAACAACTCCGTGATGGATGGACCATTCTAACTGCCGATGGCAAGCCAAGTGCTCATTTTGAGCATAATGTGGCCCTTATACAGGGTAAACCGGAATTACTTTCTACCTTCCAATACATCTATGACGCGCTTGGTATAAAGAATAATGAGGAAGAAGAATTTAGGACAAAGAAGCTTCAACTCTAATCTGCAAAAAGATTTTGAAAAAACTATTTAAATATGTCCTGAATAAAATACCCAGGCCTTTTTTAATTCAACTGAGCTACCTGGCAAGGCCCATTCTTTCCATTACTCTTAAAGGGGATAAGTATACAGATCCAATAGATGGCAAGCAATTTAAAAGTTTCCTTCCCTATGGATATGAAAACCCCAGGGAAAACGTTCTTTCACCCTCTACCCTATCTCTGGAAAGACATCGCCTTTTGTGGTTATACCTTAAGAATGAAACCGATTTTTTTACAGCACCACACAAGGTTTTACATTTTGCTCCGGAACAGGCTTTCTATAGAAAATTTAAGAAGCTAAAACAGCTGGAGTATACTACCACAGATCTAAACTCTCCACTTGCCGATGTGAAGGCAGATATTTGTGCGCTTCCTTTTAAGGATAATTCTTTTGATATTATTTTTTGTAATCATGTATTAGAGCATATCCCGGACGACAGAAAAGCAATAGGCGAGCTCTATCGTGTCCTTAAACCTTCTGGTTGGGGTATTTTTCAAATACCTCAGGATCTTAAAAGAGAAGTCACTTATGAAGATGATTCTATTACCGATAAGAAAGAGCGGGCTAAAATTTTTGGACAATACGATCATGTCCGTATTTATGGACGTGATTATTTTAACAGGCTAAAAGAAGCGGGATTTAAAGTTAATCCAGTAGATTATACATCGGGCATGACAGTTTCAGATATAGAAAAATACAGATTGGCAAAAGGCGAAATAATACCCGTTGTTAGTAAATGATCAGTAAACTACAAGTTTTTTGAAGTCCGGTGTCATAAATTCAGTTACCTCACCTATTTCGTCAATATAAATGATATATGCATGTAGTTCTCTGTGGGCGCCCAAGAGTTTTATGGATTCTGATAACTCCATCGCCATAAATGCAGTTGCATATGCATCGGCCTTTGCACAATTTTTTGCAATTACACTGACAGCAAGAATATTAGCATCCCTGGTATAACCCGTTTTAGGATTAATTGTATGAACAATTTTTTTACCCGTGATAGAATCTATCCTGAATTTTCTATAATTACCGGATGATGCCATAGCATTATCTCTAAGCTGAAGTGTGAGTTTTAACCTTCTACCCTCCTCAACCTGAGGATCATCAATACCAACAATCCAGGACTTTTGTTTTAATTTATTCTCTCCTTTAGCCATGATCTCACCTCCGACTTCAATTAAATAATTTTCAATATCTTTTTGATCCAAAAGTTCAGCCAGGCGATCTATTGCATATCCCTTGGCAATGGCATTGAAGTCGAAGAAAATTCTGGGATCATTTTTAATTACAGTTCCCCTTTCGGTTAATCGGACTTTATCAAAACCCACGAATTGCAGAATACTATCCACTTTGGTACTATCCAATGCCAGCTGTTTCCCCGGTCCGAATCCCCAGGCGTTTACAAGTGCGCCAACCGTGGGATCAAAGTAACCTTCAGTATCAGAATAAACTTCTTTTGAAAGCTCAAATACATCCCGAAACATCTTATCTACCACAATGTTTGAATCTCCCTCATTAATCTTAGAAATATCCGAATCGGGCAAATATGTAGACATTGAATAATTTACAACCTTGAATACAGAATCTATTTCCCTTTCAAGATTGAGTTCTTCCGGGTATAGGATGGTAATACTATATGAAGTGCCCAAAGCCCCTCCAAGGTGTGTGCTTTTGACATATGTGCCTGAATCCAACCCACAGGAAGCTATGAATATTCCTGACAGACAAAGATAGAGTACCTTGTTTCTAAATTTCGAGAAGACCATCATAATCCACAATATAAGCTTCATTAAGATAAACTGGAAGATTTTGATCTTCAGCATTAGACAAACCTACTCCTGCATAATAAGTCTTAGCCTCAAATTTGGATGCTTGTTCTTTAATTTTTATCATAAGGCCATAGTCATATATTCCGGGGTCATTGGGGTAAACAACATTCCGCACAACGATAAAATACAGCTGTTTTTCCTTAAGGCAGACAAATTGAGGGTTCTTTAGAGGTTTACTGTTCACGCCCATAAATTCAAATCCTTCAGATTCTAGTTGTCTCCCCACAATATTCATTGCCAGGTTATGCAATTCTTGCTCAGTTAACGCCTGTAACTTATTATTCATTTATCAAAAAAACCGATATTGATCAATATCGGTTTTAAATTAAATTCGTTTAATATTTCTAACCTCCAAAGTCATCAAAACGGATATTTTCATCCGGAATACCAAAATCCTCTCCCATTTTTTGAACGGCCTTGTTCATAAGTGGGGGGCCACAAAAATAGAGTTCAATATCTTCAGGGGATTCGTGATTAATTAAGTAATTGTCTATGACACAATTATGAATAAATCCAACAAATCCGTCCCCGGGGGCATCCAGATTCTCCTTAACTTTCCAGTTATCTTCTTCTTGAGGTTCCGAGAGTGCCATGTAAAAATTAAAATTCGGGAACTCTTTTTCTAATTCTTTAAAATGTTCTATGTAAAATAATTCCCTTTTTGAACGACCTCCATACCAATAACTAACCTTACGATTAGTTTTCAAGGTTTTAAAAAGATGGTATAAATGAGATCTCATAGGAGCCATTCCTGCACCCCCTCCAACATATAGCATTTCCGAATCAGACTCATGGATAAAAAATTCACCATATGGTCCGGAGATGGTCACTTTATTTCCTGGTTTTTGAGCAAATATATAAGAAGAAGCTACACCGGGATTTACATCCATCCAACCATTAGTAGACCTGTCCCATGGCGGAGTGGCAATTCGAACATTTAGCATTATTTCCCTGCCTTCTGCAGGGTAAGAAGCCATTGAATATGCTCGCTCAACCACCTCGGTGTTTTTCATTGTCAAAGGCCAAAGGTTAAATTTATCCCACTCATTTTGAAACTTATCCGGTGTCTCATGTTCTTCAGGGTGAGCTGTAATATCTATATCGGAATACTTTATCTCGCAGGGTGGAATCTCAATTTGAATATATCCTCCGGCTTTATATCCCATATCTTCAGGTATTTCAACCACAAATTCTTTAATGAATGATGCAACATTATAATTACGTACTACTGTCCCATCCCATTTTTTAATGCCAAAAACTTCTTCAGGAATAGTAATTTCCATATCCTGTTTTACCTTAACCTGGCACGCCAATCTTGCACCTTCAGTCAATTCCCTTTTTGAAAAATGAGGTGTTTCTGTAGGAAGTGCCTCGCCACCACCGGACAAAACATGACACTCACATTGAATGCAGGTACCGCCACCACCACAAGCTGAGGGTAGAAATACCTTTTGGTTCCCTAAGGTTGAAAGTAAAGAACTCCCTGAGGCAACTTGTATCTTTTTTTCTCCATTAATAGTTATTGTTACAGGTCCTGAAGGAGAAAGCTTTTCTTTTGTAAAAAGCAAAAGTGTCACCAGTAATAACAACAATATCATAAAAGCAATAACCGTAATTGTTATTGTCCCCAGGGTGCTTGTAGCTAATATCATTCCTCTTCTTTTATTAGGTCGTTAAAAGAAATCTCTTTCTCATCTATTTCTTCTTTAACTTTTGTTTTATTCTCTTCAATCTTTTCGGCCGTAGTTTCCTCTACCGCAGCTGTTGCTTCATCCCCGCCGGTAAGCATTCCGCCAAAACTTTGAAATCCTATCCCCATCAATCCTGTGATAATAAAGGTAATTCCAAGTCCTCTTAAAGGTGCCGGGACGTTAGAATACCTTATCTTTTCACGAATGGCGGCTATTGCCAAAATGGCCAAAAACCAACCTATTCCAGAACTAACTCCATAATTAAAAGCCAATCCTAATGTCTCAATCTCCCTCGATTGCATAAACAGGGATCCTCCTAAAATAGCGCAGTTAACTGCAATCAATGGTAAAAATATACCCAGGGAGTTATACAAGGCAGGTGAAAATTTTTCAACCACAATTTCTACCAATTGCACCATGGTTGCTATAGTTGCTATAAAAAGAATAAATGACAAAAAACTTAAATTGTAATCGGCATATTCAGGGCCAAGCCATACCAGGGCACCATCTCTCAAGAGGTATTGATCCAATAACCAGTTCAGTGGTACCGTTACTGCCAGAACAAAAATAACTGCAGCGCCCAAGCCAACAGCAGTGGCTACTTTTTTGGATACCGCCAAGTATGAACACATCCCTAAAAACACAGCGAAGACCATGTTGTCTATAAAGATGGATTTAAAAAATAATTCAATGTGTTCTAACATAATCTTTTCTTAAAAAGTAAATTAGTTTTCCTCTATAAGTGCCCTATTCCTGGAGCGTTGTACCCAGATAATTATCCCTACAACTATGAGCGCTGCCGGAGGAATAATCATAAATCCGTTGTTCTCGTAGCCGGTTGCATATAATCCTGTTCTAGTTACCGGATCTCCAAAAACCTTAAATCCAAATAAGGTTCCCGATCCCAATAATTCTCTGAAAAAGCCAACTATAATCAGAATTATTCCATAACCTAAGGCATTTCCAATACCGTCTAAAAAAGCCTTCCAGGGTCCATTGCCTAAGGCAAAGGCTTCAAACCTCCCCATTATGATACAGTTGGTAATAATCAGACCAACAAAAACAGATAGTGTCTTACTCAATTCATAAGCAAAAGCCTTGAGAACCTGATCAACAATTATTACCAAAGTCGCAACAACTATTAGCTGAACAATTATTCTGATCTTCGTAGGAATGATATTCCGTAACAGAGAAATAACAACATTCCCTACTCCTAAAACAAAAAGAACAGAAATGGCCATAACTACGGAGGCCTGCAATTCTGCCGTTATTGCAAGTGCAGAACAAATACCAAGCACCTGAATGGTAATTGGGTTGTTATCCGCTAGTGGATCTAAAATAAGGTTTGTGTCTTTCTTTGAAAGTAGTGCCATTTTTAATTAACTCTAATAGTTTCTAAATAGTCCTTATATAAATTTACGCTTTCCTTAATCATTGCTGAAACTCCATTACCTGTAATGGTAGCTCCTGCCAGGGCATCCACTTCATTGTCATCCTTTATTTTGTTCACCGGGTCATTATTGCCTTTAGCTACGGCAATTCCTTTAAATTGGTTATTAAATAAAACAGATTCCCCTGCAAAATCGTCCATAAAATAACGCTGTTTGATATTTGCCCCAAGTCCTGGTGTTTCCCCTTTATGATCAAAGTAAACCCCCTGGATTATCATATTTTCATTCAGGGCTATAAAACCCCAAATAGCATCCCATAGCCCTTTGCCATACATAGGTATGATATAGTATTTCTTTCCTTCTTTTTCACCTATAAAAAGCGGAAGCTCCGCAGTTTCACCTTTCTTTATTGCTGCAATTTGCTTTTTAAGATCAATAAGGTATGCCTGATCATTCTTTGTTATTTGATCTCCACTTATTACTAGCTGTTCAGTGATATACTTTGAAAATTCAGCTTCTACTATATCCGTGGGAACAAAATTTACGCTACTCTCATCCTCATTTTCATTCACGCCCATGGCATAGAGAATATTCTGCTGCTTTTCGAACCTCTCATTCTCCTTAATTTTGCCACTTAATGCAGAGGCAAGATATGCCAGGACCGATCCTACAACAATAACCATTATAGCAGCAAAGATTATGGTATAACTATTATTTTCCTTATTAAATCCCATAATTATATTGTTTCTACCTTAAGTTCTTCTGCTTTCCCGTCCGTACTTTTTGGAAAGATTGTTGCTTGTTTCAAACGCTTCATCCTACGTCTGATATTACCCTTAATTACATAATGATCAATAGTTGGCGCAAAAACATTCATTAAGAGAATTGCCAGGAATACCCCTTCTGGATAAGCAGGGTTAAACACACGTATCATTACCGAGATAAACCCGATTAGAAAACCGTAAATCCATTTGCCCTTATTGGTTTGTGATCCGGTTACCGGGTCTGTCGCCATATATACAATACCAAATGCAAGGCCGCCTACCAGGAGGTGTTTCCAAAAATCAAAGCTCATCAATCCATAAAACGTACTTCCCTTACCAATCCATCCTGCATCTACTACTCCATTAAAGATAAGGCCCATAACCAAAGCACCGGCTACTGCACTTAGCATGATTCTCCAGCTTGCTATTTTACTAAAAACCAGAAAAAGACCTCCAAGTAATATTAAAAAAGCAGAAGTCTCACCTACTGAACCGGGAATAAATCCAAAAAACATATCGGATACGGAATAAGCATATTCACTGGCATTATTCTGAGCCAGATATCCCAGGATAGTTTCACCTGAAATAGCATCGGCTGTACCGGCACGTTCAACCGCACCATGCACCCAAACTTTATCTCCACTCATCCAGGTGGGGTACGCAAAAAACAAAAAAGCCCTTATGGTAAGAGCAGGGTTTAGAATATTCATTCCTGTACCCCCGAAAACTTCTTTACCAATGATCACACCAAAAACGACTGAAACGGCCAACATCCAGAGAGGTGTATCGATCGGAACTATTAATGGAACCAACATTCCAGTAACAAGATAACCTTCTTCTACTTCATGTCCTTTTATTACTGCAAAAATGAATTCAATTAACAATCCCACACCATATGAGACAATAACCAGAGGCATAACCTGCACAAATCCTAACCAAAAATTATCCCAGGTCAGAAAATGTTCCAATACCGAAAAATTTTCAGGAAAACCGTTAATGGCAGAATAATATTGATAACCAGTGTTAAAAAATGAAAACAACAACACTGGGATCAGCGCCATAATTACCGTATTCATCGTACGCTTTAAATCATCAACTGCTCTTATGTGAGAACCATTATGAGTAGTTTCATCAGGAGAAAACAAAAATGTATGAAAGGCATTAAAGGCAGGAGCCATCTTTTTACCCCTATACCTATGTTTCAAAATATGCAATCTTTTCTTAAAGGTCAGTCGTTTATTGCTCATTTTTATCCTATTTCTTTTTGTAATAAATCCAATCCTTCGCGAATTATCTGTTGATGTGGTTGTTTCGAAATACAAATAAATTCAGTCAATGAAAAGTCCTCAGGAATAACCTCATACAAACCAAGTTGTTCCATTTCATCCAAATCTTTAACCATACATGCCTTTAATAGCTGAAGTGGATAAATGTCTAACGGGAATACTTCCTCATACATACCAGTAACTACAAATGCCCTGTGTTCTCCATTCGTATTTGTATCAAGATCATATTTCTTGTTGGGTTGTAACCATGAAAATGTTAGTGCTCTTGTATAAGATAATTTATCAAATACCGGTTTGTTCCAACCAAATAATTCGTAATCATCTCCCTCAGGAATAACACTTACTGTATTGTTATAAAAACCGAGAAATCCATTCGGGCTCGTCTTTTTACCTGTCAGGACATCTCCATTAATCACGCGAAATTTTTCATCTTTTACACCACTTGCATATAAAAATGTAGCAATCTCCGCACCGATTTTTGTTGTAAAATATTTTGGAGACTTCACCGTTGAACCAGCAAGGGCAATAGTGCGTTGGGCATTAAATCTACCTGTTAATAGCAACTCGCCAATTATTACAAGATCTTGAGGAGTAACTGTCCAAACTACTTCACCTTTATTTATTGGATCTAATTTATTTATTTGAGTGCCCACCAATCCTGCAGGATGGGGTCCGGACACTTTGTGTAATTCTATATTTTCGAGTTTAGAAAAAGGAGAATTGGATCCTTTCCCAACAGAAACATGAACCTTACCCGGTGTAAGTTTTCCAAGAACGGTTAATGCCGCTTGCAGTTCTACTTCTTTTCCTTTTAGAATATAATCCAAATCTGCAGCTAAAGGCGCAGTAACATAGGCCGATATAAAAATTGCTTTGGGAGTTGTATCCGGATCTGCAACATGATCATAAGGACGTTGTCTGATAAAAGGCCAGCACCCGGATGTAAGAAGGAGTGACTTTATTTCTTCTGAATCAGCTCCTGCGGGCATTTTGGGATGCTCCAGATAGTCCTGAGACTTATCTGCAAGAATTTTTATGGTCAGAATTTTTCTGCGAGCTCCTCGAATTATCTCGATTAATTCTCCACTAACTGGAGAAGCGAAAAGCATGTCTATGTTATTTTTGCTATAAAACAAAGGTTCACCAGCCTTTACCTCTGCTCCTAGTTTAACCAACATTTTGGGCATAATACCGTGAAAATCCAAGAGGTTGATGGCGTAAACATTACTTAAAGCTGCTTTAGAGGTATTTTGTTCGGCAGCACCGACAAGATTAATGTTCAGTCCTTTCTTGATCCTAATGTCTTTAGACATAAATTGTAAACATTTAGTTTAACAAAATTTCGTCCAAAAATAGTACTTATGACACTGTTTTCATAATTATTAACTATAATTTTAGGCATTACACCGATATGACTTTCTTGGGCATGCATTTTGTTTATCTTTATCTCAAAACAGGCTAAATATGCGTTTAATTCTTAAACAGCTATTCTTCTTTTTCCTTACTACCCAATTATATTCGCAGATTCAGGAAGAGGTTAACCCACCTGAAAATATAAAGACTATTATTTTTAAGGGACCAACAGAAGATCAGTTTCCTGTTATCAAATTGGGAGATCCAATTTATCTCGAGTTTGATGATTTGACCGCAAGCGAGCAAGACTATTATTATAAAATTGCTTATTGTAATTATGATTGGACGCCATCTGATCTACTAAAGTCGCAATACCTTAGAGGTGCAGACAACCAAAGGATTATTAATTATAGTAACAGTTACAGTACTCTGCAGGCCTATTCCAATTATCGCTTGACCATTCCCAATAAAGCCTTGAGTTTAAAAGTTAGCGGTAATTATGTACTAGAAGTTTATAATTCTAACTACGAACTTCAATTTTCAAGACGATTTGTAGTTTACAGGGATTTAGCCCAAGTTGGAGCCACGACCAGGAATTCCAGAAATTTTGATTTTCTAAATCAAAAACAATCTGTACAATTTACAATTACGCCATACAGTCTTCAACTTGTGAATCCCGCAAAAGAAGTAAAAATTGCTATAATTCAAAATTATCAATGGTCTAACGCTATTACAAATGTTCCTCCACAATTTACATTGGGCAATTCGCTGGCATATAAATATGATGTTGAAACCAGTTTTTTTGGAGGGAATGAATTCCTCAACTTTGACACCAGTGATTTACGAGTACCTACTGCTTCTATTTCTCGTATTGAATATAAAGAACTTTACAATCACTATCTTTTTACAGACAACTATAGATATGATAAGGCCTACACCTATTTTCCGGATATTAATGGCGATTTTGTAATTCGTACATTACAAGGTGAAAATCCATCGATAGAATCAGAATATACCATAATTCATTTCAGCCTTCCTTATACTGTGGATATTGGGTTAAGTGAGGTCTACGTTTATGGTAAATACAACAACTATGCTCTTGTAGAAGAGAACAAAATGACTTACAATTCCAAAACAGGAAATATGGAGGCTGTAATAAAAATTAAGCAAGGGTTTTACAACTATAAATATGTCCTTAAGAGTGAGGATGGAAAAATTGACCTGGGCAAAGTAAGTGGAAACTTTAATTTTACAGAAAACAATTATTTAATTCTGGTTTATTACAGAAATTTTGGTGATTTATATGATGGAATAATTGGAATAGGTTCAACAAATTCTGAAAACATTACCAACTAAACACTTTTCATTGATCATAGAAAATGTGTGATTGATTAGCTCAAAACTATTATGAATATGAATAACTCGTAACAGTTAAAAAGTAATTTTTGTGAAAGTAAAATAAATGGTTACAATTTAATTTCTGGATCCTACTTACACTCTTAGAAATATTTTTGTAAGGTGTTGTTTTTTAATTATTTAATTGGGTTATATATTAAAATTTACTAATATAAATATAGCCTTATTACAATAATATTAATAACATTGGGTTTGATTCTATACACTTATAATTCTGAGGATTGGGATATATGGTTCTTCGCAACAAAAATTCATATCCAAAAATATGTTTTGAGATTATTGAGCAGTTAAAAGAAAAACTCCCCGATTATCTTTCTTACCATTCTATAGATCATATTATAGATGTGGCCAACGTATGTAACGACTATATTGAGTTATATGATATTCCCGAAGAAATGGCGGGGCTTATTCGAATTGCTGCAATCTGCCATGATTATGGTTTTGTAGTATCTCCTTTAGATCATGAAGAAGGCAGCATTGTTGAAATTCAACCATTTTTAACTCCTATTCTTAGCAGCGAGGAAGTAGCAATAGTAAATGGGATGATAAGGGCCACAAAAGTACCTCAGGAACCAAAGACTTTTTATGAAGAAATTTTGGCGGATGCCGATTTGGACTATCTGGGAAGAAAAGACTATAATGACATTAGCGCTAAACTATTCGACGAATATTTGCATTTCGAAGTTGTTTCTAATAGAATTGAGTGGTTAGACCTGCAAATTAGGTTTATGGAAAATCACAAATTTCATACAGATTTTGCTAAAAAGAATCGTGAGAAATTAAAATCTGAAAAGATAAAGGAACTCAAAACTCTTAGATTAGCTGCCAACTTTAAATGATATTTTATATTAACACTTGTAATAAAGATTAGTAAACTTTACAACGAATTCTTTTAATATAAAGTTGGGTATTTCATCCTTTTTAAGATTCCTTTATAATTTCCGATATAATCTTCCTTCCGGTTTGAATCATAATATGGATCTTTATTAATCAAAGAAATCCTTCAATTACCTATATTTAAGGGAATATAAGGCAGAAATACATCAGAAAAAAATATACATACACCGATAATTTAATCTGAAGTTTTCATAATAAGTTCCTATTATCTATCTTGGGCATCTAAGTTTTCTTTGAGTTCTATCTTTTATCTTGGGAGAATTGTTAAAAATTTGGTTTTTCTCACAACTCGTAAAATGATATAAGGAAATTTTTGCATTAAGCTTATATTTAAAACTATTGTTAAATCAAGCTGGCTTAATGTGATTTTTTTTATTTTAGCAGATATAACGGTTATGCTACTCATATTGAGAAATGCCGTTATTTATTAGCATGAAAAAGATGATTACACAAGTAACCAAAGGCATAAAAATTTCAGTGAATACTAGTTTTGAAGGCACTTTCTTTAAAAACTATAAAATGCACTTTGCTTTTGGTTATACAATTACTATAGAAAACCAAAGCAAGGATTCTGTTCAGTTAACCTCAAGGCACTGGCAAATATACGATGCCTTAAATGATTTTGAAGTTTTAGACGGTGAAGGTGTTATCGGAAAAAAACCGGTTATTAGACCAGGAGAATCTCACACTTACAGCTCCGGATGCCTGCTTGCATCTCCTATTGGGGCAATGAAAGGCCATTATAATATGGTAAATTTCACAACTAATGAAAAATTCAGAGTCTACATTCCTTCTTTTAAATTCAGTGCACCCTTCGCACTGAATTAATGATTCCTTTTACCCTGTTTAAATTTTATTAACGTTTCGGGTTTTAGTACCTTTGACGTGAAAATTTAACTAACAAAAAGTGATTATGGGTAAAGGTTTTTTTGAGGTTCCGCTGGCTATTAATGAACCAATAAAGAGTTATGCTCCGGGCACTCCGGAAAGAGACGAGGTTTTAAAGCAATATAAAGAATACTTCGATGGAAGTTTAGAAGTTCCTTTATATATTGGAAGTGATGAAATAACAACATCAAATACCCGAACAATATCACCTCCGCATGATCATAAACATGTTTTGGGCAAGTATCATCTCGCCGAAAAAAGTCATGTTAGTTTGGCCATAGAAAATGCACTCAAATCCAGGGACGCTTGGGCATCTATACCATGGGAACAAAGAGCCAGCATCTTCTTAAAAGCGGCAGATCTTATTGCCGGGCCCTACAGGGCTAAAATTAACGCAGCTACTATGTTAGCGCAATCAAAAACCATACATCAGGCAGAAATTGATGCCGCTTGTGAATTGATCGACTTCCTCAGGTTTAATGTAACCTATATGTCTCAGATTTATGCAGAACAACCTGAATCATCTGAAGGCATCTGGAATCGTGTGGAATACAGACCTCTAGAGGGCTTTATCTATGCAATTACTCCTTTTAACTTTACAGCAATAGCAGGTAATCTTCCGGCAAGTGCAGCTATGATGGGTAATGTTGTAGTATGGAAACCGAGTGATAGCCAAATTTTTTCGGCCAAAGTAATTGTAGATGTTTTTAAGGAAGCTGGACTGCCGGATGGAGTAATCAATGTGGTTTACGGTGATCCTGTAATGATTACAGACACCATTTTAGCCAGTGCCGATTTTTCAGGAATTCATTTTACAGGTAGCACCGATGTTTTTAAATCTTTGTGGAAACAGATAGGGAATAATATTGACCGCTATAAAACCTATCCAAGAATTGTTGGAGAAACTGGTGGTAAAGACTTTATAATTGCACACCCAACAGCAAAACCTCAACAGGTAGCTACCGCTATTGCGCGTGGCGCCTTTGAATTCCAGGGCCAAAAGTGTAGTGCTGCCTCGCGTGTTTATTTACCAAAGTCTACTTCAACCAAAATCTTGGATTTGGTAAAGCAGGATGTGGAATCATTCAATCCTCCCGGATCTCCTGAAAATATGAGCAACTTTATTACTGCTGTAATTCATGAAGGATCATTTGACAAATTAGCTTCCTATATCGATCAGGCTAAAAAAGATAATGATGCTAGTATAATTGTTGGTGGTAATTATGATAAATCCAAGGGTTATTTTATAGAACCTACAGTAATACTAACTACAGATCCTCATTATTCAACTATGGAAACCGAATTGTTTGGACCGGTAGTCACGATTTATGTCTATGAAGATAAGGATTGGTCCAAAACTCTAAAATTGGTTGATACTACTTCTGAATACGCACTTACGGGGGCTGTTTTGGCGAAAGACCGATATGCAATAAATGAAGCCACAAAAGCACTTCAGAACTGCGCAGGTAATTTCTATATAAACGACAAACCCACGGGGGCTGTTGTGGGGCAGCAGCCTTTTGGTGGTGCCAGGGCTTCAGGGACAAATGATAAAGCAGGATCTGCTCAAAATTTGCTGCGATGGGTTTCACCAAGGTTGATTAAAGAAACTTTTGTGACTCCTGAAGATTATCGCTATCCGTTTTTGGGTTAAAAAGAAAAAGGCAATTAATCTTTGTTTTTTGAAATTTATAAGGCTTTGATACCGAAAAGTTGCAGAGCCTAAACATACTATATTCTATAAATCTGTTAGAAATAATTTTTGTTTGTTTTTTTAACACATTTTTAAGGTTGGTTGGTTTATCTTAAGGTACTTTTTACCATTAACCAGGCACAACTATGAAAAAATTGCTACTACTTTTCCTCACTATTCCCTGTTTATTTATGTATTCGCAGAATCAGAATATAAAATTAGCTTCTGATATATGGCCACCCTTTTCAAATGTAGAAGGGGAAAAAGGCTTTGCCCTCGAATTAGTAAAGGAGGCACTTGAAAGAGGAGGTATTCAAATGGAATTGACTATTACAGGATTTGATCCGGTAATGGAAGGCATTATTTCCGGTATCTACCAGGGAAGTCCAACTTTATGGAAAACACAAGACCGGGAAAATTATTTGCTTTATTCAGAGCCCTATCTTGAAAACCGCCTAATTTTGGTTGGCAGAAAAGGCAGTGATGTAAGTGCAATATCCCTAAGTGAATTAAAAAATAAACGAATTGCAATTATAAGTGGATATGCATATGGATCCTCAGTGTATACCAATCTGGATGTAGTTCTTATTCCGGGTAAAAGTGATCAGGAAAATCTTGAGAAATTACTAACATTCAAGACAGATTATATGCTCGTGGATGAATTACTCATATCCTATTTACTAACCTACCAATTAAATGATATCAGCAGATTTCTTGAAATTGGTAAAGAGGCCTTTATTGTTCAACCACTTTATTTTGCCATTTTAAAAAATATGCCGAATGCTCAAAAAATAATTGACGACTTTAATGGCAATATTAACAAAATGATGTCTGATGGTACTTATAACAAAATATTGGAATTGAATTGGATACAATCCGATGTTGACGGTGATGGTGTTCTTGAACTGGTCTTGCATGGAGATAGCGCAGGAAGAGATGCACCTGTTTCTTACTATAAATTAATGACTGAAACCGCAATGAACGAAGGTACAGAAAGGTATTATATAAACGGAGAGGTTTATGATGGTTGGCAGGTTGTTCCGGCTAAATATAAGACTGACATTATTAAGGCAGCCAATATGAATAATTCTTCATCTTCCGGTTTAAAATTAAAGTTCTAAGGTGAGCCGCGTTATAACTCCTTAGGCATCCTCAATTGCATTGAAGAAAGGACAGTTCACTTCAAAATTTCATGCTTTTGTGATAATAGTATCAAATCTGAATTAAACTAGATTTGTAATATAAAAATCCATTTTTTTCCGTTTCTACGCTGAATTTATAATTTACAACCAATTTTTATTTAACACCTGACTTTCAGTGTTTTATCGATTTCAATTTTACTTATTTACAATTTTTATGTAAATTTAACGTTAATTAATTGTAAATTTATATTTAAAATGTTAGACTGTTCTAAACTCTAAATCAAAATTATGAAAGCGAATGACAATGCAAAGTCAAAAAATTTAAGTTTGAAAAAACTAGTTAGATACGTCAAAACCTACGCAGAAAATTGCAGATACTCCTTTAATATGATGTTGATGCTTTAACTGTTGCCTTTATACTTCATTGGCAAATAGACCACCTTTTTGGTCTTAAAAAAGTCCTCTTTAAAGAATTTGGACAACTCAAATATCTGTGCATTCCTATAGCCTTTTAATTCCTCAGATAAGTCACCTCCTTTTAAATAAAGGATACCGTTTTTAAGTTCATGAACAGATTTTTTCTTAATACGGCCCTGAACCCATCTAACAAAGGTAGGCATGGCAGCTACGGCCCTACTAACAATAAAATCGAACTGATTATCCAGGTCCTCAACCCTGCTGTGGTAGGTGGTGACATTTTTTAACTCAAGGCCGGTAACCACTTCCTCAACGACTTTTATTTTCTTGCCAATTGCGTCTACCAATGTAAATTGGGATTCAGGAAAAAGTATTGACAGAGGAATTCCCGGGAAACCACCCCCGGTACCAACATCCAAAATAGAGGCCCCTTTTTTAAATGGTTGAATTTTAGCTATGCCCAAGGAGTGAAGTACATGACGTAGATAGAGTTCCTCTATATCTTTTCTGGATACTACATTTATTTTTTCATTCCAGTCTTTATATAAATCTTCAAGGTGTAAAAATTGCTCTTTCTGTATTGCAGATAAATTGGGAAAATATTTGAATATTATCTCGGCTTGCATATGTACCTTTGCATTTTGGCAAAAATAATACATTCAACCATAACGCCATTTTAAATTATCGTATTGGAAGGGTATTAAAAAGCAAGATATTACGTTATATTTACACAAATGATTTCTGCATATGGATTCAACCAAGATTAAATTCTCTCGAAAAGATTCAGCACAGTTCTTTAAAACCTTGAACAAAAGAGTTAATGATTATTTTAAGGAAAATAAAATAAAGAAAACCGGAAACTGGCGGTTGTACTTTAAAACGGCCATTATGTTTAGTCTTTTTTTAGCTCCTTATTTTTTAATTTTAACTTTGAATTTACCTAATTGGGCTAATTTATTATTAACGATTACCATGGGGGTTGGAATGGCAGGCGTGGGTATGAATGTAATGCACGATGGAAACCATGGTTCCTACTCAACTAAAAAGTGGGTTAATAAAATAATGGGCAGTAGTATTTATATTCTGGCCGGAAACGTCTATAACTGGCAGGTCCAACATAACGTTTTGCATCATACTTACACTAATATTCATACTCACGACGAAGATCTTGAAGCAGGAAGAATATTGCGTTTTTCAGAACATGCCAAATGGCACAGGTTTCATAAGTTTCAACATTATTATTCCTTATTCCTTTATGGATTGTTGACCTTTAATTGGGCAATAACGACAGATTTTATGCAAATGTACCGCTATACTAAACGCAAGTTGTCTTATGGTAAGTTTCCAAACCCTTTCCTGAACTGGAGTGTTTTGGTAGCTGCTAAAATTATTTATATAACTATATGGATAGTTCTACCTATGCTAATTTTAGATATAGCATGGTGGAAAATTTTGATTGGCTTTTTTATTATGCACTATGTGGCTGGTGTAATTCTCAGTGTTGTCTTTCAATTGGCGCATGTTGTAGATGAAGCAGAAACACCTTTACCGGAAAAAGATGGTACAATGAAAAATACATGGGCCATTCATCAATTACTCACAACTGTTAACTTTGGAACTAAAAATAAGATTGTAAATTGGTTTACCGGTGGGTTAAATCATCAGGTAGAGCATCATATCTTTCCAAATATCAGCCATGTTCATTACACAAAAATCTCCAAAATTGTTAAACAGACCGCTAAGGAATTTAATTTACCTTATAACGAGTATAAAACTACAAGAAAAGCTATAATTTCGCATTTCAGACACTTAAAAGAATTAGGCAAAAAGCCTATCTTACAATACCAGTAAATTTATCGCAAGAATGAGCAACCTTTTATCCGATAGAATTAAAAACATGTCTACTTCGGCCACTTTAGCTATGGCCGCAAAAGCCAGAGAATTAAGAACCCAGGGGAAAGATATCATTGGGTTAAGTCTGGGAGAACCAGATTTCAACATCCCTGAGTTTATAAAGGATGCAGCAAAAAAAGCTATTGATGAGAACTATAGCAGTTATTCCCCGGTAGATGGGTATGCAGATCTTAAACAGGCCATATCTAATAAATTTAAAAGGGATAATAACCTGGATTACGGGTTAAGCCAAATAGTTGTATCTACAGGAGCAAAACAGTCACTTGCCAACGTAGCAATGGTTATACTTAACAAGGGTGATGAAGTAATTTTACCTGCTCCTTATTGGGTAAGCTATAGTGATATTGTGAAACTTGCAGAAGGTGTTCCGGTTGAGGTTCCAACCAGTATTGAAACAGATTTTAAAATGACACCTGAGCAATTGGAAACGGCCATCACTCCCAGAACAAAAATGATTTGGTTTAGTTCACCCTGTAATCCAAGTGGATCTGTTTATAGTAAAGAGGAGTTGGAAGGCATTGCTAGTATTTTGAAAAATTATCCGGAGATCCTGGTTGTATCCGATGAAATTTACGAACATATTAATTTCAGGGGTAAACATGAAAGTATTGCTACGATTGATGGGATGTATGACAGAACCATCACTGTAAATGGTGTCTCTAAAGCCTTTGCTATGACTGGATGGAGAATTGGTTATATAGGAGCGCCCGATTGGATCGCCAAGGCCTGTACCAAATTTCAGGGCCAGATTACCAGCGGTGCAAATGCTATTGCACAACGTGCTACTATTGAGGCCATAAATGCTCCTGTTAGTAAAATTCAATTCATGATTGATGAATTTCATAAAAGGCGGGATATCTTATTGCAGCTTTTAGGAGAAATAAACGGATTTAATTTAAATGTTCCGGAAGGTGCTTTTTATGTTTTTCCTGATATTTCAAGTTTCTTTGGCAGAACCCTAAAAGGTACTACAATCAATACTGCGTCTGATTTTGCTTTATATCTGTTAGAAAACGCCAAGGTGGCCACCGTTACTGGTGAAGCATTTGGTAATCCAAACTGCATACGAATCTCCTATGCTGCCTCGGAAGATGAGTTAAGAGAAGCTGTTAGAAGAATAAAAGCTGTTGTCTAATTGAAAATTTGAATTTATCTACATTTCTGAAAGGTCATATCCTTTTCCAGAAATAAGGATTAAAAAGTATTAGCACGGTAAATAACTCTAACCTTCCGGCTAGCATAAGAAAACAACACCACCATTTTCCTAATGCCGGTAAACTACTATAATTACTTACAGGGTTAAGGTCTCCAAATGCCGGTCCAACATTTCCCAGCGTGGATGCCGCACCACCGATTGCCGAAATAAAATCGAGGCCTAAAAAACTAAGCACAAGGGCACCTGCTATAAAAAGCAACATGTAAAGCACAAAGAATGCTATCACGTTATATACAATATGCTCACTTACAGTTTTATTATTGAATCTTACAGGAATAATAGCATTTGGATGTAAAGTTCTTTTAAATTCCAAAAGTCCATTCTTAATAATTAGTATATGTCTCATGACTTTAATACCTCCTGCTGTGGAGCCTGCCGAGCCACCCATAAACATTAGTCCGAAAAAGAAAACAGTTAAAAACGGTGTCCAGGAGGTAAAATCCGCCGTGACAAATCCTGTTGTTGTAATAACTGCAACTATCTGAAATAATGCATGTCTGAAAGAACTTTCAACTTCGCCAAATGGCATGGGGTAGAATTTTGATACTTCAACATTGGCCATAAAATATATGACCAAAGCAGTTACCAAGGTGAAAATTATCATTAAAATACCGTAAAATTTAAATTCTTCATCCCTTAGCACTCTTTGTATCTTACCTTTAAAAGCAAAATAGCTCAACACAAAGTTCATTCCTGCCAGGAACATAAAGAAGATAACAATATATTGGATAAACGGTTGGTTGTTCCAATACGCCAGACTAGCATTTTTGGTGGAAAATCCACCTGTGGATAAGGTAGCCATGGAATGGTTTATTGCATCAAAAAATGACATCCCTGCAACACTTAACAAAAGAGTTTCTGCGGCTGTATATCCAAAATAAATTAACCAAAGCCTTTTAGCCGTGTCGGTAATCCTTGGATGCAACTTATCGGCACTTGGTCCGGGCGCCTCAGCTGCAAATAATTGCATTCCCCCAATTCCCAATAAAGGAAGAATGGCAATGGCCAGAACAATAATACCCATTCCGCCTATCCAATGGGTGAGACTACGCCAAAACAGTATTCCCTTGGGAAGAGATTCAATATCGTCAAGAATCGAAGCACCTGTGGTAGTA
>Ga0265303_10000324_pt1 | contig 26034 bp, 24 predicted proteins | sample Helome_2_FD_192494 | JGI IMG/M metagenome (GOLD analysis project Ga0265303, IMG submission 192494) | Marine sediment microbial communities from subtidal zone of North Sea - Hel_20160317 (Illumina Assembly) | ecosystem: Environmental > Aquatic > Marine > Subtidal zone > Sediment ... | reverse complement strand
ACCCACCGAAAGAGGATGCCAGCTATCTGTATTGCTCCATGGTGAGGGGAGGTCTTTATTTGATTATTTGATGGAAAACGGGGTGATAACAGATTGGCGAGAGCCTAACGTTATAAGACTTGCTCCGGCTCCGTTTTATTGTAGTTTTGAAGACATGTATAATTTCGGACAGATTTTAAAAACGGGGATACTAAGTAGGACCGGAAATATGATAAGCTAATTTTATAAAATTCTATAAGGGCCGTTTAAAGATGTTTTCATAAATATTTTAATTTACTCCAATGAAATTAGAGCATGTGGCCATATGGACCGATAAACTGGAATCACTTAAGAATTTCTATGTTGACTATTTTGGAGCTAGGGCCAATACCAAATATTATAATCCTGCCAAAGGGTTTCAGAGTTACTTTCTGACTTTTGATTCCGGTGCAAGATTAGAACTTATGTATATGCCCGATATACCAAAAAACACAAATGATACAGTAGATAAACAGCATTTAGGAATTATTCATTTGGCCTTCGGAGTAGATAGTATGTCTGAAGTAGATGAAAAGGCTGCAGAGTTAAAAAAAGCCGGATACAAAATCATTAACGGCCCAAGAAAAACAGGTGATGGCTATTATGAATTCGAAACTTTAGATCCTGATAATAATCGTTTAGAAGTAACAACATTGTTTATCGAATGATTGTATATTTTTGGCCTTTAGTTAAAGACAATTTATGAGATCTCTTAGATTAATTCTTACAAATCCCAGATATTTTGGGCCCGCCTGGGTATTTGCCAGTTTAAATATTTTATTTGGCACCTGGGCAATTTATATACCTTCTGTCAAAGAAGATCTCGGAATTAACAAGGCAACTCTCGGCATTGCCATTTTTTTTCTTTCCCTGGGTGTTTTTACTATTTTTCCTATTGCATCAAAAATTATTAATAGAATTGGCGTTGGCAGAGCTACCTTTATTGGATTAATACTTAGCTGCATTGCGGCTTTATTTCCCCTATTGGCACCGGGTTTTCTAAGCCTTGCTATTGCATTATTTTTGTTTGGGGCTACAAATGGATTTACAGATATTTCCATGAATACCCTGGTTACAGAAATTGAAAAAGAAGACAGACAAAAGTTTATGTCTGCTTCCCATGGTTTTTTTAGCCTTGGAGGGGTATTGGCCGGACTTGGTAGTTTTTTAATCCCTGTTTTGGACAACAGAGGTCTGCACATGCTTATAGCTGTTTTATTGGTTCTTTTTATAAATTTTATGTTTTTTCGAAGATATCATAAAGTTGTAGCAGCTCCTATAGAAAAGGAAGGATTTAGTTTTAAAAATTTCAAACCACTAATGCTTATTGGGGTTGTGTCATTTGTTGTTATGGGTAGTGAAGGAGCTATAGTTGATTGGAGCGGATTATTTTTAAAAGAAGTAAGCCTTGCACCTGAAGCCATATGGGGAGCAGGATTTTTAGGGTTTCAGGTATTTATGACCCTGGGACGTTTCTTAGGAGATTCAATTAGTTCCAGGATCGGATCAGTTAAAATAGTGGCATTGGGATCTATAATAGCCATTGTCGGATATTTACTGGTACTAACAACAGATATGTATTTTGCCATTACCGGATTTGCGCTTACCGGTCTTGGATTTTCTGTCATTGTCCCTGAATTATTCAGAATTGGGGGTAATGTAAAGGGAGTAGAATCTTCTCAGGGCGTTGCTTTTATTGCCGGTACAGGATATTCGGGTTTTCTTGTAGGGCCAGTTATTTTAGGTTTTATAGCAGAACAATTCTCATTAAGTTTGAGTTTTATTAGTTTAATGATCTGTTCTGTCGCCGTTTTAGGTGCCACTTTCATATTGAAAAGAAAAAAAGCGATTAAGGTCTAATAACGAGTTATTTTACCTGAATATTTGTAAAATACAATTTAAAATTTCCTTCAGTATTTTTATGGGTCTTTGAGATATCCAAACCATTTAAGTTGGTATATTCTTCCCATGTGGTTGTAAGTGTGGGTTCACTTTGGTTTGCTTTGCGAAATGTCCATTCCTTGATGATATGATCGTCTTCAAAATAAAAGTCATAAGCATCACCAGGGGTGTAACCTCCTTCACTAGTATAAACTATGGTTAGTTTTTGCATTGGTGTTTTTGCAATTGGAGCCTCTGCTTTCTCTGTTACGTCATAGCTGTAACTGCCCTTATCCCAGACCAGGTTAAAAGGCGCTAAAAACCAATATTTATCATTAATAAAGCCAGCATCAACTTTGGCTATTGTACTATCTATCTCCTCTTTGCGGTTATAGGTAACCGTATCTCCCTCAGATATTCCTGTAACCTCATTTTTCTTAATATTCCATATCCAGCCCCTCTCATAATGTGCTGTATCGCGATCTACATTAAAGGTAAACTTTAGTTCTTCGACATTTTTCCAATTCTTTATACCGTGCGCATTGGCTATTTTTTCGGGAACTGTTTGTTCAATTTTTTTTGAATCCGCACCTTTTTTTTGTTCATTTTTACAACCAAAAAGAAGCACTAATGTTAGTATAGCCAGAAAGTGTAGAATTCTCATAAAAATGTTTTTTCAAATATAACAGCTTTTCAATTCTTAATAGGTATTAATACATGACTTTATTGGGGTATGAAATCCCAATAAAATGATTAATTTTGGTTTTTAACAAAAAGGAAAAAATGAGTAATAAAAAGGGAAAAGTACAAGAAGCCATTGATGAAAAGTTATTGGAGGATAGAAAAGTATTTCTATGGGGTATGGTTGATGATGATTCTGCAAAACATGTAATTGATCGATTATTATATCTTGATATGCAGAACAATAAGGAAATACAATTAGTAATAAATAGTCCTGGTGGTTATGTAACCTCTGGTTTTGCTATTTACGATACTGTAAAATCATTAAAGAGTCCAGTCTCAACTGTTTGCAGCGGATTAGCAGCTTCAATGGGTTCTATCCTCCTCTCGGTTGGTAAGAAAGGCCGACGTTTCATCCAGCCTCACGCACGAGTAATGATCCATCAACCAAGTGGGGGAGCAAGAGGTCAGGCATCGAATATTGAAATTCAGGCCAAAGAAATAATCAAGACAAAAGAGATAGGAGCTAAAATATTAGCTAAAAACTGTGGGCAAACCTATGAAAAGATCTTGAAAGACTTTAACCGTGATTATTGGATGGATGCTGAAGAATCGATAGCATATGGAATAGTGGATGGCGTTTTAAAGTAGGTTATACTCATTTAACAGAAAAAGACCTTCGTACAATATGATACGAAGGTCTTTAAAAATATATATGGACGCCTTGGCGGAAAATTTTATTTTCTATATATACGATATGCACCCCCTGAACAGATCTTTTTTTGAAGAAAAAAGAGATAAAAATTATAAGCTATGTTTTTATTTTTAATTCAGGCTTAGGAGTTCTATACCCTTAATCGACCAACAAACTATTAATTGTTTTTGAGACTGGTTATCATCATATCTTAAGGGAAACTTAATTTTAGTACATTTACCTACAAACCTAACCATTCTGCGGACTTAAATTATGAGGCAAACTCCAAAAGATATCGCTATTATTGGATCCGGGTTAATAGGATCTTTATTAGCCATTTATCTCAAAAGGCTGGGGCATAAAATTACTGTATTTGACCGCCGGCCTGATATAAGGACCATTGAATTTTCCGGACGGTCCATAAATCTTGCATTGAGCGATAGAGGTTGGAAATCTTTGAGTAAAGTGGGTATAGAAAAAGAGATAAAGAAAATTGCCATACCACTTTATAAGCGGGCGATGCATGTAAATAACAAGCCTGTTTATTTTCAGAACTACGGTAAAGAAGGGGAGGCAATCTGGTCTATTTCCAGAGGACTACTAAACAGAAAAATGATTGACCTTGCCGAAAATGCAGGGGTTGTTTTCAGATTTAACGAAAAAGTATGGGATATTGATTTGCCAGAAGCCAGATTGTATACAGGAGCAACGGAAAAAGGCATATGGAAAGCTTACAATTATGATATTGTGTTCGGATGTGATGGGGCATTTTCCAGAATTCGTCACAAAATGCAACGTAGAAGCAGATTTGATTATTCGCAGGATTTTATAGAGGTTGGATATAAAGAACTCACAATACCACCTAATGATGACGGGACACATAAGCTGGAGAAGTGCTCCTTTCATATCTGGCCCAGGGGAAATTTCATGTTTATTGCAATGCCTAATCAGGATGGTAGTTTCACATGCACACTATTTTTACCATTTGAAGGTGAAATATCTTTTGAGAATATAAAAACCAAAACCCAGGCTAAAGAATTTTTTAAAACCTATTTCCCCGACGTTATTAAAGAGATAGATAATCTGAGTGAAGACTTTTTTAAAAACCCGACCAGTGCAATGGTAACTATGAAATGCTACCCCTGGACCTATTGGGATAAAGTTGTTCTCGTTGGGGATGCTGCACATGCCATAGTTCCTTTTTACGGGCAAGGAATGAATGCTGGGTTTGAAGATATTTATATTTTAAACAAATTTATTTCCAAATATGGGGATGACTGGGAGCGTATTTTTCAGGAGTATCAGAAGAAAAGAAAACCAGACGCAGATGCTATTGCCGAATTGAGCTACAGAAACTTTGTTGAAATGAGCAGTAAAACGGCTGATAAGCTTTTTTTGCTTCAAAAGAAAATAGAAAAACATTTTGCGAAAAAACACCCAGACAAATGGATCCCTGTTTATTCAAGGGTTACATTCTCTGATCAACCTTATTCAGATGCATTAGCCATAGGTGATGAACAGGAAAAAATCATGGAACAGGTCATGCAAATACCAAATATTGAGTTTAAATGGGATAGCTTGGAAGTAGAAGAAAAAATGTTAGGGTTACTAGAAAAAAATTGAATTTCTAATATATTTATCTGTTTTTCATTTCGGACCTTCGTATTGGCATTTGATCAATTAGATCAAAAACCTCATTTGCATCTACAATGTAATTCTTCGTGAGTTTTACACAACCATCTTTTCCAATTAATATAACACCCTGAAATTCACCATAGGATACATTGTTGGGATTAATATTGGTTATCATTCCATCCTTATCCAAAACTTGCTGGCCGGAGCAAACAAAAAGAACTAAATCTCTTTCCTTCATTTCTTTATTCCGGGCAACAAACATGTTCGGTTGCAAGTCTCTGGCAGGTAAATCATTAGTCGTATCTATGATAAGAAGAATTCGCTTTTGCCACTTAAAATCCGTCAATTCCTGTGAGGACATCCGTTTAATTTTAACATTAGAACCAAATGAGCAATAATTCTAAGACTAAACATATAGCTCTAAAATAAAAAAACCACCTAATTACAGGTGGTTTCAAGTAAATATTTAAATCTATCAGATTTTAGCAAACATTTTGTGCATCTTCGCTTGTTCTTCTTCAGCCAAAACAGGATCTACAAGAATTCTACCACTATGTTCATCTGTAATTATCTTTTTTCTGGAAGCAATTTCTACCTGTACCTGAGGAGGTATGGTAAAGAAAGAACCACCTGAGGCACCTCTTTCAACCGGGACTACCGCCAGGCCGTTTTTTACATTATTTCGGATTCGTTTATAAGCTTGTACTAATCTATCTTCGATTTGTTTTTCAAATTTTTCAGATTTAGCCAGAAGAGCTTTTTCCTCCTTGTCTGTTTCGGCAAGAATAGCGTCTAATTCACTTTTCTTATGTTTTAAGTGGGCCTCACGTTCTGCAAGTTTTTCTTTAGTCTCACTAATTACTTCCTTTTTTTGCTCGATTTGAACTTTAAATTCTTTGATGTTCTTCTCAGCTAATTGTATTTCCAATTCCTGAAATTCCACTTCTTTGGCAAGTGAATTAAATTCTCTGCTGTTTCTTACATTTTTTTGTTGATCAGCATATTTTTTTATCAGTACTTTGGCCTCTTCAATTAAGTTCTTTTTCGCCCCGATTTCATAATTTATGGTTTCTAAATCGGTCTTTAACTTATCCATCCTTGTTTTTAAACCAAGTACTTCGTCTTCAAGATCTTCTACTTCAAGGGGTAATTCACCACGTACATTTCTAATTTCATCAACTCTGGAATCTATTAATTGCAAATCGTATAATGCTCTTAATTTTTCCTCCACGGTTGTTTCTGTTTTTGTTGCCATATTTAATAATACTTGATAGGATTTGTAATACTCTCTGATAAAGAGATTGCAAAATTAGGCATTTTTTTTGTAAGATAGTCCACCAATAAATTTTTTGTAAACTGCTCAGTTTCATAGTGCCCTATATCTGCTATAAGAATTCTGTTTTCAGCTTCAAAAAACTGATGATACTTTATATCTGAGGTAATAAAAATATCTGCGCCCGATGTTTTTGCTGCGCTTATAGCAAAGGCCCCACTACCGCCTAAAACTGCTACTTTATGAATTTTTTTACCTAAAAAATTTGAGTGTCTTATACAGGACACATTCATTTTCTTTTTAATTATAGTGAGAAAATCCTTTTCGGCGAGAGGTACTTCTAATTCACCTATCATTCCCATGCCAATTTGAGAATCAACATTGTCTAAAGTGCTTATTTCGTAGGCTACCTCTTCGTATAGATGATTATCAAATAAAGCATTTAAAACACTTTTTTCTTTGTTTCGTGGAAAAGTAACATTGATCTGAGTTTCTTTCTCTAAATGTAATTCATCCTTATTTCCCTTTACCGGATTTGCATTCTTCCCTGCTTTATAGCTGCCTGTACCGTCTACGGTAAAGCTGCATTCACTATAATTTCCAATACTGCCTGCCCCGGCTTTAAAAAGACTATTTAGTAGTGTTTTAGCGTGGGTTTCAGGTATATACGTCATTAATTTTTTGATGGTTCCCTTTTGCGGTATTAAAATTCTGGTTTGTTTTACCTCCAATACTTCGCATATTTTTGCATTAACACCATCAATTGAATTATCCAATGCAGTGTGCAGGCAATAAATAGAAATATTATTTTGGATGGCCTTTATAACTGCCCGTTCTATATAATTAGAGCCGGTAAGGTTCTTGATTCCTTTAAATAATATGGGATGAAAACTAATGATCAGATTGCATGATTTGCCCAATGCTTCATCAATGACATTTTCGATTGAATCAAGGGCAACAAGAATATTACTCACATCCATTTCCTGATCACCAACCAGAAGCCCAACATTATCAAAATCTTCTGCGTATTCCAAAGGGGCTAATTCTTCAAGTATTTCGGCAACATCTTTGACCTTCATAATTAAAAATTTATAGCAGTTAAATAAGCTTTGTCTATTAATAGTATGTGCGATAAAGCCTTATAAGTGTTTAAAATACTATTCAGATAACTAGTAAATTAATCCGCCACAACATTATTCTTGCACAATTTAAAACTAATTAAATTGGTTAAAATTAAATAGTATGTTTTAAAGCTAAGTGCGCGCATCAAAGATAAAATATTATATTTTCGTTCCTATGCAACTGCTAAGAATTCTGGCCTTCCCATTTTCATTGATCTATGCCCTCGTGGTATATTTTAGAAATCTTTTATATGATTCAGGAATTTTAGCTTCTACTAAATTTACTACGCCAACGATATGTGTTGGAAACCTGAGTACGGGAGGTACTGGCAAGACACCAATGATAGAATGGCTTCTGAATCATTTGTCTTCAGGTTCAAAGTTGGCAGTTTTAAGCAGGGGTTACAAAAGAAAATCCAAAGGCTATGTTTTGGCACAACCAACAAGTACAGCCGAAGATATTGGAGATGAGCCCTTACAGATATATTCTAAATTTCCCACAGTTACCGTTGCGGTAGAAGCAGATAGAATAAGAGGTATTAAGCAGCTTGAAACCTCAAAGCATCCAGATCTTATACTTTTAGATGATGCTTACCAGCATAGAAAAGTAAAACCATCGTTTTCTATTTTATTGACATCCTATGACCAATTGTATTCCAGAGACTGGTATTTACCAACTGGAAATTTAAGAGACAGTAAAAGTGCTTCTAAGCGCGCAGATTTGATTGTTGTGACCAAGTGCCCGCCCAATCTGGACAATAAAAACCAATTGAGAATCACACAGGAGCTTAATCCTGAAAAAAATCAAAAGGTATTATTCTGCACTTTAGAATACGACATTGATTTAAAAGGAAAAAAAGCGGGATTGTCCATTCCTGATTTGCAGGACAAAGAAGTTACCCTAATTACGGGAATAGCTAACCCTAAGCCTTTAATCGATTTTTTACGAAGAGCGGAAATTACTTTTGATCATCGAGAGTTCAGAGATCACCATTATTTTTCCGGGAAAGAGATTGAATTTTTTAAATCCAGACCTTTAGTACTGACAACGGAGAAGGACTATATGCGGTTAAAGAATAAGGTAGACAATCTGTACTATATATCTGTCCGGCACAGATTTTTGGGAGAAGGGAAAGAGGTAATTACCAAAAGCCTTGAGAACTTAGGTAACTGATTTCTTGAGTTTATGTTCAAGGATGTTTTCTCCAATTTTTTGATAAAATACCTCAGGTTTAAAAGGTTTAGTAACCACGTCATTACAGCCTGCGGCATAAAAACTTTCTAGGCTATCATCTAAGGATATGGCTGTAAGTGCTATAATTGGAGTATCCGTATCAAATTTTCGAATCTGTATTGTTGCTTCAACCCCACTTATTCCGGGCATATGTATATCCATCAGTATCCCATCATATTGGCTTGTATTAGCCATTTCTACCGCAGTATTTCCATTTCCGGCGACCTCACAACTAATTCCCCTTTTATTCAACATTTTTTTGGTGATCACCTGATTTATCTTATTGTCTTCAACAACTAAAACATGTAGGCCATTTAAATCATAGTTTTTTTGGGTTATCTCAAATGCAATTTCATCTACTACACTATCTTTACTTTTTAGATCTAACTCAAAGAAAAATGAACTACCCTTACCCAAAGTACTTTGCAGCTGAATTTTACTGTCAAATAGTCCCAAAAGACTCTTTACAATGGTAAGCCCAAGGCCAGTGCCACCGTATTCCCTGTTAATTTGAATGGAACCCTGTTCAAAGCTATCGAAGATATTTTGTTGTTGTTCATTTGAAATGCCTATTCCATTATCCCTAACTTCAAAATATATAGTCACCTCTTCTTTTTCCTTTTTCATGAGTTTGGCTATTACATTTACTTCTCCATTTTTCGTGAATTTTAAAGAATTACCCACAAGATTCATAAAAATTTGAGATAGTTTTAGAGGGTCACTCATTAAATTTTTGGGGATTTTTTCATCATAGTCCAAGGTAATTTTTGTATTATTTTCCCTAGCACTTTGTTGTAATGAGCTAATAACATCTGCAAGTACTTTTTTCAAATTAAATTCCATGTTCAAAGGCTCTAATTTGTCCGCATCTATTTTGTTTATTTGGAGTATGTCGTTAATGAAATTAAGTAGATAATCTCCTGAAAATTTTAATGACTTCAAATGTTCTTTTTGACTTTCACTTGGGTTCTCTTCCAATAATAAGTGGGCCAAACCTGTAACTGCATAAAGAGGCGTTCTCAATTCATGACTCACCGTAGAGAGAAAATTAGTTTTAGCTTCCATAGCCTGAACAGCAGCATCTCTGGCTGTTTGCAGCTCCCTGTTTTTGGTCTGTAAAAGATCATTGGTCTTTAACTTTATCTGATTATTCCTAAACAGCGATACCGCCAATAATGAAATAATAGTTAAAAAAGCTGAGGTTAGGATAGCGGTAATTTCAGATCTGTTACGGGATTCATTTAATTCCTCTATTTTGGTGTCCTGGCGTTTAATTTCGTCCGCCATAAATTCAAATTGAATCCTATCTGCTGTTTTCGCTTCAGCTTTAATTTTTTCTATGGTGAAAACAGAATCCTTTAGTTTTAACAGATTCCTATTGTGCACAAGAGAAAGGTTATACTTTTCTCTCTTTTCATAAGCCTGTCCCAATAATTCATTGGCTTCGAATTCCTCTTTGGAGAAGTTGTTAGCCTCTGCAATTTCTAAAGCCCTAATCCCATTTTTAATACTCTCTTCATAATCTTGAGTTTTTAGAAATAATCTGGCCAATCCAAGCTGTGATTTTACCATGAGGGATTCTTTTTCAAATACATCATTATTAACTACAAGAGAGTTAAAATTTAAGGCGGCACTGTCATATTTTTCTATGCTGAGGTAAATATTTGCCTCTAATAGTAATATGTTATTGAGAAGATTACGGTCATTGGTAAGTTGTTTAGATTCATTAAGCATAAAAATAGCCTGAAAGTTATTACCGCTGTCGTAGAGTAAAATAGATTCAATAAATTTATGAACTGCATGGCCATAAGGATATTCCAGGTCGTTCAACAGAACTGTCGCACGATCCCAGTAAAAAAGAGTAGTTTCTCTCTTGTCCAGTTCCATGTAAAGCAAGGCAAATTTGTGATAACAATCTACCAGGGCTTTTTCATCCTCTGTTTCTTCTGCCAAAGCAGCAGCTTTGTCCAGGGATTCCAGGGCAAGATTTATTTTGTTCTGGTTTTTGTAGTTTCTGGTTTCATTAAAGAAAGTTTCCAAACCATCTACCTGATTTGTTCGTTCCTGGGCCAAAACAATAGGGGTATAAGACATGCATATTAATACGAGCAATGCCTTAAGAATTCTAATATGTTGGAAAAGTAATTTCAAACGATTTTTTATCAATCTTAGAAGTTAAGTAAATACATTAATTTTTTGATGCACTCATCTAACTTTTTGATGTTTCGAAAAATATTAAACTTTTTAATCAACCTTACCTTAAAATCAAACGTCCAGGATAAGCAACTATTGTTTATTTAAACAGAAACTATAAGTTCTTTCTTATAAAAAGCACTGTTTTTTAGTTCATTTTAGGAAAATCTGTTAAAAGTATTGTTTATTTAATGAAAAATCACTGCTTTTTTAACATATAATAGTACTGCTAAGCTGGTATTTAATGGGTGAAAATTCGTACCTAAATTCTCTATATCTATTTATAAAATCTTTGGAAAATATAATGTTTGTAAATATTTTAATGAATATGTTTATGTGCTTTATACGAAGATCTGACCAAAGCGCCACTCTCAACATGCCTGAATCCCATGTTCTTCCCCAATTCCTCGTATTTAGCAAATTGTTCGGGTAAGATAAACTCTTTTACAGGCAAGTGCCTTTTAGAAGGTTGAAGGTATTGTCCAATTGTAACCACGTCAACCTTAGCCTTTCTGAGTTCTTCCATTGTTTCAATTACTTCAGATTCGCATTCTCCGAGGCCTAGCATAATTCCAGATTTAGTGCGTTTAACACCGTTTTCTTTCAAGTAACGGAGTACATTTAAGCTACGTTCATATTTTGCCTGTATCCTGACTTCCCGTGTAAGTCTTTTTACAGTTTCCATATTGTGCGAAACTACTTCTGGAGCAACATCAACAATGCGATCCAAATGAATTCCAATTCCTTGGAAGTCTGGAATAAGGGTTTCCAATGTGGTATTCGAGTTCATTCTCCTAATAGCTTTCACAGTTTCCGACCAGATAATAGACCCCATATCTTTAAGATCATCCCTGTCTACCGAAGTGATTACCGCATGCTTAATTCCCATTATCTTTATGGAACGCGCTACTTTTTCCGGTTCTTCCCAATCTACATTTTCAGGCCGGCCAGTTTTCACACCACAAAATCCACAAGACCTTGTACAGATATTACCTAAAATCATAAAAGTAGCGGTACCCTCTCCCCAACATTCCCCCATATTCGGGCAACTTCCCGAAGTACATATTGTATGCAAATCGTACTTATCAACCAGACTTCTGAGTTGGGTATATTTTTTCCCTGTTGGCAATTTAACTCTTAACCATTTTGGCTTACCTTTAGGCGGTTGTATATGGGAAATAGTTTCAACACTCATAGAAAAATTTTAAACAAATATACGACCAAATAGAAAAACAAAAGCAATTAGCCAAGGGTTCAACATTTCAATTAAAACATAATCCGCAATAAACTATCTGTTGCTTTTGATGATTTCTGCAAGTAATTTTTTTGCCCTAAGCAGTTTTACTTTAACATTATTCACAGGTTCTCCCAGTTCTTTGGCAATTTCTGTATAGGATAGCTCATTAAAATATCGAAGATTAATAACTTTTTGATAGTGAGGCTTTAACTGTTTAATATTTTGAAGAAGTTTTGTGAGATTCTGATCGGTTATTAATTGATCTTCAGCAGTTGGAGCATCATCAAGAACCTTTTTTATAGCCTCATTATTACCACTGTCCGTGACATCAAGAACATTCCTTTTTCTTTTTCTTATGAGGTCTACATGTAAATTTTTAGAAATAGTGATGAGCCATGTTTTGAACTCATAAGATGAATCATAAGTATCTAATTTATCAAAAGCTCTGGAAAAGGTTTGTATTGTTATATCCTCGGCATCATTTTCATTTTTTGTCCGTATTAATTGAAAACCATATACATCATTCCAAAATTTATCAAGTAAATTACTATAAGCAATCTGATTGCCTGCTTTAGCCTTTTCGATGGTACTCTTGAGGGTTTCGTCAGTTTTATCCAAAGCCAGTTTATTAAAAAATCTAAAGTTAACTTTGTGCTATAACGACTTAGCGGAAACCTCTTCTTTTCTGCAATCCTGCTCGTCGGGAAGTTTACCACAGAAACCGCAGGCCTCGCCATTACTGTTGAGATAAGGATTTTGACTAGCGCAAGTGCCGGCAAACTTGCCATCTTTTTTAGACCATATTTTAATTGCAATACCTGCAAATGCCAGTGCAAGAAGACCTATGGTAAGTAAAATCAACTTCATAAAAATAATTTGGACAAAGATACAAAAATAAAGCCCCTAATAGGGGCTTATATGATCTAGAAAAAAATTGTTACTCAATAAGAAATATTGGCTACAATATTTTTAACGGTTGGAGTGTCATTTCCGCCCTGTGGCTCTATAGTAATATAACTAACTGCATTTTCTGCATAGGGCAGGGGTCTGAGGCGATCTTTATCATCAACGTTTTTTATTACACCCAGATTAACCATTTCACCATTAACTTCAGCCCACATCTGATAACATTGGTTGTCAGGTAAATTAGGTAAATTCCTGACATTAATATAGGATAGTTTTTTAACCGGGTTAATATAGGCCACCGCTTTTAATTCCTTTGCCTTTTTATTCCCATTAACCGCATACTTTTTGGTTTGAGGATTATTCAGAACAATAAACTGGTTTCTTACATCTTCCAGTTGGTGTTTCATATCTTCCTCCAAAGTTCTGATCTTATTGTTTACGATAACATTTTCATCCTGTAAATTTTGGTTTTGATTCCAAAAGAAATAAGATGATCCCGCAAAAAGTAAAGCCGCTATACTTGCAGCAATCGCATATCTTTGAAATTTTCTTCGACCTGTATTCTGTGCTTTGATTCTATTAAGAATCTTAGCTTTCAGACCCTCTGGAGTTTTAAGGGCATATAATTTTGCAAATGTTTCAAGATTCACCTGCAATTCATCATAGGTTTTTCTAACTTCTGGATACATGGCTATATATCGCTCAACTTGCATTGATTCTTCAGGAGAAGTCGTTCCCAGTAGATACTTTTCAAGTAAATCAGTATCTAAAAATATTCTTATTTTTTCTTTCATGACATTAAAATTAATAGGGGCAAAAGTATCATAGAGTTTCCATAAATCTTTTTGAGTTCTCTTAGTCCAATTTTTAACCTGGATTTGATAGTACCCAATGGAATATTTAATTCATCACTGGCTTCCTGCTGTGTCATTCCTTGAAAAAACAAGGCATCCAACACTACATGATATTTATGTTCTATCTTCTCCATGTTCTCCTTGACGTCAATGAACTCGGGTCTGATACTGTCTATACCTAGATTATATACGTCTGAAACATCAATTTGGATTTCTTTATCAGATTTCGTGTTTACGCTACGTAGCTTGTCAATTGCAGTATTTCTTGTAATCCTGAAGAGCCAGGTAAATAATTTGGCTTTGGATGAATCATATGAGTCAGATTTTTTCCAGATCTTAACAAAACTCTCCTGCAATACATCCTGTGCCAGTTCTGAATCTCTGACTACTTTAAAAGCAACCCCATACAGTGTATCACCATAATGCTCGTAAAGCAATGAAATGGCCTTCTCATTGCGTTCATGTAACAATTCAACAATATGTTTTTCAAGTAGTGTACTCATATTAGATTGACGACATCAAATAATTAGACAAGGAAGCATCCAAAATATAATTCTGAGCCGTATATAGTGTAAACGCTAAATTATAAAATTGATTGTTAAGTAAGCGTTTTCTCAATTTTAATTAAATAAATGTGCAACTGGTTATTGTACATTTAATTTTTGGTTAGTTTGGTTTGGTATAACCCCCGTGAATTCCTTCGCGGGGGTTATTTTTTTCCGTTTGCTATTCTTTTTAGCTAATTATATTTACTTCAGGTTTAATAACGATGCTAAATCGCTGTAAGACGGCGCCCTGTATTTTGTTAGCTAATTGCAGCAATTCCTGTCCGCTTGCAGCTCCATAGTTTACCAAGACCAAGGCTTGGTTCTTATGAACCCCGGCATCACCGAATCTTTTTCCTTTAAATCCACATTGCTCAATTAGCCATGCCGCAGGAATTTTATAAGAACTTTCTGAAATTTGGTAAAAGGGTGCTTCTGGATTATTATTTAAAAAAGTAGTAAACTTATCTTTAGTTATTACCGGATTTTTAAAAAAACTCCCGCTGTTGCCCAACTTATGCGGGTCCGGAAGTTTCTTTTGGCGAATCGTAATTACAGCATCTGAAACATCTTTAATTGTAGGGCGGTCAATTTTTTTTTCTTTCAATTCGGATTCAATTGCTCCATAAGAAGTATTTGGTTTATGTGGTGGTTTTTTAAGTTTTAAATTCACGGAAGTAATTATATATTTACCCTTCCCTGTATTTTTAAAAATTGAATCTCTATAGCCAAACTGGCAGTCAGACTTGGAAAAGGTGATGAGTTGCTGTGTTGTAACATCCATGGCTTCACAGCTTTCAAAACAATCCTTAAGTTCGACGCCGTATGCGCCTATATTTTGTATTGGTGAGGTGCCGACATTTCCGGGAATAAGTGATAGATTTTCCAACCCTCCGAAGTCGTGATTAATCGTCCAAATTACAAAATCATGCCAGTTTTCGCCGGCCATTACCTTTAGGTTTACGCTATGTTCATCTTCTGAAAGTATAGTAATGCCCTTGATATTGATATGGATCACTAATGCATCTAAATCATTAGTAATTAATACGTTACTTCCTCCACTTAGCACAAGTTTATTAGGGTAATTTTCTTTTTGAAGTACTTCCCTGAGATCCTGGACTGAAGTTATTTCTACGAAATGACGTGCAAGGGCTTCAATGCCGAAAGTATTATACGTTTTTAAAGATATATTGTGCTGTATTTTCACAAAGCCCGGTAGGTTTTAAGTGCTTCTTTTAAAATTTGTACTGCTTTTATTAAACGTTCTTTTTTAAGAACATAAGCAATTCGAATCTGACTCTTACCCATTCCTTCGGTTGCATAAAATCCTGCAGCGGGGGCAACCATGACGGTTTCACCGTTTAAATTGTATTTTTCCAGAAGCCATTGGGCAAAATGATCAGCGTCTGCTATAGGTAATTGTGCTATGCAGTAAAAAGCGCCATGAGGTCTGCCTACTATTACACCCTCTATTTTGTTCAATTCAGTTAAAAGGAGATCGCGCCTTTCTACATATTCTTCTATGACTTCTTTAAAGTACTCCTGGGGTGTTTCTAAAGCAGCTTCACTGGCAATCTGGGCATATGTAGGAGGAGAGAGCCTGGCCTGGGCAAATTTTAAAGCTGTCTTTATAACTTCTTTGTTTTTTGTGACAAGACAACCTATTCTTGCGCCACACATGCTATATCTCTTTGAAACAGAATCAACAACAATAGCGTGTTCTTCCAACCCATTTTCGCGTAAGATGGAATAGTGCTCCTTACCATCATAAGTGAATTCCCTATATACTTCATCTGCCACCAGAAAAAGGTTATATTTTTTTACCAATAATGCCAGTTTCTGAATTTCAGTTTTGTTGTATAAATAGCCTGTGGGATTTCCAGGATTACAAATAAGAATTGCTCTTGTTTTATTTGTAATTAGCTTTTCAAATTCCTCAATAGGGGGTAGTGCAAAATTATTTTCAATTCTTGCAAGCACAGGGGTCACCTTTATACCCATCGCTGTTGCAAAACCATTGTAATTTGCATAAAACGGTTCAGGAATTATGATTTCGTCACCTGCATCAGCAATGCTACCCATGGTAAAGGAAAGAGCTTCTGACCCCCCTGTTGTTACCAAAATATCATTATGTGTGACGTGTATTTTTTGTTTTTCGTAATAGTTACTTAATTTTTTTCGATAGGTTTCAGAACCTTCAGTCCTGCTGTAGGCCAAAACTTCAATTGTGTTGTTTTTGACCGCATCCAAAGCTTGTTTTGGGGTTTTTATATCTGGTTGTCCAATATTTAAATGAATTACATCAATACCCCGAAATTTGGCGTCTTCTGCATGGGGAACCAATTTCCTGATTGGGGATTCTGGCATTAATTGACCCTTTCTTGAGATGGCTGGCATACAATTCTAAATTTTAACAAAAATGGGAAATCATTATGGACAAAACAACATAAAGTTAAATATTATCAGTTCATCTAATGGAATGTTAAAGTATGATAAACTTTCGTTATTATTTGATATCTTTAAGATACATTCAACTAATTATTAGCAAGTTGCGGACATTTTTTAAATTTATTTTATTGTTAATCCTGTGTATTCCTCTGTATGGTTTATCACAAGGTTTTAGTTTGCCCAATGAGAAAAAATTTGAAAAAGTAAATTTTAAATTAATCAATAATCTTATTATAATCCCCATTGAGGTTAACGGTGCCAAGTTGTCGTTTATCTTGGATTCAGGGGTAAGTAAACCTATTCTTTTTAATGTCTCCGACCAGGACTCTATTCAATTAAAGAATGTATCAGAAATCACAATTAAGGGACTAGGTGGAGGAGAACCGATCAAAGGGCTTAGTTCAAAGGATAATTTTTTCCAATTAAAAGAAATCAGGAATTACAATCAACTATTGTATGTAGTACTGGATAAGGAAATGAATTTCTCTCCAAGTCTCGGAATTCCAATTCATGGAATTATTGGATATGACCTCTTTAGGGATTTCGTTGTCGAAATTAATTATAGTGCGGAATATATTAAATTTCATGATCCCGAATTTTATAAAGAAAAAGAAAATAAGAAATCAGAGACATTACCAATAGTTATCAGACGAAACAAGGCTTATATTGATGGAAATATTGATTTAAGCAGGGCAAAAGATGTGCCAGTAAAACTTTTAATTGATACAGGTAGTAGTGATGCTGTGTGGCTATTCAAGGATGAAGAAAAAGGGCTTGGTATTCCCGAACAAAACTATCAGGATTTTTTAGGAGAAGGTTTAAATGGAAGCATATTTGGTAAACGCACAAAGGTAAATGCAATTACTATCGGGGAGTTTGCTTTAAAGGACGCAAAAGCTGCATTTCCGGATATGGAGACTTTTAGCACATCGGTAGTTACAGGGAATAGAAACGGTAGTATTGGCGGGGCCATTCTTAAACGTTTTAATATTGTTTTCAACTATCCTGCAAAAGAAATTACCTTAAAAAAGAATAGGCATTTTGGTGCTCCTTTCCAGTACAATATGTGTGGCTTGCAATTGCAGCATAACGGTGTGCGATATATCGCAGATAGGATTGCAAATAATAGCGGCGTTGTTATGAATAGTGAAAAAACATTTGGAAATGTGCAGATTCTTATGGGAAACCAGACCCGACTTAGTTTGGTGCCAGAGATTATTGTTTCAGGTATCAGGGCAGGAAGCCCTGCAGAAGAAGCCGGTCTAAAAGAGGGAGACGTAATTTTAGCAGTGAATGGTAAGCGTATTCATAGTTATAAACTTCAGGAAGTCATGAAAATGCTCAATGAAAAAGAAGGAAAGCGCATAAAGGTTCTTATTGAAAGATACAACAAGGATTTATTATTTTCATTTGTCCTCAAAAAAGCATTTAAATAAAAAAACCGGAATGAAAATTCCGATTTTTTTATTTATCTATCTTAATGCAGATTGTGCTATTTTCCGTCTACACTAGTCACTTCGCCTTTAATTTTTAACACCTTGGTAGGCGTATCAGCGTTAGATATTACGGTTATAGCTTTTCTAATTGGTCCAACCCGCTTAGTGTCATATTTAACTTGTATTTCTCCTGTTTTACCTGGTAAAATTGCTTCTTCAGGTTTTTTGGGGATGGTACAACCACAACTGGAACTTACTTTACTTATAATTAAAGGAGCTGTTCCTGTGTTTGTAAATTCAAATACCCTAACGCCATCACTACCTTTTTCGATCACACCATAATCCACGGTTTCCGCTTTAAATTCAATCTTAGCCGTTTTATCCTGGGCGTTTACACTTAATGTAAGCAGGCCTACAAATAATATTAATACTATTTTTTTCATTACTTTTTAGTTTTGGGTGAATCTCAAATGTAAATGTTTTAGCATGAACATCCAAAATTCTTTTGTTATCCTCTAACGTTACTTATTTTTGTTTCGTATTTCCAATCTGGTAAAAATTAAAATGATTATCGCAAGTTTAACATTTTTAGTGATAATCATTTTTTGATACCGGTATTGATCTAACAAAAACTGTACCGAAATTATGGATATTCCATCAAAATATGAGCCTCAGATAGTAGAAGACCATTGGTATAACTATTGGATGGACAATAATTACTTTCATTCAACACCCGATAATAGGAAGCCATATACCATAGTTATTCCACCCCCAAATGTTACTGGTATTCTGCATATGGGTCATATGTTGAATAACACTATTCAGGATGTCCTGGTAAGAAGAGCGCGCCTGCTTGGTCTTAATGCTTGCTGGGTGCCGGGAACAGATCATGCTTCTATAGCAACAGAAGCAAAAGTAGTTGCTAAACTGAAGGAACAGGGAATTGATAAAAAGGATATTACAAGAGAGGAATTCTTGGTTCATGCCTGGGAATGGACACATGAATATGGGGGTGTAATATTAGAGCAACTTAAGAAATTGGGTTGTTCTTGTGACTGGGATCGCACAAAATTTACGATGGATGAAGATATGTCTGCCTCAGTTATTAAAGTTTTTATTGAATTATTCGATAAAGGTTTGATTTATCGTGGATATCGAATGGTGAACTGGGACCCCGAAGCAAAAACCACGCTATCTGATGAAGAAGTAGTATATGAAGAGCGAAATGGCGAGTTATATTACTTTGCATATTCCATTGAAGGTTCTGATGATAAAGTTACCATTGCAACTACTCGTCCTGAAACCATTCTTGGCGATACGGCCATATGCATCAATCCAAATGATAAACGTTTCCAGGATTTAAAAGGTAAAAAGGCGATCGTACCTATATGCAACAGGGTAATTCCAATAATTGAAGATGAATATGTTACTATGGAATTTGGAACTGGTTGTTTAAAGGTTACACCTGCACATGACGAAAATGATAAGCTTCTTGGTGAAAAACATCAACTTGAAACCATCGATATTTTTAATGAAGATGCATCCTTGAATTCTTTTGGAATGCATTATGAAGGAATGGATAGGTTTAAAGCACGCAAGGCGATTGTTAAAGAATTGAAAGCGAAAGGTGTTTTAACAAAGGTGGAACCTTATGTAAATAAAGTTGGGACTTCAGAACGTACAAAAGTCGTTATTGAACCAAGACTTTCAGATCAATGGTTCCTTAAAATGGAAAATTTAGCAAAGCCTGCCATAGCCGCTGTTCTGGAAACCAGGGAAGTGAAATTTTTTCCAAGAAAGTTTGACAATACGTATCGTCATTGGATGGAGAATATTCGGGATTGGAATATTTCCCGTCAACTTTGGTGGGGACAACGAATACCTGCTTATTACTATGGAGATGGAGAGAATGATTTTGTTGTTGCAGAAACAATAGAGGATGCTTTGGTCAAAGCAAAAGATAAATCTGGGAATATTGGTCTAACCACGGAAGATCTAAAACAAGATGAAGATGTATTGGACACCTGGTTTTCTTCCTGGCTCTGGCCAATTAGTGTTTTTGGCGGTATCATAGAGCCGGAAAACAAAGAGGTTAATTATTATTATCCAACAAGTGATCTGGTTACCGCACCCGATATTTTGTTTTTTTGGGTAGCCAGGATGATCATTGCTGGTTATGAATTCAGAGGAGAAAGACCATTCGACAATGTTTATTTAACCGGTTTGGTTCGTGATAAAGAAAGACGTAAAATGTCTAAATCTCTGGGGAATTCGCCTGATGCTCTTAAATTAATTTCAAAATTTGGGGCAGATGCGGTGCGAGTTGGCTTATTATTAAGTTCTGCAGCCGGGAATGACTTATTATTTGATGAAGCCCTGTGCCGGCAAGGTAAAAACTTTGCCAATAAAATATGGAATGCATTTCGTCTTGTGAAGGGTTGGGAAATTGCCGAACTACCGCAACCTGAGTCCTCTTTAAAAGGAATTGAATGGTATACAGCCAGATTTAATCAGGTACTTGCGGAGATTGAGGACCATTTTAGTAAATATCGCATATCGGAAGCCTTGATGGCAATTTATAAACTGGTTTGGGATGATTTTTGTTCATGGCTGCTCGAAATAGTAAAGCCGGCCTATCAACAGCCAATTGATAAGAAAAGTTATAATGCAATCATATCTATATTTGAGAATAATTTAAAACTACTACACCCATTTATGCCTTTTCTATCGGAAGAAATATGGCAGCGTATCTCAGAACGCAATCCATCCGAGGCTTTGGTCATTTCTTCCTGGCCAGAATCAGAAAGTTTTGATCCTAAACAAATTAAAGCATTTGAATATATGGCTGAGGTAATTTCTGGTATCCGAAATATCCGCAAAGAGAAGAATATTCCATTAAAAGAAACTTTAGAACTTTCAGTTCTTAATAAGGAAGGAATAAGTGAAGATTGGGATGTTATTATAAAAAAACTGGCTAATGTGGGAGAAATCAATACAGTGATTGAGGCTGTTGATGGTGCGTTATCATTTAGAGTTAGAAGTAATGAATATTTTATACCTGTCGCTGGAATGCTCGATATTGATGCCGAGATTAAGAAGATCCAGGAAGAACTGTCATATACCAAAGGGTTTTTACAATCTGTAAATAAAAAACTGGCAAATGAAAGGTTTGTGAAGAATGCTCCTGAAAAGGTAGTTGCAATAGAAAAAAAGAAAGCAGAAGACGCAGTCGCCAAAATTGAAACATTGGAAAAAAGCCTTAATAGCTTTATGTAATCAACATGCATTGTATGTTAAGCTTTGTCAATATTTGAAGAAATGCCAAATGATGTTTATCTTTAAAAGAAAAGAAAGACATATGAAAACATTGTTATTTACCAGTTTCTTGTTTATTTCCGGTATTATCTTGGGGCAGGAGGGATCTTTAAAAATCCTTCCCGCGGAGATTCAAATAAAAACAGCAGTCTTACCTGCACCAGAAGAAGACAAAGCAGATGCTATGGTATATGGATATAATGAAGTGGGTAAATTAGTTGTATTGCGCCAAGGCAGCAATAACCTCATCTGCCTGTCCGATGACCCTGCCAAAGAAGGTATAAGTGTCAGCTGCTACTCTAAGAAACTAGAACCCTTTATGGCCAGAGGAAGAGAACTTACGGCCCAGGGTAAAAACTTTAAAGAAAAACGCGCAATAAGAGGTGAAGAAGTAGCTTCGGGCAAGATAAAAATGCCCGAAGAACCCAGCATGATGTATATATTTTATGGTACGGATGAAAATTATGATAAAACTACCGGTGATTTAAAAGACGGCAAGTTTCGATATGTAATATATACACCATTTGCCACGACAGAATCAACGGGTCTTCCCAGTAAACCTCACGCGCCCGGAATGCCATGGCTTATGGATCCGGGAACTCATAGAGCTCATATAATGGTTGGTCCTTTCAATTAGCGGACACTCCTAGTAATTTTCGGATAAATGGTTTATTATGGCAGATTGAAATGCTATAAGTTAAAAAGTTCATTTTTTTAATATCTCCCGAAATTAGTATTTAAAAGGAAGAATAATTTAACCATAATTTTTAATTGATGAATTTGTCTATCTTTGATTGAAGCATATTTTTCAGATGGAATCTTACGCAACTGCACTCCTTTATGCCATTCCTTTTTTTATTTTTTTATTGGGTATAGAAATACTCTATGGATACTTTGTTAAAAATCAAAAGTATAAGGTTCTTGATACCGTGAGCAGTATTAGTTCTGGTCTTACTAATATTTTAAAGGATTCTCTTGGCCTGGGGATCATAATTGTTAGTTATCCCTATTTATTAGAACACCTTGCATTGACAGAAATCAAAGTCAGTTGGTTAGTTTGGGTTATTGCGTTTATTGTAATCGATTTTGCCGGTTATTGGAATCACCGACTAAGCCATCACATTAACTTTTTTTGGAATCAACATGTTATACACCACAGTAGCGAAGAATTTAATTTAGCATGTGCCTTGCGCCAGTCAGTTTCTAATTTAATAGGCTATTTTCCTCTTTTATTGCTTCCAGCAGCAATTTTAGGAGTTCCTGCAAAGGTTATTGCTATTCTGGCACCTATACATCTTTTTGCTCAATTTTGGTATCATACGCAGCATATAAAGAAAATGGGATGGTTAGAATATATAATTGTTACACCATCTCAGCATCGGGTACATCATGCAATAAATCCAGAATATATTGATAAAAACCTTGGTCAGGTATTATGCATATGGGACCGTTTTTTTGGCACTTTTCAGGAAGAACTGGCAGAAGTACCACCCCAATATGGTATTTTGAAGCCCGCACGAACCTGGAATCCACTGCTTATTAATTTCCAGCATATCTGGCGTTTAATTAAAGATGCCTGGCGCACAGAGAACTATTGGGATAAAGTAAGAATTTGGTTTATGCCTACGGGTTGGAGACCTGCTGATGTTAATAAGAATTATCCGATAAGTGTTATTCAGGATGTGTATCATTTTCAACGTTATCAGACAAAGGCTTCTCTAGCTTTTAAAGGGTATGTAATTTTTCAAATGTTGGCTACATTGATATTATTACTATTTATGTTTTATAACTATTCGGAAATTGGATTTAATGGCTTAGTTTTATTCGGAGCCTATGTATTCCTTGGAATATACGGCTATACTACACTTATGGATAGAAGCAAAAAGGCTGTATGGATAGAACTATGTCGAGGGATGCTAGGGCTTTTTTTCATTTTTATTAAAGGAGATTGGTTTGGTATTAATGCACAAGTTACAGGCGGGAGTAATATAGTTGCAATGTATTTTGTTATTACAATATTAGGGGGTATTTATTTTACTTACATAGAGAGAGAATCATTAGCTGCCAATGCAGTATTACAAAAATAAATTATGGGGATACGGCCATACATACTTGCTGAATCTAACTGGGCAGCCAATAAAATTGCAGATTTTGATTTGGCAATTCTACCCTGGGGAGCTACAGAAGCACACAATTATCATTTACCATATGCCACGGATATTTATGAAGCTGATTATCTTGCTGCTTCAGCTGCAAAAATTGCTTGGGAAAAGGGTGCAAAACCAATTGTTTTACCAACAATTCCGTTTGGCGTAAATACGGGGCAATCTGATATCTATTTGGATATAAATCTTTATCCCACAACCCAACTGGCTATCTTAAACGACATTATAGAAACCCTGAATAGACAAGGTATATACAAGCTTCTGATCTTTAACAGTCATGGAGGAAATAATTTTAAGCCCCTGATCAGAGAATTAGGATTAAAATATCCTGATATGTTTATTTGTTTCTCCAATTGGTTTCAAACTATGAAGAGATCGGACTACTTTGAAAACGAAGGCGATCATGCAGAAGAAATGGAGACGAGTCTTATGTTATATCTAAAACCTGAATTGGTGTTACCCAAAGATAAATGGGGCACGGGTAAATCTAAAAGGTTTAAGATAAAGGCGTTTACTGAAGGTTGGTTATGGGCAGAACGAAAATGGTCAGAAATAAGTGAAGATACGGGTGTGGGGAATCCGGAACTTGCAACCGCGGAAAAAGGTGAGCGATTCTTTAAAGACATATCTTTAAGAATTGGAAATTTGATTTACGATTTATGCAAAGCCGATAGTAAAGATCTATACGAATAAATGCCCTTATTGCTTTTTAACAATCTCTTTTTGAACCAACTTTACATATAGGTTCATAGCCTCTTCACGATCAATATTCTGGGCCTGAATCAAAGCATTGGCCTTAAACGCGTTTATTAATGGCGTCTTACTCCCAGGGTTATTGTAGTTTTTATTCGCAATTTTGTAGTAAGCATATAATTTCAATAATAAATCTGCGGGTAAGGGCTTTTTATAGTCATTTACCAGCTGTACTGCCTTTAAAAACTTGCTATTTAATTTATCATTCTTCATCCCTATGAGGAGTTGTGGCTATGCAGGTTTTGGCACCCACAACTTTCTGGTTTAATTTAACAGTAATAGCACTGTCTAAAGGCAATAATAAATCTACTCTCGACCCGAATTTAATAAAGCCGGAATCTTCACCTTGTTGTACATTTTCACCAATCTCTGCATAGTTTATTATACGTCTTGCCATTGCTCCTGCTATTTGTCTGTAAAGAATATCCCCAAATTTTGGAGTATGAATTACAACTGTTGTTCGTTCATTTTCTTCACTTGATTTTGGGTGCCAGGCATAAAGGTATTTACCGGGGTGATATTTAGAGTATTTAATAACCCCACTAGACGGATAACGAGTTATATGCACATTAGTCGGTGACATAAATATGGAAACCTGTATGCGTCTGTCTTTAAAATATTCCGCTTCATCTACTTCTTCTATAACAACCACCTTGCCGTCAACAGGAGCCAATATATCATTAAAATTTTTATTAATGACTCTCTTTGGATTTCTAAAAAACTGGAGAATAAAAATTAGTAGTAGTAAAGCTAGAATTTGAACTACATTCTTTATCCAAGGTTCAGCGATATAAAAGTGAGCCAATACAATAGCAATACCAACACTAAAAAAAGTTGTTAGTATAATTTTCTGGCCTTCTCTATGAAACATATGAAAACAACATTAAAGTTAAATATGCAAATGGGGCAGCAAATATCAGACTATCCAAGCGATCTAACATACCGCCATGTCCTGGTAAAATAGCGCCGCTATCTTTAACACCCGCCTGTCTTTTTAATTTAGATTCAATAAGGTCTCCCAAACTCCCGGTTACAACAATGACTCCGGCTAGAATAACCCATTGTGTCGGGTTTACAATATCTTCATATTTTGCCATAATATAGGCGGCTCCCAAAGTGAAAACCAAGCCTCCCAGACTACCTTCAATAGTTTTTTTAGGTGATACCGCCGGATATAGTTTTGTACGCCCCAATGTCTTACCCACAACATAGGCAAATGAATCATTAACCCAAATTAATATAAAAATACCCATAATTAGGTATTTCGCAAATTCATTATCCTTATATGGGATCATAGTCAAAAAAATACAACCGCCACCAACGTAGAAAAGACCTGCAATAAATTTTTCGTAATTATAATAGATTTTTTTCTTTTTAGAAAATAGGTAGTAAATCAAACTAAAGTTCACAATGATGGTCAGAAACATGAGTACATTGATCAAAATTTTATCATCTATAAGATAAATATAAGCCCACCACAGGCCTAGATAAGCTATAAAAATATAATATCCCCTGAGGGCTACCAGTCTTTTATATTCATACAAACATGCCAGGCCAAAAACCATAAAAAGAAAGTCAAATGCATCTGAACTTAGAAAAACTGCAGAAAGAAGTAGAATTACATAAACAGCTCCGGTCAATAATC
>Ga0265303_10000323_pt1 | contig 26072 bp, 24 predicted proteins | sample Helome_2_FD_192494 | JGI IMG/M metagenome (GOLD analysis project Ga0265303, IMG submission 192494) | Marine sediment microbial communities from subtidal zone of North Sea - Hel_20160317 (Illumina Assembly) | ecosystem: Environmental > Aquatic > Marine > Subtidal zone > Sediment ... | reverse complement strand
AGGAGGGCCGGACCGGCCGCTACTGGCCGTTTGCAGACCGTCGCTGCTTCCCTAAAGTAGACCTTTGAACGGCCGGTTTTGGGATTAGCGGCCGTTGCGCAAGCCACCCGTACATGTCGAGTTTGAAACTTTATTTGCGTCCAGCATCCCGCTGCAATTGATCATTTTTTGATCGATTCGACCCGAATCGCGACTATTGTCCGTAAACCTCATCGCGGTCTCAGAACAACCTCCTGATTTTCTTGAGTTTGAAACTATATTTTCAGGAAAGGCCCCGGAGTTTGAAACTTTAATGCCGAGTTTGAAACTTTATTACTACGAACCAACATGTGTGACGACTCGGATCGACTATTCAACCGTCACTGACTTTGCAAGATTTCTCGGTTGATCGACGTCGGTCCCCTTCAGCACCGCAACGTGGTACGCGAGCAACTGCAGCGGTATCGTGTAGAGGATAGGCGCCTGGAAGTCCTGGATCAGAGTTGGCATACGCATCGTGTGAATGCCCACGCGATCGCCAAACTGTACTCGCGGATCTGCAAATACATATAGCTCACCACCGCGTGCGCGCACTTCCTGCAAGTTGCTCTTGAGTTTCTCCAGGAGGTCATCGTCCGGCGCAACCGTGACGACCGGCATATCCTCGTCAACGAGTGCCAGCGGGCCGTGCTTGAGTTCCCCGGCCGCATACGCCTCTGCGTGGATGTAGGAGATCTCCTTTAGCTTCAACGCGCCTTCCATGGCAACCGGGTTTTGAACGCCTCGTCCCAGGAACAGCGCGTGATGCTTGTCGACGAAGTGTTCGGCGAGTGCTTCAATCGATGCGTCGAGTGTCAGGACCTGCTCAATCATCGCGGGCAGTTCTGCCAGCTGCGCGACCAGGGCCCGCTCCTGCCTCTCTTCGAGGCCCATGCGTCGCGCGAGCGAAATCGTCATCAGTGCCAGTGCCGCGAGCTGTGTCGTAAATGCTTTTGTCGAAGCGACGCCGATCTCCGGGCCCGCGTGCGTCATCATCACAAGATCGGACTCACGCACCATCGAGCTCTCGGGAACGTTGCAGATCGTGAGCGTCGACACGTAACCGAGTTCCTTGGCTTCGCGCAGCGCGGCCAATGTGTCGGCCGTCTCGCCCGACTGGCTGATCGTTACGAACAGCGTCCCTTCGGGCACCACGGGAGACCGATACCGGTACTCGCTGGCGATCTCCACCGTGCACGGTAATTTGCACAAGGACTCTATCCAGTAACGAGCAACGAGTCCTGCGTGATAACTCGTGCCGCAAGCAACGATATGTATGCCTCTCGTATTATCCAGCGCCTCAATCGCGCGCGGTCCAAACGCCGCGTCCAGAACCTTGCCATTCGCTATCCGCTCGTTGAGCGTTCTCGATACGGCTGCCGCCTGTTCGTGGATCTCCTTCTGCATGTAATGGCGATAATTCCCACGCTCGGCCGCATCGGCGGTTAGCTCACTCGCCTTCACGGGACGTTCCACGACGTCACCGCTCTCGTCCCAGGTGGTGATTTTCTTGCGCTCGACGAGTGCGACGTCACCTTCTTCCAGGAACATGAAATTGCGGGTAACCGGTAACAGCGCCGCCACATCGGAAGCAACAAAGTTCTCATCGATGCCGAGCCCGATCACGGCCGGCGCTCCTGCGCGCGCAATCATGATTTGGTCCGGGTGCGTCGAACTGATCACGGCAAGGGCATAAGCGCCTTCGAGTTCCGCAACCGTGTCGCGAACAGCCATTGCGAAGTCGCTTGCCGACTGCAGGTTAAGATGAATGCGATGCGCGACGATTTCGGTGTCCGTATCCGAAACGAATTTGTAGCCGCGCTTCTTGAGGTCTTCGCGAAGCTCTTCGTAGTTCTCAATGATGCCGTTGTGTACGATGGCGATCTTGTCGCCTGAGACATGCGGGTGTGCATTCGCCTCGTTGGGTACACCATGTGTCGCCCAGCGCGTGTGCGATATTCCCGTGCGGCCGCGCACCGGGCTTTCATCGAGTGCATTCTGCAGTTCCTGGACCTTACCGACACGCCGGGTCCGCGTTATTCCCTCATCACCGAGTACCGCGACGCCCGCGGAATCGTAGCCGCGATACTCGAGGCGCCGCAGGCCTTCCATCAGAATAGGAACAACATTTCGTTCGGCAACCGCGCCGACAATACCGCACATCTATTTCGCTCCTTTCTTTACGGGCTTCGTCCAGCCACGAACCGTGAGCTGTTTTGCACGCTCGAGCGTGAGCTCATTGTCGGGCGCAGGCTTCGTTATCGTGGATCCCGCGCCAATCGTCGCCCCTTCACCAACCTCGACGGGTGCAATGAGCTCCACCCCCGAGCCGATGAATGCTCCATCGCCGATCTTCGTCTTGAACTTGTTGGCGCCGTCGTAATTGCATGTGATCGTGCCCGCACCGACATTGACGACCTTGCCGATCTCGGTATCGCCGATATACGTCAGGTGATTCACCTTGCTGCCGTCGTCTATCGTACTCTTCTTGATCTCGACGAAATTTCCGACTTTGACGTTGTTCGCGAGCTCTGCACCCGGCCGCATGCGCGCAAAAGGACCGATTTCGCAGTTGCTGCCAGTCGTCGCGCCCTCGAGATGGCAATTGGAATGGAGGATCGTCCCTGGACCCAGCTTACTGTCACGGACGAGATTGTTCGATTCGATTGTCGTCCCATCGCCGAGTTCGACGTCGCCTTCGAACACCGCGTTGACGTCGATAAAAACATCCTTGCCGCATTTCAGCATGCCGCGTATGTCGACGCGCGCAGGGTCGGCGAATCCAACGCCCTGACGCATGAGTTCATCCACGAGTCGCGCCTGCAGCGCGCGTTCGGCCTCGGCCAACTGTTTCTTGTCGTTGATTCCCATCACCTCCACGCAGCTGCCGGCCTTGATGCCATGCACCTGCACCTTGTCATTGACCGCCATCGCGATAACGTCTGTCAGATAATACTCGCCTTGCCCGTTGTCGTTGCTCAAATTGTCGAGCCAGCCTCTGAGCCGGTCAGCCGGGCCGACAATAACGCCCGTGTTGATTTCGCGAATGGCTCTCTCGCCGGGCGCGGCATCCTTTTCCTCGACGATGCGGCTGACGCTGTCGTTCTCGCGAACGATCCGACCATAGCCGGTAGGGTCATCCACGTCGACCGTGAGCACGGCCATGTCTTCGGGCGGCGTCTCCCCGAGCAGTACGGCCAGCGTTCCCGGCAGCAATAACGGCACATCGCCGCAAAGGACCAGCACCCGGTTCTCGTCTGGCGTCCCGGGCATGGCCTGCTGCACGGCATGCCCCGTGCCGAGCTGCTCGGCCTGCAGTGACCAGCGCAGCGACTCTTCGGTAAATGCGGCATGGACGGCTTCGGCGCCGTGGCCGTAGACGACGCAGATGTCGTCGGGCTCGAGCTCCCTGGAACACGCGAGAACGTGCGCCAGCATGGGCTTGCCAGCCAATGGCTGCAGCACCTTGGGCAGGTCGGAACGCATGCGGGTGCCCTGACCGGCTGCGAGAATAACGATGCTCAGGCCCAAGCCATAGTCTCCGGATTATGTGGCCTGCGAATGATACATGAAGTCCGCGATTGCGAACTCGATTCAGGCCTCGTTAATCGCCGTCACGTATGCTGTAAGCATGCGATATCTGGGGATTTTCGGGCTATTGCTGCTCACCGCTTGCAACGGCGAGATCTACACCCGTGACGGCGTCACGGATGGCGACTCGTTCTACCTCGCGCCGCGTGCTTACGAGGACGACGATCCCGCACTGCAAAGCTGGGTTGCCTACAGCCTTATGAAGAGCGCCTGCCAGCTGCAGGTGGGCGGGCCCAACCCTGCTCGCGTGAGTGACTACGGCTGCGAGTTCACAGCCCGCCAGCGCCTCGTCGATGCCTGGGAGTTGCAGCGCCTGGAGCATCCTGACACATCAGATGTCTATCTCGACGAGCTACTCGCCGTACGCCAGGCTGGTTACCTGGACGAATACACGGTGCGCTACTTCGGCAAGAAACACTGGCAGGTTCCTGCCGAAGTACGCGTCGATGACTTCCGCCGCTGGCAACGTCAACACCTCAGGCACCACAAACCGGAGACGCGCATCATCGGTTCGTGGGCTTATCGGGAGCTGTAGCCACGCGGCACCGAACTACAGCGGCTGCTTCCGCGTTTAGCGATTGCCCTTGAGCTTCTCTGCGGCGCGGTAGCGCGCCTGCGCTTCGGCGAGTTCGGCCTGGGCCCGCGCCACGTCGGTCTCTGTCGAAGCGCCCTTGAGCGCTTCCTCGGCCTGTCGTTGCGCCTCGAGAGCGGCGGCCCCATCGAGCTGGTCGCCGCGCAATGCCGTGTCGGCGAGGATCGTCACCTGGTTGGGCTGAACTTCGAGCATTCCACCCGTGACGTAGATGCTCTCTTCGTTACCCTCGGCGTCCTGAACGCGCACTTCACCCGGCCTCAGTGTGGTCAGCATCGGTGCGTGCCGTGGCGCAATGCCGACCTCGCCCATGGACGCGGGCGCGAACACCATGGTGGCTTCACCGGAGTGAATCTCACCTTCCGCGGATACGATGTCGACTTGAATTGTGGCCATGTCGTTATCTCTTACGTGAAGTTCTTCGCGTTCTCTACAGCCTCGTCGATCGTGCCAACCATGTAGAACGCCTGCTCCGGAATGTGGTCGTAGTCGCCGTTAATGATGCCGTTGAAGCCGCGGATCGTTTCGGCCAGCGAGACGTACTTGCCGGGCGAGTTCGTGAAGACCTCGGCAACGAAGAACGGCTGCGACAGAAAGCGCTGGATCTTGCGTGCGCGGGTGACAATTTCCTTGTCTTCTTCTGAGAGCTCGTCCATGCCGAGAATCGCGATGATGTCCTGCAGTTCCTTGTAACGCTGCAACACGGCCTGCACGCCACGCGCGCAGTCATAGTGTTCCTGACCAATGATCAGCGGATCGAGGATACGCGACGTCGAATCGAGTGGGTCAACGGCCGGGTAGATGCCGAGTTCGGCAATGTTACGCGACAGTACGAGCGTTGCGTCAAGGTGAGCAAAGGTCGTTGCCGGCGACGGGTCGGTCAGGTCGTCCGCGGGTACGTAGACAGCCTGGAACGAGGTGATCGACCCGGTCTTGGTCGACGCGATGCGCTCCTGCAAGATACCCATCTCCTCAGCCAGCGTCGGCTGGTAGCCCACCGCTGAAGGCATGCGGCCGAGCAGTGCCGAAACTTCCGTTCCGGCCAATGTGTAACGGTAGATATTATCGATGAACATGAGGACGTCGCGGCCTTCGTCGCGGAATGCCTCGGCCATCGTGAGACCCGTCAATGCTACGCGCAGGCGGTTACCGGGAGGCTCGTTCATCTGGCCGTAGACCAGCGAGACCTTGTCGATGACGCCTGACTCGGTCATCTCGTGGTAGAAGTCATTACCCTCTCGGGTACGCTCACCGACGCCCGCGAATACCGAGTAACCGGAATGCTCATGAGCGATATTACGGATCAGTTCCATCAGGCAGACTGTCTTGCCCACACCGGCGCCACCGAACAGGCCGACCTTACCGCCCTTGGAGATCGGCATGATCAGGTCGATGACTTTGATGCCTGTTTGCAGAAGCTCGGTCGTCGCCGCCTGCTCCTCGTAGGTCGGTGCAGCACGATGAATGGGCATGTACGTCTCGGAGCCTATGTCGCCGGCGTTATCGATCGGTTTGCCGAGTACGTCCATGATGCGTCCCAGCGTCTTCTCGCCGACGGGGACCGAGATCGAGTCGCCCGTATTGGTCACACTCATGCCGCGCTTCAGGCCTTCCGACGAGCCCATCGCAATCGTGCGAACGACGCCGTCGCCCAACTGCTGCTGAACTTCGAGCGTGATTTCCGCATCATCAATGATCAATGCGTCGTAGATTTTCGGAATCTGGCCGGCCGGGAACTCTACGTCCACGACAGCGCCGATAACCTGCACAGTATTTCCAGTGCTCATTACTTAGGTCCTCTAACCTGATACGGCAGCCGCGCCGCCGACAATTTCTGAAATTTCTTGTGTGATCGCCGCTTGGCGAGCCTTATTGTACTGGAGCTGCAATCCGTCGATGATCTCGCCAGCATTGTCCGTCGCCGATTTCATCGCAACCATTTTCGCCGCCATCTCACAGGCGAAGTTTTCTACAGCGCCGCGGTAAACCTGTGATTCGATGTAGCGCATCAATACGTCGTCGAGCAGCTCACGGGCGCCGGGTTCGTATATGTAGTCCCAGTGCGCCTGCAGCTCGCCATCGGCCTGCTCGATCGCGTTCGCCGGCAACACCTGGGCGACGACTGGCGTCTGGCTCATCGCACTTTTGAACACGTTATGAACCAGGAACAGACGATCGATCCTGCCTTCTTCGTACGCCGAAAGCATGATCTGGATCGAGCCGATCAGATCATTGATCGTCGGCCTGTCGCCGAGGTTCGCCGCCGTGCCGACTACGTTGCCACCCATGCGGCGGAAAAACTGCACAGCCTTCGCGCCAATCAGGGCCATGTCGACCTCAACGTCCTCATCCTGCTGCCTGGCGATCTCACCGATCATGCTCCTGAACAGGTTGGCATTGAGGCCACCGCAGAGGCCGCGGTCTGTCGAAATAACGATATAGCCAACCCGCCTGACTTCACGCTCCGTCAGGAACGGATGCCTGTAGTCCGGATTCGCGTATTGCAGGTGACCGATAACACGGCGGATGCGCTCTGCATAAGGCCGCGCAGCCTCCATCTGCTGCTGGGCCTTGCGAATCTTGCTGGCTGCAACCTTTTCCATCGCACTGGTGATCTTCTGCATGTTTTTCACAGAAGCGATCTTCGAACGTATCTCTTTTTCGCCCGGCATATCAGAGCTCTCTATTTTCCGGCTTGGACATTGTCAATCCGTGTCATGGAAATACGTGACGCCTAGTAAGCGCCTTTCTCAGCGAATGCATCGCAGATGCTCTTCAGCGTGGCCTCTACTTCATCGTTGTAGTCGCCTGACTCGTTGATGGCATCGAGGTCGCCCTGGTAGTTTGAGCGCGCGAAATCGTGCAGGGCTCCCTCGAAATCGACGACCTTCTCTACGGCCACCTTGTCGAGGTAGCCCTCGTCGACGGCATAGAGCGACAGCGCCATTTCCGCAACCGACAGCGGTGAATACTGCTTCTGCTTCATGAGTTCGGTCACGCGCTCACCACGTTCGAGCTGGGCGCGTGTTGCCGCGTCGAGATCCGACGCGAATTGTGCGAAGGCAGCAAGCTCGCGATATTGGGCCAGCGCAAGACGCACACCGCCGCCGAGCTTCTTGATGATCTTGGTCTGTGCCGCGCCGCCGACTCGCGACACCGACAGGCCCGCGTTGATCGCCGGGCGGACGCCCGCGTTGAAGAGGTCGGTCTCGAGAAAGATCTGGCCGTCGGTAATCGATATCACGTTCGTCGGTACGAACGCCGATACGTCACCAGCCTGCGTTTCGATGATCGGCAGTGCCGTCAGCGACCCCGTCCTGCCCTTGATCTTGCCGCCCGATACCTGCTCGACATGTTCCGCGTTGACGCGCGAGGCGCGCTCGAGAAGGCGCGAATGCAGGTAGAAGACGTCACCGGGGTAGGCCTCACGACCGGGTGGGCGCCTCAGCAGCAACGACACCTGGCGATAGGCCCACGCCTGTTTTGTAAGGTCATCGAAGATAATCAGTGCATCTTCGCCGTTGTCGAGGAAGAACTCGCCCATCGACGCACCTGAGTACGGTGCGATGTACTGCATTGCCGGGCTGTCGGCAGCGGCCGCCGCAATGACGATCGTGTGCTCCATGGCGCCCTCTTCCTCGAGCTTGCGAACCACGCCCGCAACCGAAGATGCCTTCTGGCCGATGGCCACGTAGATGCACTTGATGTCCGTGCCACGCTGGTTGATGATCGTGTCGACTGCAAGGGCCGTCTTACCGGTCTGGCGGTCACCGATGATCAGCTCGCGCTGGCCACGGCCGATCGGTACCATCGAGTCGATGGACTTCAGCCCGGTCTGAACGGGCTCGGAAACCGACTGGCGTTGAATAACGCCCGGCGCGACCTTTTCGATCGGCGAAAACTCGCTCGCCTCAATCGGGCCCTTGCCATCGATAGGGTTACCCAGTGAGTCGACGACACGACCGAGCAGCTCTCGACCGACCGGCACCTGGAGAATCCGACCCGTCGTCTTGACCGTGTCACCGTCTGAAATGTGCTTGTAGTCACCAAGCACAACGGCGCCGACCGAGTCCTGCTCGAGATTCAGCGCCATGCCGAAAGTGTTCTGCGGGAACTCCAGCATTTCGCCGTAGCGTGCGTCGGCCAGGCCGTGCATGCGTACGATACCGTCGGTAACCGCGATAACCGTACCCACGTCCCGCGCTTCCGCGGTCACCTCGAAGTTCTCGATACGCTCTTTAATCAGCTGGCTGATTTCAGAAGCTTTGAGTGCCATTTGTTTTTCCTCTTTATTTGACCAAGCTTACTTGGCCAGACTATTCGCCAGGCCGTCGAGCCTCGCGCGCAGTGATCCATCAATAACGACATCGCCGGCGCGAATCACAGCGCCGCCAATGAGGTTCTCGTCTATTTCCGTCGTGATCTTCACGTCACGACCCAGCCGCTGCTTGAGCGACGTCGCTATTTCTTTCGCCTGGTCGTCGCTCAAAGGCGCGGCCGAGGTGACGACCGCGTCGACACTGTTTTCGACCTTCGCCTTGAGTGCCTCGAAGTGACCCGAAATCTCCGGCAACACGACCACGCGGCCATTTTCGAGCAGCAGCTTTAGGAAGTTCGAGCCTTTCTCGTCGCCGCCGGAGAGCAGCTTACTGCCCGCCTTGCCGAACAGGCCGCTCAGGAACTCGAAACGCTGCTCATCGCTGTACGCAGGGTTCCCGAGAAACTCGACCAGCCCGCGATCGGCGAGCAACTGGCCCGCGATCGAAAGCGTCTCCGACCAGTCGGCGAGAGCACCCGCTTCATCCGCGACCTCGAATATAGCCTGCGCATACGGCCTTGCTACTGTGTTGTTGTCAGCCACGGCGGTCTCCGCTTATAGCTCCTGAGCAAGCTTGCCCAGGATATCTTCGTGTGTCTTGCCGTCGATCTCGCGCTTCAGGATCTTTTCGGCACTCGCGATGGCGATAGCGGAAACCTGCCCGCGCAACTCTTCGCGTGCCTTGTTGGTTTCCTGCTCGATCTCGGCCCTGGCGGCGGCCAGCTGACGATCGCGTTCCTTGACGCCATCGGCCTTGCCATCCGCGACGATGTCATCCGCACGCGCATGTGCCTGATCGAGAATGCCGGTGGCTTGCTGGCGCGCTTCGGCGACGACGCCCTCGGCTTCCTTTGCCGCTTCGGCCAGCTTCTCCTGGCTCAGGTCAGCGGCGGCAAGGCCTTCTTCGATCTGCTTCTGGCGTTCTTCGATCGCCTTGAGAATGGGCGGCCAGATAAACTTCATACAGAACCAGACAAACACGATCATGGCGATCGTCTGGCCGATGAGAGTTAGGTTGATATCCACGTAATGCTCCTTACAGCATCTACAGATTCACCGTAGGACCGCGCCCAGGGCGCGCTGTCGGCCGCCGCGGCAGCCTCCTACAGGTCGCGTGCTTTATTAGCCGCCCGTGGCAGCCTGCAGCTGACCGATGAACGGGTTGGCGAAGGCGAAGAACAGTGCGATACCGACACCGATCATCGCGACGGCGTCAAGCAGGGCCACGACGATGAACATCTTCGTCTGCAGCATCGGTGCCAGCTCAGGCTGACGTGCAGCACCCTCTAGGAAGCGGCCACCCAGAAGGCCCATACCAATACCAACGCCGAGGGCGCCGAGGCCGATCAGAAGTGCGACAGCAATTGCCGTGAAGCCAATAACAGTTTCCATCAGTTTCTCCTAAGGAGGTTCAAATTAAATCAATGCGTCTCTGATGCCAGACTCAAATAGACGATCGTCAGCATCATGAAAATAAAGGCCTGCAGCGTCACGATCAGTACGTGGAACACGGCCCAGCCGAAATGCAGCGGCAGCTGCCACAGGCCGAGAAGCGCGATCAGGATGAAGATCAGTTCGCCGGCAAACATATTGCCGAAGAGTCGTAGCGACAACGATACGGGCTTTGCGAGCAGGGACACCGACTCGAGAACGAAGTTGAACACGATGATGAGCGGTGCGGCGATCAGGCCCCATCCCTTCGTCGGCGGCTCGATTGGATGCAGTGTCAGGTCCTTGATGATGCCCAGAGGACCCTTGTACATGGTCGTGTAAACGAGAATCAGGACGAATACGGCGATCGACATGCCGAACGTCACGTTGACGTCGGTCGTCGGCACGACCTTCATATAGGGGATGCCCGCCGCCCCGGCTGCCATCGGAATCCAGTCGACCGGGATCAGGTCCATGAGGTTCATGAGGAATACCCAGACGAAGATCGTGAGGCCCAGCGGCGCTATGAGTCGGCTAGTGCCGTGAAAGGTGTCCTTGACGCTCGAGTCGACGAACTCGACGACGATTTCGACGAAGGCCTGCCACTTGCCGGGCTTGTCCGTCGACGATCTCCTGGCCACCTTGTGGAAAAAGAATACGAAGACCAGGCCCAGAAATATCGACCAGAACATCGAGTCGACGTTGATGGCGATGGGATTGCCGGCGCAGTGATTCCAGATCCACTCGCCCGTTTCGGACTTGCACACCTGCAGGTTCTGCAGGTGGTGGCTGATGTAGTCGCTGGAAGTTTGTGGGCCGTGTCCGCCTTCAGCTGCCATTCGTGTTACTCAAATTATCCGTTTCAACTTCGCTTCGCATCAGTAAGCCCGAAAAGACCACCAGCTGCGTCGCTATGAATCCTGCAAACAGTGCCGCTGCCGAGAGCGGCTTTACCTGCGTAAACACAAGCGTGAAAAATATTACCGTCAACGCCAGTTTTCCCAACTCGCCGGACCAGGCTGCAACCTTCAGCGCTCCCGGGTCCCGGCGAGGTACTACCAGCCGCAACCCCAAAAAGGCGTTCGGCACCACGCAGGCCAGGCTTCCGAGCAACGCCGAATAGCCGACCACGTTTCCGAACACGCTCCACAGAATTGCGGCAAGACCCAGCCCGACCAGCAACTGCCACATCAGCACTCGGGCGATAGTGGAAGTCATCTATTTATGCCTCCGGCACCAAAAACGCCACGTCCATCGGGCGTCCCGGCGGAGTGTGGCGCTTTGGATTTGTTTTTTCCAGGCGGGCTTGATAAATCGCGTGCGCATTATAGTGGCAGGCCCCTTACATGGCAATATCAAAGATCGCGCGAAAACAGGCATTTCCGCCCGTTTTTTGAGGGTTTTGCGCCGTTATCGGCATTGCGACACGCCGCACATTCGGGGCCCCAAGACCGGAGTATAAATATCTACACGGTTGTGCCGATAAGATCCTTACCATGCTATTAATTGCAAGTGAAACTGTTCGCGCTAATCGTTCGCTCAACGACGTTGTGCGGGAGATGAGCTTCACCCTCAGCTTCTTCGCCAGTCCGGGCAAGTTCGGCGAACTCATGCGGGGCGAGTCTCGCCGCCTCGTGCTGCTGGCCGAGAACGATGTCGTCCCGGAAACCCTCAGGATCCTCTCCGGTGCCGAAGAGAAGACCCCTTTTGGCGTGATCCTCGCGGCCGACCGCAGGGACCTTCGCGGCAGCAGCCAGGCGGCGCTCGTGGACAAGCTGGCCGGCCTGGATAACGTCGAGTGGATCGGAGCGAACTTCGATTTCGAGCGCCTTAGCGCATCGGCGCGCCGTTGCCGCCGGCGCCTGCTCAGGTTGTCGCGCCAGGACCTGGAAGGCGCCTTCGAAAACCGTGAGTTCGTGCTGCGCTACCAGCCCAAGGTCGAGCGCGGCTCGGAGACCGAGTGGGTGACGCGCGAGGCGGAAGCGCTGGTCCGCTGGTACAGCCCTGAGCACGGCCTGATCGGCCCGCTCGAATTCCTGCCCGAGGTAGAGGCTTTCGGGCTCATGGAAGAGCTCAGCGTCTACGTGTTGCGTGAGACCGCGAGACAGCTTACCGCCTGGCAGGGCAAGGGAATCGAGCTCAATGCCTGCATCAACCTGGCGTCCAGCCAGCTCAACGAGCCTGGGCTGGCGACAGCTTATGCCGCGATCGTAGAGGACGCGGGGCTCGAGTGCTCGAGATTCACGTTCGAGGTCATCGAGCAGGACCTTGGCGACCCGGATGCGCCACATCTCCAGGCGCTGCGGGATCTTCGCGAGCTTGGGTTCCGAATCTGTCTCGATGACTTCCGCGTCGCCGCGACATCACTGGGCACCTTCGAACAACTGCCGCTGGACGAGATCAAGATCCACGGATCGGCACTCCGGCGCGCCCAGCATGACAGGGTAGCGCTGACGGTACTTGCTGCCGTTACCGGGCTCGCCCACAACCTGGGAATAACCGTCTGTGCCGAGGGCGTTGAAAACGAACAGACCTACCAGTTCCTGCGGCAGATCGAATGCGACAAGATGCAGGGCTTCCTGATTTCGGAAGCCGTGCTACCGAACATCATCCGCCGCGTGTATTCGGCCAGCGAGGCCGAAGACGTCGCCTGACAAGAAATGGGGACATTAGGGGGAACATTAGGGGACAGTGACCCCCACCTACTTGATGTGTTTGAGGATGCCGTCGAGTTCGTCGAGGCTGTTGTAACTGATGACGAGCTTGCCCGCGCCTTTCTTTGAATGATCGACGCGCACCTTCGCGCCGAGCTTTTCCGAGACCTCGATCTCCAGGCGCCGGATGTCCGCATCGACGACCGGCGCTTTCTTTACCGGCTTGCTCGTGCCTTTGTCGAGCATGCGCCGCACGAGCTTCTCGGTTTCGCGCACCGATAGCCCTTTCCTCGCGACCTGCCGCGCCGCGTCGTACTGCTGTGTCGCGTTGGTGATGGCAAGCAAGGCCCGCGCATGGCCCATCTCGAGCTGCCGGTCCTCGAGCATCGGCTTGACCTTCTCCGACAGGTCCTTGAGACGCAGCAGGTTGCTCACCGCCGCGCGCGACCGGCCGACAGCCTCGGCAGCTTCGGCATGCGTGAGGTCGAACTCCTGGATCAGGCGGTCCAGCGCGCGTGCCTCTTCCAGCGGGTTCAGGTTTTCCCGCTGGATGTTCTCGATGAGCGCCATCGCTATTGCGGATTCATCAGGCACGTCGCGAACCACCGCCGGGATGTCGGCGAGGCCGGCGAGTTGCGCCGCGCGCCAGCGACGTTCGCCGGCGACGATCTCGTAGCGCTGTGTCCCGCCCTTGCTTTCAATGGGCCTCGCAACGATCGGCTGCACCACACCCTGCACCTTGATCGAGTCGGCCAGGTCCTGGAGCGAGTCCTGCCGCATGTCGACGCGCGGCTGGTACTGGCCGCGCTGCAACAGTTCGACCGGAATATTCTTCAGCGTATCGCCATCGGCCGCAACGTCGTCGGCCACCGCGCCTGTCTTCGATACGGGTTTGCTCAGTAAAGCGTCGAGCCCGCGGCCCAGCCTCTTTTTCGGTGTCATCAGTTTTTCCTAAACAGCCTGCGCCACTCGCGCATCCTCGCGCCTGAGCACTTCGCCGGCCAGTGCGAGGTAGGCAATTGCGCCACGCGAAGAGCGATCATGCAAGAGCACGGGGCGGCCGAAGCTCGGTGCCTCGGCCAGGCGGATGTTGCGTGGCACCACTGTGCGGAACACTTTGCGATCGAAATGTTCGATGAGCTGCATCGACACCTCATTGGACAGGTTGATGCGCGGGTCGAACATCGTGCGCAGGATGCCGTACATCTCGAGACCCGGGTTCACGGAATCGCGCACCTGTTCGATCGTGTTGATCAGGGCGCTGAGACCTTCGAGCGCGTAATACTCGCACTGCATCGGGATCAGTACGCCGTCGGCCGCGGTCAGCGCATTGATGGTCAGCATATTGATGGACGGCGGGCAATCGATGAGGATGAAGTCGTACAGGCCGGCCACGGGGACCAGCGCTTTCTTGAGCTTCATCTCGCGCCCGATTTCCTGCAGTAACTTGACCTCCGCCAGCGTCAGGTCTTCATTACCCGGCAAGACCGCGAAGCCGCCCTCGGGCGGTGAAACGATCGTATCGGCGGCCGTGGCATCGCCCAGTAACACGTCGCAGGCCGAGTACTCGACCTCCATCTTGTTGATGCCGCAGCCCATGGTCGCGTTGCCCTGGGGGTCCATATCCACGAGTAACACACGCCGCTGGGTCGCAGCGAGCGACGCTGCCAGGTTGACGCATGTGGTCGTTTTTCCCACACCGCCCTTCTGGTTCGCTACAGCAATAATTCGTGTCATCGTTCAGACTCTTCGCAACAGAACTGCATGCCGTGACCCCGCCTCGAGACCCGGCACCGCCAGTTGCACAATTTCATGACTCCACGGAGCCGCTAGTTCTTCTAGTTCTTCTGCCGGGTAGCGGCCTTTCAGCGCTACGAACACCCCGCCCTCTCCCACGAGGTGACCGGCGATTTCCACGAGTCGCGGCAGTGCAGCCAGCGCTCGCGCAATCACCGTATCAAAGCGCTGGCCGGGTGCATAGTCCTCACCTCGGGCTTTGACGACTGCAACATTGCCGAGGCCCAGCAAACCAGCCGCATGCTGGACGAACATAATCTTCTTGTTGTTGCTGTCGACGAGCGTGAACCGGCGATCGGGCTCGGCGATCGCAAGCGGCAACCCCGGGAACCCGGGGCCGGTGCCGATATCCAGGATATCCTGGCCCTCGAGGAAAGGGCGGGCGACGAGACTGTCGAGGATATGAGCCGTCACCATTTCTGCGGGGTCGCGGACCGCCGTCAGGTTGACGCGTCGATTCCACTTTTCGAGCTCGGTCAAAAGCTCTGCCATCTTCCCGGCCGCATTTCGCGGGAACTCCTGGGGCAATCGACCGATCGCCGCTTCGATATCTGCTGCGCGCACTGCTCTAGTTGCCGTTGATAAGATGTTCCCTGAAGAACAGCATCATAGCCTGTTGGTACACGTCACGGTTTTCGCGGCGCTTGTAGCCGTGGCCTTCATTGAGGGCGTTCATGTACCAGACCGTGTTGCCATGCTCGCGAAGCGCGGCGACCATTTGTTCCGACTCGGTCACAGGCACGCGCGGGTCGTTCTCGCCCTGCACGATGAAGAACGGCACGCTGATTCTGTCAACGTTGTTGAGCGGGCTGATCTTCTCGAGGTGCGCACGCATCCCGGGATCGCGCTCATCGCCGTACTCCGCGCGGCGGAGATCCCGACGATAGTCCCGCGTGTTCTCGAGAAACGTCACGAAGTTGCTGATGCCGACGCTATCGACGGCTGCTTTCAGCCTGTCACTGTAGTGGACTGCGCTCGCGAGCACCATGTAGCCACCATAGCTGCTGCCGTGAACGGCGACACGGCTTGCGTCCAGGTCCGGCTGCCTGCCGATCCAGTCGAGCAGGGCTCCGATGTCCCGAACCGAGTCCTCGCGCCTGTAGCCGTTGTCCAGGCTCACGTACGTCTTACCGTAGCCCGAAGACCCGCGCACGTTTGGTCGAATCACCGCAACGCCGAGTTTGTTGATCCACATCTGGTACGTGCTGTTGAATGACGGCCTTGCCTGCACTTCAGGCCCGCCGTGGATCGCAATGATCACCGGAAACGGCCCTTTGCCGGCCGGCTTGTAGACCCAGGCCGGAATCTGGCGCGGCGCCCCGTCGTCGTCGTCGAAAGTCGGGTAACGAACCAGTTCCGGCGCACGCAGCACCGAACGGTCGAGCCCGCCCATCTCGCTCTGCGTCCAGCGCGTGAGCTTGCCATGTTCGAACGGCCCGGGGCCCAGATCCAGCACGAAAGCGTCGCTCGGTGACTGCGGCGTATTCAGGGTCATTCCCAGGCGGCGGTCATCGGGGCTGAAGCGGAGCCCGAATGCGACGCCCGTGGGAATGCTCTCTACGACGCGATATTCACGGGTTGCGGGGTCCATGAGGTAGACGCGCGACATGCCGTCTTCATTGGTCACGAAAGCGGCCCGTTTGCGGTCATGGCTGAAAACAGCTGCCGCGACATTCCATTGGATGTCTGCTGTGACGAACTCGGGACTGGCGTCGGGCCGCATCGACTGCCACGCGAGCTGGTTGAATTCGCCGCCCTGGTCGGTGATGAACCAGAAGCCGTCATTGTCGTCGTCGAACGCAATCGGCAGGTTACCGCTCCTGTTGTCGGCCCCGCCTGCGAACAGCGTTACCTCGCCGCTGTCGAGATCGAGCAGGTTGACGCGCGAGTCCTCGATACTGATGTAGTTGTTGAGCAACAATTTGTTGCCGCTCTTCGAGAACTCGACCGGGGACCACCAACTGCCATCCGCGGACTCGAGCACCAGTCTCGCGGAGCCCGGCTCGGCGGGCTCCATGAGCCAGATGTCATTCGCGGCACCGTTGCGGCGTGTGCTCTGGTAAGCGATGCGGCTGCCGCTGCGATCCCACAACGCGGCGGTATTCCGCGACTCGCCATCAGTAAGCATGACCGCGTCGCCGCTGTCCGGGTCGAATGCGAAAATTTGCGCGACCTCGCTGCCGCCCGAGTCGCGTGTGAACAGCAACTCGCGCCCTCGGGGCCGCCCCATGATGCCCGCGATGCGTTCGTTGTAGAACGTCAGCTGTCGACGAGCGCCGCCGGGCTTGTCGACACGATGAATCGAATCGACGTTGCCGAAGCCCGTCGACACGTAAATGCCGTCGCTGCCCGGTGTCCAGGCCCGGAATACCGCGGCGCGGATATTCTGGTAGCGCATGAGGCTCACGAGCACCTCGCGCGGTATTTCGGGCACGTCCTCCATGACGAGTTTGCCGTCGAACTTGGTCCGCACTTCGATATCGGCGGCCGCGTAATACGGCAGCATGAACAATAACAGCGCGACCGGGAGCGCGAATCTAGGCAACGAGTAACGCCATGAAATCATCGACAGGCGTTGCGGCAAGCTTGTCGCGGTCCCGGCACAACGCATCGAGCTCGCCCCACTGCCCCTCGCCAAGCCTCGGCGACACGCTGTCGACGAACTTCTTCTTGAGGACCGGGATGCCTTCCGCGCGGCGCTCACGATGGCCGATCGGGAAGTCGACGGCGACCCTTTTGGTGCTGGTGCCGTCTTTGAAGAAGACCTGTACGGAGTTACCGATGTAGCGAAGCTCGGGATCAAAGTAATCCTTGGTGTACTGCTCGTTCTCTTTGACTTTCATCTTGCCGCGCAGTTCATCGATCCGCGGGTCGCTCGCGACGTCGTCTTCGTAGTCCGCGGCCGTCAGTCTGCCGAAGATCAGGGGCACAGCAACCATGTACTGGATGCAGTGGTCGCGATCGGCCGGGTTATCCAGCGGACCGGTCTTGTCGATGATGCGGACGCCGGCTTCCTGCGTTTCTATGACCACGGTCTCGATATCGTCGATGCGTTCGCTGACTTCCGGGTGCAGCGTCATGGCCGCCTCGACGGCCGTCTGCGAATGGAACTCGGCCGGGTAGGAAATCTTGAACAACACGTTCTCCATCACGTAGCTGCCGTACGGGCGCTGGAACTGGAACTCGTTGCCCTTGAACAACACGTCGTAGTAGCCCCAGGTCGGTGCACTCAGCGCGGACGGGTAACCCATCTCGCCGGTCATGGCGATCAGGGCCAGGCGCACGGCACGGCTGGTTGCATCGCCCGCGGCCCAGCTCTTGCGTGAACCCGTGTTCGGCGCATGACGGTAGGTCCGGAGGGAACAGCCGTCGATCCACGCATTGGAGACGGCGTTGAGCACGGTCTCGTGATCGCCGCCGAGCATGCGCGTGACGACGGCGGTCGTTGCAACGCGCACTAGCAAAACGTGATCGAGGCCGACGCGATTGTAGCTGTTCTCGAGTGCGAGGCAGCCCTGGATTTCATGCGCCATGACGGCGGCCTTCAGGACGTCGAGCATCTTGAGCGGCTCTTCGCCCCTGGCGCGTGCCTGGCGGCTAAGGTAGTCCGCGACGGCCAGGATGCCGCCGAGATTGTCCGATGGATGGCCCCACTCGGCCGCAAGCCAGGTGTCGTTGAAGTCCAGCCAGCGGTTCATGCATCCTATGTTGAACGCGGCGAGGACCGGGTCGAGCTCGTAGGAGGTCCCGGGCACGCGGGCGCCGCCCGCCAGCGCCGCGCCCGGAACGACGGGTCCCAGGAGCTTCGTGCATGCCGGGTAGTCCAGCGCCTGGAAGCCGCACGCGAGCGTGTCCATGAGGCAGTAGTGAGCGGTTTCGAGTGCGAGATCGCTGTCGACCTCGTAGTTGCAGACGTAGTCGGCGATATCGACCAGCGCCTGGTCCCAGTCGGCGCGTTCAGCCGAGCGGACGATTACTCCGGACATCAGGTATCTCCAGCTTGAGTGTTTTTGTCAGGTGCGATCTTCAATGGCGACCCATTCCTGCAGCGGCGGACCAATGTAGTCCGCGGCCGGGCGAATCAGCTTGTTGTCGGCACGCTGTTCCATGACGTGTGCGGTCCAGCCCGTAATCCGCGAGCACACGAAGATCGGCGTGAACAGGTAGGTTGGAATGCCCATGAAGTGGTACACGCTGGCCGCGAAGAAATCGGCGTTCGCAAACAGCTTCTTCTCGTCCCACATGACTTTTTCGATGGCTTCCGATACCGGGTACAGGGCCGTGTTACCGATATCGTCGGCCAGGGCCCTGGACATCCTCTTGTTCACGGTATTGCGTGGGTCCGATGTCGTGTAGACGCGGTGCCCGAAGCCCATGATCAGGTCCTTGTTGCGGAGCTTTTCGTGTAGGCCTTCGACCGCCGCCCCGGGCGTTTCATATAAGGAGATCAGCTCCATCGCGGCCTCGTTGGCGCCGCCGTGCAATGGGCCGCGCAGGGCGCCGATCGCACCAGCCACGGCAGAGTGCATGTCGGACAGCGTCCCCGTGATAACGCGGCCGGCGAACGTCGACGCGTTGAACTCATGTTCCGCGTACAGGATCAGCGTCGTGTCGAGGCACTTCCTGTGCAACTCTTTGGGTGGCTCACCGTGCAACATGTGCAGGAAGTGACCCGCGATGCTGTCATCGTCGGTTTCGGTGTCGATGCGTATGCCGCCGTCCGTGTGAAACCGATGCCAGTACAACAGCATCGATGGCAGGCAGGCCAGCAGGCGGTCGGCGGTATCGAGCTGATTCGAGAAATCGCCTTCGGGCTCCACGTTACCGAGGAACGAAACACCCGTGCGCAGGACGTCCATCGGGTGAGCGGCAGCGGGAATCATCTCGAGCACGGTCTTGAGCGACTCGGGCAGACCACGATTTGCCTTGATCTTCGCTACGTAAGCGTCGAGGTCTGCGCGCGTTGGCAGTTTTCCGTGCAGCAGCAGGTAAGCCACTTCCTCGAAATTCGCGTTGTCGGCGAGGTCGTAGATGTCGTAACCGCGGTAGGTCAGGCCTGCGCCTTCCTTGCCAACTGTACACAGATGCGTCTCGCCCGCCGTGACCCCGGCGAGCCCACCGGTTTTCTTCTTAGCTGCCATCTCTATCTCCTGTTTTCAGGCCCTGCTCGCGGAACAGGGTGTCGAGCTTGTCTTCGTACGCCTGGTAGCCCAATACGTCGTAAAGCTCCATGCGCGACTGCATGTCATCGACGACGGCCTTCTGCGTGCCGTCCTTCCTGATCGTCTCGTAAACGTTCAGGGCTGCCTGCGACATGGCCCGGAACGCACTCAGCGGATACAGGGCCATCGCGATACCCGCATCTGCGAGTTCGTCGGTGCCGAACAACGGCGTCTTGCCGAACTCGGTGAGGTTCGCGAGTACGGGTACATTAACTGCGTCCGTGAACTGTTTGTATTCCTCTAAAGTGGTAAGCGCTTCGGCGAAGATCATGTCCGCACCGGCCTCGACGTACTCCCCCGCCCGGTCGATCGCCGCCTGCTGCCCTTCGACGGCATGCGCGTCAGTGCGCGCCATGATGACGAAGGCGTTGTCGATACGACCGTCGACCGCGGCCTTGAGCCGATCGCACATCTCGGCTGGCTCGACGAGCGCCTTGCCGGGGCGGTGGCCGCATCGCTTGACGGCGACCTGGTCTTCCATGTGCACCGCGGCGGCACCCGACCACGTCATCTCACGGATCGTCCGGCCAATCATGAAGGCGCTGCCCCAGCCCGTATCGATGTCGACCAGCAACGGCAGGTCGGTCGCGGAACAGATGCGCCGCACGTCTTCGCAAACATCATTGACCGTAGTCATCGCGAGGTCCGGCAGCCCGAAAGACGCGTTAGCGACACCGGCGCCTGACAGGTAGATGGCCTTGTGGCCCGCTCGCTCGGCCAGCATGGCGGTGTATGCGTTTATCGTGCCTACGATCTGAAGCGGGCTCTCCGCCTCGAGCGCGGCGCGGAATCGGGCTCCTGCACTCATCGCTGTTCCTCTCTGCTCGGGTCTTTCGGGCCGGCTTTGATCTTTTTTTTAATGCAGATTAAAACCGGCGGGGGCGGGATTCTAAACCACGCGATGGTCATTTCCCAAATAGAGCAATCGGTAAATAATTAGCTGCGGCCAGCCCTCAGCCAATGGCCACAACCACGCGCCCTGTGATCTTGCCGTCGATATATGCCCGGAAAGCCCCCGGGAGCTCGTCGAACCCGATCGTGCGATGACCGATCGTGTCGAGATGCTGTGGCCGGAGGTCATTGCCGATGCGGCCCCAGACAGCGCGCCGGAGGTCCCGGGGGGTGTCCACCGAGTTGATTCCGAGCAGGCACACGGCCCGCAGGATGAATGGCAGTACCGTCGTGTTCAGTGCGGGGCTTGCCGCCAGCCCGATGCTCGCAATATTACCGCCGTAGCTCATCGTGCGTGTCAGCCAGGTCAGGTAGTCGCCGCCCAGGCTGTCGATCGCGCCGCCCCAGAGCGCTTTCTCCATGGGCCGCTTGCCGAAGTCGAGCTGGTCGCGCAGCAGGATCCGGCCCGCGCCGAGCTTGCGCAGGTAGGCTTCCTCGGACGCCTTGCCGGTCACGGCCGCAACGTCGTATCCATGGCCCGAGAGCATGTCGATAGCGATGCTGCCGACCCCGCCCGTGGCGCCCGTGACCACGATGGCCCCGAGGTCCGGTGTCTGGCCGTTCTGCTCCATGCGATGAATCGCGAGCGCCGCCGTATAACCTGCCGTGCCGATCTGCATGGCCGCGACAGGCGTCATCCCGTCGGGGATCGCGACGAGGCTCTGACTGTCGACGCGCGCGTACTCCGAGTACCCGCCGTCGACTGTCTCGCTCAGGCCACAGCCGTTGACCAGCACCTCCGCACCGGGCTGGAATTCTTCATCTTCGGAACTTACGACGACGCCGGCGAGATCGATGCCGCCGTTCAAGGGATAGCGCCGCAGGATCCTGCCAGTGCCGGTCGCAGCGAGCGCGTCCTTGTAGTTGATCGTCGAGTGGCTCACGCGTACGACGACATTACCTTCGGTGAGGTCGTCAATCGTCAGCTCCTCGAAGCCCGCGACAATTTCGCCGTCTTTTTCGTCGATGCGGTACGCGCGAAAGCTATCCATACATCATCCCCGTTTTTCCAGCCGCTCGAGCCAGGACACGAGTCCGGCCGAGTTCAAGATCACATCAATATCCACGACGGACCACATTGCATCGCGATCGCCCTTGAATCCATGTGCGACGAGACGGCGTGACAGGTACTCGAACATCGCGCCTTCGATCCGCTTGCCGCGATCCTGCTCGTCGCGATGCTCGAGCGCCATCTCCGCGAAGGCGTCGATTCCGGCGTGCATGTCGTGCGCCAACCTTGCCAGGTCGGTCACACGACTATAGTGCGTCAGGTAGAGCTGCCGCGGGTCGCACCCCATGACGCGGTCGACGGCCTTGTGTGCCTCCTCCGGGTCGAAGCTCGCGGGCGTCGTCGTCGGGTAAATGAACTCGCCAGCCGCCGTGTCGAGCTCGCGATACGAGATGCCGAAACTGTCCCCCGTGAAAACGCCGCGGGACGCCGGGTCGTTCAGGCAATAATGGTGGCGTGCGTGCCCCTCGGTGAAGAGCGGCTGCATCCTGCGGCCGTTGAAATCGATCCACTGCTCGTCCTCGGCAATGATCACGCGGCGCTCGTCGATCGGCACGATCTCGCCGTACATCTCCCGCGTGCGTTCGACGCCGTAGACGGCCTCGGTCCCCCTGATGAGTCGTTCCGGGCTGACCATGTGCGGCGCGCCGCGCGGATGTATGACGCAGCGGGCGCCAGGCAATTGCTGCATGAGCAGCCCGGCTCCGCCGGCATGATCGAGATGGATGTGCGTCAGGAAAACAAACTCGACATCACCGGGATCGATGTCCTGCTGTTGCAAGGCGTCCAGCAGCAACGGGACGCTGTCGTTGGTTCCCGTGTCGACGAACGCCGCGCGGTTTCCATCGACAATCAGGTGGCTCGAATCCTGCAACGGGCGCAGGTACTCGACGTCGATAGCGAAAATGCCATCTCCGACTGACGTGACCTGTGCGCTGCTGCCCGGCATGCTTACTGTGTTGCGGGCACGGTGGCGACTACTCGGCGAACGTGGTTTCCAGACCTTCGAGGTCCGCAAAGTAACGTGCCAGCAATGCGACGTCTTCCTCGGCGATGAGGGCGGCCTGTGCCGTCATCACGGGGTCGGTTCGTTTACCGTCGCGATACTGCTTGAGCGAGTTTTCGAGGTAGTCCTCGTGCTGACCCGCAAGCGTCGGCCACATTGCGTTTACGCTAATGCCGTTCGCGCCATGGCACGCGGCGCACGCGGCGGCCTTCTCGAAACTTGCGCCGGGCGTCCCGCCCGCCGTAACGGTCTCGCTGCCCAGGCTCGCCAGGTAGGCCGAGACATCGGCGATTTCCTGGTCGCTCAGGCTGCTCGCCTGTGCGTGCATCGTCGGGTGCGGACGCGTGCCATCGCGGTAGCCTCGCAGCGCGATTTCGAGATAACCGGCCTTCTGCCCACCCAGCCTGGGCACCCGGTACGACGGGTAGGCGTTGCGGTAGCCTTCGATGCCATGGCAACCGAGGCAGGTGTATCCGAGCTCTTTGCCGGCTGTTGCGTCGCCTTCGGCGGCCGCCACATGCTGGAACAGGAGGGTGGCGACCATAATTGTCGCGGCACGGGCTACGATCTTCATGTTCGTAATCACTTGGTTTTTAGCGGTTTCGATACCCGATTCGGGCTCGGGTGTTAGTGAGGGCGCTATGGTAGTGGCACTCGGCGCCAATTTCTAGCAATAGCGCACAGATACTTCAGCACAGCATGCTAGGATCGCGGTTTCCCCGATGTCCAAACAGGAAATTACCGTGAAAAAAGGCTTTATTGCTCTGCTCGTCGTCCTCGCTGTCGTAGTGCTCGTATCACCTGGGCTCATCGGCCGGGTCGCCGAGAAAAGCGTCGACGAAAACCTCAACTGGGCGGCCGCAGAAAGCGGCGAAATCGTCGTAACTTCCACGGGCTTCGACCGCGGCTGGTTCTCCTCGGAAGGCCAGCACCGCGTGCAGGTCAAGGACGGCCAGCTGCATGCCCTGTTGTCGAAGCCGGGCGACGGCGAGCTGCCCGTGCTGATCATCGATACCCGCCTCGATCACGGCCTCGTACCCTTTTCATCGATGTCTCGTGAAAAGGGCTCACTGACGCCGGGGCTCGGTAGCGCGATATCGACGCTGAGCGTCGAGCTTCCCGATGGTGAAAGCGTCGAGCTGCCGGGCAAGATATTCAGCAAGGTCGCGCTGGGCGGCGAGCTGCAGTCGAACTTTGTGCTCGAAGCCGGTTCTCACGAACAGGGCGGGACGTCGGCTTCATGGGGCGACTCCAATATCGACGTTACGACGAATCCGTCAACCGGTGACGTCGAGTTTGCGGGCGACGTCGGCACGCTGAAAATAGAGAGTGGCGACGATATTGTGTCGGTCGGCAGCATGTCCTTCTCGGGCGCGCAGGCTCCGACAGAATTCGGTTTCGCCATTGGCGACGTGAAGCTCGAACTCAATTCCGTATCTATGCAGACGGTCGCGGGGGCCGCCGGGGGGCTCTCGGGCCTCAGCATCGACGCGACGTCGAGCATCGATGGCAGCGACGTGAACGCGCACACGGTACTCAACCTCGATTCGCAGACGGTTCCTCAATTCGGCGAATTTTCGATTGCAGCCGACGTCTCGCTCGAGGGCGCCGACGCCGCCGCGCTTGGCGAGCTGCAGAAAGCCCTCGACGCGCAAGGCAGAACCGGCGACCCCAACCAGATGCTCGCGTCCGTCGAGGGTGAACTGAAGGCGCTGCTCGCGAATGGCCTCGAGCTGCGCTTCGACCGGCTCGACGTCACTCTGCCAATGGGCACCGTCATTACGAAGCTCGATGTAAAGGTTGCGGAGGAAGACCCGGACACGTTCGACTGGAGTTCCCTGTTGCTCGGCACCGAAGCGTCAGCCAGCCTCACGGTCCCCGAGGCACTCGTCGATATGGCGGTGCAAATGAACCCGCAGGCCGGCGCCGTCGTCGGCATGGGCTTCCTGAAGAAGAACGGTGACGTTTACGAGATGGAGGCCGAGTACAAGAAGGGACTTCTGACGATCAACGGCGCCCCGATGCCGATTCCCCTCGGCAGCATGTAGTTCATTTAGGGGACAGTGACCTTAATTCACAGGTCGAGCTCTTCGGCGCGGTGGCAGGCGACACGCGTACCGTCGATGTCGCGCGTTGCCGGTACTTCGCGCGCGCAGATATGGGTGGCATACGGGCAGCGCGGATGAAAGACACAGCCGGATGGCGGATCCAGCGGTGAGGGCACCTCGCCCCGCAGCGGCGCGGTCCGCGGTGGCACGAGCGGATCGGGTACCGGCACTGCATCGATGAGCGCGCGCGTGTAAGGATGCCGCGGCGCTGAAAACAGTGCCCGGTTGTCGGCGAGTTCGAACAATCTCCCCAGGTACATGACGAGCACGCGGTGGCTCACCGACTGCACGACCGCGAGATCGTGCGAGATAAAGATGATCGACAGACCCGTCTCGTCCTGCACTTGTCGCAGCAGCGCCAGCACCTGCTCTCGCACGGAGCCGTCGAGCGCCGCCACGGCCTCGTCACACACCAGCACCCTGGGACGCAGTACGAGGGCGCGCGCGATCGCGACACGTTGCGCCTGGCCTCCCGACAGCTCGTGCGGGAATCGATCCAGATATTCGGCATCGAGCCCGACGCGGCCCAGCGTCTCACTGACCCGCTCGAGTCGCTCCGCCGCCGTCAATTGCGGCTCATGCACGAGCAAGCCCTCGCCCACAAGGGCATGAACCCGCATCTGCGGATCCAGTGCAGCGATCGGATCCTGGAAGACGAGTTGCAGGTCTCTGCGCTGCGCCCGAGCACGTTGTTCGACGCGGGCACCGAGCGTTTCACCCGCGTAAACCACTTTGCCCCCCGCCATTGGCACGAGCCCCAGCATCGCCCGAACGAGACTCGACTTACCTGAACCTGATTCGCCGACCACGGCGAGCGTTTCTCCGGCGCGTAGCGACAGGCTGATGTCGGTCACGGCCTGTAACGCTTTTCGACCTTGTGCCTCGTAATTGACGGTTGCCGCCTCGACACCGAAGACCAGTTTACCCGTCACGCTCTCCGGCGCTTCGCCCTTGTCGATGCGCGGCGCGGTAGCAAGCAGCGCGCTCGTGTGTGGATGGCCCGGGGCGGCAAACAGCGCTGTTGTGGCGCCGGAATCGACGAGCCTTCCGCTGCCTAGCACCAGCATACGCTCGCAACGTCCCGCGACGATGCCCAGGTCGTGCGTGATCAGCAGCAATGCCGTGTTATCGCGTATTTCTTCGAGCAGCTCCAGGATCTGTGCCTGGACTGTGACGTCGAGCGCGGTCGTCGGCTCGTCGGCAATCAGCAGCTCGGGTTGCGCAATCAGCGCCGAGGCCAGCATCACGCGCTGGCGCATGCCGCCCGACAGTTCGTGCGGATAGGCCGTGAACTGCCGCCCGGGATCGGGCAGGCCGACCTTTGCGAGCATCTCCACCACGCGCTCGTCGGCCTCGGTGCCGCTGCCAAGGCCAT
>Ga0265303_10000322_pt1 | contig 26116 bp, 28 predicted proteins | sample Helome_2_FD_192494 | JGI IMG/M metagenome (GOLD analysis project Ga0265303, IMG submission 192494) | Marine sediment microbial communities from subtidal zone of North Sea - Hel_20160317 (Illumina Assembly) | ecosystem: Environmental > Aquatic > Marine > Subtidal zone > Sediment ... | reverse complement strand
TCTCTCCAAAGAACTGCATGCCAAATCAATTGCTTCTTCAAAAGATTTGCATTGCTTTTTTACTACAAACATATCCTTTGGAATATGAAGTTTAATATCAACAATTTTATTTTCTTTTGCGCTGGTATTTTCAACCTTTAAATACACATCTGAGCTGACAATCTTATCATAAAAAAGTTCGAGTTTATCTAAACGAGATTGAATAAAATTTAGAAGCTTTAAGTCCGCATTAAAATTCACAGCTTGTGTATTTACCTTCATAAGTAGAATATTTTAGGTTAAACAATAGAAAAAGAACGTTATACTATTTCTTGCTCCTTGGATGAGCAGACGCATGTACTTTCTTCAATTCGGCTATACTATTATGTGTGTAGACCTGAGTAGATGCCAAACTAGAATGACCTAACAATTCCTTCACCGAATTCAAATCTGCTCCTTTGTTAAGCAAGTGTGTGGCAAAGGTATGCCTTAGTATATGCGGACTCTTTTTAACTTTGGAAGAGACCTTACTAAAATACCCATTAATAATTCTATAAACAAGCGTTTCATAAATTTTAATACCTGATTTGGAAAGAAAAATAAAGTCCCTTTCCTTTCTTTCCTTTATTGAGTCTAACTTCATTCTTTCATCCAAATATATTTCAAACAAATTTATTGTAGAGTCCAGGAGTGGAACAATTCGTTCCTTATTTCTTTTACCCAATACTTTCATTTTTTTTTGTGACAGTTCAACATCCTTTAATCTTAGATTGATCAGTTCTGCCCGTCTTATGCCTGTAGTGTAAAGTAATTCTATGATCAACCGGTCCCTGCTTCCTTCAAATCCGTCTTCAAAATGCACCTGTTGTAAAAGCAATTCCATTTCCTTTTCAGAAAAAGGAACTTCAATTTTTGTAGGTGTTTTTAGGGCCTTGTGTTGAGCTAAAGGATTAACCTGTATGTTTTCGGTTTTCAATAGAAACTTATAATAAGCTTTCAATGAAGCTATTTTACGGTTTACAGATCGGTTAGACAAACCCTGGGTGACCATTTGAACAACCCACCCCCTTATTAAATTATACTCAGCCTTCTCTATTTGCTTTAAATCGTACTCCTTAAAGCAAAAATCTGTAAATCCTTTAATGTCTTTTTCATAGGCCTTCACCGTATTAGGTGAATAGTTCTTCTCATGAGTAAGATAAGATATAAAAGCAGTTGCAGACATAGTACAAAGTTACCTTTAGTTATTTTCATAAAAAAATCCCGTCTCGATAGTTATCAAAACGGGATATTATAATGCTATAAGCTATGTATTATATTTCTTCCTGGTCCCTTAGGCCCTGAATATACTGTGCTTTCTGTATTTGTTGTCTTCTTTCAACTGAAGGCTTGGTAAACTGCTGGCGTTTTCTTAACTGACGCATGGTACCTGTACGATCGAACTTCCGTTTAAAACGTTTTAAAGCTCTGTCTATATTTTCTCCTTCTTTTACTGGTATTATCAACATAGGCTACAACCTCCTTTCTTTAAATATTTATCGACTGCAAATATAGAATGAATAAATTAAATGGTAACAAATTATTTTAAAATATTCTTCGCTATAACTATTTTTTGTATTTCAGTCGTACCTTCTCCTATTGTGCAAAGCTTGGCATCCCTGTAGAATTTCTCAACCGGAAAATCTTTGGTATAACCATAACCTCCATGAATTTGAACAGCTTCGTTGGCAACTTTAACACAGACCTCAGAAGCAAACATTTTTGCCATTGCACTCAATTTTGTCATTGGGCGACCCACATTTTTCAGGAATGCAGCCTTATGTAATAATAATTCAGAGGCCTCTATTTCAGTTGCCATGTCGGCTAGTTTAAATGAAATCCCCTGAAATGAACTAATAGGTTTACCAAATTGTACGCGTTCCTTGGAATACTTTATAGCAGCTTCATAGGCACCTTTGGCTATCCCAAGAGATAAGGCCCCAATTGATATACGACCCCCATCTAAAACTTTCATGGACTGTATAAAGCCGTCTCCAATTTCTCCAAGTCTCTGACAATCCGGAATCCTGCAATTATTTAAAATCAATTCGGCAGTTTCACTGGCACGCATACCTAATTTATCTTCTTTCTTGCCACTCGTAAAACCCGATGTCCCTTTTTCAATCACGAAAGCTGTCATCCCATGACTATCACCCTTCTCACCTGTTCTTGCTATAACAACGGCAATATCTCCGCTTATACCATGGGTTATAAAATTCTTTGCCCCGTTTAGAATCCAATCATCCCCATCTTTAATGGCTGTTGTACTCATCCCTCCGGCATCTGAACCTGTATTATGCTCTGTTAAGCCCCAGGCACCAAGCCACTCTCCCGAAGCAAGTTTCGGAATCCACTTTTGTTTTTGCTCATCATTCGCAAAAGACAAAATGTGATTAGTACATAAGGAATTATGAGCAGCTATAGATAGGCCAATTGAAGGATCGACTTTTGATATCTCTTCGATGATAGCTATATACTCATGATAGCCTAAACCCGCTCCACCTAATTCATGAGGTACCAATACGCCCATAAAACCATATTCTCCAGCCTTTTTAAGAAGATCGGCAGGGAAAAACTGAGCCTCGTCCCATTCCATAATGTGTGGCCTAATATACTGTTCTGCAAATTTCTTGGCAGACTCGGCAACATGGTGTTGGGTCTCAGAATAATCAAAACTAATAATAGACATTGTGTCTGTAGTCATTATTGCAATTTTTTAGAGCGACAAATATAATTTAATTCTATCAATCTTTTTTGCCGGGAAATCTTCAATTTTTGTTAATTCATTAAAAGATCTTATAATCCCTACACTATCTCTGTAAGTAACTATTTGAATTGCAAGGTTTTGGTTGATATAAATTAGTTTTTCCATCTCTCTTCTGGTAGCCGTGTTTATATTGATCTTTTCGATTGCAGGTTGCTGTTTAACCCGAAATTCTTTCAGTATTCTTAAAACAACTTCTTCCTCCAGACCATAGACATCATATAGTTGTTCGTTTGCCATAAAGCCGCCTAATCTGTTTCTGAACTTAATAATCCTGGTGGATAATTTATCGCCGATTCCATAAATGACCTTAAGTTCTTCAGTGGTAGCCGAGTTCAAATCTTTGAGCTCAACCTTTGCTGCCGCTAATTTATCCTGACTTTCTTTTTTTTCGTTTTTTGATTGATTTGTCCATGCTGGGAATTTAAAAAATGGCGCTATTATTTGTAGTAAGGAATCTGATATAAGAGTTACCCTTTGAAATTCATTTGCGGAAGAAATCCATCGGTTTTCAGATCTGAATAAATGTAATCTATCTATCTCCTCATTAGACATACCAAGGGCATAGCCTTTGTAATCAGATACAAAGTTTGGATTAAAAGGATACATCTTAGGTGACTCTTCCATTATACTTTGCTGCTTAACTGAATCCAATAGTTTTTGAAATTTGGTATCTAGAACAAAGCTAGCTTCGGAAGTATAAAAAAATTCATTGCTGATCAGCATATAGACCAGCTGTAAACTGAAAATAACTAACAATAAATAGAAAATCCCACTTCGTTCCTGTTTATTGAACTTAAAGTGGGATTTCAAATTTTTCAAGGATTTGTTTATTTACTTATACCTTTTATATCTATTAGATATTTATTGAGTTCTTCTTTTACCCTGGGGAATAAAAACAATAAGCCTATCATATTGGGAAATACCAAGGCGAGAATCATAGCATCTGAAAACTTGATTACTGCATCTAAGGTGGCTGCAGCCCCAATTATGACAAATAATAAAAATAAAACCTTGTAAACAGTATCTGCTTTTCTGCCCCTGCCAAAAAGAAATTTCCAAGATTGAAGGCCGTAATAAGACCATGAAATCATTGTGGAAAATGCAAAAAGTATAATTGCAATTGTAAGAATATATCTGAATCCGGGGATTACAGAATCATAGGCCATTGAGGTTAAATCAACACCTCCTACATAATTACCCGTTTCAGTAATTAAAACAGTGCTATTTACGGCATTGCCATATTCAAAGGCACCGGCATCCATATTAAAGAAAATAATTACTAAAGCTGTCATGGTACATATAACCACAGTATCTATAAATGGTTCCAAAAGAGCAACAACACCCTCACTAGCGGGGTATTTTGTTTTAACTGCCGAATGCGCAATTGCAGCGGAACCTGCACCCGCCTCATTTGAAAACGCAGCTCTTTGGAAGCCTACAATTATAACCCCTATTACACCACCTAAACCTGCCATTGGAGTAAAAGCACCATTAAATATCATTGCAAATGCATCACCTATGTATTTGATATTGGCAAAAATTATGACCAAAGAAGCCAAAACATAAACTCCCGCCATAAAAGGCACAATTTTTTCAGTAACACTGGCAATCTTTTTTATCCCACCAATGATTACAATACCAACCAGAATAGCAAGGATGACACCAATAATTACGCCGGTAGCACCTCCCTGTAAATTCAACATAGTTGAAAGTTGTACAGCCGCCTGATTTGACTGAAATGCGTTTCCACCTCCGAAGGAAGCCCCTACGCATAATATAGCAAATGCAACTCCTAAACCTTTACCTAATCCTGAAAATCCTTTTTCCTTTAATCCTCTGGATAAGTAATACATAGGTCCCCCATAAACCGTACCGTCTGCTCCTACATCTCTATATTTTACTCCCAGGGTACATTCAACAAATTTGGTAGACATCCCAATTAAACCACAAACAATCATCCAAAATGTGGCTCCGGGTCCTCCAAGTGCAATAGCTACAGCTACCCCGGCAATATTACCAAGACCTACAGTACCGGATACCGCAGTTGCCAAAGCCTGAAAATGGCTTACTTCACCTTCTTTGCTTTCGTCTGCAATTGTATCAACAAGGTCCCCATCAACAATGTTTAATTCTGCTTTCTCTACACCATGATGATCTAATTCATCATACTTACCACGCACGGTATTTATTGCCAGACCAAATTGTGTAATATTTGGAAACTTAAAATATATAGTAAAGAAGGTAGCTCCAAAAATTAATAAAAGAAGAACTATTGGCATATTATACCCTGCTATGGGAATTGAAGTAAGAACAAAACCTTCCCACCAAACTGCTACCGGCATAAAAGTATCATTCACTTTTTCATCGAGCCCTTTGTCCTGAGCAAAAGTCAGAAATGGCAGAAATAAGGTGAAAAATGAAAGAAGTTTGTACTTCATAATAGATTTTTTTGGTTTTGTTTGGTCTGTATGGCCGGCAATATCCTAAAAATTAGTAACACTAAAAAATATAATTATTTATAGTAGTTTAGTTTATATGAAACATTTCGTTAAGCTTTTTAATCTGCTCGGGCCTTCCTAATACAATTACTTTACTTTTAGGCTCCAAGGGCAAATCTGCTTCAGGATTAATTATATAATTACCGCTGGGTTCTATATAACCAATAATAGTACAACCTGTTTTTCTTCTGAGATCAAGGTCCCTTAAGGAATTGCATTCCATTTGATCTGCAAAATCTTCAATTGCAACTTCTTCAAGATTGGTGGTGTTTTCTCCTTCGGTAGATAATTTGTCCATAAATGTTATTAAATCTGGTATCACCACCAAGGATGCCATATGATCGCCTCCAATTTTATCTGGCATTATAACTTTGTTGGCCCCTGCTAATTTCAATTTCTTTTGGGATGTTACCTGGGAGGCCCGGCTAATTATAAATAATTTTTGATTTAGTTGTCTGGCAGACAAAACAACAAACAAATTTGCTGCATCATCCGGTAAAGTAACTATAAGATATTGAGCGTCTAGTACACGGGCTGATAATAAAGTTTCATCCTCGTTGGCATCACCCTCAACAAACAAGACATCTTCTTCATACTTCTGAATAACATCTTTGTTGTTTTCAATAACAACATAAGGTTTTTTATATGCCTTAAGCCGTTCTACCGCTTGCATTCCATTACGTCCGTAACCACAGACAATAACATGATTGGATAAACCATTAATCATTTTTTTCACCTTTTTTGTTTTTAGTAGCTGTAACTGATTTTTGCTGAATAAATATTCTGTAATCACAGAAATGGCGTAAGCAAATATAAAGACACTGGAAATTATTAAAAAAATCGTGAATATTTTACCCTCTGTTTGCAACGGACCAACTTCATTGAAGCCAACAGTGGTAACCGTAATTATGGTCATATAAACTGCATTCAACCATGATAATTCGGATATAAAATGATATCCTAAGGTACCTGCCAGCAATACAGTTAACATCAATGCAACTGCGATGTAAATTTTAGAGCGAAAAAGTCTTATCATATCTAAAGATCAAAAACCGAATGCCTTTTGGTGTAGATCAAATCCTTTATTCTCAGCCAAAATGCTAAAAACAGGTATAATGCAAAACCAAAGCCCAAAGTTACAAACGTTAGGTAGATAAAAGTGGTTCTTACAACACGTGCCCTAATACCGAGACTCTCTGCTATCCGTCTGCATACTTCAAAACCTCGTTTTTGAAAATAATATAAAAGTCGATAGAAAATATTCATTTTTTAAAAATACTATATTCCTTTTAATAAACTATCGCCTACAACACATTCCAGACATCTATTTTTAGTACAATATGAATTATAGAGTTGTAGTAAAGCCTGACTATTCATCGCATTGCTACAATTAACCCCAAGATTATTAAATTTTCTGGTAATTTTATTATCCTCCTTTTTTAGCTTGTGTATAATTGAAATTATTTTTGCACTTGCATCTATCCCTTGCCATTTGGAATAACAAAAAATCATCGGCAGTATAGTATTAATAAGCAATAAATTAATAAACCTCCTGGTAAGCTTATTTTCTCTTTTAGGTGACAACTTGCCAAAAACGTAATGTGTTTTCCAATACTTACTGGCAGATATACTAAAAAGTTCATAAACCTGATCAACCTCTTTTATTGTTATAATTTTACCAAATAATTGTGGTCGCTTTGCATATAAATTAGCAAGTTGTGATAGACGGATCGTAGGAAAGTTCGCAGGGCGTAATCTAAAAAACGACGGACTTTGAATATTCTTCTCATTAATCTTGAATTTATTCTTCAAATAAGAATATTCACTCCTCATTTGGGTTAAAAACTTATCCTTAGACGATGCATAATCTAATAGCCCTGATAAACCAAATAGTATACTTTCCAACTGAAAAACATTGTGGGTTAACTTTCGGACAATCTCAAATTCAAGAGCTCTACCAAGACTTAAAAAGGCTTCGCCGTTTAACTTTAGTCCAAAGTTTTTCAATAATAGTATGAAAAGTACCTTTTCCCAATTGTTTTTGGCTTCTGCCAACAATCTATTTATTTCATTGGATTTCTCTTCCAACCTCTCAAAATAAAGTCGTTCTAACCAAAATGCAAATTTAAATTTATCAATCAAACATACCTCCGTTTCGCAATTGATAAAGTTATTTTTCGTGGAACCGAATAATTTATAATAATTTGTCAGTAAAGGGCCCGGTATATAATTTATAAGTTCAAGTGCAGGTATTACTTCCTTGTTTTTCCTGTATACTACTGTATCTTCTTCCCATACTACATGTAAAATTACGTTGTCATAATTAGCATCTGTATTATGCTGATGAGCATACCAGTCAGAAGATTTTACATGAATTTCTACATTTCCTACCCAAAGTTGTCCATCAATCTCCAATTTAGCATGAAAAAAATCAGGTCCTGCATCATGATTATGAATTCCAAGTGATATTATTTGAAGGGATTTCCGACTAGAAGTATAAAGATTTACTAATGGAATTTTTCCATTTTTCCAGATGTAGTGCAGGAGATCTTCACGCATGCTCCTAAAATAAAAGAACCCACTGAAAGTGGGTTGCAGCATCCAAGCTTTAAGATTATTATATTATATCCCCGTTCCATTCGAGTATGCCTCCCATTAGGTTGTAGGCATTGGGAATACCAATGCTATTCATTATTGCACATGCCTGACGGCTTCGCTGACCTGATCTGCAGTAGACATAATAATTTTTAGATTTATCCAATTTCTCCAGTTCCTCTAAAAATTCCGGTCCCAAATAAATATTTAGATTGGTAGCCTCAGGAATTTGTCCCTGATCTACTTCTTCAGGGGTTCTCACATCAAGAATAAAAGCGTTGTTATCCTTAAACAGTTTCTCAACCCAGTCCTCTTGTAATAAATCTGCCATTTTACTTTTAGTTCTATTTTATTGATGGGCGAAGGTACAAACTCCTTTACTTTTTACAAATATTTATCGTTTGCGCGATTTTATTGAACAACCAATCGCCCGGGTAGTTGTTAAGGATATTTCTTCCCCCTTTAACATGGCATCTACGGCGTTTTCAACATATTTGGTCCTAACCGCGGAGGCGTTGGAATAGTTATCATCTATTGTTCCAATATAGCGCACTACATTTCCCTTTTCGGTTTTTTCGAGCAAATACACATGGGGTGTTTTAGTTGCTCCATATTGTGGGAATATCTCCTGTTTTTCATCAACTAAATAGGGAAAAGTGAACCCCTTATCAATCGCTCTTTTTTTCATGTGCTGAACATCATCTGCCGGCTGCAAATCGGGATCGTTAGGATTAATGGCAATTACAGGTACCCCCTTGATCTTGTATTTTTTATCGAGGGCAATAATTCTATCTTCATAGGCAATTGCATAGGGACAGGTATTACAGGTAAAAATCACCAAATACCCTTTGGAATCTTTGAAGTCTGCTAAGGAGACCCTTTCTCCATTTATATCGGGAAGACTGAAATCGGTTGCATAATCCCCAATACCATAACCCTTGTCGATATCTTTAAGATAACCCTTATGACTCAAAAAAACTGTAATTAAAACTAAATTGACTAATAGATATTTCATGTTTTCTTATTTATTTGAATTCGCGTAATTCTTTGTTTAGCATCTCGTAAGTAAAGGCTTGTTCATAGAACTTTCTTTTATTACGATTGTAGATCAATGTTGCTGGTATAGAGCCGGACCAGTTCTTGTCTATTTTTGGAATCCAGCTATTTTGATCCGGGTCATTCAATACCACTACCTCCGATTGAAGATTCTTAGTCCTTATAAACGGTATCAATTTTGATTTCCACATGGAAGGCATATCCAGACTTACTAAAATCACCTCCCAATTATTAGTTTTTCCTTGTTGGTTGATTTTTTCAAAATAAGGTAATTCTTTGATACAAGGTGCACACCAGGTTGCCCAAAAATTTATAATATAAATTTTATCATCCTTCTTATTCAAGAGCGGTTCCAATTCATCAAATTTGTATATAGGGATACCCAGACTATCGACAGTAGTGAATTCATTTGTAACCAATTCCGAATTCTCAGATTCTGTATTCTTACTTTCTTTAACACCACATCCCGTTAAAACCAGGATACTTAAAAACAGGATCGAACGAATCATTTGGATTATTACTTAATCACATAAAATTAAAGAAAGGGGAACAAGCCATAATAAATTTAACAAAATTTTATCTGCATAGGAGTTGTGGGTAATTATTGAATAGTTACATTTGTATATACAAATATTGTAAATACATGAATGTTGAAGCTGTAATTAAGACTGATAAGAAGATCCCGTTAAGAAGCAGGACTATTATCCATTTAATGCTAATACATAACAAGGTATCCGAACATATCGCTCATGCCCTTAAACCTTTTGGAATTTCGACACAACAATTTAATGTTCTACGCATACTAAGAGGTCAGCATGGTAAACCTGCCAATTTATCTACTTTAAACGAGAGAATGGTTAGTAAAATGAGTAATACCACCCGTTTGGTAGATAAACTAATAAAGAAGGGGTATGCCGACAGGATTGTATGCATGTCAAACCGCCGTAAAGTTGAGATCAACATAACTGAAGAAGGATTGAAAGTCTTATCTGAAATGGACATTGAAATGAAAAAGGCCGAAAAAGAAATGTTGGCCAATTTTACCGACTTGGAACTTGAACAATTAAATCACTTATTTAATAAATTTTAATTACACTTATGAACAATTACCTGGAAAGCCTTAATTGGCGATATGCAACAAAAAAATTTGATAGCAAAAAACAAATATCTGAAGCAGATTTAAATACTTTATTAGAAGCTATACGTTTAAGCCCCTCTTCATATGGGCTCCAACCCTATCATATCTTTATTATAAAGAATACAGAATTAAGGGAAAAATTAAAAGTGGCCTCATGGGGTCAATCGCAAATCACTGACTCTTCTTATTTAATAGTCTTTGCAAATAAAACCGGTTTTGATGCTGAGCTCATCGATAAATATTTAGCTAATGTCAGCGACACAAGGGACATTGAATTAAATAATTTACAACCTTATGGAGATTTCATGAAATCTAAGTTGTTAGACCTTCCTAATAACATAAAAGAAGCCTGGACAGCAAGGCAAACCTATTTGGCCTTAGGCAACTTGCTTTCAGCGGCGGCGAGCTTAAAGATTGATGCATGCCCCATGGAAGGCTTTCAACCTGAAGTCTTCAATGAAGTTTTAGGCTTAAATGACAAAGGATTAAATACATCTGTAGTAGCCACAATAGGTTACAGGGCTAAGGAAGATGACACGCAACATTATAAAAAGGTTAGACAATCAAAAGAATTATTATTCACACATATATAGCACGTTAATTTTAAGACCATCATTAAAAACAAAGTAAATTTAGAAATATGAAAAAGAATGTATTAAGTCTGGCATTGGCCATAGTTTTTGGAGCAACAGCGGTTGCCCATACCTCAATTAATAAAGAAAAGAAAGAAGTAAAAGCAAATGAAAGTAAGGTTACCTGGAAAGCATATAAAGTAACAGGGTCTCATACCGGAACTGTTAACCTTAAATCCGGTGCCCTCATGTTCGATGAAGGAAAACTGACGGGAGGAGAATTTGAGGTAGATATGACCTCTTTGATCTCAACGGATCTTGAAGGAGAGTACAAAGGTAAATTAGAAGGACATCTTAAGTCTGATGATTTCTTTGGTGTTGAGAATTATCCAAATGCTACCTTGGTTTTTACAAATGTTGAAGCCAGTGGAAAAAATTCTTACAAAGTACAAGGTGATCTTACCATTAAAGGTATAACTAAGTCTGTCACTTTTGATGTATCTGTTTATGGAAGTAAGGCCACAGCCACTTTAAAAGTAGACAGAGCTCAATACGACGTTAAGTATGGTTCAGGTAGTTTCTTTGATGACCTGGGTGATAAAACAATTTATGATGAATTTGATCTTGTTGTAGATCTGGAATTCTAAGAAGTATTCCCCCAATATTGAATCCTGAATATGCTAGTGCATATTCAGGATTTTTAGTATAAAGTTTAGAATATTCAATACCCCCAAAAGGTTTAAGGCCATTTAAGTAGCAATCCATATGCAATACTATTGAACACCACATTGATTAGGTCATTTTTCCTCAAGAAAAGTTCAGTCAAATTAGAAGTAATACCTTATTTTTAAATAAAATTTAAAGATGTCATTAAAAGTATTATCACGCTTGGTTTACGCCTCCATACTTGCTCTGCTTCTCCTCTGTAGTTGCGGTTCCGAATTTAAATATTCCATAAAATCGACCTTAAACCCATATAATATATCACCATTAACTGCTCTTTTAGAAATTGAGACAGAAAAACCCTGCAATGTTTCCATTAAGGTTCTGGGTAAGACACCCGTAGAACAAACTTTTAATCTTAACGCCACTAATCTGGAGATCCCGGTAGTAGGTTTATACCCAAATGCTCTAAATAGTGTTCTTGTTACACTGGACTACGAAGGTGGGCAAGTTATAGATACTATTAAAATAAAAACAGAAAATACCCCAAGTCATTTTCCGGAGATAACTATAAACAAGTCAAATCGGAATGAAATGGAACCGGGTATGCACGCTTGTGACCTTCATTTTGCAGATAATGGCAAATTCAATTCCGGGCCTATTATTTTTGATGACCAGGGCCAGGTACGATGGTATCTGGATTTAAGTTTTGCCGGTAAAATGGTTAGCCCCTTTCAACGACTTAAGGATGGTACAATATTAATGGTGAGCAGGCATATTATTTATGAATTTGATATGTTGGGTAAACCATTAAAAGAAACGAAAATAAATACAAATTATGGTATGCACCATGATGTGGTTGAATTGCCAGATGGAAATTTACTGATATGTGTTGGTATAAGAGGACAATTTATAAGCTTGGATGGCAAGAAGGTTAAATCTGATAGTGATTATATCGTTGCCATTGACCGTAAAAGTGCCAAAATTTTGCGGGTATGGGATTTAGCCAAAAATTTAGATGTGAGCAGAAATGATCTTAATTTTTTTAGACCAGGTGATTGGCTACATATGAATGGGCTGGCTTTTGATCAAAGTGATAATTCAATTATTGTATCCGGGAAAAACCAGGGATTGATCAAAATTTCCTGGAATGATAATCTAGAATGGATTATGGCACCAAAAAAAGGCTGGGGAAAATCTGGCCGGGAAGGTGATGGATTCGAAACAAAACCGTATTTACTAACAGCTGTTGATTCTGAAGGGAAAACATACAGTACGAGCGTACAGGATGGGAATGAAAGTTCTGATGAATTTGACTTTCCCTGGGGAGTGCATTCTCCATATCTATTGCCCAATGGCAATCTTTTGGTATTTGACAACGGTACCTTTAGACATTTTGAAAATAACATCCATTATTCCCGTGCGGTTGAATATAAAATAAATGAAAAGGATAAGACGGTAGAACAATTATGGCAATATGGCAAGGAAAGAGGACAGGAATTTTTCTCGACCATTGTTAGTGATGTAGACTATCTACCCAATTCAAATAATGTTCTTGTAACTTCAGGTTATCTAAAACAAGGAACAAAATTATCTGCTAAAATAGTTGAAGTAGACCATAATACTGGTAAAGAAGTTTTTGAAGCAACACTAGATTTAAAAAGTGAAAATGGCAACAAAAGTGGTTCATGGGGTCAAACAGATATTTTATATAGATCTGAACGACTTGAATTGAAGTATTGAGAGTTAGCACATTTTCGTATAATCACATTATTCAATCTTAGAATTTGAATTTATATTTCCTTTAAATTGATTTGTATTTATGAAATTCCTTTCTATATTTGACTCAATGAAATCCAGAATAGTAAATACTTGGTGGTGGAATAACTTACGTTTAAAGTCGTGAGCTAAGCATCATTGTAGTATTACTATACGAAAAGGCTTGTCTATCACGACAAGCCTTTTTGATTTTTCAGAAATAGTAAGTATTAAATTCTAAATTTTTACAGAATATGGCATATGAACTTAAAACATATTATAAAAAGATACTCGCGGATACCATAACCCCGGTCAGCGTATATCTAAAAATTCGTGATAAGTTTCCCAATAGTATTCTTTTGGAAAGTAGTGATTACAGGGCAAATGACAATACTTTTTCCTATATCTGTTGCAATCCAATAGCTTCTATAAAAGTTAAGGATGAAACAATTATTCAGTTATTCCCGGATAAATCTGCTATTGAAATAGTTATAAACAGTAAGACAGATGTGGTGGATATCATACATGAGTTCAGCCAAAAATTTAAGACCGAATTCAATGGTTTTAAATTTATAAATAATGGATTGTTTGGTTACATGTCATATGATGCGGTTAGATACTTTGAAGATATCTCAATTTCAAAAAAAGATGGGGCCCTTGATATTCCCGATATTTATTATGCTGTCTACCAAAATATAATAGCCATTAATCATTTTAAGAATGAGGCCTACATATTTGCCCATTGTTATAACTCAGATAATAATATTTCTGAGATTGAACAACTACTAAATATAAGAAATTTCGCATCCTACAATTTTAGAAAGGAGGGTGAAGCCTCATCAAACTTAAATGATGAAGATTATAAAGAACACGTAGCGCTGGCTAAAAAACATTGTAAAAGGGGCGATGTTTTTCAATTAGTCCTTTCACGAAGGTTTTCACAAGGGTTTAAAGGAGATGAATTCAATGTTTACCGGGCCCTTCGCTCTATTAATCCATCTCCATATCTTTTTTATTTTGACTATGGAGATTTTAAAATCTTTGGCAGTTCACCTGAAGCTCAATTAATTGTTAAAGATAGCAAGGCAGAAATACATCCAATTGCCGGCACTTTTAAAAGAACAGGGAATGACGAAGAAGATGCTATATTAGCTAAAAACCTTACAGAAGATGAAAAGGAAAATAGCGAGCATGTTATGCTTGTAGACCTTGCACGTAACGATCTAAGCAGGCATGGGAATTTGGTAAATGTTGAAAATTACAGGGAGGTACAGTTCTTTTCTCATGTTATTCATCTTGTTTCCAAAGTTACAGGGCAAAAGAAAAAAGAAACTCCTACTATGAAAGTAGTGGCAGATACATTCCCCGCAGGTACGCTCAGTGGGGCACCCAAGCACATGGCAATGCAACTCATTGAAAAGTATGAGACCACCAATAGGGATTACTACGGCGGTGCGATTGGATTTATGGATTTTAATGGAGATTTTAATCACGCCATAATGATCCGAACCTTCTTAAGTAAAAATCATCAACTTCATTATCAGGCAGGAGCGGGATTGGTAGCTGCCTCTGAACCGGAAAAGGAGCTAAAGGAAACGTACAATAAATTGGGAGCACTTAACAAAGCTCTGGAAATTGCAGAAACTATCTGAAAAAGGATAATAGATAAGTCATGAACAGAATACTTGTAATAGATAATTACGATAGCTTTACTTATAACCTGGTACATTATCTGGAGGATTTGGGTTGTGAAGTGGTTGTTAAGCGCAATGACCAGCTAAAGTTGGAGGAAGTAGATGAATTTGAGAAAATAGTACTTTCACCGGGACCTGGAATCCCTGATGAAGCAGGGCTTCTTAAAGAAATAATTGCTAAATATGCACCCACAAAAAGCATATTTGGAGTTTGTCTTGGACAACAGGCTATTGGCGAAGTTTTTGGTGGTAAATTGATAAATTTAGACGAAGTATATCATGGGGTAGCCACAAAAATAACCCTTGAAAATGAAGTTGCTTTATTTGAAGGCTTGCCGAGGGAAATTGTAGTAGGAAGATATCATTCTTGGGTAGTTGATCCGGAACTTCCGGATGTTCTTGAGGCTACTTCATATGATGAGAATGGACAACTGATGTCTTTAAGGCATAAATCTTATGACGTTTGTGCTGTACAATTTCATCCGGAATCTGTACTAACTCCTCAAGGCAAACAAATTCTTAAAAATTGGCTTAAGAATTAATGAAACCGTTCGTGATTCGGTATAAATTTAACACAAATGAAAACGATTCTAAATAAATTGATCAATCATGACATTCTCTCCAAGGAGGATGCTAAGCAGGTATTGGTAAATATTGCCAAAGGAACTTATAACAATAGTCAGATTGCGGCATTTCTTACCGTGTACATGATGCGCAGTATTACCATTGAAGAATTGGAAGGATTTCGGGATGCTCTTTTAGAACTTTGCCTGGCTATAGATTTATCCGAATACAATCCAATTGATTTGTGCGGTACAGGAGGCGATGGCAAGGACACCTTTAATATTTCTACCCTGGCGTCCTTTGTTACAGCAGGAGCTGGCATTAAAGTAACCAAACATGGCAATTACGGAGTATCTTCTACCTGTGGGAGCAGTAATGTAATGGAATTTTTAGGCGTAAAATTCAGCAATGATCCAGACTTTCTTAGAAAATCAATAGACGAAGCTGGGATTTGTGTATTACACGCTCCCTTGTTTCATCCTGCAATGAAAAATGTAGCACCGATACGCCGTGAACTTGCAGTCAAAACTTTTTTCAATATGCTTGGGCCCATGGTGAATCCTGCTTTTCCTAAAAATCAAATAGTTGGCGTTTTTAATTTAGAGTTGGCAAGAATGTATGGGTATCTCTATCAGAATACCGATAAAAAATACACCGTTCTCCATGCACTTGACGGATATGATGAGATTTCATTGACAGGGAGCACTAAAACTATTTCCAATCATACAGAGGCTATTCTGAATCCTTCAGATTTTGGGGTGGAAATTGTAATGGAAAGCGAAATAGCAGGAGGCGAAAGCATTGACAAATCTGCCCAAATATTTATGGATATATTGCAGGGTAAAGGTAGCGAAGCACAAAACAATGTAGTCTGTGCAAATGCCGGAGTAGCTATTGCCACAGTTTTGGATATTAGCCCAAAACAAGGTTTTGAAAAAGCTAAAGAATCCCTCCTAAACAGAAATGGACTAAATGCCTTAAAAAAATTACAGCAATTAAGCGTCTGATGGATATATTGGAAAAAATAGTAGCTGATAAGAAAAGGGAAATATACCTTAAAAAAACTGTAATCCCTCTTAAGCAATTAGAGGCTTCATTGCTCTTCCGAAGGGAGCCTGTATCCTTGGCTAATGCATTGCGGAAAAGTAAAACGGGCATTATTGCAGAGCACAAAAGAAGATCTCCGTCTAAGTCGGTGATTAATCAAAATTCTAGTGTACAGGATATCGCCTTAGGATATATGAACGCTGGGGCTTGCGGTATGTCTGTATTAACAGATGCCAAATATTTTGGAGGATCTCTTGATGATTTAATAGTTGCAAGAGCTGCCGTTGATTTTCCACTGTTAAGAAAGGAATTCATCATAGACGAATACCAGGTCATAGAAGCCCGCGCCCATGGAGCTGACACTATTTTGCTTATTGCTGCTATTTTGACTGGAAAACAAATAAAGGTTTTATCAGAAATAGCGAAAAGTTTAGGTTTAGATGTATTACTGGAAGTTCACAATGAAGAAGAATTAGTTAAGTCAATGATGCCCAATATAGATATGTTAGGAGTAAATAATCGCAACCTAAAGACCTTTGAAGTTAACTTAGAAACAAGCACATCTCTAGCGCAACAGATTCCTCATGAATTTGTAAAGGTATCCGAAAGTGGTATTAGCTCTGTTTCAGCGATTAAAATGCTAAGAAAATGGGGTTACCAGGGTTTCTTAGTTGGTGAAAACTTTATGAAGACAGCTAACCCAGGGGAGAGTGCGCGTGAATTTATAAACCAAATGGCGAGATGAAATTAAAGATCTGTGGCATGAAACATAATATTGAGGAGGTTGCAGAATTGCAGCCAGATTACCTCGGGTTTATCTTTTGGAAACCTTCCAAACGTTTTTTTGATCGGTCTATTCCTGAATTGCCTCAGGCGACTAGTAAAGTTGGGGTTTTTGTTGATGCGAGTATTGATGAAATTTTAAATCGGGCTAATAAATATAGGCTAAATGCCATACAGTTGCATGGAAATGAATCCCCTGCTTTCTGTGCGCATCTAAAAGAGGAATTTAAAAAGCAAAATATAAAGATTGACATTCTTAAAGTATTTAGTGTAAAAGAAAGCTTTGATTTCTCACAACTTGACCCATATGAGCAATCATCAGATTTCTTTTTATTTGATACCAAAGGTAAGTTGCCAGGTGGCAATGGATATCAATTTAATTGGGAAGTCCTAAAGGGGTATCCATCCAAAAAACCCTATTTCCTTAGCGGCGGAATAGGGCCTGAGGAACTCGATAATGTTTTGGAATTTCTTCAAAAAGAAGAATCTAAATATTGCCATGCTATTGATGTCAATAGCAGATTTGAAATATCTCCCGGCCTAAAGGATATAGATAAATTAAAGGAATTTAAGAATCAGTTGTTTTAGACCAATGCATAAAAATTATAAGAATATGACTTATCATGCTGATGAAAAAGGCTATTACGGACAGTTTGGGGGTGCATTTATACCAGAAATGCTATACCCTAATACTGAAGAACTTCGGCAAAATTATCTTCAGATTATGGAAGAACCGTCTTTTATTGAAGAATTCCGTGCATTGTTAAAAGATTATGTGGGAAGGCCCACACCGCTGTATTTTGCCAAACGTCTTTCAGATAAATATAAAACAAAAATTTATCTGAAAAGGGAAGATTTATGTCATACAGGTGCCCATAAGGTCAATAATACAATTGGTCAAATTTTAATGGCCAAAAGATTGGGTAAAACAAGAATCATAGCAGAAACTGGGGCCGGACAGCACGGGGTCGCTACCGCAACAGTATGTGCACTTATGGGAATTGAGTGCGTAGTCTATATGGGTGAAATTGATATTGCGCGTCAAGCACCTAATGTGGCCAGAATGAAAATGTTAGGGGCAGAAGTTAGGCCCGCCCTATCGGGTAGCAGAACGCTAAAAGACGCTACAAATGAGGCCATACGCGACTGGATAAATAATCCGGTAAACACCCACTATATTATAGGTTCTGTTGTTGGTCCGCATCCCTACCCAGATATGGTAGCCAGATTTCAATCTGTAATATCAGAGGAAATACAGACTCAGCTGTTAGAAAAGGAAGGTACTCCTAACCCTGATTATGTTGTCGCTTGCGTGGGTGGCGGAAGCAATGCTGCTGGTACGTATTACCATTATCTGGATAATAAGGATGTAGGCATTATTGCTGTGGAAGCAGCAGGAAAAGGTGTTCATTCGGGAGCAAGTGCAGCAACTTCTGCTCTTGGAAAGGTTGGTATTATTCATGGCAGTAAAACGCTGCTTATGCAAACACAAGACGGTCAGATAACTGAACCATATTCTATTTCAGCCGGCCTGGATTATCCGGGCGTTGGACCTATGCATGCACATCTGTATACCTCAGGTAGAGGAGAATTTATTTCTATTACAGATGATGAAGCTATGACCGCGGGACTAATGGTATCTCAATTGGAAGGTATTATACCAGCTATAGAGACATCACACGCATTCGCCATATTTGACCACAGAAAATTTGAACAAGACGATATTGTTGTCATAAATCTCTCAGGCAGAGGCGATAAAGATTTACAAACCTATATAGATTATTTCAAATTATAATTGGTATCTATAAAATGAAGAACAGAATACAAGAAAAACTGAGCGAAGACAAAAAACTACTTTCCATATACTTCTCTGCTGGTTATCCAAATCTAAATGATACAATATCCATTATTCAGGATTTGGAAAAAAGCGGTGTTGATATGATTGAAATAGGTTTGCCATTCAGTGATCCTTTGGCAGATGGTCCTACTATTCAGGAAAGTTCCACAATAGCATTAAAAAATGGTATGGGCACGGAATTATTGTTTAATCAATTAGTAGAAATAAGAAAAACCGTTTCAATCCCATTAATTATTATGGGCTATTTTAATCCTGTTTTGCAGTATGGGGTAGAAAACTTCTGCAAAAAATGTCAGGAAATAGGTATAGATGGTCTTATCCTTCCAGATTTACCTCTGGATGTTTTCAAAGAAGAATATGAGACAATTTATAAGAAGTATAACTTAATCAACATTTTTCTAATTACACCACAAACCAGTGAATTACGAATTTCACAAATAGATGACGCTTCGGATGGATTTATTTACATGGTGAGTTCGGCAAGTACAACGGGTGCTAAACAGGGATTTGGTGAAGAGCAGGAAGCTTACTTTAAGAGAATTGCCGGGATGAATCTTAAAAATCCACAAATTGTAGGTTTTGGTATAAGTAACGCTCAGACTTTTAAACAGGCTACAAAGACGGCCAAGGGAGCAATAATTGGCTCAGCTTTTATTAAAATGTTATCACAAAAAGGGACGAGTGGAATCTCAGAATTTATTAAAACAATTAAACCCCTGTCATGAGCATAATTAACAATTGGAAAATTGTGCTCTTGTTATGTTTAACTCTGGGAATGGCACCTTTTTTTCCTGAACCTCATTTATGGGGTAAACTAAAATGGATTTTCGGGGGTAGTATTGGGATGAAACCCATGGATTGGTTTGATCTTTTTTTTCATGGATTTCCTTTTGTCCTTTTAATTCGCTTACTTGTTTTAAAATTAAAGTACTTGATCCACTCCAAGAATTAGCTAATATTAAATCCTTATCAATTTACATTATTACATGAAAAATTTAGTAACCTGTTTATGTCTGTTTATATTTTGGATTAACAATGCCCAAGAACTTGAGCTAAAAGCACAAGTCCGGCATTCAATTGATGAACTAAGGGAATTTGTAGCAATCCCCAACGATGCTTTAGATCATTCAGATATCAATAGAAATCTTTCATGGCTTACCAAAAAATTCAATGAAAGGGGCTTTAATTCATCTGTACTGCCTACCGAAGGAGAGTCACTTTTTTTTGCAGCCCTTCCTATGCAAGATGACAAACCGACAATTCTCTTTTATATGCATTTCGATGGGCAATCTGTGGATCCTTCTAAGTGGGATCAACCAGATCCGTATAAGGTAGTACTTAAAGCAAAGGAAAACGATGTATGGAAAACGCTTTCATTTGATCTTTTAAAGGAGGATGTAAATTATGATTGGCGCCTCTTTGGCCGTTCTACTTCAGACGATAAAGGGCCAATTGTTATGTTTCTGAACACAATAGACCTTTTGAAGAAAAACAATGTAGAAATTCCATTTAATGTAAAAGTAATATTAGATGGAGAAGAAGAAAAAAGTAGTGCTCCTCTGCCAAAGGCCGTTAAGGAATACAGAGAATTGTTAGAAGCAGATTTTCTGATCATATCAGATGGTCCCGTCCATTCTTCCGGTAAACCAACAATTGCATATGGTGCAAGAGGAATAACTTCCTTAACCTTAACCACCTATGGCCCTATAAATCCTCAGCATAGTGGCCATTATGGTAATTATGCTCCTAATCCCGGGTTTCAAATGGCCCAGGTATTAGCAAGTATGAAAGATAAGGATGGCAGAGTCCTGATTGACGGATACTATGACGGTATTAAAATAGACGAATCAACAAAAATAATACTAAGTAGTGTACCGGATGATGCTAATACAATTAATACTCACCTGGCAATAAAACAACCCGAAAAAGTGGGCTCTTTTTATCAGGAAGCCTTACAATATCCGTCCTTAAATATTAGGGGGCTATCTTCAGGGTGGGTTGGTGCAAAAGCACGCACTATAGTACCTGAAAATGCAACTGCTGAAATAGACATACGGCTGGTTCCGGAGACTGATGGTAATCGTCTTAAAAACCTTGTCAAAAAACATATCGAAAAAGAAGGGTTTTTTGTGATGACCGAAGTTCCTGATGTAAGTCAAAGAATGAAGCACGACAAAATTATTACTATTACAGAGGGTACGGTCACAGATGCATTCAGAACAGATTTGGAAAATCCTTATGGTAATTTCCTGGTGGATACATTTAAGAAGACATTATCAAAGGATGTAGTACAAATCAGGATCATGGGTGGCACTGTTCCAATTGCACCCTTTATTAACGAACTTAAAATTCCAGCCTTTCTTGTCCCCCTTGTGAATCCCGATAACAATCAACACAGTCCTAACGAAAATCTAAAAATTGGACAGATTGCATATGGTATTCAAGTGTTTTATGGGATTATGAGCAACAATATGGAATAAGATGATTATCAGGCTTCTCTGGGATAAGTATCTTGAATGTGCTCTAAAAAATAATATAAACCAGGTCCAAACATTTGCTACGCAGAATTTCTACTTGCATTGATATTGCCATATAAAGAACGTGTAACTATTTTTTCATAAAGTGGTTTATATTCTGAATTCTCACTTACCTGATGCAAGGCATATTGTTGAATTACCAATAAGGGCAGTACAATATTTTCCCTGATTCTAATTGATTCTCTTGAAACAGCTTCATTTTCCATAAGTATCTCCGTATTGCTTATGAGCAATAACATTTGCTTGGAAAGCAGATATTCATCATGCAGGATGTTCCAGAAATCACCGTATTCTTCATCGTCCTTCATATAACTTGTTAACTCAAAATAACACTTCGACAAGGACATCATACTGTTAAGCATTAGAGTTTCAAAGAATGGCACCTCCTTGAATAACTTCTTTAATTCTTTTAACTTCCCCTCATCTATCAGTTTTTTAATAGCCGTACCTATGCCAAAATATCCGGGTACATTTTGTTTAAGTTGGCTCCATGACCCCACAAATGATATTGCTCTTAAATCAGTGAGTTCCAATTTTACTTTTTGACCCCTCTTTCCTGGTCTGCTGCCGATATTAGCCTTGGTATAATATTTTAGCGTACTTCTGTTTTCGAGATATGAAATAAACATTTCGTGCTGTTTAAGGGCATCATATTTCGCAAAACTAAGATCAGAAAGTTCTTCCATCAACTTTCGTGATTCCCTGGAGATCACATTTTCTTTTCCAAATAAGTTGTTGGACAATCCTGCTGTTAATAACTGTTCTGAATTATGCATAAACTGCTCCTTGGTACCATACGTACTTGTGATGGTCTGACCCTGAATAGTTAATTGTATTTCATTATTGGCGATATCTTTAGTTTGTGCAGCATAAAAGCGATGAGTTTTTCCTCCACCCCTTGCAGGTGGTCCACCCCTGCCGTCAAAAAATATTGCATCAATACCGTTCTTTGAACAAACTTTTGACAAAGCCTCCTTGGTTTTTAAAATAGACCAATTGGCTTTTAAATAACCGCCATCTTTTGTGCCATCCGAGAATCCGAGCATCATTGTTTGCCTACTTCCACGTTGTTCAAGGTGTGAACTGTAATCCGGCAAATCAAATAAGGACTGCATGGTAGTCTCGGCTGTATCCATACCACTCATTGTTTCAAAAAGCGGAACAATATCAAAAGTAATCTTATCCTTCTCCCAACCACACCATTTAAAGAGTGCATAAACAAAAAGAACAGAATAGATATCCTCGGAGTTGCTTATAATATAACGGTTACAACCCTCTTCCCCGTTTTTATTCTGAATATCCCTTAATTGAGAAATGTTTGCAATGGTATCCTTTACAATTTCATCATTGAAATCCTTAGGATCTAATTTCAAATTTTCATTGAGAAGTATATCTGTTAATTCATCTTCAGCAAGTTCGTCAAGGCTTTCCTTAATGTAACCATTGGTCTTGAGTACCGACTCAACTACCATTAGATGTTTACTGTGGTCCTGCCGAATATCAAGCGTAGCGAAATGAGTCTTGAAAATTTTTACCTTATCAATAAGATCTTCCAGTTGTTTTAGGTAAAGCGAATTGTACTTGTCTATCAATATTTCCCGTGCCGTTAGTAATGGCCCAATAATATCATTATAGCTCACTACTTTTGCAGGATCAAACATTGAAACATAAAGCCTGTCTCTTAAATCATTCAAATCCGGACGTAAGTCCTTAAACGTAAGTTTCTTACGAAGTGTTTTAAGGTCGTTATAGTAACATTTCATTAAATTAGTTCGGAGCTCGTCGGCTACGTCTTTAGTAATATCTGCCGTTACAAATGGATTCCCGTCTCTATCACCACCTGGCCAAAACCCCAGTTTAATAATATTATAATTGTCAAATTCATCGTTCTCTATATTGCTTTTAATATAAGAGAATAAATCCCCGACGGCGGCATAGTAGACATTTCTAAGAATGTAAATAATATTTTTGGCCTCATCCAATGGTGTTGGTTTCTTTGTATTTATCAAAGATGTGAGCCCCAACTGTTGAAGAACAACATCAATATCATTAATCTTATCTTCAAGAATAAGTGATTTTAATTCTTCAATGATATCAAGTACAGCCGGAGTATAAAACTGAGTTGGATGAGCAGTTAAAACAATCCTTGCACTAAAAGTTGATAATTTCTTTGCAATCTTTTCCCAGCTCTTATTTTTACTTACTAATTGAAAGTAATCTTTTATGGATAAAGAGCTAGAATGTTCATGTAATCTCGGAAAAGCAGCATCTTCAACACTATCATACAATACCACTTGCCGCTCAACATATTGAATGATGCTGAACATAAAATCAATTCTTTCTTTTTCAGTATCAATATTTGCATAATACTGGAAAAATAAATCTAAAATTTGCTGTGGATTTTTACCGGATTTTAATCCTTTTTCGCATTGATCAAATAAAAGAGGAATGAGCATTCCCACATTTTCGATACCCTGATAAGGCAGATTTAAAAACAAGCTGTTATATACGTTGAACTTATTTTTAACCGATTTTTTAAATTCCTCTAATCTTTCTATGTTATGCATAAATCTTCTTAACTAATCAATTCATCACTTTTAATTGTCCTATCAAAATATTGTTTTGTGTCTCTAAATATCCGCATTATAATATAATTTTTAAATGGAAAAGTGGCAAATCACAAAATAAATTCTCCTTAATAAAAAACCAACAGTCTAATTACATTAATATCATTGCTAATAGAAGTCAACCTATTATGATATAATTTGTGCGAAAGTAAATTTTTTTCATAAACTAAAGCTTAAGCAAACCCGCCTTCCCGGTGGAATTTAAAATTCAAAAAAAATCGCGATATTGATCTACTCTGAAGTCTAAGGTTGTATATTGGGGATTCTCCTCCTTGATCTTTTTATAGGAAATAAAACTACCAATTGCCCTATTTGCAGAACCAGAAGGAGCTGTCAGGGATACGGTCGTGACGGTTCTTTTTAGTTTCCCCGGCATTACAAACCTGTGTATTCTTGGCACTTCCTCGGAAATTTGTTCCAGCCCTATGCCATAATCCCTTAAGTGTTTTCTAAAAAAATATTCTGGTCCGTTCTTACTGTTTCCACCGGTAAACAACAAGGTTTCAACCTTTCTATATTTATTTAAATATGCTATTAGATTTCTGAGTGATGCATTCTTCATGCCCAAATCGGATGCATTTATTTTTAAACGTTCTGCACTATGAACTATATCGCAAATTCCCAATTTTTGTTCTTTAAGAAAATTCATACGCTGTTTTACAGCTTCCTCTGTGGTTTCGTATTTTAAATTCAATTCAAAAAGCTGGTCTAAAATTTTCCATAACTGGCCATCCCTGCTTCCATAACAAAAATCGACATCTCCTTCCTTCAAATCACCCGTAGTGAATCTGGGAGGCGGCAGGGTCCCCACTATAATTTTTGTGGTATCATCAAATAAAATAGGTTTATAAGGGTGGGTATGCAAAAACAAATTGAATCCTAATTATCGTTATTATCTCTTTGATCTATCTATTTTATAAAGATAATATTTTGAGAATGGGCAAAATGGGAGATTGCTTTTTAATGCTAAATTTTGTAATTTGAAGCAAATAATAAGTACTTATGGGTAAAGGGGATATAAAAACCAAAAGAGGAAAGATTTCCAATAAATCATACGGGGCCCGCAGACCTAAAAAGGCAAAGGCAAAAGTGGTGGTTGTAAAGAAAAAAAAGATTAAGGCCAAAACCTAGTCCACAACGAACTCAAGCCCTACTTCGCCTTCCTCATTTATACTGAGTTTATAGGTGTAAAAACCAATTGGAAGTTCTGTTTCCCCTACAAAATCAATGGGCTGAAGTACATAGAGTTCCTCTCCGGATTTGATCTGAACAAAGGCATATTGATAAGCTAACTCATAAACCAAATAATTGGAATAATCACCTGGCGCGACATTTGTATACAATTCTTCGTTAGTACCTACCTGTACCTCATCAAAATTGATATTACTATCATTCTTAATACGGATATTGACGGAATCTACATCATCATCCCTGTCTGTGCAGCTAAAAGTAAATACTAAAAAGGTGAGTAAAACAAAACCAAAATTTTTCATTGCAAAATGTTTATGAATGGAACTTCATAGTATAAACGTTTGCTTCAGAAAATTATTCTATCGGATAAAAACAGGCTGATTTTCTTTTATAGTATGCTCCCTGCTATAAATATACTCATCCAGGTTAAAACCCTTTATATCTTCTAGAGTTCTTGCGTCCGTATCCAGAATATAACGCACCATAGAACCACGGGCTTTTTTAGCGAAGAAACTAATTACTTTGAGTTTGTCGTTTTTCCAATCTTTAAATATTGGAGTAATAATAGTTGCTTTTAATTTTTTTATATCCACAGCGCCAAAATACTCATTACTGGCAAGATTTATAAAAAGTTCTCCTTCTTCAAGTTCTTCGTTTAAAAAATTTGTTATAACAGGTTTCCAAAACTCATACAGATTTTTTTTACGTCCAATTTTTAATTGTGTCCCCATCTCCAGGCGATAGGGTTGG
>Ga0265303_10000320_pt1 | contig 26193 bp, 28 predicted proteins | sample Helome_2_FD_192494 | JGI IMG/M metagenome (GOLD analysis project Ga0265303, IMG submission 192494) | Marine sediment microbial communities from subtidal zone of North Sea - Hel_20160317 (Illumina Assembly) | ecosystem: Environmental > Aquatic > Marine > Subtidal zone > Sediment ... | reverse complement strand
TCTAGCTAAACGGGATGTTGGCTTTGCTGGCATCCCGTTTTTTTTAGTATCCAGCGAGTATCCTTATTTCCATGGACCAGATTCTAGGCAATATTTCCCTGCTGTTTGAATTTCCGATCGTGAATCTGAAAATAGTTCTCGATGGAATCATGGTCGGTGCGTTGTTTGCGCTCGCCGCCTATGGCCTCGCCCTGGTCTGGGGCGTGATGAACGTCAAGAACCTGGCCCAGGGCGACTTTGTCATCTCCGGTGGCTACGTTTCCTGGTGGCTGGTGCAGCACGGATTTCCGGCCTTGCTGGGGGTTCCGGTAGCCTTCGTGGTGATGTGGGGTATCGGCTGGGTGGTCTATAAACTGGTTATTTCGCGCGTCATCGAACGCGATTTGTTCACCTCGTTGCTGGCGACCTTCGGCCTCGCGATCATGATGGCGCAAATTCTCAACCTGATGTTCGGCTCGGATACGCAAAGCGTCGATCTCGGCTACCCCACGCTGCATTTTGCCGACGGACTTATCGACCTGCCGATCGCCAAATTGATTGGCGTACTGATGGCGGCGGTATTGGCGACAGGCGTTATTATTTTCATGAAATCGAGCCGCATGGGCCAGGCGATTCGAGCGACTGCACAGGATGCTCGCGCGGCGAGGGTGATGGGTATAGACACCGAAAAGGTTTATGCATTCACCTTTTCGTTGAATTCGGCAATTTGTGGCGCCGCCGGGGCCATCATCGTGATGGTCTGGGTGATTCAGCCGTTTTACGGCATCTCCTACTCGATTCGAGCTTTTGTTATCGTCACTGCTGCCGGCCTCGGTAATTTGCCGGGGGTCATCGCGGCGGGTCTTGGTATCGGTGCTGCGGAGCAATATGGTGCGCATATCTTCGGTATCGGTTATCAGCAGGCGATCGCGGTGCTGTTGTTACTGTTGGTGTTACTGGTTCGACTGATTCAGCAGCGACGTAACCGGCAGGTACTGAAGTAGGCGATGACAATGACAAAAAATAAAACTGTTTTATATTCGCTGATCTTGGCTGCTACCTTCCTGGCGCCTTTTGTATTCCCCAACTTTGGTACCCAGCTCGCAACCCTGTGGCTGATGATTATCGTGGCGTTGACCTGGGATATGACCGGTGGGCAAATGGGTTATAACTCGCTCGGCAACATATTCTTTTACGGTACCGGTATGTATGTCGCGGCCCTGATCTGTATCGGACTGGTCTACGATGTCGGTGATTACACTAATGCTGCGGGCGGCGGCATCTATAAATTTACCGATGTGCAGTATTTTGGCGGGTTGTTTCTCGGAGTCATCGGGGCCGGCCTTTTCTGCTCCCTCACCGCGGTGATAGTCGGCTATCTCACTTTTGGTTTGCGTGGACCCTATTTCGCGATCGGCACGCTCGGCGTGGCCATCGCCGCCGGTGAGCTGGTATCCAACTGGGACTGGGTTGGCGGCGGACAGGGTATTGCATTGCCGGTGTATCCCGGTGATCTCGATACCGGCAAAATATTCTTTTACTTTCTGTTTGCGGCAGTCGGCGTCGGTGTTTTTGTTTTCGTGAAGTGGCTTTACGGCACGCGATTTGGCGCCGCGATCAACGCGATTCGCGACGATGAGGAAAAAGCCGATGCGATGGGTATTCATACGCTACGCTACAAGCTCTACACCTGGGCGATGGCCGCTTTTTTTGTCGGCATGGCCGGCGGTATTTCGGCCTTTCAGTTGATTCATTTTGAACCGCTCGAATCTGCCTACCAGACGATCAATTTGGGTATTTTCATGGTGGTCTGCGTGCTGCTCGGCGGCAAGGGCACTCTATGGGGGCCTGTTATTGGTGCGATATTGTTTCACGTGATCAAGGAAGTGACCTGGAATTATTTTCTCGGCTGGCAATGGGTCGCGCTTGGTGCGCTTATCGTGGTCACCGTGGTTTATTTTCAGGATGGCGTGATGGGCTGGTTAATGCATAAACACCCGCACCTGTTCGGCATCAAGGTGGAAGAAAAGATTGCGGGAGAAACCGAATGACCGCAATTATAGACGTACGCAGGGTGTCCAAAGCCTTTGGTGGCGTGGTGGCGAACAAGGATGTCTCGATGAAGGTCAAATCCGGCGCCATTACCGGTTTGATCGGACCCAATGGTTCGGGCAAGACCACTTTATTCAACTCTATCGTCGGCTATCACCCGATTGACGAGGGTTCGATTCAGTTTGAAGGCGAGGAAATATCACGCTTGCCGGTGCAACAGATAGCACGCCGTGGACTGCTGCGCACCTTCCAGCAGACCCGAATCTACGGCGCGATGAACGGTGTCGAGAATATGCTGATATCGTTGCCGCATCGCAAGATGAGTATCTGGGATGCACTGAAAACCTATACTAAGGAAGATTACGAAAGGGCCGATCATTTGCTCGAATTCGTGGGCTTGTACGAAAAACGAATGCTGAAAAGCGGTGACCTGTCTTTCGGTCAGCAGAAATTGCTCGAATTTGCGATGGCATTGATGAATGAACCGACCTGTCTGTTGCTCGACGAACCGACCGCCGGCATCAATCCAACCCTGATTAATGGCCTCATCGACCGGCTCAGGCGCGCCAATACCGAGTTCGGGATAACCCTGTTCGTGATCGAGCACAACATGCGTGTGATCATGAATATGGCCGAAACTATTTACTGCCTGGCGCATGGCGAAATGCTGGCCGAGGGTACCCCGGACGAAATTCAGAATGACCAGCGCGTCATCGATGCCTATCTGGGAGCGCATTAAATGACCGATAACGAAAAAACACGCGGCTACCATGGCGGTGGCGTCGACTCGGTTATATCGGTCGAGGAAGTCACCCGTCAGGCGGCGGCAATTGCTGAAGATATCAGCCTGGAACAACTCGATGAACTGGCCGGCAACGAGTCACATGTCTCGATCAGGAACCTGGTGGCGGGCTATGGGCAAATGGAAATCCTGCATGATCTCGATCTGCGCGTGGGCAAGGGGCAGTCGCTGTGCCTGATTGGTCCCAACGGCGCCGGCAAATCCACCATCCTGCATGCGATTTTCGGCTTTAACCGGATTTTCTCCGGATCCATCGAAATCGGTTCCGGTAGTGACATGATGGATGTTACCCGCATGACGCCCAATCAAAAACTGGCCAAAGCGGGCATCGCCTATATCCTGCAGGACAAGTCGATATTTCCAGCCATGACGGTGGAAGAGAACCTGTGGATGGGTGGCTTTCTGAAGGATAAACCGCAGGAGGCCAAACTCGCTGCAGAGCAGGTTTTCGATAAGTACTCGCGCCTGGCCGCGCGACGCAAACACAAGGCCGGGGTGTTGTCCGGGGGCGAACGTCGGCTGCTTGAAATCTCGCGTGCGCTGGTGATGAATCCCGAAGTTCTGCTGGTGGACGAACCCTCGATCGGCCTCGAACCGCGTTTCATCGACATGGTGTTCGATATCCTCGATGACCTGCAAAATCACGAGGGCAAGACCATCATCATGGTGGAACAAAACGCCAAGAAAGGTCTTGAATTCGCCGATATCGGCTATGTACTTGTATCAGGTGTGCTTGCTATCGCCGGCAAGGGTGACGACCTGTTGAAGAATCCCAAGGTCGGCGAACTGTTCCTCGGTGGCTAGGCGCGAGTGTCATTCCGATTCGTCGGACCGCCACGAAAGCGGGAATCTCCGACAATTGTCGACATAATTTACAAGATGCCCGCTTTCGCGGGCATGACGAAAGAGAAGAAGATTTAATGCCTGGTTCCAAATATCGTATTGCGGTCATTCCCGGTGACGGGATTGGCATGGAGGTCGTTCCCGAGGGCCTCAAGGTGCTCGAAATCCTCGCGCCGCGATATGATATCAATTTTGAATTTGAACATTTCGACTGGAGTTGCGAGCGCTATCTCGAAACCGGTGCGATGATGCCCGAGGATGGTATCGCGCAGCTCTCCACGTTCGATGCCATTTTCCTCGGTGCGGTCGGATTTCCAACCGTGCTCGATCACGTTTCGCTATGGGGTTTGTTAATCCCGATACGACGCGAATTTCAGCAGTACATTAATCTCAGACCGGTCCGCTTGTTCGAAGGTATGCAATGCCCGCTGGTGGGCAAGCAGGCCGGCGATATCGATTTCTACGTGGTGCGCGAAAACTGCGAAGGGGAGTATTCCAACGTCGGCGGTCGCATGTTTGCCGGTACCGACGACGAGATGGCGATGCAGCAGTCGATTTTTACCCGCAAGGGTACCGACCGGGTGCTTAAATACGCTTTCGAGCTTGCCATGTCACGCCCGCGTAAACGGTTGACCTCGGCCACCAAGTCGAACGGTATCATCCACACCATGCCTTACTGGGACGAGCGTGCCGCGGCCATGGCGGAAAATTATCCGCATATCGAGATGGATAAGTATCATATCGACATCCTGGTCTCGCACTTCGTTAACAAACCTGAAATCTTCGATGTCGTCGTAGGTTCCAACCTGTTTGGCGATATCCTGTCGGATCTGGGTCCGGGTGTGACCGGCACCATCGGAATTGCACCCTCGGCCAACATCAACCCGGAACGCAACTTTCCTTCGATGTTTGAACCGGTGCACGGTTCGGCACCCGATATCGCGGGGCAGGGAATCGCCAACCCGATCGGACAAATCTGGTCGGCGGCGATGATGCTACAGCACCTCGGGCACCAGGATGCGCATGACGCGGTGGTAACGGCGATCGAGGATGTGATTCGAGCGACGGATAACCTGACCGCCGATATGGGAGGCTCCGCCAGTTGCGTGGACTGCGGCTCGGCGATTGCTAGGCGGCTAGCAGGATAAGCACAATTGACGCGGTAATCAGCGTGATACCGGCGATTTCCAGCGTTGAAACCTTTTCCCGAAACACCATCAAAGTCACGATAAACGTGAACAGCAGTTCGATCTGCCCAAGCGCGCGTACATAGGTTGCGTTTTGCAGTGTGAAGGCGCTAAACCAGCCAATCGAAGCGAGCCCCCCGCTAATGCCGACCAGCATCGCGGGACGCCAGTAAAGCAGCACTTTAGTTAATTGATCGGGTTCACGCAGCCCGATCAGAACCCCCATGATGGCGATTTGCAGGATGAGCACGATTAACAGCGTAAACGCGGCCGCCAGCAGGAAACTCTCCAGTCCCAGCGACAGCGAGGCGGCGCGAAACAACACCACGCTCATTCCCAGCCAGGCCGCGCAAGCGAGACCGATCAGGGTTGGTAGTCGCCATAAGCCGTTGAGCAGGTTACTGATATTGAGTTTTGCCTGGCCAGCACTTAACACCACCAGGCCCACCGTACTCATCGCGATGGCAATGATGATCGCCGGATTCAATTTATCGCCCAGCAGTAACAGGCCGAAGATCGCCACCATCACGGTTTCAAGTTTGGAAAACGTCGTGCCGACCGCGAAATTATGAAATGAGAATAGCCACAGCAGGAAAATGGTGAACATTATCTGGCACAGCCCACCGAGTAACGCATAAATGAGAAAACCGGCATTGATTCCCGGCAGCGGCTGTCCCTCGATATAGACGACGGCAAAGAAATAAACCAATGCAATCGGCCAGGCGTATAAGAAGCGGACATAGGCAGCGCCCAGCGTAGTGAGTTTGCCCTTGAGGTGCTTCTGCATTGCCGAACGGATGTTTTGAAAAAACGCCGCCGCGATGGTTAACGGAATCCAGAGTTCCATTGTCGTCCTTTATATCGTTGAAGCCTGCAGAATACCTTGCGAACCAGCACCACGGAAGCAGAGATCTCGCCATATCGGCGCCTTGGTAGATTCCCACTTGCCTACACTACTTAGCGGAGAAAAACGCCACTGCTCGGAGATAAGCCACAAAAATCAAAGTAGTGTCTCTGTTTCCCATCTTAGGGACTGCGCCGGATTCCCGTACAGTAGTTGGTGGCTACCTTGGGGGTAAGCCCAAAAAAGTGTAGCGAGGCAGGACGCCGCGGTCCGACGCCTCGGGCTCCAAGCGGTCACACGGACGTGCCAAACGGCGCTGTTTGCCGTTTGGAAGCGGCTTTTTTGGGCTTACCCCCAAGGTAGCCTTACGACACAGTGAATCTGCGACCAGTTGTTTATTCCGGACAGTAATGCTGTAAAGGGGGTTCTGACAAAATACAGTTGCAAACAAATTCATGGATACGGTATGACAGGCTTCCTGCATGACGAAGCTAGTTGCTATGATGGCAGGAAACCCATAGCGAGGTCCTCTAGTGTCCGCATATCATCTTGCCCAACTCAATATCGCGAAAATGAAATTCGCGATTGATGCCCCTGAACTGGCTGATTTCGTCGCGCGCCTCGAAGATATCAATGCGCTGGCCGATGAATCGCCGGGGTTTGTCTGGCGTTTACAGACTGAAGATGGCGATGCCACTGCTATCGATCATTTTGGTCCCGATTCCCTGGTCAATATGAGTGTATGGACAGATGTCGAATCGTTGCATAACTATGTGTACCGTTCGGCCCACAACGAAGTGATGGCGTTGCGCAAGCAATGGTTCGATCGTATGCTCGAAGTTTACTCGGTCCTATGGTGGATCCCGGCCGGAACTGTTCCGACTATCGCGCAAGCTGACGAGCGCCTGCAGTGCCTGCGCCAAAAAGGCCCCACTGCAGAGGCGTTTACCTTCAAGCAGATATTTGCCGTGGTATAGTTTGCGACTGCAAAATGATTCTAACGCGTAACCTGGTCGTAGCGCTGATCGCAACCATCATTTCGTTCAGCACGCTGTACATCCCGCAACCGATGCTGCCTTTACTCGCGGCCAACTTCGACGTTTCGGCGGGGGAGGCGGGGTTACTAATGACCGTGGCGATGTTACCGCTGGCATTTGCGCCGGCGCTTTACGGATATTTCCTGCAGGCCATCCCCGCCCGCCTGATGCTGACAGTCGCGCTAAGTCTGCTTGCCCTGGATCAGCTGTGTTTTTATTTTGCCGACGAATTCTGGCACCTCATAGTGCTGCGCCTGTGCCAGGGCATGCTGCTGCCAGCTATATTTACCGCCCTGATGACCTACTGTGCGAGCATGGTGCCGGCGACGATGGTACGCCGGGCGATGGGGTTTTACATCGGGGCGACCATCCTGGGGGGCTTCAGCGGCAGGTTGGTCGGTGGCATCTTTGCCAGTTCGTTCGACTGGCGAACTGCTTTCGTGGTGATGGGGGTGATGCAATTGCTGCCGTTGCTATTGCTGATCAAGGTAGACGCTGACGCAGATATTAATTTTGCTCGCCTCGATTCGAAGAGTATTTTGCGAGTATTGGCTAATCGTCATTACCGTTTCATGTTTCTGTCGCTGGCTTCGATATTCTTCGTCTTTTCCGGAATCCTCAATATTGTTCCCTTTCATTTACAGGATCTGGAACCGGACACTACGCCCCTGGTGATATCGATGCTTTACCTGGGATACCTGATCGGTGCGCCGGTCTCGTTTTTCAGTGAGTCGATCAGTCGCTGGTTTGGTGACGAACGCAAGGGCTTGTTACTCGGTCTGGCGATACATGCCTTCGGCCTGGTGATGCTGCTCTTTGTCGCCTTGCAGGGACTCATCGTGATGATGTTTTTCCTCGCGGCAGGCTTCTTTCTGATTCATGCATTGTTGTCGGGGCTGGCCAATCACCTGGCACAGGAACACAAGGGCGTCGTTAACGGGCTATATGTTTCGATTTATTATTTCAGCGGTGCGCTGGGGTCATGGCTGCCCGGCTACCTGTATGAAGGTCTCGGCTGGAAAGACATGATCCTGTTGTTCATGCTGATACTCGGCTTTTGCGCCTGGAGTATCAGCCAGTGCAAGGCTTAAGGCCGGTAGATCATAAAATGAGTGCTCTGCGGCCAGCCAGGGATTATTATTACCGCTCCAACTGACTGGAAATAGTGATGCCACATATTGTCCTCGAGTATTCCGAAAACCTGTCTGAACTGCCGGACTTCAGGGCCCTGTTCGATGATATTCATCAGGCTCTGCACCGGATCGGCGGTATCAAAACCGAAAACTGCAAGAGTCGCGCGCGCGTTGCCGAGCACTGTTACATCGGTGATGGCAATCCCGATAATGCATTTATTCATCTCGATATCGAGTTTGTCGAAGGACGCAGCGCCGAGGTCAAGCAGGCCATCGGGCGCGAATGTCTCGACCTGGTGAAAAGGTATTACCATCTGCATCTGTCGGACGCGTTGCAAATTACCGTCAAAATTGATGACATTGCGCTGGATTTTTATTTTAAGGATCCAGCCGGGACGCTCAATTACCAATGAAAAAAAGTAGCACCAAACCATTCATGGCGGCACCCGATTACGGTCAGTCACTGGCCGGGTTTACCGTCAATCTGCTGACCTCTGACTTACCGCGAGCGCTTGTTTTCCAGCGTGATGTGCTGCAGGCCGATGTTCTGCATCAGGATGAGGATTTGTTGATTCTACGCGGCTACGGCAGCAACTGGATGGTGCATGCCGATCATACTTACGACAAGCATGCCTTGCTCGCCGATACCCGGGCGGAAACTCGACGTGGCGCCGGGGTCGAACTGAGGCTGCACGACTGCGATCCCGATGCTACCGCTGCGCGCGCGCAACAGCATGGCTTTAAACTGCTGGATGGCCCGCGTGATCAGCCTGATCATGGGTTACGCGAAGTGCATATCATCGATGCCGATGGCTATATCTGGGTGCCGGATGTGCCATTTGTAGAGGCGTGAGAGAAAACAAAGATATCCGGCTCTTTTTCGCGCTATGGCCGGATGATGCGCTGCGCGCCCGGTTGCATCGCGCCAGTAACACGATAAGCGTCGAACGTCCGGCACGGCGGGTGCCGCATTACAATCTTCACCTGACACTGCATTTCATCGGCAATGTATTTTTTGGGAAGATGGATTGCCTGCGACAGCAGGCTCGTCTGGTCGAGGCCGAAGCCTTCGAACTCAGTATCGATCGGCAGGGCCATTTCAGCAAACCCCGGGTCGCCTGGCTGGGTTGCCGGGAGATTCCGGCGGGCCTGCGTGAACTGCATGAACAACTGGGGCAACGCCTGCAGCTGTGCGACTACCGGCCCGAGGCACGGCATTACAATCCGCATGTCACGATGGCGCGGAAAATCGGGGCCATAGCTGACAGCGCAAGTTTCGCGCCGATCGCCTGGAAAGTTGACGCGTTTTCACTCGTCGAGGTTCGCCAGGTTGAAAACGGCGTACAATATCGCGTCATCGAAACCTTCCCACTGCTATGAGCAAAACAGACGATTACAAACTCCCGGCCGAAGTATTAAAACAGTTGACGCGACGTTCAGACGCGCGCGGACTGGCGCAATTGGGCGCCCACCTGGCGATGTTGATACTGGCCGGTGTCGGCCTGCATTTCACCTACGGTAGCCTGTTGGTACTGGTTACGCTGCCGCTGTATGCCGCGATACTGATCTTTCTGTTCGCGGCGCTGCATGAAACCATTCACTTTACCGTTTTCAAAACCCGTTGGCTGAACGACCTGGTGGCCGCTCCCATCGGTTTCCTGTTACTGCTGCCGTTCCAGTACTTTCGCGCATTTCATTATGTTCACCACCGCCACACGCAGAATCCGGAACTCGACCCGGAGTTGCTCGACATCAAGCCGTTGCTGCGCGGACGTTACTGGATGTACCTCAGCGGCTTGCCTGTCTGGTGGCAAAGTTTCAACACTATCTGGCAGCATGCCCAGGGCAGGGTCGATGAAGCTTACATCGAAGAACGTCATTACAGGATGATAATTAACGAGGCGCGTTTTCACCTCGCCGGTTACACGTTGTTGCTGGTAATCAGCCTGCTCATGTCCAGCGGATTCCTCTGGTGGTACTGGATTCTACCCGCACTGGTCGGCCAGCCTCTGTTGCGCCTGTTCTTGCTGGCCGAGCACAGCGGTTGTGACTTCAGCGATAACATGCTCGAAAATTCTCGCACCACCTATACCGTCCCGTGGCTTAATTTTCTCGCCTGGAACATGCCATATCACGCCGAACATCACTATCTTGCCTCGGTGCCGTTTCATGCGCTGCCGGCACTACATGCCTATACCGGTCAACGGGTCAAGTACAAAGGTGGGGGTTACTACCGGGTAAATCGGGATATCGCTGCCAATCAATGAGCCTTGATAAATTCCGCGACTTCACTGATTGACCGCCTGGCTTCGGGGATCGGATAGAACTCGAAAACATGCCACATGCCTTCGTTTACGCGCAGGTCGCAGGCGACATCGGCAGCGCGCATCTTCTCCGCCAGGCGCAGGCACTGACTGAGCAACAGGTCTCGACTACCGGTGGTGATGATGCACGGCGGTAAATCACGCATATCACCGTATAGCGGAGAGATGCCGGGATCGTCGAGTGCCTGCTCATCGGCGTGCCAGCTGGCGGCAATATCAGTCCACCGATTGCTCAGGGTTGGATCCCGTCCGTCGTTAAAAATATGGCTGTCGCCCTGGTTACTAAGGTCGCACCAGGGCGAGAACAATGCCGCGCAACACGGCATCGCGAGTCCCAGGTCGCGAACCTGCTGCATCAATCCGAGCGCCTGGTTGGCGCCGGCGGATTCGCCACAGACGACGAGTTGTGCCGCACTGTACTGCCTGAGTAGCTCCGGGTAAACCTGGCGCATGTCCTGCTGCGGCGCAGGGTAGGGATGTTCGGGTGACAGGCGGTATTCGACCATGACTATCCTGGCCTCGCATAGTTGCGCGAGCGGGGCCGCAATAATCAGATCCTCGTAACAGCTGCCGCTGACATAGCCGCCGCCGTAGGCATACTGGATACAGCGCCCGTTGGCGCTTGACCAGTGCTGCGGGGTTAGCTGCTTGCAGGCAATGCCGGCTACTTCGATATCCTTGATTTCGCCGTGGAAAGCCTCCAGTGCAGCCTGTACGTAGCCGTCGAAACCCGCGCGAACATCCTTGCGATACTGTTCCAGGGTGTCGAGTTCAGGTACTACCGGTCCGCTGCTGTGAAGTTCAGCGTAAAGGGCGGCGGCAGCTGCGCTCATATCGGCCTTACGTCCGGTCATGCTAATACCGCTTCAAGGTCCCTGATTAAATCCACGCTATCTTCAAGCCCGATCGACAGCCGAAATATACCCTCTCCAGCGACGTCCCGGTACTTGTCGAGTTCGTCTCCCTCGAGTCGATACGAAGATCCGATCAGGTCCGTGGTCTGCATCAGGTAAACCAGGCTGCGATGGTGTCCGAGCGATACCGCGTAATGGATGACTTCGAGATTTCGCATCATGCGCTGCGCGATGGCTTTGGGGTTCGCGGTGCGAAAACTGATCATGCCGGAAAAGTTGTCCATCTGCGCCCGGGCCAGCGCGTGTTGCGGGTGTGATTCGAGACCGGGATAAAGTACTTTTTCAACCTTGTCGTGTGCTTCGAGAAAGCTGGCCACCGCGTGAGCGTTGGCCTCGTGACAACGCATGCGTAGCGGTAAGGTGGCCATACCGCGCATGATCAACCAGGCATTGAAGGGACTGATGACGCCACCGTAATGCACCAGCGCTTCGCCGCGCAACGGACCGAGCAGTGCCTGGTTGCCGCAAACCGAACCTCCCATTGCGTCACCATGTCCGCCGATGTACTTGGTCAGTGAATGGATCACCAGGTCGGCGCCAAGCTTCAGTGGCCGGGTTGCGATCGGTGAGGCGAAGGTGGAATCGACTACCAGCAAGGCGTCCTGTGCGTGCGCAATGCCGGCCGCGGCGGCGATATCGGCTATCCGCAGTAATGGGTTGGATGGCGTTTCCAGCCACAGCATGCGGGTATTGTCACGCATCGCGGCCTTGATCTCGGCCGTCTCAGTGGTGTCGACCGGCGTAACCTCGACGCCCAGCCGGGTCAGGGTTTCGCGCGCGAACTCTGCGGTGCCGGGATAATTGGTATTGCTGATGACGAGATGATCGCCCTGACTCAAATGCGCCAGCATGACCGCGGCACTGGCGGCCATGCCGGAAGCAAAGGCAATGCAGGCTTCGGCCTGTTCGAGAATGGCGAGTTTTTGTTCGAGTTGCCGGGTGGTCGGATTGTCCCAGCGGGTGTAGACAAACGGAGTTTCTGCGGTCAGGTTATTTGCCGAGAAGCTGATTTCCTCGTCGACCATGAACGTACTCGACATCACCAGGGCGGGGCTGGACGCGCCCGTGGCGGGGTCCGGATTTTCACCGCCGTGAATCGCCAGCGTTTGAATCCCCTTGTCCGCGGTTGTTTTTAATATCATGGGGGTAGCTCCGGGTAGAAAACCTTATTAGTAAGGCTGAATCGAAGCGATGTCAATCAGCTCTTTGGCAAGATGCCGCTGTCTATAAAGGATGCCGTCCCCTTTCTATCCGAGTTATGCATCGGATCGTTTCTATCAGTTTGCTGTATCATATTCGCCTCAACAACAAACAAGGGAGTCAAACAATGCCGGTTAAATTCCTGTTTATGATAGCGCTCACGGCCAGCCTGTTGGTTAGCTTTGCGGGCAGGGCGCAAGATGACGTCAAGGTCGAAGCCTCCAAGGTACGGGGTAATATCTACATGATCACCGGGCAGGGCGGTAATATCGGCCTGTTCAGCGGAACCGACGGCAGTTTCATGATCGATGACCAGTTCGCGCCATTGACCGGGAAAATCATCGAGGTGGTCAAATCAGTGGGCGGTGACACGCCCGGCTACCTGATCAATACCCATTTCCATGGCGATCATAGCGGCGGTAATGAGAATCTGGGGAAGGCTGGAGCATTGATCATGGCGCACGATGAAGTCAGGCAGCGACTGGTCAACGGATCATTCATCGGCGAGTTCGGCATGACAGCAGAGCCTGCCAGCAAGCAGGCGTTACCCACCGTGACCTACTCTGAAAGTATGCATTTGCATATTAACGACGAAACCGTGCAAATCATCCATGTACCGCGCGCGCATACCGATGGCGACAGTTTCGTGGTCTTCAAATCAGCCAACGTGGTGCATACCGGTGATTTGTTTTTTAACGGTTTTTTCCCCTTTATCGATGGCGCGCACGGGGGTTCGGTCAAAGGCGTGATTGCCGGAGTAGACGCGATCCTCGCGCTGACCGATGGCGATAGCAAGATTATCCCGGGTCACGGACCATTAGGGAGTCGTGCCGATTTGCAGCGTTACCGCGATATGCTGGCGATCGCCTATGAACGCCTGCTCAAGCTCAAGAACCAGGGTGTTTCAGCCGAGGATGCCGTATTGCAGGCACCACTCGAAGATCTGGAAGCTGACTGGGGCGGCGGCATATTCACCGCCGACAAGTGGATAGGGGTCGTTTACCCGGCCGTATTCTAGGCAGGCTGCGCGAGGAACTGCTCCAGCGAACGCTCGGGATCGAATATATCCAGCGCCGCCGGGGCAAAATTTTTGTGCCGATAGCCGTTCGATCCGATCGGTTCGTATAGCGACAGGATTTCCTCGCGTCGGCCGACAAGATCGCGTACTGCGACCACCAGGGCTTCGAGATCGGCGCGAGTGGTATAAAGCCCGAGGCTGGCGCGGGCCATGCCACGCTTTCTTTCGATATCGCCTTCGGCGTTGGGCGCATCGGGATCGATGTCCATTTCCCAGAGTTCGCGTTTGAGCAGTTCGCGCACGTAAGGATGCGCGCAAAAACAGCCATTACGCACCTGGATATTGTGGTAATCGTTGATCGCGGCGGCGGTCAGGCCGTGATCGAAACCTTTGATATTGAAAGTCAGGGTACCTGTGCGAGGCATATCAGCCGGATCAGGGCCGTAAAGCGTAACGCCCTCGATGGCGGACAATTCTTTCCAGGCGAAGTCGATCAGGTCGATTTCTTTTTCGCGCACCTTGTCCATACCGACCCTGGTCAGCAGATCGAGTACCGCGCCGAGCGTAATCGCACCGACGATATTCGGCGTACCCGCCTCTTCGCGATCGGGCAGCGTTGCGGTGGGCATAAATTCTGCGATGTAAACATCGTCGACCATGCCACCGCCGAGCTCCGCCGGTTTGATCGCGTTGAGTAAACTCTTCTTCGCTATGACTGCCCCGGGTGAACCAGGTGCGTAAATTTTATGCCCGGAAAAAACCAGTACATCGATATCTGCATCGTCCATGCTAACCGGAGCGTGCGCGATCATTTGCGAAGCGTCGACCAGCAGGTAAGCACCAACTGTATGCATGAGCTCGGCTACTTCTGCGAGAGGGGTGATAGCACCGCTAACGTTACTGGCGCCGGTAACGGCGATGTAATTGATGTTTTCACCATGTTCGTCGCAGATTGCGCGCAATCTATCCATGTCCAGACCGCCGTAACGCTCGAACTCTCCAGCACAGGGGATATGAACGACCTGCGAGGAATGGTAACGATGGGGCAGGTCGTTGGAATGGTGCTCCATTTCAGACACCAGTACCACGCTGCGCTCGGGTCGTGCGCGCGACAGGCTGGCGGCCATGCGATTAAAACCCGCGGTCGCGCCGCTGCCGGCAAAAAACGTACAGTAGTTTTCAGGGCTGGCGTCGACAAATTCGAGCACGCGCTCGTGCGCCCATTCGAAGGCATGTGAGGCACCGCGCGCCGCATAGTGCAGATCCGAGTGAGTACTGGCGTAGTGCACGAGGAATTCATGACCGACGTTATAAGCCGGGGCCATCATCAGCGTGGATGCTGCCGAGTCCAGGTAGATACGGGGCCCCCGTCCGCCATCGACGGTCGGGTATTCGGTGTCACGCCCGATGAAATTGGCCTGTAAGCTGGCCAGCAGGTCGGAATTGCTCATAGAATTGATTTGTCAGACAAAAGAGATATTGTCGCATAATTCGACCGCTTGGCAACCATTTGAGGCCTGTTTGAAGCGATGACGGCCAGCACTGCCTGCGTCTGTTTCAGGTTTCGGGATTCGGGTAGTGTTCGGCCCAGTAGCGCGCCAGGTCATCGCGCCGGCACACCCAAACCCGCTTATGACCGAGTACGTAATCGAGAAAATTATACAGGCTGCCGATGCGCCCGGGGCGGCCGATAAGACGGGCATGCAATCCGATTGTCATCATCTTCGGCTGGGTTTCGCCTTCGGCGTAAAGTATGTCGAAGCTATCCTTCAGATAGGTAAAAAATTCGTCTCCGAGTTGATAGTCGTGATCGCCGCGACTGAATTTCGAGTCGTTGGTATCGAGCGAATAAGGCATTAGCAGCAGTTCGGGGTAGTCCGGGGACCAGTATGGCAGGTCATCGTTGTATACATCCGAGTCGTAAAGAAAATTACCCTCCTCGACGATGAGTCGGCGGGTATTCAGCGAGGGCAGACCTGCGTAGTACCCGAGTGGGGGCTCACCGGTAAGCTGGCGCACCTGTTCGATGCTGTTGCGGATACATTCCCGTTCGGCGGAAGCTTCGAGGTCGTTATAGTCAAACCAGCGCCAGCCATGTGGTTGTAAATCGAAGCCGGCATCGATCATCGCGCGCAAGGCCCGCGGGTTTTGCCAGCCGGCCAGTCCGACCAGGTTTACCGTGGCCTTGAGACCACGCTCGGTAAAGGCCCTGAGTAGTCGCCAATAGCCAACCCGCGAACCGTACTCGTAGCTGGATTCGATATTCAAATCCCGCCCACCGATGCGGGTTTCAACCGCGACGTCTGAGACTCGTACCTCGGAACGGTTATCACCGTTCAACACGCAAAGCTCAGCGCCTTCTTCGTAGTTAATGCAGAAATTGACTGCGATTCGTGCCTCGTCGGGCCATACCACCACGGGTGGCCGATCTGCATAGCCGATAAAGTCGCGGCTGGGGCTGGAATCATCGTTCATGGATGGTACTCGATTGCTTTGCCCCGGAATTGTAACCCAGGTGCGCCAGATCGGCATCCCGCAGTGCAAACTTGCGATCCACTTCCCGGGAGCGGTTTTCTTTTATCGTGAAGGGTCTCGATAGAACGGAGAGCATTGCGCAGTGATTGGGTAAGTGTTTTAATTTGCGGTACACTGGCCGAATCGTCCAGTTTCAGGGGCAATGCCGTGAATGATCAAGTCAATCGAAGCAGGCGCAAGTTGTTTTTCGGGCTCATGACCCTGCCGGTTTCTGGTCTGGCCGTCGCCGCGCTGCCAACCCCGTCCGCTAGCGAAGGGCCGTTTTATCCAACCACCGGGATGCGCTTTGACGACATCGATAATGACCTGGTCAAAATTACGGGCGAAGTTGAGCAGGCCGGTGGGGAAGTGGTGGTGCTCACTGGACGGGTGCTTGATAAAGCCGGTGATCCAGTCGCGGGGGCGCGCGTGGAGATCTGGCAGTGCGATGTCAATGGACGCTATCTGCATCGCGGGGATTCTGGCTGGAACTCGCGTGACCAGTCATTCCAGGGTTTTGGTCATGACCTGAGTGCTGCCGATGGCAGCTATTCGTTTCGCACCATCAAGCCCGTTCCCTACGCGGGACGCACTCCGCATATACACGTCAAGGTGCTGCTGGATAACCGCGAGCGCCTGACCACACAATTTTATTTACCTGATCACCCTGACAACAAAAATGACTGGCTTTATCAACGTGTGCCGCAAGCCAAACGTGAACGGGTAACCATGAATTTCATTCCCACCCCGCAGGCACCGCAGGCCATTCTGGATATCGTAATTTAAGTACCCCGGCTCGAATCAGTTCGAGTATCTCTATTTAATCACGATGAACTAACGTTCACATTACCTCAAGGTTTACTTGATTGGGGGAAGTAGAGGAGTTGGGATAGACTGTAGGCTAGTCCTTAAACCGTATTCGGATACCGAGCCTGGCGTATACATGAAAATTCATGAATCAGAAACCATAGAACGAGCGGCAATGCAGGATTTGCACGATGCTGCTGATGAAAATGACATCAGAGAACTGGGATTGAAAAGATTGACAGTGGGTTCTTCATTTGTCTCTATTGCCCGAAATCTCCCCGCCTCGGCAATAGTGGTTAACCGGACTCTGGGACTAGGATTGTCCTCGCTAGCTACCCGGGAGGATGTCGAGACTATCGTGTCCACCTATGGCGAGAATGATGTAGCCCAGTATTTTGTTCAGTTGCACCCTGATGCCGGTCCGGGGGAATTAGCAACATGGATGAGGAGTGAAGGATTGAAGTCCGATCGTGGGTGGCAAAAATTTTCACGCTATCCCGACAAGGTTGAGGATCGTCAAACGAGCCTGACGGTGCGCGAGATTAGCACGGAACATGGCCCCGCCTTTGGCGAGATTATTTGTAATGCCTTCGATTTGGGTGAAAAAGCAATACCCTGGCTTGCAAAATTAGCTGGAAGAGAGGATTGGCACATTTTTATGAGTTTTGCTGGAGATAAACCCGCAGGAGTTGGAGCTTTGTTCGTCAAAAACGGTTTTGGCTGGACAGATTATGGTGCTACATCGCCTGAATTTCGTCGCCAGGGAAGCCAGGGAGCAGTGATGGCCGCTCGATTGAATCGTGCCATTGAGCTAGGCTGCCAGAAAATATTCACTTGTACTGGTGTGAGTGTGCCGGGCGATCCGCAACATTCTTATAGTAATATTTTAAAGGCAGGGTTCAAAGAGGATTACGTCAGAGAGAATTTCGTACCAGCGTGAGATAGGAGGCAGGTAGCACACTAATCGAAGTATGTGGAGGGTCCGAGTTGGGTTGCCAGGCAATTTCACGGCCAGAGCAGGTAGTCCTCGACATCCCCCGGGTCGCTCGATAATACGATCACGACTGCGACCAGAATCGCCAGCAACGCAATCAATGCCACCAGCAACTGGTGCCAGCGGTAGTAGCGACTCGAGGGCAGATCATCGGGATTCAGCCCGCGGTAAATCACCATCCAGATAGCAATACTTGCCACCAGCAGGACGAAGAGCGCGTTGATAGTAATGTGTAACCAGTCCACCAGTTTAAAGCCTGGCCTCGTAACGCTGCTCTTCGACGCGGGTTCCCCATTGGTCACCCGGCCGGGATTCGACCAGCTTGAAAGCGTGGTGCTCGTACAGATGCCGGGCAGGCTCGAGTCCGTTAAAGGTATGCAGGAAAACCTTGTGATAGCCCTTTTGTCGACAGAAATCCATCGCCAGGTCGATCAGGCGGGCACCGATCCCTTTGCCGCGAACTTTGTCGGAGGCAATGAACCAGCGCAAGTGAGCCCCATTGCCATATGCATCGATGCCATCGATCGTAATCGAGGCCTCGATCTGTCTATCAACGACGACGCTCCAGGTGCAGTCCCTGGTATCGTCATAGCGATTGATAAATTCGCTCATCTCGGTCGCCACCCTGGTTTCGAAGAATGCCGTGAAGCCCCAGTGTTGAACGTAATAATTGGCATGGAGTTCGGTAACACTCCCGACCAGTCCGGGACTATAACCGGTCACAAACTGGATATCATCGCTATTCATACGGGTTTCAGGCATCGGCTTCCCGTCCAGCTTCAGATGTAGTTCGAGACTTCAAGCAGGTTACCATCCGGATCGCGCAGGTAGGCTGATATAATTTTGCCCTTCGCGCCGCTGCGGCTGACAGGGCCTGCAATCAGATCAACCCCATGTTGTTGAATGTGTTCGATGGCTTGCTCGATCGGCGTGTCAATGATCAGGCAAAGATCGGCGCTGCCTGCTCGCACATGCTCCGCCCTGGGTTCGAATTCCTTACCCAATTGATGCAGGTTAATCTTTTGCTCACCGCAGGCAAGTGCAATACGTCCTTGCGCAAACTCGATTTTCTCCATGCCGAGGACGCGTGCATAAAAATCGACTGTGCGGTCAATATCGGCGACGGTCAAAACCAGGTGGTCGATTCGATTAATTTTCATCGCTGGCCTCGCTATACGCAGCGTACTCAGGATTGCTCATAAAAAATAGCATCGTTGTGGTTGAGATTAACGAAAAAATAGTCGAATCGCATGTTTTTCGTGTTTAAATTGCGCCTCTCAAGCCGGTATTGCAGCCGGGGGTTATAGCCGAATGGGCCCAGAACATATTCGCGAATCAAGATCGAGAAAATCATGGCACTGTTGATCGATATCAAACATCCGGATTGGATGAAGGACGATGAGTTACGCGCAGAACTGTTGCGTTTCTATCCCGAGGCAGATATTCGCACCGGTGACAATCCGGGGAATCTGGAGGAAATCAACATGTTGACAGTAAGCAGCTATTTTCCAGGCGAAGCCTTGCGCTACCCGAATTTAAAAGTGATTCAGAAAACAGGCGCCGGGGTAAACAATATTCTGGCCGACCAGGAATTGCCCGAATCAGTCCGGGTAGCGCGCCTGCAAACCGATACTTCGGGTGCTGAAATGGCTGAGTATGCACTTGCCTACGTGTTGCAGGAACAGCGTCACCTGCGCCAGTACCATCAGCAGCAAACGCGTTCGCAGTGGACCTTCTACCCACCGCGTAAGGCCAGGGACACAACTGTGGCAGTACTCGGCCTGGGGCGGATTGGGCTGCTGGTCGCGCAGCACTTTATCGCTAACCATTTCAATGTGAGCGGTTGGAGTCGCAGTCCCAAGAATATTGCCGGGGTCGACTGTCATGACGGTGCAGACGGCTTGCCGAAGGTGCTGGCATCGGCTGATTATGTGGTTTCGGTGCTACCGTCGACGCCACAGACCCGTGGCATGTTTAAGCGCGACCTTTTCAAGAGCTTCAATCCGCGGGCGACTTTTATCAATATCGGGCGTGGTGACCAGGTTAATGAGGCCGATTTGATCCAGGCGCTGGACGGTGACTTACTCGCCGGCGCGATACTGGATGTGATGTCGGTCGAGCCATTACCTGCCGATAACCCGCTGTGGTTGCACCCAAAGGTCCAACTTACGCCGCATGTTTCGGGATTCCATCTCGGCGATGCCATTATTGACATCGCTGAAAATTACCGGCGCTTACAAAACGGCGAGCCGCTGTTGAACCTGGTCGATCTCGAGCGAGGATATTGATATGAATGCGGCCGCGGCGTTGGAGCTAAAGATACGGCAGGCGATACCGTTGAGCGATGCAATGCAGTTCTCGATCAGGGACTTGAGCCCGGATGCAATAGAGGTTGTCGCACCGCTCGAACCCAATGTCAACATTCATGGTACCGGCTTTGCCGGCAGTATCTATTCGCTTGGCGTGCTAACCGGCTGGGCCCTGTGCACTCACATCCTGGACGAACTTGGTATCGAAGCAGAGCTGGTTGTGGCCAGGGCGGAAATTCGTTATCGCGCGCCGGTTAAAGGTGATCTCGCCTGCCGCTGTAAATGCTCGGCGGCACAACGTGAATCTTTTCGCAGGGGCCTGGACGAAGTTGCTAAGGGTAAACTGGTAATGGATATCGAAGTAGGCGGCGATCGGCAGGCAGTTTTGCAGGCTACCTATGTTGCGGTCGCAGCTTAGACTCCGTCCATTCCTCGACGGGCTGTTATCTAAAACCAGCGCCTGACCTGGCGTTTGTAGTCGAGGTAAACCTCGCCGAATTTGCGTTCGAGGTAAACTTCTTCACGCTTGATGACGAGTTGCTGCAACAGAAAAATCAGCGGCAGGACTGCCATTAGCACCCACCAGCTATTCAGTACCAAACCGGTACCCACGGTGGCGATACAGAATGCCAGGTAGATCGGATTTCGACTGAAACGATAAACGCCCTGCCTGATTATTGTCGTCGTGGGATGCCAGGGTTCGACGTGGGTCTTCAACTCTAGAAAATGAAACAGGGCAACCAGAGCCAGTAGCACGGCGGCGACGATTAAGGCTGTGCCACTTAGCCAGACAAAATCACCGCTTAATATCGGTAGTGGCTTTACCCAGTCGATCAGGTAGCCCGGGCCAATTGTCGCGACGACCAGTAGCGGGGGCGGAAACTTTAATCCGGGCCCACGTTTGTCTTCGCTGTCGCGCAATGGATTCGCCCCCGGATTAGCGGCTTTTGGGGCGACCCTTGGGTAACTGGGTTGCGCGACGGCCGCTGATTTTTTCGATTTTGCGGGCGAATTTAGTGTCGCCTAACACCCAGCCTTTGAGGGTTGCATCGGTGATTTCCTGCACCATTTCAGCGTCGAGTTTTTGCTTGAACAGCGCACGGTAGGCTTTTGCACGTGCTTTGCTATCGCTACCTAACAGAAGGTATTGCTTGTGTGCGTTGATCATTTCGTCAACCTCGCCAAGCGCGTTATGCGCATAGCTGCTCCAGCGATAATCCCCGGGCCCCCTGACCAGTTTGTTGCGCACCGGATTCAGTTCAATGTAGCGACTGCAAGTGAGCAGGTATTGCCTGCTCTCGATTACGGTTGCCCGATAGCGTCCCTCCCAGAGGGTGCCGCTGCCACCATAACATTCGTTGAAATACTGCACGTAGTTTCGACCTATCGACTGCGTCGTTCTGGAAACGCTATCTATCTTGCCGGGGGTTGCCAGGATATGTACATGGTCCGGCATCAGCACATAGGCATGCACATTTAGCTGATAGTTATAGGCTGCTGCATCGAGACAATCGTGGAAGTACTGATAATCCTGGTCTTCGAAAAAGATCTGTTGTCCGTCGCGTCCCTGCTGAATTATATGTTGAGGTTCATTTTTTATCGTGTAGCGTGGTAATCTGGCCATGTAAATACTCGTTGACTGGCAAAAAAGTTGCATATTAACACTAACCCATCATTGTCCCCCAATAGTTTAAATAAATGACAAAATTTTGACGCTTATCTAAATATGCTCCCGTGGGATGGAAATTTCGTCCCAATCCCGCTGATTTATCAGCTCTTCGCCTTCGTAGGCACGAACCGTGGCCTTGATATAAAAGTTATCCGCATCGCAGCGAAACTCGCTTTCAGACTCGGTGCGGATGGACCAGTCGCCCCGATGCATCCAGCAGATGTAGCGACTCAGGGAACGGTAGCTGAGCGGATCATCGGCCCCAATAGTCCAGCGTTCATCGTGTCGATGCCGCGTGCACATGCCGTTTCCCGGGTTTTCGACTTCGCCGGTATCGTCGATGATGCGGTAATGTGATTCCCCGGTTTGAAAATTGCGTTCAATCCAGCGACGGCTGAGCTCAGGCTCATTCAACTTGTATTCGGGCAGGGGGTTTTGCTCCTCCGGCTCTACCTGTTCGTAAACGTCGACACCAGCTCGAACCGGCAGCGTAATAACCGCATCCGGCCCCAGTTTAATGGTCGCGGTAACAACCTCGGGTGGCGGCATTATCATCGGCCAGTAGGTAGTAGAAATTGCGACGCGCATCTTGTGGCCGCGCATGAAGCGATAACCACATTCATTTAATTCTATTTCAACTGGCTCGGTATGACCGGGTATCATCGGTTCGGGGTTTTCGTTGCCATTGCGATGCGCCAGGTTCAGCACGCCCCAGCTTACCCTCGAAACTTCACCATTGGGGTGTATATCATTCAAGCGTACGGCGATGTTTCCGAGCGGTTTATCGATAGATATTTTTAATCGAATAACAGGTCGACCCAGGATTTCGACTGGCTGGTGCAGCTTACCGCTATCGAATACCAGCGACCCGGAATCGTCGCGACGTTGATCGGCCGGCATTTCTCCATTCGGTTTCAAGGTAAAGAAATCCCCGCAACTGGTGCCACAATCCTGGGGTGACATCATTGACTTCACCTTGGTTCGGCCGGGGATATCGAGCAACTGGCGGTTCGGTGCCAGGTAATAGTTTCGTTTTTTAGTATCGACGGCGGGCAGTTCGGCTTCCGCCACCCAGCGTCCGGGCTCTGTTTCATGATGCAGCAGCGGCCTGGCATCTTCGAGAATATAGGCGCGGTAGGCAGGCAGGTTTTCGACTGCGTTATCGATACCCTTGAGCCATTTATCCCACCAGTTGATCGCTTCGTTGAGAAAATCCAGGCGTGGTTTCGGCAACGCGAAGTGCGGGTACTTGTGAATCCAGGGGCCATTAATTGCCTTGGCGTTTTTAAGATTGATCGCCGCCGCGGGTGGCGCATTGACGTAACCATCCGCCCAACCGGAGATGACCAGCGCTGGTATTTCGATATCCTGATAGTTTTCGCTAATCGATCCGTGCTTCCAGTAGTCATCTTTGCGCTGATGGGCAAGCCAGGCTGCCAATGGAAAGGGTTGGGACTTGAGTCTATGTATCCAGGTCTCGCGCCAGCTTTCTCCGACCAGTTCCGGATCGGGTGGACGCGAGGCGTAACAAAGCATTGTGCTCGACCAGAAAAAATTGGAGTAAAGCAGGCAGCCGTTCTTGTAGTGAATGTCATCGTTGTAGCGATCGACCGTGGTGCCAATCGAAATGACGGCTTTCAGTGCGGCCGGTTTCAGCGCCGCGATCTGCAGGCCGTTAAATCCACCCCAGGAGATGCCCATCATGCCGAGCTTGCCATCGCACCATGGTTGGCTGGCTATCCATTCGATCACCTCGCAGCCGTCAGCCAGTTCGCGCGGAGAATACTCGTCGTCCCAGTCACCTTCGGATTCACCGGTCCCGGAGATATCGACACGCACGCCGACATAACCTGCCGCGGCAAACGCCGGATAGGTGCTTTCGTCACGTTGCGCGGTACCGTCGCGTTTGCGGTAGGGTAAATATTCGAGAATTGCTGGTAGCGGGGTTTTGCTGGCGCTGTTGGGCATCCAGATACGCGCGGATAATTTACGTCCGTCGGATAGCGGAATCCATTCGTTTTCCAGTACTTTGAAACCAGCCTTTTTCATTTTTACTTCTCACCGCGCAGAGGATCGACATTTTGCCTGCCTGAGCCGGGCCCAGGCAAGCATTTGCAGTGAGAGTGTAGCAGGGGTTAATCGAGTATTGGGCCTGCGGATACCAGTTTCTTGCCGCCGTCGGTGTCGGTGTATTGTTCAAAATTATCGATAAACAGTGACGCCAGATTAACTGCCCTGGCGTTCCACTCGGAAACATCGGTATAGCTATTGCGTGGGTCGAGTATCTTTGCGTCTACTGCGGGCAGGCTGGTCGGTACCTTCAGGTTAAAAACCGGAATTGTCGCTGTCTCAACTGAATCGATCGAGCCGTCGAGAATGGCATCGATTATTGCCCGCGTTGCCTTGATTGAAATACGCTTGCCGCTGCCGTCCCAACCGGTATTAACCAGGTAAGCCTGGCTACCGAACTGATTCATTTTGTTATACAGCACCTCGGCATATTTGGTCGGGTGCAGCGATAGAAAAGCTTTGCCGAAGCAAGCGGAAAATGTCGGTGTGGGCTCGGTGATACCGCGTTCCGTGCCGGCGAGCTTTGCGGTAAAACCGGACAGGAAGTAATACTCAGCCTGTTCCGGCGTTAACTTCGAAACCGGTGGTAACACACCAAAGGCATCGGCAGTGAGAAAGATGACCCGACTGGCGTGACCGGCCCTGGAGACGGGTTTTACGACATTGTCGATATGATAAATCGGATATGACACGCGGGTGTTCTCGGTTTTGGAACCATCGGCGTAATCGATTTTGCCACCATCCTTGACGACGACGTTCTCAAGCAACGCATCGCGACGGATCGCGCGGTAGATATCGGGTTCGTCTTCGGCGTTCAGATCGATTACCTTGGCGTAACAACCGCCTTCGAAGTTGAAAATCCCGTCATCATCCCAGCCATGTTCGTCGTCGCCGATCAGGCGGCGCTTGGGATCGGTGGAAAGGGTGGTTTTACCGGTGCCGGAAAGACCGAAGAAGATTGCGACATCACCGTCTTCACCGACATTTGCGGAGCAATGCATCGAAGGCATGCCTTTGAGCGGCAGCAGGTAATTCATCATCGAGAACATACCTTTTTTCATTTCCCCGCCATACCAGGTGCCGCCAATGATCTGCATACCCTCGGTCATGTTAAAGGCGACGAAATTTTCCGAGTTCAGGCCCATTGCCGCATAGTCCGGATTGGATGTCTTGGAACCATTCAGCACCACGAAATCCGGCACGTAGCCGGTCAGTTCTTCGGCGCTGGGTCGGATAAACATGTTGGTCACAAAATGAGCCTGCCAGGCAACCTCGGTAACGAATCGAACCTTGAGCCTGCTTTCGGGGTTGGCGCCGCAAAAGGTATCAACCACGAATAGTTTCTTGCCCGAGAGTTGATCGGTCACTAGTTGGCGTAATGAATTCCAGGTATCGTTGTCGATCGGTTTGTTATCGTTTTCACCCTGGTCCGACCACCAGATTTTATCGCGGGTAGTGTCGTCGCGAACCAGGTATTTATCCTTCGGTGAACGACCGGTAAAGTCACCGGTATCGACCGAAATTGCGCCTGACTCGGTCTGAAAACCTACTTCGTAACCCTGCAGATGATCCGCCGTTTCTTCGGCAAACAGGGTTTCGTAGCTTGGGTTGTAGAGAATTTCGGCGGTGTCGTGAATGCCATAGGACGATAAGTCTGGATTATTGGTCATAATACTTTCAACAAGATTAGCGGTACTGGACATGGTTTGAGAACTCGATAATACGCAAAACCACCAGTATATAAGAATACCGAATTCACAAAAACCAACAGTTAACGATAAACATATAAATTTATTGCGCCATCCCGGTGCATTTCGCCATTACTCCTCACGCTTTTCCATCTTCATGGGCACTTCTCCATCATCTAGCACCAGGGGTTTCGAGATTCCCGCTTGCGCGGGAATGACATAGAAAATGCAGGAATGACGAGATGCAGGGTCACCCCGGGCACTTCTCCATCAACCCGGACAACTCTCCATCACCAGGCCCCTAAACTGTCATCCCCGCGCAAGCGGGGATCTCGTTTGGCGCCACCATTCCATGATTCCCACTTGTGAAGCAATGGCGCTAAAACTGACAACTTTCACGCAGTTATACGGTAGAGCGATTATTTTAGTATTTTCCGCAATACAGCCACGACCCGGTCGATCTGTTCTTTTTCGATGACCAGCGGCGGTAGCATGCGGATTACATTCGGGCCAGCCGGCAACGCAATGATACGGTGCTCGAGTAACTCGGCCAGTTTATCCTGTACCTTTTGTTTAAGCTCGATGCCGATCATCAAACCCAGTCGGCGTACGGCACGTACCTGCGCAAGATCGGCCGCATTCAGTTGGGTCTCGAAATACTCACCAAGTTCAGTAGCCCGCTGTGCCAGGTTATCGGTCTGATAGACATCGATCGCCGCCAGTGCCGCGGCGCAGGCCAGCGGATTTCCGCCAAACGTCGTGCCATGTAAACCGGGTTCGATGTGAATCTCGGCACTCAGCAGGGTCGC